>Ga0134122_10000017_pt1 | contig 75402 bp, 71 predicted proteins | sample KB302_FD_96461 | JGI IMG/M metagenome (GOLD analysis project Ga0134122, IMG submission 96461) | Terrestrial soil microbial communities without Nitrogen fertilizer from Kellogg Biological Station, Michigan, USA - KB3-0-2 | ecosystem: Environmental > Terrestrial > Soil > Unclassified ... | reverse complement strand
GGCCGATGCACCAATGGCCCAGCCGTCGCCGCACACGGTTTCCCCCGGATAGGGCGCACACAGGCCGGCGCTCAAATAGCGGGCCTCGGCGGCAGCTTGTCCTTCGGGTTTCAGGCGCGCCAGGACGGCCGTGCCACGCCCACCACGGGAGCTAACCGCAAAAACGTCGGCGCTGCGACGGATGGCGCCCAGACCCGTGCCTGCCGTGCCGCTGGTCGAATGACCGTCGGCCAGTGCCTTGGTGAGATCGACGATGCCGGGTCCCTTATCGAGCGCCAGCAATTCGAGACCCTTGCCCTGCGCGTCGTCAAAAGCGGAGAGCGCCATCTCCCCGCCGCCCGCGTGCTTGACGAGGTTGGTTGCGAGCTCGGTCGCAACGATGGCGACCCGTCCCGCATCATTTTCATTGAAGCCTTGCATTGTCGACAGCTGCACCGCCAAGCGCCGCGCCTCGGCCACACGCGAGCGCTCTGCGATCTGCAAGAACATCTGGGCCCCCGGCATTTAGCTGGATTTCCAACGCACTAGCGTGACCTTGGTTCCCTTTCCGGGGGTGGATTCAACGTAGAATTCGTTGCTTAGGCGCTTCGAGCCGGGCATGCCCATGCCGAGGCCACCGCCGGTCGAATAGCCGTCCTGCATGGCGAGTTTGATGTCGGTGATGCCTGGTCCCTGATCCTCGAATATCAGCCTGACCCCCCGTTTACCCGTGACCACAATGGTTTCGACGTGCGCTTGTCCACCGCCGCCGTGGTCAATCGTGTTGCGCGCAATCTCGCTGGCCGCGGTCACAAACTTGGTCTGATCGACCAAGCTGAAGCCTACGGCGGCCGTACGGTTGCGAACCTCTTGACGTACTTTGACTACGTCTTCGGGTCTGCGCACTTCGAGGGTACTAGTGCGCTCCACCTGCACCGTCTTCTCCCTCGGCATCAATCAGCCGATTGATGAGGGCTAGTCCCCGGTCGACATCGAGCGCCGTCTGGATGCCTGTCAGCGTGAGGCCCAGTTCGACCAGCGTGATGGCGACCTGAGGGCGCATGCCAACCACTACGGTCTGGGCGTCGAGAACGCGCGCCATGGCGGCGATGTTCGACAGCATGCGACCGATGAAGCTGTCGACGAGGTCCAGGGCGGAGATGTCGATCAGAACACCGCGTGCCCGTGTTTCGACCAGCTTCTGCGTCAGGTCGTCCTGCAGCGCCAGCGCTAATTTGTCATGCATGTCAATCTGGATGCTGACCAGCAGGCACCGCCCGACCTTAAGGATCGGTATTTGTTCCATCGCAGAGCCTCAGGCCGGCCTGGCCGCGGCGCGTGTGACGACCTGGCCCGTGCGCTTCAGCGCCAGCGCGAAGGCATCCGCCATGGTGGCTTTCGATACAACATCGAGCTGCAACCCAAGATGCACGATGGTCTGCGCGATCTGCGGCCGGATGCCGCTGATAATGCAATCGGCACCCATCAATCTCGCTGCCGATACGGTCTTGATCAGATGCTGGGCCACCAGTGTGTCGACCGTCGGCACCCCGGTGATATCGATGATGGCAATCTCAGCACCCGATTTCACGATGTAATTGAGCAGATTTTCCATCACCGTCTGGGTGCGTTCACTATCGAGCGTACCGATCAGGGGGATGGCGAGGATCTTATGCCAGAGCTCAACCACCGGCGTGGAAAGCTCCAGCAGCTCCCGCGCCTGGCGTTTGATGATCTCGTCTCGGCTCTGCTGATAGATCTCGGCAGTGAAAAGACCAAACTTGTCGATCAGCCTGGTTGCGGTCCAAATTTCCTCGCCCAGCGCTTGGGCGTCGGCCTTTATTTCCTCGCGCAGCAGCGTGAACAGTGGCTCCTTGAGTGAGAAAATGAAGGTCGCCGTTTCCGACGGCGTGAAACCCTGCAAGGCGCGCGAGTGCGAGAATTCGCTAAGTAGCTCGCGGACCTGGCGCCAACTCTGCTCCGTGATGTCGTCGGCGGGCGCGGATTTGAGGCCGGCGATGAACTCGCGCAAAAATTTTTGCGACTGCTCCTTGAGCTCGTCCTCCCCGATTTGACCCGAGCGCAGGGAGCTGGACGCCAGCTGCCGCTCCAACCAGGAGGCAAGCAGCTTGGACTGATGCTTCTCGAGCAAATCAGGTATGCGGCTGGTAGTGCTAGCAACCATGCGGATATCCAGACGGGGGCAGGGCGTTTGGTTACCACCCAAGTGATGGGCTAGCAACCGCCCTGCCCGCGGTCGGTAAACGGAACAGACCACCGCCGCGTCTGTTGCGCGGGCGCAAAGGCTAAGCGGGCCCGCGATAGATCTCTGACCCAGCGCGGGGTACCGCTAGACATGGGGGGCGCGAGACCTCCACCGCCAAGCTGCGGCGCCCGCCGTCGGCGAAGCGCGCGCCCACTAAGCTCGTCCTGCTGCACTCTAAGATGGCGTGCCAACCCTTCACTGAGGATAAGGACCGAGGTATCGTCTCGTGTCCGCGACGACACCGTAAAGGCGGCGGCGATGCGTGTTCCCGGGGCAACTGGGTGAGGCCGTTTCGGCCAGGGGCACCGCCGGGCCGCAACGGTGCCGCATCGAGCTGGCGCCGGGCGAAACCTGCCGGCGGCACGGGCGGTTAGGCGTGCGGCGGGCACTCCTCGGCGCCCGGCAGTGGGAGGCGCGCGGCCGACCGCTCTTGAGGCTAAGCTAGGGCTTGGCGGGCGCGGGGTGCGTCTGGCTGATCTCGCCCATGTGTCCGCCCAGTCGGGTTGGCCGTGGCGGGGTGTCGGTGAGAAGCACGAACAATGTCCATCCGATCACCAACGATCCGCTGACGGCAAAGGCGGAGAAAATGATCTTCCACGCCTCCGTTTCCGGGGCGCGACCACGTTCATTGCGTAACGGCGCTCGTTTCATGGCTCGCGGACCTCCCCCGGAAAACACCCAACGAGCCCTGGCCGTTCCGAGAAGGTGGGCCGCGGCGAATGGCGGCAGCAGTGATCAGCGGCCCCGGCGAAGTTCGCGCGCGCAGTCCTCGGGGCTGCTCAAGGTCCATCTTCACCCATGCTCCCGGCAAGACCTCGAGAAGCGCGGCCGGCGTCGAGGCTGGGGCGTTGGGTGCGCGGGGGCCGCGAGGGTTGAGGGGCACGAGCCCTCTGCTCCGCCCATCGGCGTCACCGCGGGCGACCACTTGTAGTTTTCTGCCAACTCGCCGACCATCAGGGCGGGCGTGGCACGTGGGAGGAGAGGGTGAGCGCAACGATGCCCGACATTCGGGCGGATTATGCCGTGATCGGCGCCGGTTCCGCTGGCTGCGTCCTCGCCAGCCGTCTCAGTGAAAGGGGGGCCAGCGTCGTGCTCCTCGAGGCCGGTCCGCGCGATTGGCATCCGATGATCCACGTCCCAGCCGGCGTCCTGAAACTCCTCTACAACCCCCTCGTCAACTGGAACTACGCGACCGATCCCGAGCCAGGCGCCGCCGACCGCCAGATCCATTGGCCCCGCGGACGTGTGCTCGGTGGCTCAAGCTCGATCAACGGCATGCTCTGGATCCGAGGAAATCCGGCGGACTACGACGGTTGGGCGCAGATGGGCTGCAAGGGTTGGTCGTTCGATGAGGTGTTGCCCCATTTCAAGTCGATCGAGCGCTACTCAGCTGGCGCCGCCGAACAGCGCGGCAAAAGCGGGCCGATCCTAATCGAGGACTATCGCACCACCTTGCCGTTGACGCATCGGTTTGTCGATGCGGCCCAGCAGGTTGGGATTCCCCTCACCAAGGATCTCAACGGTAGCCAGCCGGAGGGGGTCGGCTACTCGCAGATGTCGCGCAATGGGCGCTTCCGCGGCTCGACGGCCCGCACCTTCCTGGCGCAGGCGAAAGGCCGGCCCAATCTTCGCATCGAGACCAAGGCGTTCGCGACCCGGCTGCTTTGCGAAGGGGGGCGCTGCGTGGGCGTCGTCTTCCGGCAGGCTCAACGGGAGCGCCGCATCCGCGTCGGCCGCGAGGTGATCCTGTCGGGCGGCACCGTCAACTCGCCGCATTTGCTGCAGGTTTCGGGCATCGGCCCGGCCGCTCATTTGCGCTCAATCGGTGTTGCGGTCGTGCACGATCTGCCGGGGGTGGGCGGCAATTTGTCCGATCACTATGCCATCCGCATTTCGCATCGCGTCAAAAACGCCGTTTCCATCAACGAAATGTCGCGTGGCCCGCGGCTTGCACGCGAGATCGCGCGCTGGCTGACGACGGGGCGTGGTGCCCTGACCTTCGGTGTCTCCAGTGCGCAGGCGTTCGCGCGCAGTCGGGACGCGCTGGCGTCTCCGGACATCCAGCTGCTGTTCTCGCCCGCAAGCTACGACCAAAACAGGTTCGGCGCCCTTGAGCGCGAGCCGGGCATGACCATCGCGGTCAGCATTGCGAGGCCGGAGAGCCGAGGCGCCATCATGGCCAAGTCACCCGATCCCTTCGAGCGCCCATCGTTGAAGCCGAACTACCTGTCGGTCGCCGGTGACCTGCGCGTCGCACTTGCCGGCATCGCCCTGGCACGGCGAATTTTTGCCGCGCCGGCGCTCGCCCAGCATAGCGCCAAGGAGATCACGCCCGGACTTGGGGTCGCTGGCCCAGATGAGATCGCCGACTATGTCCGGGCGCAAGGTACGACCATCTATCACATCGTTGGCACCTGTAAGATGGGTGAGGATCCGATGGCGGTGGTCGATTCTCGACTGAAGGTACGAGGGCTCGCCGGCTTGCGTGTGATAGACGCTTCCATCATGCCAACCGTGACCACGGCCAACACCAATGCGCCGACCATCATGATCGCCGAAAAGGGTGCCGCGATGATCCTTGAGGATGCCGCGCTTGGCTAACACCAACGAACCGGGGTCGAGGAATGGCAAAGGTCGAGGAACTGCAGCGAATGATCGCCGATGCGGCGTGCCTGGTCGCCTTTACGGGGGCCGGCATTTCCACCGAATCGGGCATCCCCGACTATCGGTCTCCCGGCGGCATCTGGACACAATTCAGGCCGATCGAGTTCGGCGATTTTCTCGCTTCGGCGGAAGCCCGCCGGGAAACTTGGCGCCGCAAATTTGCCAGCCGCGAGGTGATTGAAAAGGCAACACCTAACGCCGGCCATCGTGCGCTCGCCCGTCTTGTCGAGCAAGGCAGAATGTTGGCCATTATCACGCAGAACATTGACGGTCTGCACCAGGCCTCCGGCGTGCCCGACCACAAGGTTATCGAGCTGCACGGTAACTCGACGTATGCAACCTGTCTTGATTGTCGGCAGCGTTACGAGCTCGATTGGGTGCGGGAGATTTTCGCTATCGATGAGCGACTTCCGCTTTGCACGAGCTGTGGCGGCATGATTAAGACCGCGACCATCTCGTTCGGGCAGGCGATGCCAGAAGTTGAAATGGAGCGCGCGCACGAGGCCACCGTCGCGGCCGATCTCTTCATCGTGCTTGGCAGTTCATTGGTGGTCTACCCGGCAGCCGGGTTCCCGATGCTGGCCAAGCGCAATGGCGCGCGGCTGGTGATCATCAACCGCGAACCAACGGAGCAGGACGATTTGGCCGACCTCGTGATCAACGCCGAAATCGGCTCAACGATAAGCCGGGTGGTCGGCGTCAATTGACAAATTGACCGCCCCGCGCTGCCGCCTAGGCTTTGCCCGTCAGGAGGATCGGCCATGCTGGAACAGACCTTGGATATCGCCGGCAAAGACGGCGCCATGCAAACCTTCATCTGTCGGCCGGAGCGCGGCTCGTATCCGGCCGTATTCTTGCTGATGGATGCGCCAGGCATCCGCGAGGAGTTGCGCGATATGGCCCGACGCCTCGCCAGCGTCGGCTATTGTGTGCTCTTGCCCAACCTTTATTACCGCGCCGGGCGCGACACGATCTACGGGCCGGAGGTGCTGGTGCATGGCAGCGCTGAGCATCAGCGCATGCGCGCCGTCAGGACCAAGATGACCATTCCCCCGGTGATGGATGACGTCGCCGCCATGCTCGCGTTCGTTGACGCGGCGGACGGCGTGAAACACGGACCTGTTGGCGTCCATGGTTACTGCATGAGCGGGCCCTACGCGCTTGCCGCTGCCGCGCGCTACCCCGACCGCGTCGCGGCCGCGGCCTCGTTCTATGGCACCTGGCTGGTCAGCGACGCGGTGGAGAGCCCGCATCGGTCCTTCGCCAAGGTCAAGGGCGAGCTTTACATCGCCTGCGCGGAAATAGACGAGTTGGCACCGCTTACGATGGTGGCTGAATTGCGCACACTGTTTGAGCAGGCCGGCAGTCCCGGTGAGCTTGAGATCTACCCGGGCGTGCATCACGGCTTCGCCTTCCCGCAGCGAAAGATCTATGACAAGGCGGCAGCGGAACGGCACTGGGGGCGATTGATCGGCCTCTATCGGCGTCGGCTTGGCTGAGGTCGCATGCGTGGCTTCCTCTTCAGTTGTCTTGGATGAAATTGTAGCGGAAGCGTTCACCGTCGGCGCTGATGCGGCCGACGGTCGGATTGGGAAAGTGGATGGGCAGCAGCAGCGTCGAGGTATCGGCAACCTTCGCTAGGAAGTGGCGGCGTGACTGTGCAGCCTGCTGCTTGTCGGTATCGAAGATGGTCGACCAGTGCGGTTCACGGCATTGCAAGGCATGATGCATCATGTCGCCGGTGACCACCGCCAGCTGTCCGCGTGAGCGGATCTCGACGCAGCAGTGATGGGGCGAATGGCCCGGTGTCGGTATCAGCGCGAAGGTGTCGTCGAGCTGGTAGGCATCATCGACCAGCAGCGCCTGACCGGCCTCGACAATCGGTCGGCAATTGTAGCTCCAAACGTTCCCTGGAGGATTGGCGCCGCGTTGTGTGGCGGCCTCCCAATAGGCGTACTCGCCCTTATGAAAAATATACTTCGCGTTGGGGAGGGTGGGAACCCAGCGGCCGTCGCGCAGCATGGTGTTCCAGCCGGTGTGGTCGATGTGCAGGTGCGTGCAAAAGACGTGCGTAATGTCCTCGAAAGCAAGGCCCGCGGCTTGGAAATTGTCGAGCCAAGGCTGCTTGGGAAAATCCATCGGCGGCGGATGGCCTTTGTCCTCGCCGGTACAGGTATCGATCAGAACGGTGTGCTTGGGCGTGCGCACAACAAAGGTTTGGTAGGTAATGACCATCTTGCCTGAGACCGGATCGAACACCAGGGGCTCCATGTCCGCGAGGTGCCGACGACCGAGTTCGGGGTCGTAGCCGGGAAACATGTCCTCGGGCTTTCGCCATGGACCATCCCGTTCGATAATGCTGGTGATAGTCACGTCACCGATGCTGAGCGTTCGCATTTGCTGTAGTCTCCCCGGTCTTGCGCAGGCAAACGATGCCGAGACGACTGTAATGGGATCGACCGGCGGTTTAAATAGGGTGCTGCCGATGCGCCAGACATGCGCCCGCGATGGTCGGCGCCGCGCCGATCCATCCCGCCACACACGGCAGGGAACGCAAACCAAGCCAACCGCGATAACGTCGAGCGCAATAACGGGAAGTGCAATAATGGAAGGACAACACCGATGAGTGGGCTGCTCGACGGACGCATAGCTGCCATCACCGGCGCCGGTTCTGGCATCGGCCGGGCGATCGCGCTCGGCTACGGCAAGGCCGGAGCCGGCGTCGTGGTCCTCGATGTCAATACCGAAACGGCCGGGCAGACGGCAACGTCGATCGAAAGTGCCGGCGGTACCGCCTGGAGTTTCCGGCTCGATGTTAGCGCGGCCGAGGCCTGCCGCAGCCTGGCGGAGGAGGTCGCCAAGACCGTTGGCCAGGTCTCGATCCTCGTCAACAACGCCGGCATCAACCGCCGCAACGCCTTTACCGCGGAGCCGGCGGCGGTGTTCAAAGATTGGCAAGACATCATGGCCATCAACCTCAATGGCGTATTCAATGTCACGCACGCCTTTCTCGACCAACTGCGCCAGACCAGGGGGCGGATCATCAATATCGCCTCGATCCAGTCCTTCGTACATGTGCGCACGCCAAACTCCCCAGCCTACACCACCTCCAAGCACGGTGTGTTGGGCCTAACCCGCGCGCTCGCAGCCGAACTGGGTAGGGATGGTGTGCGCGTCAATGCGATCGGTCCGGGACTGATCGAAACCCCCCTTAACGCACAGGCGCGCGCCAACAATCCCGATCTGGTGAAGATTTTCCTCGAGCATACCCCGCTGGGTCGCCCTGGCCAGCCTGAGGATATCGTCGGCCCCGCAATCTTTTTGGCCTCCGACCTGTCGGCCTATGTCACTGGGGCGATCATCATGGTCGACGGGGGCTATCGCGCGATTTAGACGCACAATGGGCGTCGCTAAGGCGGGCAAGTTGGGATTGGGTCCCAGATCGGCGTCGATGCCACAGTCTGACCACAATCGGAACGGGCAATAGGCCGGGGCGGGAACCTCAGCCGCGTCCATCCTGTTTGCGGGATGGCGCAAAGCGGGCGCCAACCCGCTAACGACGGACACTGTCCCATGAACGCTCGACCAATCATCGATCGCCGCCTGACCACCCTTCTTGTGGCGCTTTTTGTGGCGTTCCCTCCTCCCGTGTCGGCGCAACAGCTGTTTTGGGATTGGGGCGGCGGCGATGCCGTCGGCGCCAGCGGTCGAGAGATCGTCCGCTTCAGCGAGCGGTTCGCGCCCGGCCAGGTCGTCGTCAGTTTTGGCGACCGTCGGCTCTATTTCGTGGCGCAGGTCGGCGAGGCCATCAGCTATCCCATCGCCATTCCGCGAGACGAGGACCGCTGGGAAGGCGTCACCACCGTGACGAACAAGCGCGTCAATCCCTCCTGGACGCCAACGCCGGCCATGACGGCGGAGAACCCGCGCCTGCCGCGTTGGGTGCCGGGTGGCCATCCGATGAATCCGCTTGGTGTCCGCGCGCTCTATCTTGGCGCAAGTGCTTACCGCATCCATGGAACCGACGCGCCGTGGACGATCGGCACGGCAGTGTCGAAGGGTTGCATTCGCATGTACAATCAGGACGTGCTGGACCTCTATCCACGCGTTGGGCTTGGCGCGAGCGTGACGGTGACTTGGGAGCGCTTCCAGTCATCTGGCAATTACGCATCAACCCCCAGAGCGGCGGGCCCGCGCTTGCGGGAGATGCGCCAGTCGGATCTACCGCGCAGCTTTTAGCCTGCCGGCCAGGCGGCGGATCCTGCAAGGGCGGCGAGCTGCCGAGCACCGCTGCCGGCCACCTGATGCCCCTGCCCGAGCGGTGGCGGCCGCTTTTTTTCCGACCCCTGGCTGGCGCTTTGGCTGCCCGGCCTTTACGCCCCTGGGTTTGTGTTGGTCGGGAGCGGCATGGACGGCTCGGCATAAATCCTATCAAATGTCCGACCCGCGGGAAGGCGGCTGCCGGCTCGAGACGGGGCTAGCGATCTTCTTCAATTTCTGGGGTGCGGCTTGGTCGCCATTTGCGTTTCCACTGTTTGCCGAACTGGTTGCGCTCTTTGATCAGCCTTATGTCGCTGCACGAGGCTTCGCTTCTCAGCATCTCGCTATAGAGCCGCAAGCGCTCAAGGCCTCTTTCCATTTGCGCGATCTTGCCGGTCGCTTTCGAGATTTCTCGGCTGTCCTGCGACAGACCCGCCAGGTGGGCGCGGTGCTGCTCTAAGCGCGTTTGCAGCCTCTCGATGGCACGAGCGGTTTCTTCGACGAGGAGATTGGGGGAAGCAACCATGGCGCCACCTTCTGGTGTCTTCCGCCCGTGGATCGCCTAACAACTCTACTCGGTTGCTGTTCGAGCCAAACTCCAAAGTCTTGAGGATTTCCTGCTGCTGTCTGTCTGTAGCCGTCCGATGTGCGCTGCGCGGTCGTGGCGCCGTCAAGTGACGCGCCGATTGCTTGGCGGCAAATGCCGCTAGCCCCGGGATCTGCGGGCGAAGTTTCTCGCGGTTTGCTGGCCGGGCAACTCGTGTTCGACCGGACTTTGCCCAAGCAATGGCGCGGGTCCAGGCGCAACCCTGGGCGCGGAGGTGTAGGGCGCAAGGAAGAACGTCGACAGCTGAGGCCCGCTAGGCTTGCAAGGGCGCGATGGTGTGCGCCCAGGGGTTAAGGTTAACCGCCAGAGAGCAAGATCGACGACGCCGGCGTTCGCGCCCGCGCGCTCGAGCCGGGCCCAAGCTGACCGCGGCAGCCGCCACGGTGCGCGAACGTCAGATCTGCCGACGTTTTTCGACCAGGCGGGCGAATTTCTCGTATTCGGCCTGGTTGACCGTGTAGCTGTGGTCATCATCGGGGAACGAGCCATCCTTCACTTCCTTGACATATTGCTTGATTCCGGCGACGGCGACCTCGGTCAGTTTCGCGAAGCGTTTGGTGAATTTGGGTTTGAAGTCCGTAAATACACCGAGCAAGTCGTGGCAAAGCAGAATTTGTCCATCCGTGCCGACGCCGGCACCGATGCCGATGGTAGGGATGGTCAGCTGCTCGGAGATGAGCTTGGCGATCTTTGCTGGTACGGCCTCGAATTCGAGCATGAAGCAGCCGGCATCCTCGATGGCGAGTGCGTCCTCCAGGATCTTCAGGGCCGCCTCGGCCGTGCGGCCTTGAATTTTGAAGCCGCCGAACATGGCGATGGTGTGCGGCGTCAACCCGATGTGGGAAGCGGTCGGAATGCCGGCATCGACGAGGGCCTTGAGTATGTGCGCCTGGGCCTTGCCGCCCTGCGGTTTGACCGCGTCGCTGCCCGCCTCCTGCATGAAGCGGGTGGCATTCATGAGCGCCCGGTCGATGGTGTGGTAGCTCTGGTAGGGCATACAGCCCAGCACGAAGGTGTTGGGTGCGCCGCGGCGGATCGCTTGTGCATGCATCACCATCATGTCCATAGTGGCCGGCACGGTTGAGGCGTGTCCGTGCGCGATCATGGCCAGGCTGTCACCCACGACGGCCACGTCGACACCTGCCATCTCCGCCCACTTGGCGCTGGTGTAGTCCGGCACCGACATATAGACCATTTTCTCGCCGGTCTTTTTGGACTGGCGAATCTCGCTAATGCTGCGTTTCTCGCGCTTTTTCTCGTCATTCTTGGCATCCCCCGTCATGGCGCGATCCTCCTCAAGCGACCAGCGTTTCAGCGATCAGGACCAGGCAAAGCGCGAGGCCCGCAAAAACCAACAACCCGAGGCGACCGTTGACGAAGCTATCCGGTAGCGGGTGCAAGAGCAGCGGCGCCGCCAGCAGCATGGCGCCGCCACCGATCACAGCCGCATAGAGCGGGACGCGCCGCCAGGCAAATTGGATGAGCAAAAGCACCAGCACGGCGCATAGCCCAAGCGTGCCCCACAGCAGCAGCTTGCCGACCGGTGTCGTTAGCGAGGGCGCCCGGTGTTCGGCGGGGAAATGCCCGCTGACCGTCAAGGCGTAGAGCGAAAGCACCAACACGAGCGCCATGAATACGGTTAACTCGGGGAGCGGAGGCAACGCCATTGCGGTCGACCTCCCGTCGCCCAGCTATTGTTTGGGCTTGTCTCCGTCACCGGGCCGCGGTTTGCCACCCTGCGCCTCGGGGAAGACCCACATCGCCATCACCGCAAACACGCCGAATCCGATCACGAGCCAGAACAGTTCGGCCTTACCGTTCCCACTTTCCCAGAAGGCAAAACCAATGGCGACCAGCAGCGTCAGCGCGGAGACGATGGCTTTTACGTCACTGGGCACGGGCGCGCTCCGCGATGGTTGTGGAGGGCTGATGTTAATAGTTGCCCAGGGCGGCGGCGGCGGCCTGGTCCGGGCGTTTCGGCTGGCCGCGGAGGTTCTTTTTCAAATACCGCGTGTCGTAACCGTTAAACAGATGTCCAAGTAGCCCGCGCTCGAGATCCGAGGTGCCGAAGACCCAATCGGCAATGGGGAAGGTGAGGTTCATGTTGGTCTCCATCATCAACCGGGCGTTGTGATGGGCGGTGTGATGGCGCCGCAGCGTGTTGACGAACGGGACGCTGCGGACGAACCAGTTCTCGTCGACGTGGCAGCAGAAATGCATGAACTCATAAATGAGGTACATACCGGTCGTCGTACACATGAACAGCCAACCGGTATTGGCGGAGAAGAGCTTGCCTAGGATGATGCCTCCCGGCAGCGACATTAAGATGAAGACGACGAGTGCATAAGGCGGGAACACGGTCACGCGCCAATCCTTATGATCGCGGAAGCGCATCTCTTCATCGGTGAAGAATTGATGATGATTGAGCGTGTGGCGCTCGTAGATCGCCCGCAAACCCTTGATGTTCACCGGCCGGTGCATGACGAATTTGTGCACGAACCATTCGAATACGTTGGTAAACAGGAACGTGATGGGGATGGTGAGCCACTCCAGCGCCGTCACGCCATGGATGTGCTGCAAGTAGATATAGAATGCCGCCGCGCCCATCGCATAGATGATGGCGATGTGCAGATAGCCATCATAAAAACCCATAATGCGCGAGCGGTATTCGGCGCGATAGGCCTTCTGGCGATCGGAAATCATTGTCGTTCTTTCTACGCTTCTGTTGCGAAGACGATAGACGGTTTTAGGCAGCCGCACCGCCGTTGTGATATATCACGGATACGCCGCGGCCCGGCCTTCGTCAATGCTCTCCTGTCGTTGGGGTGCCTTGCCCGGTTCCGGTCACGGCGGCATTGCTGCGCGCCTCGCTTGGCGTGCCGGAAAAAATGATCTCGCCGCGCTCGATCACATACAAGCGGTCGGCGAAATCGGGGACGTGGTGGAGGTTCGATTCCGCAATCAGAACCGCGCGTCCAAGCCGCCGAATCGAGGCTATGCCCTAGACAATCGAGGGTACGATGGTGGGTGAAAGGCCCTCGGTCGGTTCATCGAGCAACAGCAACTTGGGATCGAGGGCCAAGGCGCGGGCAATCGATACCATCTTGCGCTCGCCACCCGACAACTGCTGGCCACCACGCGCGCGATAGCGCTCGAGGTTTGGGAATACGCGATAAGCGAGGGCCTCGCGCTCGGGCGCGGGGCGTTCGGTCTGTCGCGTCCAGATCGGCAGATAGATATTCTCAGCAACCGTGAGATCGCCGAATACCTCGCTCTCCTCGGGCGCAAAGCCGATGCCGAGCCTGGCCACCTCGAAGGGCCGCAATGCCCCGATGTCGCGCCCGGCAAAATGGATCGATCCGGATCGCGCCGGATACTGCCCCATGATGGTGCGGAACGTAGTCGACTTGCCGGCACCGTTGCGACCGACCAGGCAGACGAGCTCGCCCGCACCGACGTCGATCGTCACGCGGCGCAGGATCTCGCTGCCTTCGATGTCGACGCTAAGATCTTTGATGGCGAGCATCGGTGCCTATGCGTTTGCCCACGACCGTGGCGATGATGTGAGGATCGGCAAAAAACGGGCCGGGCGGCAGGTCGGCAAGCACCTTGCCTTCCGCCAGCGCGACAATGCGCTGCGAATAAGTGGCGACCAGGTCCATATCGTGCTCGACCAGAATGATGGATTTCACTCCCGCGACCTTGGCGGCACCGATCAGCGTTTGCATCAGGGCGTGTTTCTCGGAGGTAGAGACGCCCGAAGTCGGCTCGTCGAGCAAGATCACCTCGGGGCTCAGCGCGAAGGCGGACGCCACGTCCAGAAGCTTCTTTTCGCCCTGCGAGAGCATGCGTGCCGGGTGCTCGAGCCTGTCCGATAGGCCAAAGATGCCGGCGATTTGGCGTACGCGCTGAAAGACTGCGGCATCGCCGGAGAGCGCCGCGAACAGCCGCCACTGCTTCTGCTGCTGGGATACGACTGCGGCGGCGATGGTCTCGGCGACGGTGAGCTGCGGAAAGATCTGTACCAACTGAAACGTGCGCGCCATGCCACGCTCGGCCAGTGCGATCGGCCCGACGCCGCCGATACTTTTCCCCTTAAAAAAGACCTGCCCGCTGCTGGGCGCCAGCAGGCCCGTCAGCAGGTTGACCAGGGTGGTCTTGCCGGCGCCATTTGGGCCGACCACGGACACGAATTCGTTTTCATTGACGGCGAGCGACACATCTTGCAAGGCGCGAAACTCGCCGAAGTGTTTTGACACGCCTTTGGCTTCGAGTAGCGGCATCACGCGGCCACCTGCGGTCGTTTGCGCCGGACCAAGAGTTTGCCGGCGTCGGCGGCGATCCCGGCCAGTCCGCGTGGGAAGAAGATGACGATGGCGGCCAGCATGGCACCAAGCATGAAGCGCCAATATTGGGTGATCGACTGCAGTTGGTCCTGCAGCAGCGTGAGGCTGAGGGCACCAACGACGGGACCGAAGAAGTTGGAAAAGCCCCCGAGCACGGTCATGAACACGAGATGTCCCGAATGCGTCCAATGCACAAGCTCAGGGTCGGCGAGGCCAATGCGAAAGCCCAAGATGGCACCGCCAATGGCACCGTAGACGGCGGAGATGACGTAGGCCAGCAGTCGAAGCTGGCGCACGCGCACGCCCAAATATTCGGCCTTTTGTGGATTGTCGCGCAGCGAACGCAAGTGCAGGCCGAACGGCGAGTGTACGATGCGCCAAAGTGCGAGCCCGGCGAGCAGCATCAGCGCCAGGCAGTAATAGTAGAACGGGCCGGCCAGAAGCTCGATCTTGTTCAAGGCATCGAACTCCAGTCCGAGGATGCGCATGCGGGGAACCCGCATGCCGCTGTCGCCACCGGTCAAATGGTAGAACTTGAACAAAAACGAGTGCGCCAGCATGCCGAAGGCGAGCGTCAACATGCCGAAGAAAATGCCGGTATAGCGCACGCACAGGAAGCCGATCGGCAGCGCCACTGTTACGGCGCCAACGGCGGCGGCCAGGAGCACCAGCTCGAAATGTCGGATGCCGAGAACGCCGGCGACGATGGCGGCGGCATAGGCGCCAAGCCCCAGATACATGGCATGGCCGAAGGAGAGCAGGCCGCCGTAGCCAAACAGCAGATTGAAGCCGAGGAGGGCGATGGCGTAGGCAAAGAAGGGGATTAACAGGTTGGCGTAAAATGGCGGTGCCAGCGTCGGCACCAGGCCGAGCGCGGCGACGCCGACAGCGACCAATAGGAGCCTGGGGCCTTGCGTCACGAAGCTGCCTTTCCGAACAGTCCGGAAGGCCTGATCAGCAGGGTGCCGATTACGATCAGGTAGATGGCCAGAATTTCGAACTCCGGATAAACGACAAGCGAGACCGCGCGGATGAGGCCAACTAACAGGGCGCCGATCAGTGCGCCGGTCATGGAGCCCAGGCCGCCGATCACCACCACCGCAAAGGCTTCGATGACGAAGTCGATCGCCATGTCGAGGGATGCGGCGGAGGTCGGGACCACCAGTGCTCCCCCCAGGGTGCCGAGCAGGGTGCCAAGGCTAAAGACCACGGCGTAAACCGCGCGCACGTTGACGCCGAGCGCCTCCGCCATGGCACGATTTTCGGCCGTGGCCCGCAGCAGCCGACCGTAGCTGGTGCGCCGCAGGAACAGGCCAATCAGGCAGGCGGCAGCGATCGCCGCCGCAATCACCAGCAGGCTGTAGACCGGGACCGTGAAATCGCCGGAGGATAGCTTGCCGTAGGTCAGGATTTCGTTGCCCAGCGACTGGGGATTGGCGCCCCATATAAAGCGCAAGACGTCTTGGAACATCAGGACCAGGGCGAAGGTCAGCAACAGCTGGAAGCTTTCATCACGACCGTAGACCGTGCGCAGCAAACGCTCGATCGGTGGCCCGACCACGGCCATCAGCAGCCCGGCGACAATGAGAACTGGCAGCAACAATACCGGCGGTAGGCCAGCCTTGAGGGCCGCATTGACCAACGTGATGCCGAAGTAAGCACCGAGCGCATAGAACGATCCGCAAGCCAAGTTGACGATCTTTTGCACGCCGAAAACGAGCTGCAGGCCGGCCGCCACCAAAAACAGCACCGCGGCATGGAAAATGCCGCCGAACACTACGTTGGCAAACGCCGACATGGATGCCTTGCACCCAGTGCGTCAGAGTTTGAACTGCGCGCTCTTCAGCCAATCCCAGAAATTCACCCCGGGCGGCTTTTGCAGGTCCGTCGCATACATCGTCTCGATCTTGGAAGGATCGAGGGTGACAAAATCGTAGTTGTTTTTGTGGGTCGTGAAACCCTGCACAAAGGTCTGCTCGGCGATGTGATCCTTGCGCCAGGTGCCCTTACCGCCAAGGCTTTCGATGCTGGGGCCAATCATGGCATCGATGACGTCGTTGTTGGCGGGCCACGCGGTGCCCTTGGCCTTGGCTGCAGCTTCGACGGCCGCTTTGTAGGAGGCGATGGCAAAATAGGCGCGGTCGGCCTCCCAGTTCGGATAGTCCTTCTGCTTGTCGAAGTACCAGGCGACAAATTCCTTGGCCATCGGCGTGGCGTTGGGATTGCCGAAGTAGAGCGTGTTGTGTCCGAACAGCATGCCCTCCGGCGTGAAATCCTTCTTCATCAAGGTATGTTGAAATCCGGCGGCCGGGAACACGAGCTTCGTGCTCTGGGTCAGCTCGGCCGCCGTTGCCTGCTTCATGAACACCGGCAGATCCGCAAACAGCAGCGATGAGAAAATCAGGTCGGGCTTGGCCGCCTTGAGGGCCGCGACGTTGCTGGTGAGCTCCATCGAGCCAACCTTCGGCCACTGCTCGGTCACCACTTCGTGTTCGATGCTGAAGCGTTTCAAGAGGGCGATGAACGCCGCCATGTTGTTGCGGCCGTAGGAGTAATCCGGATTGATGCCTGCAATACGTTTGAATTGGCCCTTCCAATGCTTGATGGCGAGGAGCGAGGACATCACCGCCTCGCATTCGTTGTCCGTGCTCTTGAAGAGGTAGCGGGCATTGGCGAGCTTCTCGTCGACGCCATCCTGCGTGGTGCCGTCCCAGAAGATGGTGAGCGCGCGTGCCTCCTCCACCACCGGGCCCAAGGCAAGGGCCACGCCGGTCGAGATGACGCCCAGCACGCAATCGACCTTGTCTTGCTGGACAAGCTTCTGGAAGCGCTCGATGGTATCCTTGGGAGACGTCTCTTCCTCCACCACGAGCTCGATCGGGCGTCCGGCGATGCCGCCGGATGCATTGAATTTTTCCACCGCCCACTCGGTGGCCCTGAGGCCGCTGATGCCGGGGCTGGCGGCGATACCCGTGCGTGGGGCGAGAATGCCGAGCTTGCAGGGTTTGGCCTGGGCAATGGCAGGGGCGCCGAGGCGCGCTGCCGTCGCCAGGGCGCTCGTTGCGGTCATGGACTTCAGGACAGCCCGGCGCGTTATCCTCATGTGACCTCCCCGTTGGCTCGGCTTCTGTGGCGGGCCGACGCCAACGCATGATATATCAGTGGTACACGAGCAACAACCGGCATGGCGGGCGGGCCGGGGGCGAGCGCCCCGAAATTGGCCGGCCCGGTTCGCTGATCGGCGGGAGCGCGCCTCGGAATGGTCTGGTGAATGGAGGTGGAGGCCCGCCATTGCCGGTGGGGCGCGACGTGCGCTCACGGCCGCGGCCGGGCACGCTGCCCGAACACGAAAGCCGCCAAGCCGGCGAGCGCCGCGCCGAAAGGGGAGGCAAGCGTGAGCGCCCCGAGCCAACCGGGGGCAGGTGGGTCAGATTGCAATGCGCTAGCGGGCGACGTACCCTTTTCTGCCATCCAAACCACGAGGAGCTTGCCATCGCCCTGCACAGTGAACGGTTGGCGACGTCGATGGCGTCGGCGATCAGCGGCCTTGACCTCAATGCGCCGCTCGATCAGGTGACGCGGGGGATGCTGCGCGCGACCTTGCATGACAGCTTGGTGCTGTGCATCCGCGACCAGCACCTAGGACCGGTTGCCTTCCGCGACGCCATGACGATCTTTGGCACGCCCGTCGTGCGTATGCAGCTCGCGCAGCATCCTGATTGCCGTGAGGTGAATATCATATCCAGCGAAGATCGCGATGAACTGGGCGACGGAAAGAGGCTAGTCAATGGGGCTCATTGGCATACCGACGACAGCTTCAGGCGCGAGCCCTGTTCACTGACCATGCTCTATGGCGTCGAGGTCCCTAGTACGGGTGGCGACACCCAATTCACCAACATGTACCTCGCCTACGCCGACCTGCGGGCCGATCTCAAGCGGGTGATCGACGGGCTCAAGGTCGTGCACAAATACAACTCGAGCCGGAAGGGTACGCCCGTTGCCAAGCTATCCGCAGCCGCCATGGCAACGACGCCGGATGCCGTTCACCCCTTAGTTCGCACGCATCCCGAAACCGGACGCCGGGCCCTCTACCTGAACCCCAATCGCATGGAACAGGTTGTTGGGCTCGAGCGCAAGGAAAGTGACGCGTTGCTCGACGAGCTAACGGCGCATGCCACAGGGCAAAAGTACCAGTATCGCCACCGTTGGCGGCGAGGCGACGTGGTGATTTGGGACAATCGCTGCACCATGCACAAGGCGAACGCCGATTACCCCGATGGTGAGCGGCGCTTGATGCACCGGATCGTCATTGCCGGCAGCGTCCCCGTTTGAAACCATGGCGGCATCGACCCCGATTGGGCCGCTCAACCTTCGAGCAGCACACAATGTTCGGGCGAAAAGGATAGATTGACCCCTTCGCCTTCGGCCACGAGGTTGGTCGGCGGATGGCGTACGATCATTTGCCCCAACGGGCAGTCGACGACGTATTGCACGAAGTCACCGTGAAACATGCGCCGCCGCACGGTACCGGGCATTTGGTTGACACTATTGGCTTTGTTGATCTCGATATAGGCCGTACGCACGGCCACCTCGGTCTCGTTGCCGCGCAAGGTGTGAGCTGCGGTGGCTTGCAGCACGTGCCCGCCTTCGGCGACGAACTCCAGCGTCCTCGGCGCTGCCGAAGCCTCGCGGACGCGACCTCGTATCAGGTTGGCAGAGCCGACAAAGTCGGCAACGAAGCGGTTGCGCGGCCGATTGTAGATCTGCTCCGGGGTGCCGATTTGTTCGATCGCTCCCACATTCATGACGATGACGCGATCGGAAATGGCCAGGGCTTCCTCCTGGTCGTGCGTGACATAAACGGACGTAATCCCGAGTTGCCGTTGTAGCTCGCGCAGCTCGAGACGCATTTCGGCCCGCAGCTTGGCATCGAGGTTACTCAGGGGTTCGTCGAACAGCACCACCGTCGGCGAAAAAGCGATGGCGCGGGCGAGGGCCACGCGCTGTTGCTGGCCGCCGGAGAGTTTGGAGGCGGGCCGGTCGGCGAGATGGCGCATCTGCACCAGATCGAGTGCGCGCTCGACCTTGGCACGGATATTGGTACTGCTCTCCTTGCGCACTTTCAACCCGTAGGCGACGTTACCCTGCACGGTCATGTGCGGCCACACCGCGTAGGATTGGAACACCATTGAGACGCCGCGCTGCTCGGTCGGAACGTTGCGGCGCTCGACGGCGTCGTACATGACCTCAGCATCGATCGAGATCGTGCCGGCGACGGGCTGCTCCAGCCCGGCGATCGCCCGCAAGGTCGTGGTTTTGCCGCAACCCGAAGGCCCCAGCAGGGTGACGTGTTCGCCGCGACCGACCTCGAAACTCACGCCATTGACGGCCACGACGTCGCCGTAGCGGATGACGAGATCGTGCAGATCGATGCAAAGGGCGCCAGCGCTCACGTCAACTCCCTCGTTATGCCGCGCGTTAGCCGGAAAAGGACGAGCAACGCCACGACCACGGTAAAGGTCTGGATCAGCGCCATGGCCGCGGTCAGCTCGATGCCGCTGCTGGCGAAGGCGCTGACGATCGAGGGCGCGATGACCTTGGCATTCGGCCCCATCAGGAAAACCGAGACGCCGAGCTCGCGCACACAGGCCATGAAGATGAGCAGCCAAGCCGCGATGATGCCGGGCTTGAGCAACGGCAAAGTAACGGTGCGCAGCTGATAGACCCAACCTGCACCACAGACGCGCGCGCACTCTTCCAGGCTTTTGTCGACCTGCAACACGACGCCGGCCAAAGTTCGCACACCAATCGGCAGCATGACCGTGAAATAAGCGAGCGCCAGCAGCCAGAGCGTGCCGTAGATCGGGATTGGCATGTTGAGCCAGGCCCAGAGCAAGGCGAGGCCGAACACCAAGCGTGGCACGGCCTGCGGAAACATGACGAGGTATTCGATGCTGCCGCGTCCGACCAGCTGCGAGCGATAGATGATCCAAACCACCAGTGCCATGATGATGACGCCCACGCTGGCCACGCCGAGGCCCAGCAGCAAGCTATTGGCCAGGGCGGTGCGCACCGGCCCGAGCGTCAGCGCCATTTCGTAATTGGCAAGCGTGAATTGCGCCTGATGTAGCAGCGCCGTGGCAAAGCGCTCGAGCGAGGTCAGCAGCAGCGCGGCGATCGGCAACACCACGGCGAAAAAGACATAGAGTGCACAGACGCCGAACAACAGCCAGGCCAGCCGCCCCATATCCATCACGCGCGGTCGGAACGCCTTACCGGTGATGGTGGCGAAGCTGCCTCGACCTACCATCCGGCGATAGAAGGTCAGCATGGCAAACATGACGACGAACAGCGCCAGCCCCATGGCCGAGGCGCGGCCGTAGGCGGGCGGGTAGCTGAGGGTGGAATCCCAGATCGCCGTGGTGATGACGTAGACGCGGGCCGGAATACCGATCACCAGGGCTGCGGCGAACGAACCCAGCATCTCGGCAAAGACGAACAAGGTTGCGCCCAGCACACCCGGCATGACCAGGGGCAAGGTGACGGTCAACGCCGTGCGCAGCTTGGAGGCGCCGATTACCCGTGCCGATTCCTCGAGCGCGGGATCCATCGACTTCATTGCGGCCGAGATCATGACGAAGGCGACCGTGCCTTCGAACAGGGCCATGATCCAGGCGATGCCGAATATCGAGTAAATGTTGAACAGGTCACCCGTGCCGCCGGCCCAGCGCCAAATTTGGTTGAAAAATCCGCTGCGGGGGCTGGCGAGCACGGCCCAGGCGAGGGCCCCGACCAACGGGGTCATGTAGTAGGGCAGTTCCATCAGCCGCTCGAGTTTTTCGCGGCCCGGCACGTTGGTTCGCGTGAGAATCCAAGCCAGCGTGAAGCCGATCAGCACGGCCATCACCGTTGCCGCCACGGCGATGACGACCGTGTTGATGATGACCTGGAGGTCCTCCTCGAGCATCGCAACGTAGTTGGCGAGGCCATACTCCTGTGGCGGAAACGCCATCGGATCACCGGTGTTGAGCGATTCCCCCACCAGAAACACCACCGGCAACAGGACGAGAAAAGCTACGACCACTAGGACCGCAAGCGTGATCAACCCCTGCCAGGTCAAGCGTGGCCGCAACGCGCCTCCAAACCGGAAAACCAAGGTCGTAGTCAGCGCCGCGCGCCGACGATACGATCCCACTCCTTGGCAAATTCTGGCCGGCTTTTCTCGAAATCATTCCAGTCGGCCGGAACCAGCAGTTTCATGTCCTTCAACGGCACACTCCCGGCCGGCGCGGCGACGTCGGCTCGCGGTGAGTGGAGCAGCAAGGCTTCGCTGAGGGCCTGTTGGCCGACCGGCGACAAGAACCAGTCCATGAACAGTGCGGCGGCGTTGGGGTGGGGGCCGTCGGCGACGATCCCGTAGGTCTCCGACACGGCGGGAACGCCGGTCGCGGGGAAGACGAAGGCCAACGGCGCACCCTTGGCCTTGAACTCGATATAGCCCGAATACTGGGCACCCATAATGATTTTGTCCTGGCCGTCGACCAGCCGACCATACTGTTGAACGTAAGAATCGAAGGCACGCGGTTTGATCACGGCGAACTTCTTGAAGTACTCCTCGCCCAAGATCGGCTTCAGCATGTAATAGACGCCATGCTGCAGGCCTGAGTTGGAGACCTTGACGTTGACGGCGTCGGTCCATTTCGGATCGAGTAGATCTTCCCATTTCTTGGGGGCCTCGTCGGCCGACACATTGTTGGGGTTGTAAGCGATGCCGCCCATAATGATCGATCCCCAAGTCCAGTAGCCCTCCGGTTGGCTCTTGTACTCGGGTTTGAAGGCTGCCATCTCCGGGGAGACGTACTGGCGGAAGCCGCCCCGCTTCTGGAAGTCGAGGATCATGCCCATATCGGAAATTTGGATGACGTCGACCAGGTACGATTTGGCCTGGCGTTCCGATAGGACCTTGGCGTAGAGCGCACCCGCTTGCAGTCGCACATAGCTGGTCTTGATCTTGGGGAAGAGCTTGTTGAATGAGGCCAACAGCTTGACCTGGCCAGCCTCCGGGTCGGTGGAGTAGAGCACGAATGCCCCCTCCGCCTCGGCCTTTTCGACATCCGCGCAGGTTTTGAAGCCCGGCATCGGGCGGGGATTGTCGCACACCTTGCCCTGGGCCTGAGCCCAACTCGGTAGGCCGAGCAAGAGCAGGGCCATTCCAGCAGCTACAGCAACCCTCATTGCGTCCTCCGTCCGTTTTTTTGTTTGCGACCGGTTTGTCGCCTCTGTCGCCGAAGCCAATGGCATAGTCTTACATAGACGTCGGCAGTGGGGTAGTACCTGAACGCGTCTTGGGCCCATGCACCAGGATCGCCCACGTGCCCGACTCGAGATTGCGCCCGGCCGGAGATTGGGTCCGGCCTGAGATTGCGTCCGGCCTGAGATTGGTCAGGCTCGGCGGCTCGCCGTTGCGGACGTCGGCGGTACGGCTGGTCGGCCGAGCGCGGCAAGACGTGCGCCTTTGAGGCAGCCGGTGAGGCCTGTCGGCGGTGCAGGCCCGTGGCCATGGGTGCCCATTGTTACCGTGGCGCTGAGCCTGCGCGAGCATGCCTCCCTTTGCCGTCATTCCGGCGTGGGCTGTAACAGTTCGATTCTGTTGCCGAAGGGATCAGCGGTGAAGACGCGCGTGTAGCCTGGCAAGGGTTCGTCCTGCCTGGCCGGGTAGCCGGCCTGGGCCAACCGGGCGATCAGGCTCGCCAGGTCTTCAACGATGAAGGCCGGGTGTGCCTTTCGGGCCGGCCGGAAATCGGCTTCCACGCCCAGGTGAACCTTGATGGTCCCAAGTTCAAACCAACAACCTCCGCGCCTGGCGAGGTTGGCCGGTTTTGGCGTCTCGGGGATGCCAAGCAGGTCCGCATAGAAGGCCCGTGCCTTGGCCTCGCGCCCCGCGGGCATCGCAAGCTGAATATGATCAAGCGACTTGACTGGCATGCTGGCGTTTCCGGAAGGTCAACTGGATCGAGAGCAGCTCAGTTTAGTATCGCCCAATGACTAGCCACACGGCAATCGATAGGCACGTATCTTGGGGCAGCGGTGTCGCACGCGGGGAAGGCGCCGCATCGCCACCGGTCTCTTGGCGCGCTGGCCCAAGGAGGGAATGGCAAGAACGAAATCCCCACGTCAGATCGAAGCCAGGCGCATCAAATCGGCGGCAACGGCTCAGGTCGCGAGCGCGGCGATCCGTGGGTAGGGTTGGCCACCGCCGACCCACTCGGCCGGGATCTCGAGCCTGCACCTGACCCCGTCGGCAGCAAACGCCAGGTCAACCTTGCCACCCAGCTCGTAGGCTAGCAGTTCGCGAATGACGCAGGTGCCGTAGCCGGATTGGTTGCAAGCCGGCACCGCTGGGCCGCCAATCTCCTGCCATTCGACGATCAGGCGGGCGAGCGGTGCGCCGTTCGTGCGCCAACGCCAGCCCACCCGCACACGCCCAGACTGCGTGGACAGCGCGCCGTACTTGGCGGCATTGGTGACGAGCTCGTGCAGCACCATTGCCATGATTTGGGCGGCCTCGGCGCTCAGCACGGCGTCTGGACCTTCGATATCTGCATTGTCGCTGGTGACGAATGGCGCCAGTTCGCGCTGGACCAGCTCGAGCAGCTGTATACCGCGCCAGCGGCCTTGGCTCAGAAGCTCATGGGTTGAGGACATCGACCTGATGCGACCGTCCAAGGCCGTCGCAAAGTCCGCAGCCAACAGGCTTGCATCCTGTGTGCGCGAAATGATGGCGCTGACCGTTGCCAGCACGTTCTTGACGCGATGGTCGAGTTCGGCCACCAGCACGCGTTGGTGTTCTTCCGCCCGCTTGCGCTCGGTGATGTCGATATTGACGCCGACCACGCGCTGGGGCCGACCATTGTGGTCGTAGGAGGTAAAGCTGCGTGCCTCGATCCACCGCATCTCCCCGTCGGCGTGCACGATCCGATACTCGACGTTGGATTCGCGGCGTCGTTCTTTCCAAACCTTGTCGCGGTGCGCGTCCAGCCGCGGCAAATCTTCGGAGTGAACACCGGCTCGCCACCTGCTGCGCGGGATCTCGGTCGTTCCCTCCGGCAAGCCGTGAAGAACGGTGTAGCCTTGGGAAACCTGAATCAACTCGGTGCTGGTGTCGTAGGCGAAACTGCCAACGCGAGCGGCCTTGCCGGCAAGCGCCAGCTGTAGGTCGCGCTCAGCCAATGCCAGCTCCGCTTGCTTTCGCTCGCTGATGTCGAGCGTCATGTTCACGACGCCGACGATGGCACCGGCGGCATCGCGCAACGGCGTTGGATTAGGCATGATGTAGATGCGGCTGCCGTCGCGGCGCTCCATGAGGACTTCGCAGCCATGTACCACCCGGCCTTCTTGCAACGCAATTTGCGTCGGACAATGGCGCAGAAACATGGGCGTGCCGTCGGCGTAAAAAAAGCGCGCGAAGTCGCACCACTTGTCCAGGCCAAGTCTTGGGGTCACTCCCCACAGATCGACGGCACCCTGGTTGCAGTAAGTGATGTGACCGGCGGCATCCGTCACGTAGATGGCCGCCGGCAATGCCCCCAGCAGGTCTCGAAACTGTTGTTCGCTTTCCTGCAGCGTTTCTTCGGCATGTTTGCGCTCCGTGATGTCTCGTGCCAGGCCCTTGATGCGCAGGAGGCACCCGGCGGCGTCGAACTCGCTGGTTGCGGTTTCCTCCAACCATACTTCTTGCGCGTCCGGGCGTTTGAATCTGAAGCGAGCGGCGTAGGTGGGGCTTTGCGGGGACACACTCCGCAGGCACGCCTTCAAGTTTGCGCGGTCCTCCGGATGCACTTGGGCAAGAAAGGAGGTGGCAGAGAGGCCGTCCTGCGGCGCAAAGCCGAGGATTTGCGGGGCGTTGGCGCTGCGCAGCGAGCGGTGCGTGTGCGGGTCCCATTCAAAGGCCATCACTTGCCCCGCCGTCAGTGCCTCGCGCAATCGCGCCTCGCTTTGTTTAAGGGCGGCCTCGTAGCGGCGCTGCTCGGCGAACACCGCGGCCAAGACCAGCGTCCCCAATTCGATTGCCAGCAAGGCCCCCTGAGCGGCGCGCACCCGGCTTCCCAGCGGTATGCTGGGGTCACCCAGTCGACCAACGCTGAAGGTGATGGTCCAGACCATTGTCGTGGCGATGATGGCAACTGCGGCGGCCGTAAACACGGGACGGCAGCGGGCTGCCGGCCAAAGCAGCAAAGGCACCAGCAATGCCGGCGGCAAGATCGTCACCCAGTATTGCGTTGGCGAGGCGAAACCGATGGCGCTGGCGGCGGCAAGGACGATGAGCGCCGCGAGACCCTCGCTCAGCTCGCGTTGCGAGAGCGGTTCGCGCATGACCGCGACCAGCCCGATCACCAGGGGGGCGACCGTGACGATGCCGAGGGCATCGGACACGAACCAGTTGGACCAAGTGGTCAAGAACGGCGCGCTGGAGCCCTGCAGCAGCACAAAGCCGAGCGTGCCGCCGATTCCCGAGAGCGCGCTGGCAATAACGCCGGCTGTGAACAAGCCAATGACACGGCGCAAAGCATCAAGGCTGAAGGCCGCGCGCGTATGGCGGTGGATGAGCCACGCGGCGATGACAGCCTCCGCCGCATTGCAAAGGGCGAAGCTAATGGTGGCGGCAATATTCCGGTCGCCCATCAGATTGGCGGCGATGGTTGCCCCAATGGTCCCCATCACCACCGGCGTTCGCGCGCTGGGTCCAAGCGCAATCAGGGCACCGGTGGAAATACCCGCAGCGGGCCAGAAGACGGCCACACCATCCGGCGCGGTCAACAGGGCAAGGCCAAAGCGCGCGGCCACGAAATAAGCAATGCCGACGGCGAAGCTCGCTGCGGTTGGGCCGAGTAGGGAGTGGTGCGAACGGCGCAGCGAAGACGCGCATGACCACGCCCTGAGCCGCAGGTTCTGCATCCGCCTCATTCCCTCGAGCATCCTCGATTGCTGGCCGCATCCCGTTTGGTTTCGACCGCGTGCCGCACGCGCTCAGTTTTGCAATGCCCACAGCAGCGGTAGGCGTTCAAAGCAAGGCCAGGGCATCAGGAGTTGTACCCATATTGCTCGGCGGGAAATCTGGAACAGGCAAGATCGGTTAATTTGGCGCCTAGCCGTTTAGGCCGTTGATTTTCGTCTTGCAAAACCTGGGCCGGTCCGGGCCCCGGTCCGGCGTGTGCTTAAGCCTCGCCGCCGCGGACAGAAGGCGCCGGTGATGGTTTTTCCTCAAAGCTCGGCCGCGCGGGCTCGAAGCCTGGTCTGAGCCGTCAGAAACGCGGTTCTGGACGGTGAGAATGGCGATCTGCACTATCGGCGTGCGGGCCCCCGCGCGTCGCGGCGGCGCGACGACCGCCGCCGCTTGCCACTGCTCCCGCTAGATGTCGACGAGGACGTAGCTTTCCTCGACGGTCACCGGGAACGTTTCGGCGATATAGGGTCCCTTGGCCAAGGTTTCGCCGGCTTCGATCTCGACGGGATAGGAGCGCACGCTGACGCGCTGAGGATCGCAATAGGATTGGCCGGTGCGCATGTCGAACTCCCAGCCGTGCCAGGCGCAGCGCAGCATTTCGCCGACCCGCGTACGTTGGAATTGGCCGGGTTCGTCCGAGCTCAGGTGTGCCACGCACGCCGCCCCGGCCAATGGAGCGCCCTCGTGCGGGCAGCGGTTGAGGAGCGCGAAAAACTGACCGTTGACGTGAAACACGACAATCTCGCGGCCATTGACCGTGACAACCTTATTGCCGCCCGGGGCAATCTCCGAGGTGGTTGCGAGGACGTGGCGGGCCATCTTTCAGCCGAGCCCGTAGAGGGCGCGCGCATTGGCATGAAAGATCTTTGCTCGCTCGGCCTCCGACAGCGGCGTCTTGAAGGCGAAGCGGGCGTCGTCGTAGTCCCAATGCGGATAGTCTGAGGAGAACAACAGCCGGTCGACACCGATCCACTCGATTACGGTGCGCAGGTGGTGGCTATTCTCCGGCTCCTCAATGGGCTGCGTCGTAAACCAGAAGTGCTCACGCACGTATTCAGAGGGTGGTCGCTTTAGATGTGGCACTTCGTCCCTAAAGCGTTGCCAGTGCTTGTCCATGCGCCAGGTGACGGCGGGTACCCAGCCGAAGCCGCCCTCAATAAAGACAAACTTGAGCTGGGGAAAGCGCTCCGGCACCCCTTCGACGACCAGGCTGGAGAGCTGACCGGCAACCGAGTGGGCGTTCGAATGGTGCTCTTCGTTGTAGTAGGACGGCCAGCCGCCTCCCGTTGGCGCGTGACCGCCATAGCCGCCGACATGGATGCCGAGCGGCAAGTTTGCAGCCTCGGCGGCGGCATAGAGCGGCCAATAGCAACGCCGCCCCAGAGGTTCGTTGGCACGCGGTGAAACGTTGACCTGAACGTATTTGCCCGTTGCCGCGCAGCGCTCGATCTCCGCCACCGCGGCCTCGGCATTGTCCTGGCTGACCACAATCGAAGCCTTGAGTCGCGGCTCGGGCTTGCTCCAGCATTCGATCTGCCACTCGTTGATGGCGCGTTGGAGGGCGACGCCGAGCTCCTGGTTTTGCTGCGAGAACACGAGCAAGTCGAGCACCTGCAATATCCCGAATTCGACGTTGATTGGATCGAGGTGTTGCTGGCGCAAGAAGGCAAGGTCCGAACCCGGCGGTCCGCCGGTCGGCGGCCAGGCGTCGCGGCGGGCGAGCAGTGGCGAGGAACGCGGGTAGGGGGTCGTCGATGTGAAGGGCGTACGCAGGTGCCCGCCATAGGTCTCCAGGTGGCGTTGCCAGCGCTTGGTCAGGAAAGGGTTGAGATCGGCCCGGGTCTTCAGGCTTGGATGGATGTCGCAATCGATGACCTTGAGCTTGCTTTTGGCATTGCCTGGCGAAGCGGCCGGAGCATGTGGGTGTTCGAGCACATCGGCCATACTGCTCTCCTTCCTCAGGCTGACGCTTGCAAGCGTGGAAAAGTCTCCAAAGGATTGTCGCGGCACATGCGAGCCACAAGGCTTGCCGGAAATCCTGGCGGAATGGGAGAATCGCCGTCGAATTGCCAGTGCGGATAATCGCTGGAAAACAATAGCATTCGATCGGAGCCGATCTGTTCCAGGAGCTGCTCCAAATCCGCTTGTGCAGGTGGCCCGTCAAAAGGTTGCGTGGTGAGCCGCACGTGATCACGCATGATGTCGGCGGGGGGGCGATCGACCCACGGTACCTCGACGCGGACACCCTTCCAGGTCTTGTTTGCGCGCCACATGAAGGCCGGTAGCCAGCTGATGCCCGATTCCATCATGACGACCTTAAGTTCGGGAAATTTGCCAAACACGCCTTCGAGGATGAGGCTCAGCAACTGTGCCTGATGCGCCTGTGCCTCGGCGAGGTAGTATTCCAGCCGATAGGACGGCCAGCCGATCGAGCTTGGGGCCATGCGATATTGGCTCCCCGAGTGGATGGCTATGGGCAGCTTGTGCTGTTGGGCGGCGGCGTAGACGGGCCAGTAGTGGCGGCGGCCGAGCAGGGTTTCGCCCTGCACCAACACCAACACGGCCACGAAACGCTGGTCCTCGGCGAGCCGTTTGATCTCATCGACGGCGAGGTCCGGGGCCTGCATGGGCACGACGATCGAGGCCCTGAGACGAGGATCGCGCGCCAGCCACTCGGCCGCGAGCCAGTCGTTGATGGCGCGGCAAAAGGCTGCCGCCATGTAGGGGTCAAAAACCGCCTGCGCGCCGTAGAGCACATTACAAATGGCATGCGACGTGCCGAAGGCGTCGAGCGCCTGGGCTCGGAGCATGTCAAAATTGCTGCCGGGCTTGCCGTGCGTCGGTCGCCAATCGGGTCGACACGACAACGGCATGGTTGGGGGATAGCTCGTCAGGTCCAGTCCATCAATGCCCCGGCTCGTGACCTGTTCCTTCCAATGGTCGTCGAGATAGGGCAGGAGCGTCGTCCGCGTGCCCTCCAGGCCCGGGTGAATATCGCAATCAACGCGCATGGCTCGCGTTCGCGCTCAAATGGGGGGGAAGTTTCACGCAATGCGGCACGCCTTGCAACGACGATTCGCCTCCGACTTGCCAGCAAACACAAGCCAGTGGGTTCGCATCCGCCCCCCGGCGTCTTGAAGGCGCGGCCTCGGCGGCAAGCGCTCGGGACCCCCCGAATTGACAGGCATGGCGTGATCTGGCATATTGTATACCAAGAGTGGAGGTTCATATGCAGTGTCCCGTTTGCTCGCGCCCGGCTGAAAATTTGACGCCGAATACGCTCGATGGGGTCGTCGTCGGCTGTGACCACTGCGGCAGCTATAGGATCCACGGCGGTGCTTTCTACGAGTTCGTCGGCTTGGAGCTGAATAAGCGCCTGGCGGCGTTGGAAGCGGCGAAAGGTGCCTCCCAGGGTGGCTGGCCTCTCGTCAATGCCCGCTGCCTCAGACCCCGGTGAGTGCCCGGAGCGCGCTTGGCCGCCGACCGCTGGGTGCAGGCGCCGTGTTGGCCGGCATCAAAGTCTTGCGGCTTCAGCGCCTCATGGGTTGACCGGGGTCGTCTGGCGCGGGGCGAGCGCGCCGGGGGCTATTGGAGCCGTAGGCGAAGCCGCCTGGGTTGAGCAAAGTTAGGCCGCAGATCGACGGGTGTTTCCAGGATGCCCTGCGCCGACATGAACCCTGGCGGGTCCAAAGATCTATTGCCGCCGGGTGGCGGCGGAACGTGGTGGGCATAAAACCCCTCAATAGCCCTGCATCTCGCGCGGGCTTGGGATCGAGGCCCCGGTGCTACTCCGGGCAATCCCGCAAAAGGGCGCTTAGCTCGCCCCGCCGTGCTCCCTGCGGCCGCCAGCGACTACGGTTACCGCAGCCCCAGCGACGCGCGGCACCTTCACGTGAGCTGCCGCGCAAATCGGTCTTGCACGCCATCGCGCCTGCGATCGCTGGCGTGCGGCTCGACAGGGTGCCGAATCAGCGCTACGCGCTTGCGTCAAAGAGGATCGCCTTGGAATCAAGCCTCTATCTTCCGGTCAAGCGCTTCCTCGGAAGGCTCGGCTTCGACGTCAAAGGCGAGGTCTGCGGCTGTGATTTGGTGGCGCTTCGGGAAGGCGAACCGGTCGCCGTCGTCATCGGCGAGCTGAAACTGACCTTCACGCTTGATCTTGTCCTGCAGGCGGTCGATCGAACGGCGGCCTGCGATGAAATTTGGTTGGCCGTGCGCGCCTCGCGTCGCGGTCGCGGTCGCGAGAGTGACGCTCGCGTCAAGAAGCTTTGTCGTTTCCTTGGCTTCGGGCTTCTGGCAGTTACCGCTGCGGGCAAGGTCGACGTCATCGTCGAGCCGGTGCCCTGGCGGCCGCGGCGTGATGCGCGGCGCCGGTCCACGATCGTTGCCGAACACCGGCGGCGTCAGGGTGATCCCGTCGCAGGCGGCGTTACGCGCCAACCGATCATGACGGCCTATCGCCAACAAGCGCTGGCCTGTGCGGCGGCCTTGTCCGTAGGGGCCGGGCGCCTCGGTGAATTGAAAATGGGCGTGCCCGACGCGCCGAAAATCCTGCAACGGAACGTGTATGGCTGGTTCGTCAGGGTCGAGCGCGGTGTCTACGCCTTGACGGAGGTCGGAAGGGCGGCGCTCGTGCGTTGGCAAGCGCATTTGCCGCCGGCATGTTCACCCGCTGCCGCGGCGCATGCAGGCGCGCATCCGGGCGAATGATCGATCGACGTTGCCCAATTCGCCGCCGGCATTGATGCTCACAGCACGCCCCCGGATGTCCCATGCCATCGGCGAGGAGCCCTCTGATCGCGGCCGGATCCAATCCTGCCCATTGACAAAGACCTTGCGGCCGGCGATCGCAATGCCATGGCTCGGCCTCGAAGGCGCGGCCGGCGCGGAATACACCCTGGGCCAAGCCAACGATAAGGGAGTTGAAGCGGGAAAACGGGGCAGGCCTACGCCTCGGGATTTCGCGGCAAAGGCAGGACCGTATGATTGAGTTCTTTTTTGACTGCTCCAGTCCGTGGACCTATCTCGCGTTCCATAACATCATCCCGCTGGCGCACGAGTTCGAAGCGGCCATCGTGTGGCGCCCGATCCTGGTGGGCGGCATTTTCAATACCATCAATCCAAGCGTGTATCGGTCGCGCGAAATGCCCGTTCCCGCCAAGGTGCACTATGCGAGGAAGGACCTTGCCGATTGGGCAAGCATTGCGGGGCTTAAAATCGTTCGACCAACGATCTTTCCGGTCAACAGCGTAAAGGCAATGCGAGGCTGCCTTTTGCTTGAGCGCGACGGCAAGCTCGTGACCTTCGCACGTGCCGTGTTCCAGGCTTACTGGACAGACGACCGGAATATTGCCGACGACAATGTGCTGGCCGACATTTGCGCGCAGGTCGGTATCGATCGGCTCGCCTTTCGCGCCGGAATATCCGATCAAACGATCAAGAACAAACTCAAGCTGAATACTGACGAACTGATCGAGCGCGGCGGATTTGGATCACCGACCATGTTTCTCGACCGCGACGACATGTACTTCGGCAACGATCGGCTTGCGCTGCTGCGCGCGGCACTCGAGCGACGACAGAAAAACTAACGCACTCCTCCCGCGAGGCGATCGCTTGTGGCCAAAACGGTTCACTTTGGCGGGCGCAAGCAAGTGCGCTAGTCGGGTGCGGTGCTGGTTGCCGCAACCAGCGAGGCGGCCGGCAGCGCCGTAGCCGCGGGCAAGGTCTCAACTGGCGACCTGCCCCGGCCGCCGGCGAAAGAAGTAAAAAGCCTCTTCGACGGACATCGTGCCGCTCGGTGCGCCCTCGCCCGGAGCCAAGGTAAAGACCTTGATGTAGGCGTAGCCCCTCTGTGTCGGTCCACCGTGTCCGGGTAGCAGCATGAAATGTGTACCACCCGCGCGCTGGGTGGCCTGCGCAGCTTTCACGAGTGTGCAATCATCTGCGGATGCGCAATCGGCTAGGGCACCTTTCGGCACCACAATGCGAACAATTCCCCCACCGATGCGTTCATCGGCGGGCGCGGCTGGCGCCGGCAGCAGGGTTGCCGGAAGCGAACAGCCCGCGGCCAGCAGACACATCATCGGCAGGGCCCATCGCACCGGCGCTTGCTCCCCGGCCAATCGGGTTGGCTCGACGGGAGCAAGAGCCGATTCGGTGCATCAGACAATGGCAGCGGCGCGGGTTCGACCCGACGGCGGCCGGTCCATCCACGGCTCTTTTTTTACGTTGCTGGGCGCCGCCGGGCATGCGTGACATTGCGGCGCCAAAGGCGGCACCCGACCACGCTCCGGTTGCTGCCCAATCGCAAGCGAGCGTTCGCTCGGCTGCGAGCTCCTAGCGCCGCACCCCGGAGCTGTCGCAGCTTGCTGCGCCCGTCGCCCCTGCGGCATCGGGACGGACTTGGCCCTGGTAGCGAACAATCAGTTCTCCGGTGAGCGGGGCATAAAGGCCGACATCGAAGTGAAAGTGATCATTCACCGCGAATTCCTTGGCGCAGCTGCGGGGAAGCAGAAAGGACGGGATGGGCACACCGAGGAACCAGCCGCGTTCCACCAAGAAGGACAGGGTCGCGTTCTCGACGGGTAGCGCTTGTTCGTAGGTCAAAGCTCCGAAGCGCTCCCGATAGTGGCACGGCCGCACGGAGGCCGTCAGGACCGAGCGAAACCTCCGCCCGGCGAAGTCTCGCTCCCATACCTCGCCGCGAGGTGTTCGCGTCTTGGTGAGGGTGAGTTCAACATCGTCCGCCGCTGTTGGAAACGCAAAGTACCAAGCGGCCAGCCGGGCTAGCAGGCCACGGCCGCGGGTGACGCGCGCGCGCCCGGAGAAGGACTCCCGGTCCTGGACCGAATGCAGGCGTTGCACGGACTGCGGCAGCTGAAGCCACCTGTCCCCGAGGGCTGTCTGCAATAGTGTCGGCGCCGGTTCTTTCGCAAAGCTGTCCGTGATGGAGAGCTCCGCCATTGCTGAGGCGATCTGTGGCAACGTGAGATCGCCCAGAAACGGTCGTGCACCGGGCGCGAGGCAACCGCAGTTGCCAATTGCTGCCCTTGCTGCCCTTGCTGCAAGCGCGGGTATGAACGAGCCTTGGCCCTTGCTGGCCGCCAGTTGCCAGCGACGGCGGAGGGGCTGCTCGTCCTTGAGGCCGATAAGCTCGACGACCGTGCCGCTCACCCCCGAGCTCAACCGAGAGGATGGCTTCGACCCGGCAATCAGCAGTGGGGCCAGCCACCTGAGATCGCGCAAGCCCGTCCTGCGGCGCAAATACCCGAAGACGGCAAGGCCAGCGTTCATCACCCAGCGTTCAAGCCCGACGCGACAGATCACCGATCGCGCCCGGTAGGCGCCGGGCACGACGACATCGGGAGCGGCTCGCACAATCGGCGCTAGATCGCCGCCAACGTCCAGTTGAAAGGCGTCGCCGCCGTAGCGGCAGGTGAAGGCGTGGGCCTGGCGCAGATCGCGCCCAGCCACGCACACCTGCGCGCCATCGCGAAGCAAGAGGCGCGTTAGGCGCCCACCGAAAACGCCATAACCGCCAACAATGAAGACCTTCATAACAGGAGGCGCCGCTGCAATGCCGGGTCCGGCACCGCGCACATGTCGTCTCGGCCGAACAGCCGGTAGCGATTGCCGGCGAGGCACTGATAAAGCCGGTTCTGCAGACGACCTGGCAGGAGCCGCAGCAGCCCGGCGCATCGGCAGCAGCCGCCAAGCCGTCTGCCGACGCGGATGACGGCTTCCATCGAGCCGTAAGCTTTGCCCTCCTCGAGGTAGAGCCAACTCGCCTGATTTTCGGAATTGAGACCATAGTGGGCCAGGATCGCCCGGCCAAGTTCGCTACCCGTGGGTGAGATCTTGAACGCACCGCGCCTGTCGAACTTGCAAATCAGCCTGGCCGCTCTGGTGCACAGAGCGCACAGGCCATCCATAAAAACGATCGGCGAGGAGTCATCAAACCGCGGCACGGCCATGTCGTTGCGGTAAGAATATGCCGCGCGCACCTTGAGGCCAGGACTGTCCATGTCTCCATGACCAGGGTCGGTTGCGATCCAGCATGAACCTGCGCCGACGACGCAGCGATCACAATTGCGCATATCGACGCTGTGCGCGTGCGGGCGCGTCCTGGCGTGCCTCATGCGTGCCCAAGGTCGATCAAGGCGGCGCGAGATAGATAGCGGGCGTTGCTGCGAGCACGGTTCGCGGCAAGCAGATCTTGCGGCTTTTTTCCTTTAGTCCTTGTTTTCCTTTGGGCCTGCCGCGCCGGCGCCGGATCTTGCTGCCTTGCGCAGCAAGCGGGCGAATCGGGACAGCTTGCTCGTAGGTTCCCCGCGTGACTACCCTCAGGGCGCGAAGGGTGGTGCGACGAGGAGGAGAACGTCACGATGGCACAATTACACCACCGATCGCTGCTTAGGAGTACGGCTGCTGCCGGCGCCACCTTGATTGTTCGGCCCGCGGCAGCGGCTGATTACAAGTTCAGGCAGTACCACAATTAGGCAGTATCCGGGACGCTGCACAAGAACCAGACCAGCGATGTGGGAGGCAGTGCGCCAAGCAAGCAATGGCCGCCTCAACGTTAGCGTGCATGCTGAAAACGGCAAGATGCAGGGCGGCGATCTGGCGGCACTGAAGATGCTGATCGACGGGGAGATCCAGTTCTTCACGCTGATGGGCGGGATCATTGGCACGGTGGTCCCGGTCGCCGAGGCGCAACAGGTTCCCTTCGCGTTTACAACGGAGAGCGATGCGCATAGGGCGATCGATGGTCCGTTCGGCCGCTATATCGGCAGTGAGATGGCGGCGAAGGGCACGTATCTTTTTCCGGTGGGCGGTTTTGACAATGGCATGCGGCAGGTGGCAACCGTCAGCCGGCCTATTTACAAACCGGAAGATTTCTCGGGCATGAAGATCCGCGTGCCACCCGGCCAGATGATCATCGACACCTTCAAGGCGTTCGGCGCCGACCCGATCACCACCACCGCCAACCAGATTTACGATGCGCTCAAGAGCGGACGGGTCGAGGCGCAGGAGAACCCGTTAGCGATCTTGCAAGGTTTCAAACTGTACGAGCTCGTGAAGTATGTGAGCCTCAGCGGCCACATGTGGCGGGCTTCAACCTGATGGCACATCTGCCGACCTGGAAGGCACTACCCGACGACCTCAAGGAGCTGATCGAGCGCAATGCCGCCAAGTATGTGCGCCAACAGCGCAAAGAGCAGGCTGATCTCAATCAGAGCCTGCGCCAGGACTTCTCCAACCGCGGCCTGATTTTCAACGATGTCGATCAGGCGGCGTTCCGCGCCAGACTGCCCGATGTCTATGCCAAGTGGAAAGAAAGGCTCGGAACCTGCTGCTGGACGCTACTGGAGGCAAATGTCGGCAAACTGGGCTAAGCCCAAACCTGCAAGTGGGGCCACAAGCCCCCGTTCTTGTGCAGCGTGCGAAAGCGAGCGTGCTGCGATCCCGCGCCCGCATCAATCGAGCAGCTTATAGAAGCGCTCGTCGTAAAGAGCGCCGCTCGCAGGTGCGAGCTTCTCGCGATAGCTGCGGGTATGGGTCGCCATGCTGTGCGCTTCGGCGGCCTTGCGATCGCGCCAGAGCTCGATGACGGTGAAGTGGTTCTGGCGATTGGTTTGGACCACCGCCTCAAAACGCAAGTTGCCCTCGTCCTTGCGACCATCATCGGCGAGCTGTTTGGTGAGCGCCGTCCCGTTCTCCCGCTGCGGCGGAATGACGTCAACGTGGGTTACGGCCGCAACGGCCGCCCTGGAAGACTTGGCTGGAAGGGATGCAACCGACAACGGAAAATGTACCCGCTCGTCGAGGGGGGCATTTTGCATGGTTTTGATCTTGTCCCGGAACTGGACCGTGGTAGGGGCCTTGCCATGGGTATCGGCGCCGCCTTGATCCGTCCAGGCCTCGAGGAGAACGAACTGGTGCGGTAAGCCGAGGCGCTGCAGCGCCTCCGAACGCAGGTTGCCGGGCTCCCGCTGCGTGGCGTCGCGAAACTGGCGCACGAGCCTCAGGGCGGCGGACGTGGCAGTCGGCATCACCTCCAGATATGTGACGACGTAGCGTGGACCGTCCGGAACCGGGGGCGGTCCGGCCGGTGTTTGGGCCAGGGCCGAAGCGGCCATCGCACATGACCACGATGCGAGCGCGACCAGACGTGAAATCCCCCTGCGCATGGCTTCCCCACAAGGCTGACTGGGTATCGCGCAAAGCCTATCGGGTAGCGTGCGTGAGCGTCAATGCCTGCGCGCGCGACGCGGGCCATCGGCCGCCATCGTACCATTTTTCGGCGCTTGCTGGGCAGAGGCCTCGGCGCAACGATCCGGCTTGCCAACCAGCCGCCGCTATCCCACAGTCGTCGCAACACATTTGCTGGCCTGGGAATGCGGGCAAGCGTCTCAAACTCACACGCGGCCCGCCCCGCCCCTTGCTTGAGCGCCAGGTCACCCCAGTCACTTCGGAGGCTGCCGATGCATTACCGGGTTGAGCCCATGCGCCGTGTTGCGTGCTTCACCTTGCGAGCGGCGTGGTTGGCAATGGCGCTCGCGCTGCCGCCGATGGGTGCGGTCGCCGAGAATGGGCCGCGCCTTCCCGCGCCCGTGCTGGACGAAACGGCTGGCGAACGCGCCTCGGGTACGCTTGTCCTTGCTGCTGGATGCTTTTGGGGCGTCCAGGGGGTGTTTCAGCACATCACGGGCGTCACGAGCGCGGTATCCGGCTATGCCGGCGGCGACGAGAATACGGCCCGCTATGACAAGGTCACGAGCGGGGCGACCGGACACGCAGAAGCAGTACGCATTACTTACGATCCCCGGCGCATCAGCTATGGTCGGCTGCTGCAGGTGTTTTTCTCGGTCGTGCACGACCCCACCCAGCTCAACCGGCAGGGACCGGATGTCGGCAACCAATACCGCTCGGCCATCTTCCCCGCGGACCCGGAACAGGCCCGCATCGCCAAGGCCTATATTGCCCAACTCAACGCCAAACACGTGTTCGCTGCAGCCATTGCGACCAAGATCGAGCCGGAGAAGGCCTTTTACGCCGCCGAGGATTACCACCAGGATTTTCTGGTGAAGCATCCGGGCCATCCCTACATCGTCATTCACGACTTGGCGAAGATAAGGGATTTGCAGCACTCTTTCCCTGACCTCTACCGCGCCAGCCCAATGCTCGTTTCGGCGGCCAGATCCGGGCGCTGACGTTGACGGGGTTTGCCGCAGCCGGGTTGTTGCCGACGGCATCGGACGGGGTGATCGGCAAGGCGCTACGCGCGCTCCGCGACAAGCGCGGATCTCGTTCACCTTGGTGCCTAACTCTCGCCCACGCGACGGGCGAGCGTTGCGTTGACCTTGCGCGCGCTGCCGACACCATAAACTCTAGCGGGGTTAACCGCTGGCAACGGAAAATGCGTGATTGTCTTCCAATCGGCGCGCTGTTGGAGGAACGTGGGGCCGGCTCCAAGCCGTTGTGCAAGGACGTGGCAGGACGCATTGATGGCGAAGAACAAGCTCTCGCTCTATCAAAAGAAGCGCGACTTTGCGCGGACGAGCGAGCCGAGTGGCAAGCGTGAGGTCGCGTCGGCCGAATATCCGCGCTTCGTCATCCAGAAGCACGCGGCGAGGCGCCTGCACTTCGACCTTCGTCTTGAGGTTGATGGCGTGTTCAAATCGTGGGCCGTAACCAAGGGCCCCTCGCTTGATCCCAAGGACAGACGGCTTGCCGTCGAGACCGAAGACCACCCGCTCGATTACGGCGACTTCGAAGGCACCATTCCGCAAGGTGAATATGGCGGCGGCACGGTCATGCTTTGGGATCGCGGTTTCTGGGCGAGCGATGGGGAAGCGGCGAAAGCTCTGCGCAAAGGCGAGCTCCGGTTCACGCTTGTCGGTGAGAAGCTGCAAGGCGGTTGGGTGCTGGTACGCCTGCGTCACGACCGCGAGCGCGGCAAGCGCACCAACTGGCTGCTGATCAAACGCCACGACGGCTATGAGCGCGAAGGCGATGCCGACAGCATCGCAAACCAGGACCGGTCGGTCGCATCCGGCCGCCGCATGGAGGAGATCGCGGCCGGCAAGGGGCGCCGCCCCAAGGCATTCATGCTTGCGGACAAGAAGGCCTTCACGGCGAATGCAATCTGGCACTCGCATCGCGAGGGCGTTGCCGGTACGCCGAAGCAAGCTCAGGCCTCCGCGGCAAAGCCGCAGCCGCCTCGCGGCAAGCGAAAATCGGCGCGCGCCATGCCGGATTTCGTTGCGCCGCAACTGTGTGAGCCGGTCGCCCGTCCCCCTAGTGGCCAGGATTGGGTGCATGAGATCAAGCTCGACGGTTACCGCATGCAGCTTCGCGTTGAGGCGGGCGATGCGGCGATGCGCACGCGCAAAGGCCTCGATTGGACCGACAAATTCGCCGCCATCGCCGTCGCGGGCCGCGGCCTAGGTAACTGCATCATCGACGGCGAGGTGGTTGCGCTTACGCGCAATGGTGCATCCGATTTTTCCGCACTGCAGGCGGCGTTGGCCGAAGGCCGTGCTGACGACCTCGTCTATTTCGCATTCGACCTCCTGTTTGCCGACGGCGAGGATCTGCGGCCGTTATCCCTTCTCCAACGCAAGGAGCGTCTGAGCGCGATCTTGCGGCGCGGGGCCCCCCGCGCGCGGCAGATCAAATTCATGGAGCACCTGACGGAACCCGGCGATAGAGTGCTGAAGTCGGCCCGCGACCTCAATCTTGAAGGCATTGTTTCCAAGCGTGCAAACGCGCCTTACGCTTCAGGGCGCACCGAGGGCTGGCGGAAAATCAAGTGTCGTGGCGGACAGGAGGTGGTAATCGGGGGCTGGAGTGGCAGTCATAAGCATCTGCGCTCCCTGCTTGTCGGCATCTACCGCGGTGACCAACTCGTTCATACCGGGCGTGTCGGCACCGGCTTCAACGCACGCACCGCCGGCGACCTTCTGCAAAAGCTGGTCCGGCTCCAGACCAATCGAAGCCCTTTCGGCGGCAAGGGTGCGCCGCGGCGACAGGCTGACTGGAACTGGGTCAAACCGCAACTTGTCGCCGAGATCGAGTTCGCCGGCTGGACCGGGGATGGCAATGTGCGGCAGGCTGCCTTCAAAGGTTTGCGCCAAGACCGGCCAGCCGAGGAGATCCGGGCCGAACGCCCGGCAACGACGCAGCAAGCGCAGCTTTCCACCGCCGCGCTACGCCCGGGTCGCAACCCCGGTCGCCGCCCGGATCGCGGCTTGAATAGCAGTCCGGATCGTGGCAAGGGCGGCAGCGAAGTCATCATGGGCGTCGTCATCTCGAAGCCCGACAAGCCGCTTTGGCCGGCGCCGGACAACCTCACAAAACGCGATCTCGCGCGCTACCTTGAGAAGGTCGGGTCATGGATGATCGAGCACCTCAAGGGACGGCCCTGTTCCATCATCCGCGCCCCGGATGGGATCGAAGCCGAGCGCTTCTTCCAACGCCATGAAATGAAGGGGATGTCGAACCTCCTATCGGCCGTTAAGGTCGCCGGCGACCGCAAGCCCTATATTCAGATCGACCGAATTGAAGCCTTGATTGCCGCTGCCCAAATCGCCGGCATTGAGTATCATCCATGGAACAATGAGCCCGGTCATCCGAGTGTTCCGGGCCGTCTGATTTTCGATCTCGACCCGGCGCCCGACGTTTCCTTCGATCGCGTGATCGCTGCGGCGAAGGAGATGCGTGAACGGCTGGAGGCCCTCGGGCTTGTCACCTTTTGCAAAACCACGGGCGGCAAGGGATTGCACGTGGTGACGCCGCTCAGCGCACAAGAAAAGGATCCGCTTGGCTGGCATGAAGCCAAGGCGTTTGCCGAGGCGGTCTGCGCCGCAATGGCCGCCGACAGCCCCAGCCGTTACCTGCTCAACATGTCGAAGAAGTTGCGGGCCGGACGCATCCTTCTCGACTACTTGCGCAATGACCGCATGTCGACGGCGGTCGCGCCGTTGTCGCCGCGCATGCGGGGGGGTGCGCCGGTCTCGATGCCCATCCCCTGGAGCCAAGTGCGGTCGGGGCTTGACCCGCAGCGCTTCACCATGGTGACGGCCCCAGCCCTCTTGCTGAAAAGCAAACCGTGGGCCGATTACAGCGGCGCGGGGGCCCCCCTCAAGGCTGCGATCCGCAGGCTCGTTGGTGGCAACAAGGGCCGATGAGCAGCAGGCAAGCGCCTTCGCCCGTGTCGGACAACCTGTCTTTGGGTCTGCGCTAGGATATGGGCAGGGCAATGATTTCGGGCTCGAGGGAAGCAGCCGACACGGCGAGGCGGGCCAGGGTGGTTGGTAGCCGGAAGCGGCGTGGGCCCGCGCTTCCCGGATTCAAATAAAGCACGCCCGCTCGCTTCTCGATTGAGGGTTTGTGCGAATGCCCGAACACCACCGCCGCTAGGCCCACCTGAGCGGGATCGACGGCGAGTTGAGACAGATCGTGCAGCACCAAGATGCTATGAGCGCCAGCCGCAACGATGGTGCTCTCTGGCAGGGAGGTGGCCCATGCTTCCGTATCGATGTTGCCACGCACGGCAATGACGGGAGAAATGCCGCGCAATCGCTCGAGAACCGCGGCCTTTCCAACATCGCCTGCATGGATAATCATTGCCGAGCCACGCAGCGCCTCGATCGCCTCGGGGCGTAGGAGACCATGCGTATCGGAGATGACGCCGACCAGCATCTGACCTCACTTTGAGCCCTTGGCCGCCAAAGCCTGCAATCGCTCGGCTAGCTTGTTGAGCTGCCACTCTCGGGCGAGCAGCGCCGCCTTGGCCCAAGTGGCCTTTTGATTGCGCAGCGGCGGCAGGGGTGCCGTCTTGTCCATGGTTGCAATCACTCGATAGAGGCGAAGCTTCTCTGCCTGGGCTGCGAACCGTCCCGCGGCAAGGGCCTTCTCAAGGCTGCCGTACGTGCGCAAGAGCGCGGCCGCGCCGATGGCGCCGATGCCTGCTGCACCGGGTATCCGATCCGAGGCATCACCTCTAATCGCGATGAAGTCGGGCACCTGTTTGGGCTCGATCCCGTAACGCTGACGAACCTCGGTGGGACCGATGCGAGCCATTTCCCCGGCACGGATCGGCTGTAGGATGGTCGTGCGCGCGGAGGCGAGTTGATAGGCGTCGCGATCGCCGCTTGCCACAAGCGCGGTGCCGCCAAGTTTTTCCTCGCGGGCTGCGGCCGCCGCCAGGAAATCGTCCGCTTCGTAACCCGCAGCCTTGGCGGAGGCAAATCCGCACGACGTCACAAAATCCGGCAGCACCTCGAGCTGGTCGGTCAGTTCGTTGTCGAAGGTGCGGCCCGACTGATAGTCGGCCAGCGCCTGGTGCCGGTAGGTGGGCTCATCGAGCGTGTCCCAGCCGACCAGGACGGCTCGCGGGGTCTCGGTCTGGTAGAGGCGCAGCAGAAAATTGGCAAAGCCAAGGATCGCACCGCCACCCTTGTTGCCCCGCCGCCGGATCGACTTCGGCAAGGCATGGTAGGCCCGATGCGCAAACGAGTCGCCGTCGACAATGAGCAGCGGTCGCCTCATGCCTCACCATTTAGGCAGCCAAAGGATTTGGCAAAGCAACGCCGGGAAGATCAGCAAGGTTGCGCGCGATTTGTAAAGACGGAATCTCTTCCCCTTGATCGCGATGTCCGCCGCCAAGCCCCGGGCGGTGACTTGACCAGCGGCGGCGGCAGCGAGCGGCCTCGCTTACCGCCGCCGCCCGCTCTTCTCGCTTTCGCGCGTCACCTCCGCGGCTAGTTTGTCGTCCCGGAGGCCGAGGAAAACCGGATGGCGCATCTCGCCGGCCGACGTCCATTCGGTAAACCGCACTTCGGCGACGAGTTTCGGCTTCACCCACGTCGTGACGGCCTCATCCTTCACCCGCACGCCAAAGGGCGATGCCGGAGTTCGCAGAGCCGAGAGCTTGGCGTGCAACTCCTTGAGGGTCGCGTGGGAAAAGCCAGTTCCGACGTGACCGACATAGCGCCATGCCTTGCCATCCCGAACCGCAAGCACCAGGGCGCCAAAATGGGGCCGGGATCCGCGTGGTGCGGTAAAGCCGGCGATCACCACCTCCTGGCGACGCGTAGTTTTGATCTTGAGCCAATCGCTCGTGCGCGCCCCCGAAAGGTATTTGCTGTTTTTGCGCTTGGCCATAACGCCTTCGAGGCCCTGCTCGAGCGCCTGCTTGAAGAATTTCGACCCATGCTGCGAGCGGTGGGCGCTGAAGGCCAGAAGCGGATGCTTTGGCAGTAGGCGGCGCAGGCGCTCCTTGCGCTCCACCAGCGTCAAATCGCGCAAATCCTGGCTTTCCAGAAACATGAGGTCGAAGACGCAGTAACGTAAGGTGGCGTCGGCCCGCAGCGCATTTTGCAGCAACTGGAAGTGAGAGATGCCGCGCCGATCAAGCGCGACCAGTTCACCATCCAAAACCGCATCGACTTTCAGCCGCTCGAGCGCCTGCGCCACGCCGCGGTAACTATCGCTGATGATCTTGCCGTTTCGCGAATAGAGCGTGACCTTGCCCTGTTCGAGACAAGCAACCATGCGAAAGCCATCCCATTTGGTCTCGAACACCCAATCTGGATCGTCGAAGGGAGCATCCGTAAGCGTGGCCAGCATTGGCTGAAGGCGCTTTGGAAGCTTCGAAACGCGTGGCATGGCTTCAGCCGTCCGCCGCCCCTAAGACATTTCTGAACGTTATGGAATAGCGCAAGGCCGGAACTGCTGGAATGCTGTGCTCCCAGTCGTTGCGCGCCGGGCCACGAAGCACATAGATCGATCGGGGCTCGAGGGCGAGCTGGGCGCGCTCCCAGGTTGCCCCACTTGTGCGCCGCAAGCGAAAACGGCACGGAGACAGCAGCGACAGGCCGATTACGATCCCGAAGATGGAGCGGTCCTTGTGCCAGCCGATCGCGGCACCCGGCCGGTACTCCGTCACCAGGACGTGCTGCAAGTCGGCCGGATGGATTTGCGCAAACGCCGCTACTTGGTCGCGAATGGGAGCGAGAAAGGAAGGCAGCGCAGCCTCTGTTTTCCGCAAGCCGCCACCGTTGAAGTCGTAGCGCCACCCGAACCAAACGACGCGACGCTTGCCCAGGAAGCCGTGAAACTCGAATTCCTTGAAGGGGAGGGTGGTCAATTGCTGCAACAGCGCGGCCTCGCTATCTGGCGTGATGAATTCTGCCTGATAGCTGAAGCCGCTGGGCAACGCCGCCGTGCGAGGAAACAGATCGGCCTGCTCGTCAGTGCGGCGCGACCTTTTTGGCACCTTTGAGAGACCCCACGTCACCGTCTGGTCTTTCCTTGCCCGGCTGCCTTCGGCTCGGCAACCTCCCGAAGGTAAAAGAGTTCCATATTTTGCCCGAACGGCCCTCGGCGGTCGACGTTACCAGCGCGTCGCGCATCACGCGGCCAGAAAACGCGGGGCCAGGTGTCCGTCGGCCAAGCAAAAACGTCGCAGGGCTTGCCGGGGTGCGTCACTCCAGCAGGAGTTCGACGCAGCCCAGAGCGCCAAAGTCCGCCAGCACGGCATCGCCGTGCTTGACCTCGTCAAGACCAGTGCAAGTCCCCGTCGAGACGATGTCTCCCGCCTTGAGGCCACGCCCCAACTGCGACTGCTGGTTTGCAAGCCACAGCATCACGTTCATGGGATCGCCAAGCGCGCGGGCCCCCTCGCCGCGGCCCCGGATCAGGCCGTTGACGTGCATGGCGACCTGCTGCGTCTTAAGGTCGAGCCCCCGCCAGTCTGCCGTCCAGCGACCCGTAATGAGTGCGATGTTGGCACCGCCATCTGCGGTCACGAGGTAGCGCCCCTTGCCCGCCAGTCCACCGGCGAGTCGCGTGCCGACAATCTCGATCGCGCCCGCGATGGCGTCGATGGCCATTGCAACGTCCGCCTTGGTGTAGGCTGCCCCGCGTGGCGGCAGCGCGCTCCCCAGGCGAAACGCGAACTCGCCTTCCACGGCGGGCGTTTGTCGCGGCACGATCGCCAACCTGGCCGGTGTCATGTGCAAATAGGGAGCAAGAATGGGGCCGGACCCGGGTTCGGAGGTGCCGAGCAGCCGCTGCGCTTCTTTGCTGGTGGAGCCGACCTTGAAGCCCCGCACCTCGTAGCCAGAAAGCCGCACGATCTGCGCTTGGATGGCGTAGGCCTCCTCGCTACTCGCCGGTTCGACCATATCCTCGGGCAGCAGGACCTGGCCTTGCCGGCGCGCCCACCAAAGCCGTTCGGCAAAATTCGCCATTGCATCACGTTCCTTCAACGCGAGCCTTGCGCCCCGCCAGTCCTAGACGATCTAGAAGCTGACCGACAGACCGGTGACGATGCCCACATCGGGGTCCGACTGGATGCCATTGAGGTCGTTGCTAATGGCAATGCCGGCAGACACGAAGCTCGACCAGTTGTCCTTTGAGAAGCGCAATTCGGGGGGAGATAAAGCGCATTGTCTCCCGAGTTTGGGTCTTTGGCGCCGCTTTCGACCTCCTTGGCGGGCCATTCACCGTTGAGCGCGAGGACCAAGTCCAGGGCCGGTCGCGACGGGCCTTCCTGGTGGCTATGTCGATGCGTACCCGTGCCACATCGGGTCCAGCAGCGCACAGAGCTTCGTCGGCGAACGGCCGCCGTCCCGCGCATCAGGCGATAGCAAATGGGGGCAGAGAAGCCAAATCGCCGAGACCGTGTCGGGCACGTCATCGATCAGCCGACCGGCGCCAGGATGCGCGGCAAGGGGTGCGCGGCCGTGAGGGAGATCACAAGCAGCTGGAACAATCCTGCGCACCATCCTCGCGTGGGGCATGCAATCGTACAGTCCGCAAAGCTATTGTGCTGGGACATCGCAGTCTGCCGAATTTGGACCCAGCCCCAGATTTCCGCGCGCCACGCCTGCTCTCCAGGGTCGAGCCCACAGCAGCGCCGAGTTTGCCGCTTTAACCATCTTCATGCCGCTGCCGGGCATGGAGCTTGACCACCCGGGCATAGAGGCGGACCCCCGAGTAGTCGCGTGGGTGCTGCGAGCGGGCTTCTGCGATGCATCCGCCTCAAGTCGAAGGGCGCCGCAGCGGGGACTGAGCTTGGCACGCATCACTTGTGAGGCAGCGGCTGGGGTGGCCAGGCCATGGCCAAGTTGGGTCTAGGGTGGGCGCGCACCGGCGCGGTGCCTCAGATCGTTTGGCGAGGCTCACTGCAGAAAAGGAAGCGCCACCAAACCGCAGGCGCAGAGGATGCCGATAATGGTCCAAACCACGTTGGTCCAAGGGGCGTCGTTGCCGTACTTCGGTCTCGGTTCGTATCGGATCGGCATTTTTTGGCTCCCGCCTGCTACCCACGCTCTATAGGCCGCGCACCGCTCTGGGTCTATGCAGCTTTGTCCTGAGGCGGGCGGGCAGCGAACCACTACGTGAGCGGTCAGCGCCGGCTTTAGGGCGACCGAGGTCGGTCGTCGCCGTGTCCGCATTCTAGCGACCCTTGCCTGCAAACCACAGCGCAAAGTTGCCTGCGACGAACGCTGCCGAGAGACTTGGGAGTTGTGATCGAGCGATCGGCGATGTACTTGCCTGCTTGGTCCCTCAGACGCGTGCGGGAAGCGCGCGCTGGACCTGCACTCAAACTGTGGAGCACGCTTGCCCAGCGGCCTCGACCGCGCCTTGCTCGTCCGCCTCGTCTTGCAAAGCTCTCGAGCGCATCGCTGGCTTGGGTCTTGGGCGGGAGCTGATTGTCATACCTGGTCGAGCAAGCTACGGGTGGCGGTCATGGCGAGACCTGCCCTCTCCTTGGGGGTAAGATGGCAGCGAGCATGGCTTGGTGCCTCTATGGCGACCGGCGTCGCCGATGGAAACGCGGCTAGGAAATCCTTGAGCCACAGCCCTCCCTCCCCGGGATAGAGGCGGCCGCCGCGGGCTTCGTTGCGCAATTCGGCGGCAGCGGGGGGTGTTTGCGCCGCATCGCACAGGTGCAGGTAGGAAAACAGCGCTGGATCGTAACCGTTGATCTCGATCGGACTGGCCTTGGAGCGGCTAAGATGCAGAGCGTCGACCAACAACCCTGCGCTGGCGGGAGAGGCTGCGCGCAGCAGTCGATGCGCCTCGCGCAGGTTTGCGCACTCCGCATAGGGGATGAACTCGAGCATGACCCGCAAGCCCCGGGTGTGTGCAGCCTCGCACAGGGCCCCGAAATTGTCGCACAGGCGATTCCAATTGGGATCGTGGCCCACCGTCAGGACGTAGCCGGCACCGAGGTCGGCACCGAGGTCGAGGGCAGGAAGAAGCGCGGCGACATCTGTGCGTGGCGTCAGCCAAATGGCTTCGACATCAAGGATGCCGACGCCGGTATCGCGCATCTTGCGTTTGATCTGCCGTTGCAAGGGTAGATCACCGAGCACGGGGATGATGGTGTCCGTCGGCAGTGGTGGCACAATGCGCAATCCGACGGCATCGAACCCTGCACTTGCCGCCGCTTCGATAAGCGTAATCGGATCCGCATCGAGGATGGTCAGATGGGCAAGGGATATGAGGGGTGATCGCATGACCTTGTCGCCCGCACCTCAGGCCGCGTCTGGCCCGCCCGCTGGGTGGGCACGGCGCACCAGTGCGGAACGGCCGGTTGGAACGTTCGCAACGCGACGCATCTCTCCAAATCCCCGCTGGTATCGTGCCCGTTCGTCCGCAGGCGATCCGGTGCGGCAGATCGCGGGGGGTTGAGCGCTGCGCCGGCGTCTCCGCCTCCCGCAGCTAGAGGCGACGCCCGCCGCCGCAAGGCCCACAACGCGTTGGCCGGATCCGTCGCGAGCGCAGCCGCCCTTGGTGCTCAGCCTGTGCCGCGCCAGAACGAACACCTCCTCAATCGGTTCCGATCATCACGTCGGAGGCCTTGATGACCGCGTAAGCCTGCTTGCCCGGTGCAAGCTTCAGGTCATCGACCGCCGCGTTGGTAATGGAGGCCGTAACAACGGTGCCGCCGACGTCGATCTTAACGTGGGCGGTCGTGGCACCCTTCGTCACTTCAACGATCTTTCCCTTGAGGGTATTGCGCGCGCTGATCTTCATTTCATCGCTCCTGTTTTCCTGAGGTTGCTGGGGTCAGCAAGGTATCAAGCTGGGCATCGGTGAGGTTGACCTGATAGAAGAGCCGGTAAAATTCCCGTGTTGTGGTGCGCAAGTCTTCCGGGAACTGTTTGGGATAGAGAATTGACATGAGCCAGCGCACGCCGATCAGTCGATTGACCCCGGGCGGGGCGTCGAACCAGCCGTAGGGCAGGTTGGGCGCCATGTAGATCCGGTTCTCGCGCACGGCCTTCACCGAGCTCCACAGCGGATCAGTCCGAACCGACGCATAGAACGCCGGGTCGAGGACCAGGATTACATCGGGATTCCACGCCAGGACCTGTTCGATCGAAATCTTGCTGAGGCTACCGGTCCCAGCCGCGGCCGCGACGTTGATGGCACCCACGCGCTCGAGGACCTCCATGTTGATTGAACCGGCGAGCCCGGACTCAAGACCGTTGATGCCGCGTCCGTAGTAGACCCGCGGTCGTTCGCTCTCGGGGATCGAGGCGATCCGCCGCCTAAGCCCGCTCAGGGTCTCCTCGGCGTAGTTGGCGAGCTGTTCGGCGCGGTCCTTGGCATCGAGCAAGTCACCCAGCAAGCGATAGATTTCAGGTGTTTTCTCCAACCTGCCGTCGAGGAGCAGATAAGGGATCTTGGTTTGCTCTTGCACATTGTTGGCCAGCGAGACGTACGTACCGCCGGTGCTACCGCTATCGATGATCAGGTCGGGCTGAAACTTGAGGACATTTTCGAGATTGGCCGTCCCACCGCGGCCGGTCAGTCGGCCATATTCGGGCAATTCGCGTACGCTCTCCTGCAGATAGGCCTTCTCGGTCGGACTGGGTGTTCGCACCCATCCGATCATCTTTTCCGGAGCCAGGGTGTAGAGCAGGATCGATGCGGGTGGTCCCGCCGCCAGCACCCGTGATATGCGAGCGGGTATTTCGAGCCGTCGCCCCGCCGAGTCGGTAACGGTGCGGGTGACGTCTTGCGCCCACGCCCCTACGCCGGCCGCAAACGCGAGGCCGGCAACGAAGACAAGCACCGCTCGCGGGATCATCGTGCGCACCCCGACACTCCCTTCGCCTGACCCACTCGCCCGACCCACCTTGGTTGCTGGACCCTAGCCCAGGATTACGCATTTCGATCGACCGATAGCTCAATCGACCGGGCGAGCGCCACATCGCATAGATCGGCGCCGGTTCGGGACGTGCGCGCGGGACCCCTGCTTTGGCGCCCCAGTCCGTCACGGCCTCCCAAGCTTTGGCAGTTTTCTGGGTTCGTTCGGCCGGCGGATAAGGCCGATAGCCGACAGGGGCGAAGGTGCTCTCAATGGCAGGGGCGATAGGTCAAGCAAACCCTGGCGCACGTTGCGGTTAGATAGACCAGGGGCTCTTTCCATCATGCCGCCTGCGAGGGTTTTGGGGCCAGAGCTTCTGGGCCTGAGCTTCTGGGCCAGAGCTTCTGGGTAAGTGGCGGCTTCTATGCCGCACCTCGCCCCCTCGCCGTGGCGCGCGTTCACCTCCCGTGCGGCCGCGGCGCGTGCGACTCAAGTGATGTTGACACGACGCGGCTGCCATTTGCAATGCTTCTCAAAAAAGAAAGGCAGGCCGGTCCCGGGGCGTAGCCTTTGGGTGGTCGCCTGATCGTGACAAGGAATGACGCGTTTGGGACGAGGATCCTCGCATCCGGCGCCTATCGCTGTGCTTATCACAGCGGAGCCCATCCGTGCTCGATAAGCTCGAATTCCTGCTCGTTCTCGCGAAGGAGCACCATTTCGGGCGCGCGGCCGAAGCTGCGGGCGTGACGCAGCCTGACCTTCTCCCGCGCTATAAAGAGCCTGGAAGAAAACCTCGGGATGGCGCCGGTGGAGCGGGGGTCTCGGTTTCGCGGCATCACACCCGAGGGCGAGCGAGTGCTGGAGTGGGCGCGCCGCCTCGTCGCCGATGCGCGCACGATGCGCCAGGATTGCAGTCGCTCAAGGGCAGCCTTACGGGTCACCTCCGCATCGGCGCGTTCCCAACCGCGCTCCCTTGTGTTCCTGATCTGACAGTGCCCTTTCACAGCCGTTACCCCCGGGTGCGGCTTTCGGTTTTCTCGACCACATCCGCCGACATCCTATCGAAGTTGGAAAATTTGGAGATCGATATTGGCATTTCCTAAATCGACAACGAGCCGATCGGGCGCCTGAACACGGTGCCGCTCTATGAAGCGCAGTACATGTTGCTCGTCAGCTCTCGCAATCCGCTTGCAGGTTTCGACAAAATAACCTGGCACGAGGCTGCAAAGCTCCCTCTTTGCCTCCTGACGCCTGATACGCAAAGCCGTCGCGTCATCGATGCTTTGCTGCAGGAAAACGGCGGGAGGTGCGCACCAACGTTCGAGTCGAATTCGATGATGACGTTGTTCACTCATGTGCGTGCGGGGCACTGGGTCAGCATCATTCCCGGCGCGGCTGGTCGACACTGTCGAGCGTCCGCGTGAGCTGAAGACAATCCCACTGACATCGCCCAGCATCACCAAGACCATTGACCTCCTTATTCGCGGACGCGAAACCTTTTGCTCCAGCGGTCTCCGTCTTCATCGGGGGTAGCCGAGCGCGTTTTCAAAGAGCGTGGTGATGTTCCGGAGTGGGAGGATGCTTAGTCTCCGCTGTTGCCGCGCCTGCATCATTGGACATGTCTATTGCTACACGAAACCGCTTTGATTGGGTTTGCGTCACTCCCGCATCTTTACTGTGATGCTCGCATCCGAGGCCGGCAGAGCACGCCGGCCGCACAAAAGCGGTCACAGGGAGGACGCAATGGCAACGCTCGATATCACCATCGATTTTCCGATATCTGGAACGGGGGTGGCTCGATCGTGAGCGCATAGTTGCCAAACGCGGATTCAACCGCTGGATGGTGCCGCCAGTGGCGCTCTGTATCCATCCGTGCATCGGCGTGGCCTATGGTTTCAGCGTATTTTGGCTGCCGTTGTCGCGCGCCCTTGGTCCGCAGGCGCAAGCTTGTCCGGACCTGACGCTTTTACAGGAATTGTTCACGACAACGTGCAACTGGCGAGCGGCCAGCCTTGGCTGGATGTACACGTTGTTCTTTGAGCTGCTCGGCATTGCCGCCGCGATTTGGGGCGGCCGGCATCATCGGACCTGTGGTGGTCAACTACCTGCGTGAGTTTCAACTCGCGGCCGGTGTGCCTCGCGACCAACTCTACAATTCCACCATGTATGTGTTGTGTTCCCTGCTGGTCATCGGCCTGATCTACAACCTATTGGTGAGGCTGGTCAGGCGCGGTCAATTTTTCATCACTGTGGCCATGGCGATGCCCTCAACGCGGCGGCTCGCGCGCCTCAACCTGAGGTGCCTCATGTTTGGCGTCTTGGACGCCTGGCCTCCCGGCAGCTTCAAAGCCCTCGTGTGTGACCCAGATCATGCCCGGGGCAGGTGATAGTCCGAAACTACTCGCTTGCGCGACGGCTAGTCGGAAGGAAGTCATCTTGGTGGTCATGGGAATTTCTCGCTGACGTCGGGGAGGAGCCACCCTGCGGCTCCTGCCACGCCTCTCGCGCTTAAGAGGAAGCGCGGTCCTGCTGCTCGTAAAAGGTCTTGGCGTCGAACGCATTTGCGCTCGAAGCAACGCTGGTCAGCAGCGATAGGGTGACGAGAACTGCGGCGACAATCTTCATGGCGATCTCCTTGTGAACCCAAAGCAGGCGCGCCTCAGCGCCTTCCTGATGGCAGTGATGTAGGGGCTGGGCTATTATGCGTCCAATGCAAATGGTAGATATGCAAAATGCACCTAACGCATGTACGAAAATCCGACCTGAACCTGCTACCGGCCCTGGCGGTGCTGCTGGAGGAACGCAGCATTTCACGGGCCGCCGCGCGACACCACCTCAGTCAACCCGCCATGAGCCGAGTACTGCAGCGGCTGCGCGAGACCTTTGGTGACGAATTGCTTGTTCGCACCGCGAATGGCTATGAACTCACCGCCCGGGCGCGTCGGTTGCAGCAGGATCTGCAATCCCTGCTGCCGGAAGTCGACCGCATGCTGCGTGGCGAGCGCTTCAATCCACTGACGGCAGAGGACACCTTCCGTGTCTGCGGGCCAGACTCGGCGTCCATACTGATCGCCTCGCGTTTGCCGGGTCGTCTTAAAGCGATGGCACCGGGTACACAGTTGGAGCTCGTCGCCTGGCATGACAAGGCGTTCGAGGATGTCACGCACGGGCGGGTCGACCTTCTGCTCTGGGCCAATCAGGTCCCCTCGCCCCTGCTCTCGCGCGAGCTTGTCGAGGACGACATCAGCTGCGTGCTCTGTGAGCGCCATCCATTCGGCAACCGGCCGCTGACGAAAGAGGCGTACCTGCGCTATCCCCATGTCCTCCTTACGCTCTTCAGTCCTTGGGGCTCCATTATTGACAGAGTACTGGCCAGTAACAATCAGCAGCGCCGCATCGGCCTGCGCGTACCCTATTTTGGAGCCGCGGTGCTGGCGGTTCCGGGCACGGATTTGATCGCAACGCTGCCACGGCGCTCCGCCGAGATCTACGCGGGCTCGGCCCGGGTTCGAATAACGCCCTTCCCCTTCAAAATTGCGCGGTTGCGCTACCTCGTTGCCTGGCACCCGAGCACCAACGAAGAGCCCGCACTGGTTTGGTTTCGCGAGCAGCTCGTCGACATCTTCACCAAGCTGCGGTGAGGTTTGCGCCCACGGCAACGGCCATTTCTCGCCTACCTGCCTGTCGGGTCCTCCGTGCTTGCGCTCGCGGATGCGCTCGGATTTAAGGCTTCTTGCTGTTGGCGTTGGTGGCCCGCCGTTCGATCGCGGCATTGATCTCGCTGCCAAGCAGGACGACGATGGTTGAAAGCCACATCCAAATCATGAAGCCGATTGCGGCTCCCAGCGAGCCGTAGGTGGCGTTGTAGGTGCCGAAGTTCGAGACATTCCTCGAGAGCAGCTTAGCGGCGATCCAGATCCCACCGGCAATGGCGCTGCCCAGGTGATCCACCGCCATTGCGGCTGTGTGCGGTTAGGGCCATAGCGATCAAGGCAAGCGAGCCCGAAAAAGACCACAAGGTAGAGCAATGGCCAGCGCAAAAAAGGCGCGGACGCTTCGGCCCAATTGTTGCGAGAGGCCCAGCAAATTGAGCGCCAGCGGCACGGCGATGATGCCCACTAAAGACAGGACGGCGAGACCAATGGCGCAAGGCCGGCGCTGCTCGATGCGCGCGTGGCGCGTTCCTCCCGTCAAGGGCGCAAGCGCGCGGATGCCCAAATCGGCGCCCTCGGCGTCCTTGCTTTTTGCCGTCATGTTGCCATGACAACACACGTCTTCCGCAGGAGATCGCATAGGATCGGGTGCAATCGTATATTGTGTTGGGTCCTATTATGCGTCGCTTTGCTTTTGGAATTGCACTTGCTTTCGGTCTGTCATCGACGGTCGCCGCCCACGCCCACGAGCCACCGTTTGCATGGACGGGTCTCTACCTCGGGGTCAATGTTGGCTATAGCTGGGGCCGTGCCACGGCGGACGTGGACGTCTCTACAGCCGAGAGGACACGGGTTTTTCGGGCCTTCGGCCAGCCCGCTCAAACGCTGCTTTCTGACGTGACGGTCTCGGGTCCCGGTGGAACCGCGAGCGGCACGGCCGATGTCAATGGTTGGCTGGGCGGTGCCCACGTTGGCTACAACTGGCAATCGCAGCGTTGGGTCTACGGCGTGGAAGCCGATCTGCAGTGGACGGGCCAGGATGGTGACGTTGCCGCTTGCCTGGGGGCGGCCTGCGCCAAGGCCGGCTATGAGCTTGACTGGTTTGGGACGCTGCGCGGCCGTCTCGGGTATCTGTTGCAACCGCGCTCTCTGCTCTATGTCACCGGCGGCTTGGCCTATGGCCGTGTTAATGCCGACTTTTCAGCATCGGCTCCGTCGTTGCCGGCCCTAGCCACGAGCGACAGCGCCACCAAGGCCGGCTGGGTCATCGGCGGTGGCCTGGAGTGGGCGTTCGATCGCAATTGGATGCTGAGGGCTGAATACCTTTACATGGATCTTGGCAGCATGCGGAGCGGCATTGGCTCGAAGGCAACGCAGAGCATTATTCAGGATGCGCCGCAGGACTGTCTAACGACGGTCATTGACACGCGCGCGAGTGGCGCGGTGCGCACAGACTTGACCGATCAGATCTTCCGCCTCGCCGTGAGTTATAAATTCAACGAGGCCTATGCGCCGCTGAAATAGCAGCGGTCGATGACGTAGGGAGAGGACGGCCCCCGGCAGGTGGCCATTGGTGGTAGGCGCGCTTGCGCAAACTCACCCGGCGACTCATGGCATGCCGACCAGCGAGGCATTGCCGGTGGCCTTGGCCTTGTTCACTTTACCTTGGCCCCCTAATCTCCAAGACGCCCGCCAACTGCCACCCCGATGACCGCAGGCACCCTTGCCGGCGTCGGTCTTGGCACGATCGATGCCATGACGGTCGGGCGATCCGCGATAACACCGATGGGAGGAGACCCAAGCGATGGATTTGGTCCTGGAAGACAAGCTGCGGATTGGCCTTATCACCATTCACCGTCGCACCGAACCTGCGACCGGGCCATGGCTGCCGCGTATCGGCGAGCTGCGCGAATTGGTCGAATTGGTCGACGCCTGCGGCTACGACTCGCTTTGGTGCGGCGACCACATCTCCTTTCCGATGGCCATCCTTGATCCCTTCCTGCAGCTGGCGCAGGCCGCGCTGGTGAGTGGGCGGCTCACGTTCGGCACCTCAGTTTATCTCCTGCCGCTGCGCCATCCGGTGCCGGTGGCCAAGCAGGTCGCAACGCTCGATCATTTGAGTGAGGGGCGTTTCATCTTCGGCGTTGGGGTCGGTGGCGAGTTCGCACGAGAGTATGAGGCGTGCGGGGTACCAATCAATGAGCGGGGCGCACGGCTTGGGGAGGCCATACCGCTCTTGCGCAAGCTGTGGAGCGGAAAGCCCGTGACGCACGCGGGGCGCTTTTATCAGGCCTTCAACGAGGTACCGCTGCAGCCACCCGCCCGGCAGGCCGGCGGGCCACCGATCTGGTGCGGTGGACGCTCGGATGCCGCGCTCGCCCGCGCCGGACATCTCGCCGACGGTTGGATCGCCTACGTTGTAACGCCCGAGATGTACAAGTCTGGTCTCGACAAGATCGCGACCTCGGCCAAGTTGGCGGGACGCGCCGGGTTGAAGTTCGGCACCGGGCATCTCCTTTTCACGCGACTCGACGATACTTACGCGAAGGCCCTCGATGCCGCCACGGTGGCATTGAGCCACCGTTACGCCATGGACTTCCGTAAGGCGGCCGAGCGCTACGCGGCCCTCGGGTCCCCGCAGCAGATCGCCGACCGCATGCGCACCTTCCACGCGGCGGGCGTTCGCCACATAACGCTCGACCTCGTTGGCCCTTATGAAGAGCGCAACCGTCAGATCGAACGGATCGCCCGCGAGGTATTCCCGCTGCTCAAAGATCTGCGCTAGTCCGAGGCTTTTCGCTTTTGCGTCCGTGCAAGGACCACCTCACTGCCTCGGGTTGATCCGGGCGAAGTTTGTGGCAGCTGCCGTCTCGACCCGGCTGATCGAACGCGCACCCCACACTCTTGGGCCTTCGCGTCACTCGAATATTGCCTCGCAATCGCGCCGCCTCCAAAGTGGGAGCCCCTTACTTGGGAGTTGTGCCATGCCGTCTGCCGAGCTGCATGATCTGACATTGGCCGAGGCCGCTCGCCTGATCTCGGTCCGCAAGTTGTCGCCGGTCGAGTACACAGAGAACCTGCTGGCGCGGACGGAGGCGCTCGAGCCACAGCTGAATGCCTACATTACGCGCACACCGGAGGTTGCCATGGCGGTTGCCCGCACCGCCGAGGCCGAGATCATGCACGGCAATTTGCGCGGGCCGCTGCACGGCATTCCGTTTGCCCTCAAGGATATCTACGACACGGCCGGCATCCTGACCTCTGGCCATTCGCGCACCTGCATTGACCGGGTCCCCGACAAGGACGCGACCAGTGTCGCGCGCTTAAAAGCCGCCGGCGGCGTGCTGACGGGCAAGCTCGCGACGCACGAGTTTGCGCACGGCGGTCCGTCGTTCGACCTACCATGGCCGCCGGCGCGCAATCCTTGGAGCACAGCGCACTTCACCGGCGGCTCGTCGTCAGGCTCGGGCGCCGCCGTCGCTGCCCGCCTGGTGCCGGCGAGCCTCGGCTCCGATACCGGCGGCTCGATCCGCGGCCCGGCTGGCCTATGCGGTATCGTCGGACTAAAGCCCACCTACGGCCTCGTCAGCCGCGCTGGCGTGTTGCCGAACTCCTACTCCTATGATCATTGCGGACCCATGGCGCGGACGTCGCAAGACTGCGCCCTGCTATTGAACGTGATTGCCGGCCACGATCGAGCCGACCCGGCTTCGTCCTCGCGGCCGTTCGAGGATTTCGCCAAAGGCATCGATGGCGGCATCAAGGGATTGCGAATCCGCGTCGTCAGGCACTTCTGGGAGAAGGATCTCAGCATCAACGCCGAGCTGTCAACCGCACTCGGGCAGGCGCTCGAGGTCCTGCACACGCTCGGGGCTCGCACCGAGGACGTGACGATGCGGCCATTGCAGACCTACTCCGACGTCAAGATTGTGATGGCCGAGACGGAGCTATTATCGCTGCATCTGCCCGAGCTGATCGCGCGGGCCGGCGCCTTCGGGCAAGACTTCCGCGCCCGTAGCCTCGCTGCCTGCCTATTCACCGCGGAGGACTATGTGCGGGCAAGCCGCGAGCGCCGCGCCATGATCGAGGAGATGCAGCCGCTCTATCACCGCTTCGACCTCCTGGTAACGGCGAACGGCTCACCGGCGCCGCGGCTCGATGCGCACGATCCACTGGCCTTCTGGCAGCGGCCGAACTTCACCTCGCCATTCAACTGCACCGGCGGCCCGGCGCTTGCACTGCTGTGCGGCTTTTCGAAAGACGGATTGCCGCTGTCCCTGCAGATCGCTGGCCGGCCGCACCAGGATGCCCTCGTCCTGCGCGTGGGCTATGCCTATGAGGTGGCGACAGGGTTCTACCAGCGCCCGCCGGACCTAAGACCCGGTGCGACGCCGGCCGCGCTTGATCCGAAGCCCTGGCGTCCGGACACGAGCCAGGTCGAGCCCGCCGTACGGGCGTTCGCAGAGAATGCGGCCACGCGAGCCGGCCTGCGGCTGGCACCGGAGCACATGGAGGAGCTGGTCGCAGTTGCTCCGTGGGCGATCGCGATGGCTATGCGCCTGCGCCGGGACCACGTTCGCTCGGCTGAGGTTTCCTCCTTTTTTGATCCGACGCGCTGAGGTCGAGCCGCGTCGGCCATGGCCAAGGGATGCGAGTGAAGGTTGCGCGGTCGAGACACCTCGATTTTCAAGCAGCTCGGGTTTGCACTGCGCCCATCCGGCACCGAACCGGCATTGAGGACCGCTTTTGCCTTGCCGGTTGCCGTCGCCCCAGGACGCCAGATGGGCTAGAGCCGCGGAGCGAAGCCGCCTGACGATCGATCCGTGACGATCAGCGCGCGAGACGGTGTGGGCTCCGCGCGCCCGTATCTGGCGGGAGTTTGCCTTGCCCCGTCAATGTCAGCGGCCGAGTACCGTCATGCTCACGCGAGCGACACCGCTCGCGGTCAAGCCGATGATGTCGGCGGCCGCCCTGGAGAGATCCAAGATACGACCGGCGATGAAGGGGCCGCGATCATTTATGCGCACCTCGACGGTCCGGCCGCTTCCCAGATGCGTTACACGAACGCGCGTACCGAATGGCAGCGTCGGGTGCGCCGCTGTCATGGCGCCGGGGTTGAAGCGACCGCCGGAGGCGACGAACTGCCCATGCTTGTAGAAGGACGCCGTGCCGATCTGGCCCGAAGCCGCAGGAGCGGGCACGCGACGCCGGTTCTGGTTGGCGCGATGGGTGCGCGGAAAACCGGCGTACCGCTGACCACCTGCAACTTTGCTCTTTGCTGTGACCTCTGCCGCGGCCACGTCGGGCGCACCAATAGCAAGGAGCAGTAGCAGCGCTGGAGGCAAAACGAAGGATGGAGGCAAAACGAAGGATCTCATCTCATGCCTTTCATGTGCTCGACACAATGGGACGAGCGACCCGTCAACTAGCCTTGACGGATGAAGTGCGCTTCACCGCTGTGTCTGACTTCTCGTCAACCGCCGGGCAGCATGCCTCTGTGCGAGGAGCCGTGCTGGAGCAGGTATGCTCCGTGTCGAAACAGCGAAGGCAGATGCCGAGTTCCGGTGCGATCGCACTTTGTTATCAACAATCTGCGGCCGCTCGGGCTGGAGAAGTCGAACCTCTCCCCCAGAATGGGGACGGCGTCCGACGTCGCCATTAACCCTATTCTGCCCATAATCCGGGTTCCTATCAGAAAGTTCCGACACGCGAGGGACCTTGTGGAGCCGCCGGAAATAGACCCGTGCGCCCGCCCGGATCGAGGTGGCGAAGGCATGCGAGAAAATTTCGTCCGACGACAGAGAGATGGGGACCGTCGACGGGCGGCGACAGCATGGATGTCGATAGTGCTTGCCTCATGCCTGTTAGGCCCGTCGCGCTTGAGAACGACGAGGTCGTGGTTCGTCCTTTGCAACGCCTATCGTGTGAAGTTCGGTCGCCGAACCTTGTCACAATCTGCTCTGGAAAAAGCAGAGCGTCCGGGGGTCGTCAAAACTCCGTCGGACGCGCTCGCACCACAAACTTTGTTGACGGTTTCCAGCGCAAATTTCGCCTGATGGGTGCTCTCCGGCCCCAATCTTTTCGGGTTATGCGCGGCGCGCGTGAGACGGCAGTAGGTAGCAGCGAGTGCCTAGTTGGCCGTGGCGCCCGCGGCTTTAAGCACTGGCGTCCAGCGAGCCACCTCGCTCGCAACCAGCTTCTGCAGCGCCTCGGGCGACCTGCCATCCTGGTCCGGAATGACGCTGCCGAGCTCCAGTAGTCGTTTGCGCGTGGTCTCGTTGTCTAGAGCCTTGACCAGGGCGGCGTTGAGTTTTGCGATTACCTCCGCCGGCGTGTCTTTGGGGGCAAAAATAGCGTTCCAGGCGGAAACCTGAAACTCGGGCAAGCCGCCCTCCTTAGTCGTGGGAACATCCTTTAGGACCTCGGCGCGCTCGGGCGTTGCGATGGCATAGGCCTTGATGCTGCCGGCTTGGATTTGCGACACGACATTGACGATCTGATCGCAACCGAAGTCGACCTGCCCAGCGACCAGGTCATTTAGCGATGGGGCAGTGCCTCGATAGGCGACGCGGGCGGTCTTGGTGCCGATCAAAGACTGCAGCATCGTGCAGGTGGTGAACGAGACCGAGCCTACGCCAGCGTGCGCCTCGTTGACCTTGTCCTGGTTTTTCCTCAGGTGTTCGACGAACTCCTGAAGATTGGCGGCGGGAAAGGTCTTCTTGGCGATGATGACGATCGGCGTTCCGGCAGCCAGCCCGACGGAAGCAAAATCCTTGGTGGGATCGTATTTGAGATTGGGATAGAGCGCCGGGGCAGCACCATGCGTGCCCATGTGGCCCATCATGATGGTGTAGCCATCGGGCTTGGCCTGGGCGCCACGGGTGATGCCCGTGGTGCCACCGGCGCCGGCTACGTTCTCCACGATGATTGGTTGGCCAAGTGTCTTTTGCATATCCTCGCCGACGATGCGGGCGATGGTGTCGGTCGGACCACCGGCCGCAAACGGCACAATCATAGTGATCGACCGCTCCGGGTATTGGGCGGCAGCCGGAGTGACGCAGCTGACAACCACGGCGAGCGCGAGAACGATGAGGCGTGACATAGGTTCCTCTGTGCGTGTTTAGGCGGGTCCCGCGCGTCCGCGATAGGTTTCACATCCTCGGGACTTACTAGCATCATCTAGCCGTTCCGGTGCCCGCGACAAAGTATCCTGACGACGTCGGGCAGGGACGGCTCTCGGCAAATGCTCGCCGGTGAAGCCGGGGCGGTGGCGGCAAGGTCGCCATCGCCGGGGGGTTGCCTTCCTATCGAGCGGAGTGGCTCTGCGTCGTGTCGTCAGCTTCGCTACCATAGGGAGATCCGGGCGGCCGATCACCGCCAGCTGTCGGAACCCTTGGGCGTGAAGTTGCGTCCTTTGGCAGCCCAGCGATCCGTGCTGAACGTTGGGTTCACGACAGTCCGAGTGCCCATCCTGCGCCGGGATCCCTCGATGATAAGTCAATCGAACCCGCGCACGCTTGCAGATCGTAGCAGCCGGTGCCGTCCATACGCCGGGCCGCTTCGGTTGGAGTGGCAGGCCTCGGCACGACGGCCTACCGATTCGGCTAAGGATATGATCGGGATCCTGTTCACGCAGCGGAGGATGGATTCACCGCAACCGCCGCAGGTATTCACCGATTTTTGGACATTGGCTTACGGCGCGCTGCAATAGGTGGCGAACGGACAGGCCGACGGGGCTCGAACGGCGCATCCGACGGTCGAGCTCCTGCGCTGACCGTTCAGTGAGCGATGCTATCGAACCTGAGCAACACGTCGCACTGCCGCGGCGCGAGACAGGTGACTTGTTGGGGGGCATTCGGCCGTCCGACCAGCGCGCCAGCTACTGACGAAAGCCGACATGCCAGCCGAGCTGTGCGGCTGCCTGCTCGGTGGCAACGTGGTCATTAGGCTCGACAATGTTGAAGATGCTGGATGCAGCCTTGTCGATACTAAGGAACGCAGCGCAGGCGGCAGCATCGACATGGAATCGTGCCTATGGGCGCATCGACGCCCGGGCCGGGGCCGTAAAACTGCCCATAGCGAAGTACCACGCCGGCGAGCGGTGGCGAGTTTCAATATCCAATATTCGAGGGCTGCAATGCCGCGCACGCTGACAGCTCGGCTGCCAACAGCGCCGAGGTCCAGAGGATCACTCTCCCGATGCGGCTCTGGTCCCGGCGCGTAGGCCCACGCTATGCTTTGCGCCACCACGCGGTGGGCACCGGCCGCAGCGGCAGCGGTGAGCAGATTGCGGGTGCCTTCATCGCGGATGTGGGCATTTCGCGCGATCGCTTCCGCCATCCGGCCTGGCTCGAGGCTCATAGGCAAGTCCGTCAGTTGGTGGATGATAATCTGCGGTTGGACGGATCGGACCACCTGTGACAAGCCCTTTGCGTCGAATACGTCGACCGCTACCGGGTCGGCCCAGAGTGCACGCAGGGTCGCGAACTTCTCCTCCGACCGGGTTGTTCCGATGACGCAATGAGCCGTTTAAGCTTTCGATCGCGCCTGTCTACTGCCTCGGTGATGAGGCGTTCTGCGCACCAGCGAACAGCCAGCGTGCCGCCACAAGCCCCTTACACGGTTCTGTTGGCTTGCCAGACGTCATTTGGTCGCGCCAACAATCAGTGGTGGATAGGCTTGCCGAATGCAACACCCTGTGGGAAATCCTTTTCTGTGCCAGCGCCAGAGCTCGGCACCGACGACGCCGGAGGGAAGCTTGAACGCCCAGGCAGAAATGACGAAACCTGCTTTACCTGGTTCTGTTATCTCGGTACGTGGGCTGTCGCTCAAGTATGGGCGTGGTGCTGCCGGCGTCCTGGCGCTCAGCCACATCTCCTTTGCGATGGCTGAGGGTGAATTCATCGCAGTCGTCGGGCCATCCGGTTGCGGCAAGTCCACCCTGCTCAAAATCCTGGCCGGGCTCCTGCCGCAGACCGAGGGTGACGCCGACTTGAATGGCATCCCGATCACCGGCCCCCGCCGCGACATCGGCGTCGTCTTCCAAGCGCCCGTGCTGTTTCCCTGGCGAAGCGTGCTCGGCAACGTCATGCTGCCGGTCGACGTGCAGGGGCTCGATCAGGACAAGATGAAGAGACGCGCGCTCGATCTCATCAGCTTGGTTGGCCTCAGTGGCTTCGAGCAGCGCTATCCGCGGGAGCTGTCGGGTGGCATGCAGCAGCGCGTTGGCATCGTGCGCGCCCTGATTCATGATCCGGCAATCTTGCTCATGGACGAGCCCTTCGGTGCGCTCGATGCCATGACGCGCGAGACCATGAATGTGGAATTGCAGCGTATTTGGATGGAACGGCGCAAGACTGTACTGTTCATCACGCATTCAACCGTCGAAGCCGTGTTCTTGGCGGATCGTGTAATCGTGCTGACGCCTCGCCCCGGCAAGATCGGCGACGAGTTCAGCGTAGACCTACCGCGGCCGCGCAAGTTGTCGCTCATGAACACGGAAAGCTTCGGAACCTACGTCCGACGCGTGCGGGCGGCTCTCAACCCGGGCGGAGGAGGAGTGGACTGATGTCCCGCGGACCTGTCTCCTTTGTTCTGCGCCTGCTGTTCATCGCGGCGCTCCTGGGCGCGTGGGAGTGGGCGGTCTTTTACTTCCAGACCCCTGCCTACATCGTGCCGGCACCCTCGCGCATCGCCTACGCCATGTACAACGGCATCGTGACCAACCTCTATGTTGGCCATATCGGCGCCACCATCAGCGAAACGCTCTTGGGATTTGTTTTGGGCTGCGCCCTGGCCTTCATGCTCGGCACGGTCGTCGCCCTCTCGCGCACGGTGGAATACTATCTCTATCCCATCATCATCATGTTTCAGGCGATGCCCAAGGTGGCCCTGGTCCCTCTCATTCTCGTTTGGTTCGGACTGGGTCTCGCCTCCAAAGTCATTAGCGCCGCGCTCGTCGCCTTCTTCCCACTCATGGTCAACACGATCGTCGGGCTGCACTCGGCCGATGAAGATCGAGTGAATTTGATGCGCTCGCTGTCGGCCACGCGTTGGCAGATTTTTCGTATGCTGCAACTCCCCAACGCCATGCCCTACATCTTTGCCGGCCTCGAGATTGCAATGATCTTTGCTCTGATCGGCGCCATCGTTGCCGAACTTATCAGCTCCGAAAGGGGGCTCGGCATGCTCATGCAAAGCATGAGCTTCACGATGGATGTAGCGGGGCAGTTTTCAATTCTCTTCATCCTGTCGGTCCTGGGCCTGATATTGAACGGGCTCGTCACATTCGTGCGGCGCAAGGTGCTGTTCTGGGACACCTCGCGTGACGCCGATGCCAATGAGCAAAGCTCAACTAAGGGAGAAGTTTTGTGATGCAGCGATTGATCGCCTGTGCGGCCCTTGCTTTTGGTCTGACGGCGGCGGCAAACACCGCAACCGCGCAAGTCCAGACCATGCGGGTGGGCTGGTGCGCCAAGACCGTCAGCTCGGCGGCGGCGCCGTTCGCCATCGCCACCAAGCTTGGCTGGTTCGAGAAGGACGGCATCAAGGTCGACCTGGTGCCGCTGCCAGGCTCCACCGACTGCGTCAAGCTGGTCGCCACCAAGGAACTGCAGGCCTCGCTGCCGTCGGTGGAGCCCTTGGCTATCATTCGTCCGCAGGGGGTGAAAGCGAAGTTCTTCTATACTGCCTACCAAGCCAATATCTATGGCATCGCCGTACCTGCGGACAGCCCCGTCAAGTCGATCACCGACCTCAAGGGCAAGAAGATCGGGGTAACGTCGATGGCCTCCGCCGGCGTGATCGTGGCGCGCGCCCTAGTAAAACAAGCTGGCATGAACCCGGATTCCGACGTGTCCATCGTCGTCGCCGGCGAAGCCGCCCAGACCGCGGCACTCGTCAACTCCAAACAGGTCGACGCGCTGTCGCAGTTCGATACGCAGTATGCGCTCACCAGTAATGCGGGCGCCAAGCTGCGGCTGCTGGATCATCCCGAAATCAAGAAATTCCCCTCCAACGGCTTTGTTGCGCTGGAGGACTATCTCAAGACTAACCGCAAGGATGCAGTGGCGCTGGCGCGCGGTTACGCAAAAGGCACCGTGTTTGCCATCGCAAATCCAGAAGCGGCGATCCGCATCCTGTGGGAGATCTATCCGCAAACTAAGTCGACGGGCAAAGACGAGGCCACGGCCCTGCGCGACGACCTCATTACCCTCGAGGCGCGCGCGCGCAACTGGCGGTATGAGCAAGTCGATGGCAAGCGCTGGGGCGACAACGTGGAGGCCAACTATCAGGCCTACTTGGACTGGTTGCTCGAGCAGGGGATCATCAAGACAAAGACGGACGCCAAGGACATCGTCAGCAACGAACTGCTCGGCGATGCCATCAATTTCGACGAGAAAGCTTTGATCGAAGAGGCCAAAGCCTACAAACCGAAATGATCGCGGCGGGCATGGATAGTGAAAAAGCTTGGCAACCAATAAAATAGCGGACCGGACCTAGTTTCTATTCGCTGCTCGTGCGCCCGGATCGATGAAACGGATGCGGGCTGCGGCGCGGTCGGCGGCGGGACTGGGCTTGTCCATGCCGCTCGGCAGCCCGACTGGGTTTGACCTGTGGCCCCCTGAACGCCCAGTTCTTGTAGTCAAGTCGCGAGCTGTCCGGTTCGCCTGCGTTCCTGAGCCCAGTGGATAGAGTTCAAAGGCACGGTTTTCATGCCGATCGCGCCAGCGCGGTGGCAGGCGAAAGCAAGTTGAGCTCAGCAGCCGAAAGTAAAGCAATGGACAACCAATGCTTCCGCGAGTGGGCGGTGCGGGCCGCCGAATGGGCGGCGGAGTATCGCGCGAGTTTGGCCGACAGGCCCGTTCGTGCGCAGCTGCCCCCCGGTGCAGTCGCCGGCCGGCTGCCGCCGCAGGCGCCGGAAATGCCCGAGCAGCTGCAGGCGATCTTCGCGGACTTTGAGCGCATCATCGTACCCGGCATGACGCACTGGCAACACCCGCGCTTTTTCGCCTATTTTCCCGCCAACGCCAGCCCGCTCTCGGTCATTGCGGAGATCCTTGTCTCCGCCATGGCCGCCCAGTGCATGCTCTGGCAAACCTCTCCGGCCGCGACGGAGCTCGAGACGGTGATGCTGCAGTGGTTGCGGCAAGCTGTCGGTTTGCCGGACGATTTCCAAGGGGTGATCCAAGATTCTGCCTCCTCGGCGACCTTGGCAGCTGTGCTCACGATGCGCGAGCGGACGCTGGGCCACGCGGGCAACAAGAATGGACTAGCCGCGCACTCCCAGGTGAGGCTGTACGCCTCGGATCAGACGCATTCCTCGATTGATAAGGCGGCTTGGATCGCCGGCATCGGCCAGGACAATCTCGTCAAGGTTCCCACAGATGGCCCCAGGCGGGCCATGCGCGCGGACGCCCTGGAGGCCGCCATTGCCGCCGATCGGGCGTCGGGTCTGCTGCCCGCCGGTATCATTGCCTGCATCGGCGGCACCAGCACTGGTGCTATAGACGACATGGCGGGGATCGTCGCGGTTGCCCGCCGTCACAGCCTTTATGTTCATGTCGACGCCGCCTGGGCGGGGGCGGCCATGATCTGCCCGGAATTCCGAACCCTGTGGCGTGGGGTCGAGGCGGCCGACAGTCTGGTGCTCAATCCGCACAAATGGCTAGGGGCCCAATTCGACTGCTCGGCTCATTTCGTGCGCGACCCCGATTCCCTGGTCCGCACGCTGGCAATTCAGCCCGAATTTCTCAAGACCCACGGACGCGAAGGCCTGATCAATTATAGCGAATGGTCGATACCGCTCGGCCGACGCTTCCGTGCTCTTAAGCTCTGGTTCTTGCTGCGGGGACACGGACTCGAGGGACTGCGGACCATGATACGCAACCATGTCCGCTGGTCGCAGGCGCTCGCCCGCCGGTTCGCAGCCGAGCCCGGTTTCTCGGTCGTGACAGAGCCCATTCTGTCGCTCTTCTCGTTTCGCCACGATCCCGGCGATGGACGGGATCTTGATGCCCATAATCTCTCGCTGCTCACGGCGATCAACGATGACGGACGCCTGTATTTGACACAGACCCGGGTCGAGGGGCGTATCGCCATTCGCTTCCAGGCGGGTTCGATGGAGGCAACGGAGGCGGACGTCGACCTCGCCTTTGAGGTCATCTGCGACCTCGCTCGCAAGTTGGTCTAGCGCTTCATCATCACCTGGCAAGACGCCGTGGAGCGCAAGACCGTACCACCGTAGGAGCCCCGTTTTTTTTGTTAAAAGAAATTCCTGTTCCCGCGGCAAACACCACTCTGTTTCCACAGCCATTGGCTGCTCATCTCCCGCCGTCGCGGGGGCGCTCGAGCCCGAGCGCGGTCGGATGGTGGCGCGCGCAAATTGCGCTGGCTACCCCCGGATAAAGCCAACAGACCGGCGGTGGGTCAGTGCAGATGCGCTATAGTGGGACGCGCTCGTTTCCGATTCGGAAATCAACGTATGTGTCGGCACCCGGCCCTCCAAAGCCTTGTGTTTTTGCGCAAAACCTACGTCGCGCGGGACGACCTGGGCAAATGCCATGTCATAGCTACCGTCGGTGAAGCCCTGCGCTTCCTCGTGCGGCTTCCGGCCCAGCTTGACGGAATCCACTGGGTGCTCGCCAGCAATGGCCTCTGCTGGGCGCACCGTCAGCGAGAATTGGGTACCGCGTTTGCCACCGTGGCCTTTGAGAACGCGTTGGTGACGGATGGTCTGCTGATCGACTCGCTGCCGGCAGCGAAACTCGCCGGCACATGAGAGCTGAATTCATCGATTGGGCTCCGCTGCGCATCGATTGCATCTTGTGCTTGCTCAATTAATGTTCAGCGGACGGCCCGTCCCTTGTTGGCGCTCGCCCCGGCTGATTTAGGCAGGTGTGGAGAGCAGGCGGATCGTGGTGATTCGCAACCTTGAGTGACGCCAATCCAATAGCCAAGGCGTCGGAGCGGAGGGCGCCCCCAAGCGGAACGGCATCCCACTACTTCCCGTGCCAGCTCGTCGACCGTCGTGGCCATTGGCGCAAGCAAAAGCTTTCCCGATCTGTCATGCTTGGTCGGCGGCCGCTAAGTGGTTGGGTCGGCAAAGGCAGAAAATGTCGATCAGTTGCGCCAGCAGGCTAAACGCGGATCCTCAGGTTGCCACCACTCGCTCCGTATCCTCCAGGATCATGGCCGCCGCTTTCTCGCCAATCATGATTGACGGCGCGTTGGTATTCCCCGCGACGACCGACGGCATGATGGAAGCATCGGCCACGCGAAGCCCGTCGACACCGTGCACTCTAAGGCGCGGATCAACCACCGAGTTGCTGCCGGTACCCATGGCACAACTGCTCGACGGATGATGATTGGTAACGCCTGTCTTTCGCACAAAATCCTCAAGCTCGCCCTCGCTCCCGATGCGCGGACCCGGCACAAGCTCCTCGACGGCGTAGGGCCGCATCGCCGGTTGCACCGCAATTTGGCGCGCAAGTTTGATGGCCGCAATCATTGCCCGCATGTCGTAGTCGGAGCCGAGGAACCCAAACGTGATTTCGGGTGCCGCAAGCGGATCGGGACTAGCCAAGCGGACGGTGCCGCGTCCGTCCGGTGCGAGGTGAACGGGCCCAAGCGTGAAGCCGGGAAACGGGTGTGGAGTGACGCGATCCTTCGAGCGTTCAAGCGTGCTCCATTCCAACAAATTGATCTGGATGTCCGGCCGTTCCAACCTCGGATCCGAGCGGGTAAAGACGCCGCTCTGGATGCCGTTGATTGCCATAGGCCCGCTACGCATCGCCCCATAGCGAATGGCGGCCGAGATTTTGCGTACCCAACTGTTCTCCAGATCGTTCATCGTAATTGGCTGCGAGCAGCGCCACATGAGATAGGTGCTGAAATGATCGTGGAGATTGGAACCGACTGCCGGCAAGTCGCGCACGACCTTGATCCCCATAGTCCGCAGATGCGCGGCAGGGCCGAGGCCCGAGAGCTGAAGCAAGTGTGGTGAGCCATAGGCTCCGCCGCTGACGATCACCTCGCCCCTGGCGTGCGCCACCCGTCGGCCGCCGGGCGAATCGTACTCTACGCCGATTGCGCGACTACCCTCGATCAAGATGAGAGTGGATTGGCAGCCGGGGCGAACGATGAGATTCGAGCGTGAACGAGCGGGTCGCAAATAGGCTTTGGCGCTGCTCCATCGCCGGCTTTTGGAGGTCGTTGTCTGGTAGTAGCCGACCCCTTCCTGTTGCGGCCCATTGAAATCATCAGTTCGAGGAATGCCAAGGCTCTCGGCTGCTGCGATCATCGCATCTGCCAGTCGCGATCTCGATACGGGATCCGACACGTTCAGCGGGCCACCCGCGCCGTGCAGAGAGCTCGCACCACGCTGTTGGTTCTCCGCCCTCTTGAAGAAGGGAAGCACACTGTCCCAGTCCCAGCCAACGCAACCCCGTTGGCGCCACTCGTTGTAATCCTGCGGGTGGCCGCGCATGTAGACCATGCCGTTGATGGAGGACGTGCCGCCGAGGGTCTTGCCACGCGGCACGTAGATGCGGCGGTTGTTGAACTGGGGTTGCGGCGCACTCTCAAACTTCCAGTTCACTCGCGCATCCACGTAGGTTTTGGCGAACCCGAGCGGAATGTGTATCCATGGGTTCGTATCGGGCGGTCCGGCCTCAAGCAGCAGCACACGATAACGTCCGTTGTCAGACAATCGGGCCGCAACCACAGCCCCAGCGGATCCCGCGCCGGACACGATAAAGTCGAAAATTTCAGTGCCGTTTCTCATCCCCACCCATCCCCGATGTTCGCACCGGCCCGCTCCGAGCACTACCCCATGCCCCCGCAAATGCCATCGCCGTACAAGGTAACAAGCCCGCTACACAAGCCGCCAGTAAATTGAGGTTCCGCAAAGGACGAGGACGACGTCCTCTGCCAGGCCCACCGCGGCGACGGGGATGCCTCGCTTACGTCAAATCAACCCTGCAGGTAGGCCCGCAGGGAAGCGATCAGCGTCGCGATGCCGATTGCGGCCAACGTTGCGAGCGCCGCCCGGCGGTAGTGCCTCTGGCCACCGAGCGCGAAATAGCGGGCGCCGAGGGCCGTCGCCGCCGAATAGAACGGGATGAGCACCAAGCCAATGACCGCAGTCTGCCGCGTAAAGAGACCATAGTAGATAAGCGGCAGGACCGACGAAAGCGAGACGGCGGTCATCAGGGCGAGGACGTTGGCGCGTTGCTGCGAGACTTCGCCCGGCCGCGAGAGCGCCACGGCGACGACCGGCGGTCCACCTACGCCGGCGATGCCTTGAACGAGACCACCGGCGACCCCGGCCGCTATGAGTTTGCCCATGCCAATGCGCCCCCTCAGCCGCCAGCCGCTGGCCAGAATGGCAACCATGAGGAGGACCAGCGCGGAAATCGCCACGGTCATCAAGGCGGGATCGGCCGCAACCAGGGCCCAAGTTCCGATCGGCGTTGCGAGAAATGTCGCAGTACAGATCGGCAGTACAAAGGGTCGCTCGGCTTGACGGACCGCATCGGGCAACAGTTGGAATACGGCGGGTAATCCCATCACACTATTGACCGCAATTGCGGCATGTGGGCCGAGCACGAGGCTAAAGACGGGTACCGAGATCAACGCCGCGCCAAATCCAACGAAGCCACGCAACAGGCCGGCAACCGTCACGGCAATAAGGACGACGATGAGCCGTCCATCGATCGGCACTCCCAGTAGCTCTGACACGTATTCGAAGGTCCCCCGACCCGAAACCCATGGCTATCAAGAAGACCGAGTAGCCGGCCGTGGGCCCGTTTTCCTCGGCGCCATCACCTCTTCGCTACGTTGATAGCCTCTTTGATCTGCCAAACCCTTTGCGTCAGAGTTCTTCAGGCCTCTTGGCTGGAGTGCTCGATAATCGAGAATCTGCGGCAACGACGCATTTGCCTTGCCGCCAGCGGCAGTCCAGGCCTCGCGGCCTTGTTCGGAAATGGCGTTACGATTGCCTGTCATCGACGCGCCCGCCTATCGCCCTAGGGTTGTCATTCGCCGCCGCCCACTTTCCCATCCGCTCATGCCTTTGCCGCTACCGTCTCCATCTCCACGACCCACTTGGGGTTTGCGAGGCGGCTTACAACCACCCATGTCGACGCAGGGGTGTGGTGCGGCTTCAGGTACTTCTCCCGATGCGCCCTTACATACTTAAGACCATCCGGATCGGTCGAATACACATTGAGCCGGACGATGTCCTCCGGCCCCATGCCGGCGTCGGCGAGAATCGCCAGTGTGTTCTGCCAGATCTGATCGTGCTGCGCCTCGAAGCCGTCCGGAATGGTACCGTCCTGCCGAACGCCGACTTGGCCCGCTGTGAAGAGCCATCGGGCGTTGGCTGGCACCTCGACGCAATGACTGTACTTTGCAGCCGGTGGGGCGACGGTGGAAGGATTGCGCGTCTTCAGCATGGCAGACCTCGCTACGGGCTAGACACCTTTTTTCACTGCTTTCTCTACTTTCTGCGCGTTATCTTGCGGCGGCCGCTTCGATCAGTCGCGCAATCTCCGTTTGGCCTTTTCGCCGTGCGTGCGTCAGCGGCGATACCCCATCCTGGTCGGCAATCTTCGGGTCAGCTCCGGCGGCGAGAACAAGCCTTGCGACTTTCACATGTCGCGGGCCGCCGTCGCCTAGGATGACGATCTCAAGCAGGCAGGTCCAGCCGAGGTCGTTGACGTGATTGACGTCGATCTTCGTCGTCAACAGTACCTCCACGGCATCCACGTGCGCGCGTTCGCAGGCCGGTATCAAGGCGTTGCCGCCAAAACGATTGCGCACAGAGAAGTCCGGTCCCTTCGGAATCATGTGACGGAGCATCTCAGTCCTACCGAGCGCCCCGGCCAGTAGCCAGGGCGAGTCCTTGTTGGCCGCCTGCGCATTGATGTTGCTACCCGCATCAATGAGGAGGACAGCCGCAGTAAGATGATTGTACTTGACCGCGAGCAATAGTGGCGTCTCTCCTGCCGCGTTGGCGCTCTCGAGCGAAACTCCTGCTGCAATCAGACGCTGCAACGTATCGACTTCGCCGCGTGCCGCAGCCTCCAGCATCGCGCGAACACGGTCGGGGATCTGGCTCGATGCCATCTGACTCAGTCCCAATACCAGCAAACCAAGAGCTAATCCCAGCCATGGATCTCGCAGGCTTCGCATCTCACGCCTGCCGGCACCGTCGCGGCCTTCCGGCATCTGTGCCATCCGTAGCGAACTACATGCGTTCAACGTTGGCGACCGCAATGGCATCCTCGCACGCGAGACACGGCCGGGAAGTCGAATAGATCACAGCCGATCGTCGCATTGAGGCCGTGCCGCTTCTGCGCGTCCGAGAGGGCGATCCTCTCCGCATGCGCGTTTGGGTTGTGGTCGAGGAGGACGCGGCTGGGACCGTAACCGATGATGACGCCGTCCGTCACCACGACGGCTCCAAAGGGCCGGTCGCCGCTCGCCATGGCCTCACGCCTCATGCGCGCCGCCTCGGCGATAAAACTCCGTCGCACCCCGCCGAGCGCCGCAGCGCTGCGTGAGAAAACGAGAGCGACGATGCCAGCTCCAGTTGCCGCCATAGCTGTCCTGCGATCCATCTTGCCTATGTCGAGCCCGTGCCACTGGGGTGGCCACTATATCGCCGCGCGCTCCATCCGCCATCCCAAAGGCCCAAGGCTCACACTGCTGATCTCCTCCGAACCAGCGGAACCGCGCCGCCCACCCACTCATCCCGAGGGGCACCCCCGGGTCGCGTGCCCGGCCGAGACTCTCGGTGGGGCGCTCAGTGATCCATAGGCAAGACGGTGGTATCATTTGCGCGCGCCAACAACGGCACGCTGCGTCCTGTGGCGTTCATGCATGCCCTGGATGCCGCCTCAACACGATTGAGGATCGAGGGTGCAAGTGGCGCCGATGATTGGTGACGGTTGGGGCTCTCACAGACATGGACACTATTGCCGCGGCGGCTCCCGATCATGCCGCCTGTGTGTGATTGCGTGCCGGCTGAAATGCGGATTGCCGTTCTGAAGCCATGCAAGCCTTGAACCCGGCGTTGCCCGAGGGGCACGACATCATCTTCGCCGTTGACGATCCGCAAGGGCGAGAGAACAATTGCTGATCGATGCGCGGAAAGCTGATAATGCTGCGTATACCAATAGAAAAAAGGGGAGAAACGCCATGCGACTACGTCTTTCCACCTTCGCCGCCGGGTTGGCTGCATTCGTGCTCGCCCACGCGTCGGCGGCCGTGGCGCAATCGCCGCAGAAGCTCCGCTTCCAGGCGAGTTTTCCCTCCTCGAGCATGATCTTCGAAAACCTCAAGTTCTGGGCGGAGCGGGTCAAGGTCATGTCGGGGGGACGCCTCGAGATCGAGGTGGCGCCGGCCGGGACGATCGTCCCCGCCTTTGAAGTTCTCGATGCCGTGCATAAGAAGGTCATCGACGGTGGTCACACCGCCGCTGCCTATTGGGTCGGCAAACAGCGCGCGGCGACCCTGTTTGGTCCAGCGCCCGGCGGCCCGTTTGGCATGGACATGATGGACTACATGGGCTGGATCTATGACGGCGGTGGCTTGGAGCTCTATCGCGAGCTCTATCAAGACCAGCTGAAGCGCGATGTCGTTCCCATCCCATTGACCTCGGTCGCGAACCAAGTGCTTGGCTGGTTCAAGCGCCCAATCGCGAGTTGGGATGACCTCAAGGGACGCAAATGCCGCGAAACGGGGATTACCGCGGAGGTTTTCAGTAAGTCGGGGATGTCGCCTGTCAACATGCCCGGTGGCGAGATTGTGCCCGCGGGCGAGCGTGGGGTGATTGAGTGCGGCGAATGGGTCGGACCGGCCGAGGACATGAAGATCGGGTTCCAGACCGTGTGGAAGCACTACTATATGCCTTCCACGCATGAGCCGGCGACGGTGTTGGAATTGCTGATCAACACCGATGTCTGGAAAGGCCTGAAGCCCGACCTGCAGGAGATTATTAGGGCCGCCACATGGGAGGCGACCTTTCGGTCGCAGACCATCACCAACAAATTGAACGCCGAGGCTTTGAAGGAGCTGCGCGAGAAACACAACGTCAAGATCGAGCGCACGCCGGAGGACATCTTGCGCAAAACGCTTGAGGCCTGGGACCAAATCGCCAAAGAAGAATCGGACAAGAACCCATTTTTCAAAAAGGTCTATGACTCGCAGCGTACCTATGCCTCCCAGGTGGTGCCGGCACGCCGCTTTGTCATCCCGCCCTACGAGGCAGGCGCAAACTATTACTGGCCAGAGCAGAAGTAGTTGGTTTCGGCAACAGGGGGCGGCCTACAACACGCCCCCTGTTGACTGAGGAAAAGTCAGTTCTCCATGCAGAGCGAAAGCGCAAGGCCGCGGCTGCGGCAACCCTCCCAACGCTACCTTGCCGTCATCCGCGTTATTGACGCCGTCACGCAGTGGACCGGCTACCTCTTTGCGCTGATTGTTGCCCCACTGATCATAGCCAACGTCGTTGAGGTGTTCATGCGGTACGTCATGAATGCGCCGACGTCCTGGGCCCTCGACGTTACCACGATGTCGTTCGGGGCGCTGTTCATGCTCGGCGCCGCTTACGCGCTGCTGAAGGGCGCGCACGTGCGCACCGACATGCTGTGGGAGAAATTCTCGAACCGCAAAAAGGGCATCATTGATAGCATTGCCTATCTTCTGTTCTTCCTACCGTCGATGGCGATTCTATTCGCCATCTCGATAGATGATTTCCTGTACTCGCTGTCTATCAACGAGAAATCGACCTCAGGCATTTGGCAACCCGTGATTTGGCCGCTGCGGGCGGTGGTTCCCGTGTCGGCTGCCCTCCTGTTTCTGCAGGGGCTCTCCGAGCTCATGAAGAGCCTGTGGGCGGCTCGCACCGGTGAGATCCTCGTTCAGCACGAAAAAATCGAAGTGTGACCCTGCAATGAGCTTCAACGAGATGCTCGGGCTCTTCATGCTGATTGGCATGGTAGGCGTTATTTTCGTTGGCTTCCCGATCTCCTTCACTCTTCTATTTCTCGCATTCATCTTCGGTTCCATCGGCGTCGGCCCCGACCAGACCTTCAATCTCGCCTACCTGCAGATCTGGGGCACCATGAAGGACGATATCCTTCCGGCGGTGCCGCTCTTTATTTTCATGGGCTACATGACGGAGCAGGCGGGTCTGATGGAGCGCCTATTCTTGGCGTTACGCGATCTCTTGGCTCCGGTTCGCGGCTCGCTCTATCTGGCCGTAATTCTGACAGCGACCATTTTCGCAATGGCGACGGGGATTGTCGGTGCGGCCGTCACGGTGCTCGGCATCATGGCTGGTCCAATCATGATCAAGACGGGCTATGACGCCAAGCTATCCGCAGGCGCGATAGCCGCCGGCGGTACGCTCGGAATCCTAATACCCCCAAGTGTGATGCTTGTGGTTATGGCCCCCACCATGGGCGTGCCGGTCAATATGCTTTACTCGGCAGCCTTTGGACCCGGATTCCTGCTCGCGGGCCTTTATATCTTGTATTGCATGGCGCGCAGCTTCTGGAATCCGGCCCTAGGACCACCGGTGCCGAAAAAAGAGCGGCTCGGCGATGCCTGGTTGGTCGTCAAGGAGGTGCTGATCGGTTTGCTGCCGTTGGCGTTTCTCATCGGCTTTACCCTTGGCACGATCCTCGCTGGCCTTGCCACGCCAACGGAGGCAGCCTCGTGCGGTGCTTTTGGCGCGACGCTGTTGGCTTTGCTCTATCGCCGCCTCACCTTCGCCGCGCTCAAAAACGCCGCCATCGCCACCATGGTGACGTCGAGCATGGTGCTGTTGCTCGCAGTTTCCTCCAACGTGTTTGGCGCCGTCTTCACTAAGCTCGGAACCGCGAGCATTATTACCGACACGTTGCTGGGGATTCCGCTACCAGACGTCTGGAAGCTGGTCGTGATCATGGTCTTGATATTCATCCTTGGCTGGCCGTTCGAGTGGCCCGCCATCGTGCTGGTGTTCCTGCCGATCTTCTTGCCGGTTGTTGAGAAGCTGCAACTCGGCATGTCCAAGATCGACATGCTGATTTGGTTTGGAGCCTTGGTTGCGGTCAACTTGCAGACGGCCTTCTTGAGTCCTCCCGTCGCCATGTCAGCCTACTATTTGAAGAACGTCGTGCCCCAGTGGAGCCTGTCGACGATTTATAGGGGGATGGCGGACTACATGGTTATCCAGGTTCTCTGCCTGCTGGCACTCTTGCTATGGCCACAGATCGCGCTTTGGCTGCCGCAGGTCTTGAGGTAGCGCTTCACTCCTACTCGGCCTTGCGCGGCGGTACATGAGATTTGTAGGCTTATTTCGCGACGATGCGAATTGCTCCGTCACCGGCAGATGGGAGCTGTCGGCAGGCTGTGCAAGAGTGCTTCGGCTAGTCTCAGTCTCGTGCGGCGATCCCACAGTCTCTGGGTGTTCGCTGCTTCATTCGCTCGCTGTGACACACTCGTTGTGGTTCGCGTAACCCTAGGCGCTCGTTGACCAAGTGCCTAAGCAACACGATCGCCTTGTTTGATTTGCACGGTGCGGTTGTCGACGGCGGGGAGCATCTGGGCAGGGTCGCGTGTAACCACGACGTCGACAACGGTTGGCCGATCGCGCTCCTCCATACCCTGTTGAAGGGCGGGAGCGAGCGCCTCGGGGTCTTCGACGCGGATGCCGCCGCAGCCCATCGTGCGCGCGATCGCCGCGTAGTCCATCTCGTTGAGGTCGGCCGACTGGTAGCGCCCTCCCATCATGGCGTGCTGTAATGCCTTGACGTAGCCGGAGGCGGCGTTGTTGACGACAATTACCGTCAATCCGCACTTGATGCGCCGCGCGCTTTCAAGGTCTCCAAGCGTCATGTTGAAGCCGCCGTCGCCGCTAATTGCGACCACCGGTTGGTCGGGCGCGGCCAGGCACGCGCCGATGCCGCCCGGTAGCCCATAGCCGATGGAAGCCAATCCGCGATCCGGGATAAAGTGACGGCCGGCCTGCTTGGTGTCGTAAAGTAGGCCGGTCCAATGTCCGGCAAAGCCGCCGTCGGCGACCAGGATCGCCTCGGCAGGCAGGGTCTTGTTCAGCTCACGGCAAAGCCGCGCCATATGCACGGGGCGGTCGGGCGAATTGAGGCGCGGTGCGGCCTCGGCTTCCCATTTCCTCAGGCGCGGCGCGACCTCGGCAACGTAATCAGTTCGCCTCGCTCGCGCGGTCCGGCTGCTGTCCGACAGCGCCTCGGCAAGATCTTCAAGCCCGGCTCGCGCATCGCCCCACAGCGAAACCTCGGCAGGGATGCAACGGCCGATTTCCTCCGCCACGATGTCGAGATGGATCACGGGGATGTGCGCTGGCGGCAGCGTGAAACGCTTGGTGGCGATCTCCCCGAGCTTGCACCCGACGACCACCAGGCAATCCGATGCATCGATCATGTCGTTGGCGATTCGGGAGTAGCGGCCGAACAGGCCGACGCTGAGCGGGTTG
>Ga0134122_10000016_pt1 | contig 77927 bp, 88 predicted proteins | sample KB302_FD_96461 | JGI IMG/M metagenome (GOLD analysis project Ga0134122, IMG submission 96461) | Terrestrial soil microbial communities without Nitrogen fertilizer from Kellogg Biological Station, Michigan, USA - KB3-0-2 | ecosystem: Environmental > Terrestrial > Soil > Unclassified ... | reverse complement strand
GAGGACGAGCAGGCGCCCATCGAGATCACCCACTTCGGCTCCAGCATCTGGTCGTACAGGCGGCGGATGACCGGAGCCATCTTGATTGCGACACGGCCCGAGAGGATCAGCATGTCGGCCTGCCTGGGCGAGGCGCGCAGGTTCTCGGCGCCGAACCGCGCGATGTCGTAGCGCGGGCTGACCATCGACATCATCTCGATCGCGCAGCAGGCCAGTCCGAAAGTGGCGGGAAAGATCGAGTTGGCGCGTCCCCATCGCGTCGCCCGGTCGAGCGTCGTGGTCAAGACCGACTCGGTGACGTGTCGCTCGAGGGCGGCGCCCTCCAGGTCGCCGCGCAAGAGGTCGCGGGCGCGAAGCTGCCGGACGCGAAGCTCGGCGGGCGACCGCGGCTCTTCAAGCGGCGAGAGCCCGCGCAGCTTCTCCCGCCTCACCTCCAATCGAGCGCACCCCTTCGCCAGACGTACGCCAGGGCCACCAGGAGCAGCAACACGAAGATCCCGATCTCCACCAAGACGAAGATGGAGTGCGCCGCGTTGAGGATCACGCCGACCGGGTACAGGAAGACGACCTCGATGTCGAACAGGATGAAAAGCATCGCGATCATGTAGAAGCTGATCCCGAAGCGGAAGGTCCGCGAGACCTCGGTGGGGAGCCCGCACTCATACGGCTCGCTCTTCACCCTGCTCGGCCGCCGAGGGCCCACCAGCCCGTTGACCATCGCCAGCGCTCCTCCCACGATCATCCCGAGGCCGGCGAACACGATCACTGGGAGGTAGCTGCGCAGCACGGCAGCCGAGTTATATACCGACTTTGTGGCAGGTTGCTACATAGTGATCTTCCGCATCAGCAAGCGGATTTCGAGGCCGACGGTCTGAGCCCGATGGTCGTCGTCCATCTCGTGGTCGGGATCGCGGTCATCGCCACCAACCTGGTCGCCGGGGCCTGGGGCGGGACCGCCTGGCTTCGTCGCCAGCCATCGGTCGGCTTCTGGTACGCGCTCCGCATCGCCCAGGCGGCGGCGGTCCTGCAGGTGGGCCTGGGGGCGATCCTGCTGATCTCGGGCCATGAGGGCAACGGGCTCCACTACCTATACGGGGTGCTGCCGGTCTTCGTCGCGCTGCTCGCCGAGGCGGCCCGCGCCGGAGCGGCTGAGCGCGAGCTGACGGGCCTCGACTTCGAGTCGCTGCCGAAGGACCGCCAGCGCATGACCGCCCTGGCCATCGTCCGCCGCGAGACCGGGATCATGGCGGTCTCGGCGCTGGTCATCTTCCTGCTTGCCCTGCGCGCCGCCACCACCGCGGGCTAGGCGCCAGAACCTCAGGCGTCGTCGGTGAGCGGTCGGTACTCACCGTGATGAAAGATCAGTGGCCCGCCGTCGGATTGCTCGAGGTCAAGCACCCGCCCGGTGGCGATCGAGTGGTCGCCGCCGTCGTGCACGTCGCGCAGCTCGCAGCCGAGCCAGATCAGCGTTCCCTCGATCCTTGGGGTTCCGGCCCGCTCCTCCCAAGGGACGCCGTCCCACTTCTCCGGGTGAGGGTCCTTGGTGCTGAAGCGCCGGGCGAGCTCGGCTTGGTCACCCGCGAGCACATTGACCCCGAAGCGCCGGGCGTGCTCGACCGCGACCAGGGTGCGGGAGCCCAGGTCGAGGCAGGCGAGCATCAGCGGCGGCTCCAGCGACAGCGAGGCAACGGCGTTCGCGGTCGCGCCCGCAGGCCCCCCGGGGCCGATGGCCGTGACCACCGTGACCGCCGTCGGGAAGCCCGACATCGCGGCGCGCAGAGCGGCCGGCTCGACCGTGGCGGACATCACCGTTCGAGGCTCGCTGTCACGAAGCGGAAAGTATGATGGCGCCCGCGTGCCCGGCCGCTTGACCCCGACCTCCGTCCTCGCGTTCGCGGCGGCAGCCACGGCGGCATTGGCACTCAGCGCGTGCGGAACCGAGGGGATCTCGGTGTCCCCGGAGGATCCCGCCCACCGAGGCGCGGTGCTGTTCTCGGAGCGCTGCTCGGGTTGTCACACGCTGAAGGCGGCAGGAACCCAGGGAACCGCCAACCGGGCGCTCCGCGTGCAGGGTCCGAATCTGGACCAACGCGACGAGAGCGTCGACGACGTGCTCTTCGCGATTCGAAACGGCGGGTTCTCGGGCGCAATCATGCCCCAGAACATCGTCACCGGCGGTGACGCGATCCGCGTCGCGAAGTTCGTCTCCGAATACGCCGGCGACGAAGTCAGCGAGGGATCGGGCGCGGGATCGGGCTCCCAGTAGGCGAGCGAGCCCGCCCCATCTGCCATTGATGCTCGACCTTCGGAGCATCCGCGAAGATCCCAAGCCCGCCCGGGCCGCACTGGCGCGTCGCGGCGCCGCCGAGGCCCTCGACGAGCTGCTCGGCCTGGACGAGCGTCGCCGCGAGGTGCTCCCACAGGTCGAGGAGCGGCGGGCCCGACAGAACCGGGCCTCCGAGCAGATCGCGGCGGCGAAGCGCTCCGGTGAAGATGCCGAGCCCCTGATCGCCCAGATGCGCCAGGTCAGCTCTGAGGTGAAGGAGCTCGAAGCGGAACTGGCCGAGGTCGAGGCGAAGCGCGACGAGCTCCTGTCCAAACTTCCAAACCTTCCGGAGCCAGAGGCTCCGGAAGGGCTTACGGAAGACGACGCTGTGGTTTTGCGGGAGGTCGGCGAACGCCCGCAGTTCGAGTTCGAGATCCGCGACCACCTCGACCTGGGCCTCGCCAACGGTTGGATCGAGATGGAGAAGGCGGGCGAGGCCTCCGGCTCGCGCTTCGCCTACCTGCTGGGCGATCTGGTGCTGGTCGAGTTGGCCCTGGTGCGCCTCGCCATTGAGCTTGTGGGCGGCGAGGGGTTCGTTCCGGTGGTCCCGCCGGTGCTCGTCCGCGAGGGCCCGCTTTACGGCACCGGCTTCTTCCCGGGGGAGCGGGAGATGATCTACGAGATTCCGCGCGACGACCTATTCCTGGTCGGGACGTCGGAGGTCTCACTGGCGGCGCTCCACGCGGACGAGATCTTGGGCGCTGAAGCGCTGCCGCATCGCTATGCCGGGCTCTCCACCTGCTTCCGGCGGGAGGCCGGAGCCGCCGGCAAGGACACGCGCGGGATCTTCCGCGTGCACCAGTTCGACAAGGTGGAGATGTTCTCGTTCGTTCGCCCCGATGAGTCGGGCTCCGAGCACGAGCACCTGCTGGCGATCCAGGAGCGGATCCTCCAGGCGCTCGAGATCCCCTATCGAGTCGTCGACATCGCCGCCGGCGACCTTGGAGCCGCGGCGGCGCGCAAGTTCGACTGCGAGGCCTGGATCCCGAGCCAGGAGCGCTACCGCGAGGTGACCTCCTGCTCGAACACCACCGACTATCAGGCGCGGCGCCTCGGCGTGCGCTTCCGCCCGGAGCCGCAAGCTCAGCCTCTGCATCCTCACACGCTCAACGGCACCGCTGTCGCCGTGGGCCGAACTCTGATCGCGCTGCTCGAGAACCGCCAACGCCCCGATGGCTCGGTTGACCTGCCGAGCGCGCTCCGCGACGCGGGAGCACCGGCCCGGATCGGCGGAAGCGCGTAGGCGAGGGCGAGCAGCAGCCCGCTACTCGCCGCTCTCCTCGCTGTCCTCCGGGTCCAGGGTGAGCGCGCAGGAGTTGATGCAGTAGCGCTGTCCCGTTGGGTTCGGGCCGTCGTCGAAGACGTGTCCGAGGTGGCCGCCGCAGCGGGCGCAGACGACCTCGGTCCGGCGCATGAAGAGGCTGTTGTCGGGGCGGGTCTCGACCTTCTCGTCGGCGACCGGGTCCCAGAAGCTGGGCCAGCCGGTGCCGGAGTCGAACTTCGTATCGGAGCCGAACAGCTCCTGGCCGCAGCCCGCGCACCTGTAGACGCCGTCGGCCTTCTCGTCCCAGTAGGCGCCTGTGAAGGCGCGCTCAGTGCCCTTGCGACGCAGCACCTCGTATTGCTCGGGTGTCAGCTCCTGCTCCCACTCGGCATCCGACTTCTTGAGTTTCTCCATTTGGCTACCTCGTCGATTCGGGTCCATCCAAGTCTCCTACCAGCTTAGCCGCACGGCGAGGCCAGGAATTACGCATACGATCCGGCCGATGGCCGAAGAGGCATTCTTCGTTCAGCGGGGGGATGCCTACGACCCCACCGAGCTGACCAGGGGGCCGTGGGACCCGGACTCACAACACGCTGGGCCACCCGCCGCCCTCATCGGGCGTGAGATCGAGCGACTCGAAGACCATGGGAATCGGCAGGTGGGGAGGATCACGTTCGAGATCTTGCGTCCGGTGCCGATCGCCCCGCTGCGGGTTCAGGCGCGCGTCGTGCGGCCGGGCCGCAGCGTCGAGCTGGTCGAGGCGAGCCTGTCCGACTCCGACGGCGAGGTGATCCGGGCGACCGCCTGGCGGTTGCGCTTGACGGAGATCGAGCTGCCTGCCGGGTTGACCAGCGGGGATGGCCCGGGCCTGATCGGTACCTCTCCGTCCACGCTTCGGCCCGGTTTCGCTCCACCCGGGGCGGAGGAGGCGCGCCCCGGCATCTTCCCGCCGACCGGCCACGACGTCGGCTACCACACAGCGATGGAATACCGGTTCGTGCAGGGCGATTTCGGCGTCCTGGGCCCGGCGCTGGTCTGGATGCGGATGCGCCAACCGCTCATCGCGGGCGAGGAGCCGTCGCCGCTTGAGCGGGTCCTGGTGGCCGCCGACTCGGGAAACGGTGTCAGCGCCACGCTGGAGTGGGGTCGCTACCTGTTCATCAACGTCGACCTCACGGTCCATCTCCATCGCCCGCTCGCGGGTGAGTGGGTCTGCCTCGACTCGGTCACGATTCCGGAACCAGACGGCATCGGGCTCGCCGATACGGCGCTTTACGACGGGCGCGGGCCGATCGGACGCGCTGCCCAGACGTTGTTGATCGACGAGCGCCGGATGTAGTTCCTCACTACTCGGCCTCGCCTTTCATCGGTCCGCTGCGTAGCCGAGGATGGACCGATCGACCAGCCACTCGACCGGCGCGCGATCGTCGGTGTAGACGCTGCCGCCGGGAAGTGGTGGTCCGACCTTTTCCGCCTCGGTCTCGGCCAGCCGCCGAAGGCCCACCGGAAGCCTGTTGATCGAAGCGTGCAACCGGCCGGACGACGCCGCCTCCTCGCTGGCGGCGAGCAGCGTGTTGGAGTCGTCGAACGGATCGCGGAGCACCCTGGGGAAGATCGCCGACATCGTCCTCCCGATGACCGTCTCCAGGTCATCGTTTCCCTCCGGGTGGCCGACATTGACGACCACAACGCCCTCGGGCGCGAGGCGGTCACGCACAAGGTCGAAGAACTCGCGGGTTGCCAGGTAGAAGGGGACATACGGCTGGCGATAGGAGTCGACGATGATTACTTCGTAGCCGCTCTCGGACCGGCGCAGCCAGGGCCGAGCGTCCTCATTGAAGACGGTCAGGTTCGGGTTGCTGCCCATGTCGAAGTAGCGCCGGCCGACTTCCTCGAGCTCCGGGTCGATCTCCACCCCGTCGAGGTGGGCGCCGGGGAAGAAGTGGCCGTATGCCCGCGCCGTCGTGCCGGCGCCGTTGCCGAGGATTGCCACCCGCCGCGGGGTCCGCTCGAGGGTCGCGAACGGCAACACCAGCATCCCGTCCCAATATCCGCCGGTGAGGTAGGAGCCGGGCCGGTACACGGAGTGCCTGGCCTGTCCCTCGTTGAGCTGCAACACGCGAACGCCGTCCGGCTCCTCGACCACCCGGATGTACTGGAGGGCGCTCTCCTGCTCATACAGAACCCGTCCGTCCCCAGCCGCCTTGATCGTGCCAACCGGAAGGGCGAAAGCGGCGATCAGTGCCCCTGGGACGGCGAGGAATCGCCAGCCCATGCCCAGGGCGGCGACCAGCGCCAGCGCCGCGGCGAAGGCCAGAAACGTGCGCTGGGTGCCGGCGAAGGGGATCAGGACCAGGGCGGCGAGCATGGTCCCGAGCAGCGAGCCGGCAGTCGAGATCGCATAAAGGCGCCCGGCGACCCGGCCCGAGTGCTCCACGTCCGGGACCGCCAGGCGCAGTGCGTAGGGCGAGCAGGCTCCAAGCAGGATCACGGGCACAGCGACCAGGACGAGCACACCCAGCAGCGAGCCCACGAACGCACCCGCCGAGACGGAGTCGAGCGCGTCCACCGAGACGTCGAAGAACGGCCGGGCGACAAACGGCACCACGGCCAGCAGGACGGCGGCGCCCATGACCAACAGGCAGAGCCCGCGCAGATGCGGATACCGGTCGCCGAGCCTGCCTCCGATCCAGTATCCAACCGACAGCGCCACGAGCACCACCCCGATGGTGTTCGCCCACACGATGGTCGAGGCGCCGAAGAAAGGCGCCATCAGTCGTGCAGCGGCGATCTCCGCCCCAAGGCTGGCCGATCCGACGACGAACACGAGGACCGGCAGGTAGTAGGTACGTGTCATTGGCAGCCCCAGCGATCGTAGGCCACCGCGAGCCCGACTCGGCTACCGTGGCTCCGCCTGACGCCGCCCTCGAGCCCGACCCCAACTGTCCTCGTCGCTCGCCGGCTCCCGCCGGCCGGGACGGAACTGCTGGCCGGCCGGTGCACCATCAGGGAGGGCGGCCTCGATGTCACCAGGGAGGAGTTGTTCGAGCTGGCGCCGGGCGTCGACGCGATCGTCGCCGACCCCCCGGTGGCGGTCGACGAGGCGCTGCTGGAGGCGGCCGGGCCGCAGCTTCGGGTGGTCGCCAACTTCGCGGTCGGCTACGACAACGTGGACCTGGATGCATGCCGGGCTCGCGAAGTCGCGGTCACCAATACGCCCGACGTGCTCACCAACGCAACCGCGGAGCTGGCGCTGGCGCTGACGTTGGCGGCAGCTCGCCGGATGAGCGAGGCCGAGGCCGACCTGCGAGGCGGTCGGTGGCGAGGTTGGGACCCCGGTGCCTACCTTGGCCTCGAGCTGACGGGGGCGACCTTCGGGGTGATCGGGCTCGGCCGCATCGGGCGGCGGTACGCCGAGCTGGTCGCGGGCTTTGCGGGCGAGGTCCTCTATGTGAGCCGGACCAGGAAGGAGGATGCCGAGCGCGAGCTGGGCGTTCGGCGCGTGGCCCTGGAGGAGGTGTTCAGCCGCGCGGACGTGGTCAGCCTCCATCTTCCGGCGAGCACTGAGACCGCGGGTCTGGTCGGCTCGCGGGAGCTTGCGCAGATGAAGCCCCAGGCGATCCTCGTCAACACCTCGCGCGGGCCACTTGTCGAATCGAGGGCGCTGGCGCGGGCGCTGCGCGACGGTGAGATCGGCGCCGCCGGCCTCGACGTGTACGAGCACGAGCCCGAGGTGCCCGCCGAACTCCTCCGCGCGCCTCGGTGCGTGCTGTTGCCTCACATCGGCTCCGCCACGAAGCGGGCCCGCGACGGCATGGCTCGCTTGGTGGCCGAAAACGTCCTCGCCGTGCTTGGAGGCGCAGAGCCCCCGAACCGGGTTGTGTAGACGGTGCGCGAGATGTCGTCCGAGAGCGCCACACAGATCTTCCGCCGGCTGTTCGCGGCGCTCGACTCCGGGGAGCGCGAGGCCACCCTCGACGCGCTCCGTGCCGGCTACGAGCTGGTCAACCGCGATGGGGTCACCGCGTGGCTCGAGTGCATGGACCCCCAGATCGAATGGACCGAGGGCGAGGAGGTCCCCGAACGCCACGTCTACCGGGGCCACGAAGGGGTCCTGCGCCAGCAGGAGCGATTCGAGGAGGCCTGGGAAAGCTTCCGCATCGAGCCCGTGGACTACGCCGGCTCGGGCGACAAGCTGGTCGTGATCGTGGACCTCTGGGGGCGAGGAAGGGGAAGCGGCGCCGAGGTCGAGGCCCGCGCGGCCCATGTATGGGAATTCCGGGAAGGGAAGGCGGTGCGGTTTGAGATCTATGGCGACCCGGAGAAGGCGCTCCGGGACGTTGAGGCTCGGTGAGCTGTCGGGCTAGGCGGGAGCCCCGGCCTTCTCGCGCTCCGCGGCGGCCGCCTCGACCAGCTGCTGGTAGCGGACCTGCTGGCCTGCGGCGCCCCAGTTTCCGTCCGGGACCTCCCGAATCACGGTCCAGACTCGAATGCCCTCGCTCTCGTCGAGTCCGGCGGCGCGCAGCACGGCCTGGTTCACCGAGTCGACGAGGATGCCCTTGCGGCGGTCCGAGAGCGCTCCCTCGGGGACCGTGACCAGGACGCGGAAGCGTGGCTCCCCACCGGGACGGCCGCCGACCGCCAAGGCGTCGGGCTCGATCTCGTTCGCGTAGACCCAGGTGATCGAGCGGAAGAACTCGGTGTCGGGCGCCTTCTCGGCAGCGAGCATCTTCGTAGCCAGCTCCTCCAGCAGTTCCTCGCGCGCGTCGGGGGCGATCGCGCCCTTCGGATAGGTGAACTCGATCATCGGCATGGGCAAACCTCCTGGGCCGGTCGGTAGCTCGTCGCCGGAGCATACGCCCGCCGCTGCTCGACGTCCTGACATGATCTTTCCGCCGTGCGCCCCGATCTGCGGCCCGAGAACCCGACCGAGTGGCTGGCCCTGCGACTAAACCTCGCCCCGCGTCCGGTCGGGGAGGCGATGTTCGGGATGCCGATGGCACGCTCGGTCATTGCCGGCGTGCGGCTTGGGGTTTTCGGACGGCTCGCAGAGGGGCCGTCCCGGGCGGATGAGCTGGCCAGCGAGCTGGAGCTGACGCCGGCAGGCACGCGCCTGCTGCTCGACTCCCTGCACGCGCTCGGGCACGTGGGTCGCGACGGTAGCCGCTACGAGCTGACGAAGAATGCGCGCCGCTGGCTGGATCCCGCGTCCGACACTTATATGGGCACCTTCATCCAGGACTGCGGTGAGTACTGGGACTGGTGGTCACAGCTCGAGGACATCGTCCGGACGGGCAAGAGCATCGAGTTGCACGATCGACCGCCCGGGGACCCCGGCTGGCAGACCTACATCCGGGGGCAGTTCGAGCTCGCGCGGCTGTCTGCGCCGGAGGTGGCGAAAGCGTTGAGGCTGCCGACGGAGCCGACCGCGCTGCTCGACGTGGCCGGCGGTCACGGCTGGTTCTCGGCGGAGCTGTGCCGCCGCCATCCAGGGCTCAAGGCCACCATCGTGGACCTCCCCGGCAGCGCGGCCGTGGGCCGGCAGATCCTCGCCGAGCACGGCATGTCCGAGCGCGTCGAGCACCGCGAGGGCGACGCGTTCCAGGTCGATCTCGCCGGCCCCTACGACGGGGCGCTCTGCTTCAACCTGATCCACCACCTGAGTCCCGAGCAGAACGTCACCTTGTTCCGTCGGATCCACGACGCGCTCAAGCCCGGCGGCACGTTCGCGGTGCTGGACCTGTTCACGCCGAAGGAAGGTGCGCGGGCGGATGCCTCGGCGTTCCTCGGGCTGTTCTTCTACCTCACCTCGGCTGCAGCCACGTACAACCCGGACGACCTGGCCGCCTGGCTTGCGGAGGCCGGCTTCTCCAAGCCGCGCCGGATCAGGATCCGTCGAATACCCGGCCAGACGCTTTACGAGGCCCGGAAGCCTGGCTAGCCACGAGATTGCATCGAATGCAGGAGGATTGCGGCGCGGTCCGCCGGGTATTAGGTCTCTTTACGAAGCTTGATATGGGTCCTCTAGGTCTTAACGCGTTCTTCCGATAACGGTCGTATGGAGGCCGCCTCTCTCACCACAAGCCCCAGTCCCAACGGCGCCGTCTCGCGGCGGACGCCTCTGCTGCGTTTCCAGACGGACGAGCGACTGGTCGCACTGATGCGCGAGGGACACGAGCGCGCCTTCGAGCTCCTCTTCAAGCGATATCAGGCGCGCCTCTTCGCCTTCTGCCGACGGCTGCTCGGCTCTCCGCAGGACGCCGAGGACGTCCTCCAGGAGGTGTTCGCTGCGGCGCATGCCGCGATCCTCGCCGACAGCCGCCCGATCAACGCACGCCCCTGGCTCTACCGGATCGCCCGCAACCAGTGCGTGAACCACCTGCGAAAGCCCAGCGCGGTCGGGGTCGATTCCATGGACATCCATCCCTACGAGCACGGGGTCTCGACCTTCGAGCAGGTCGAAACGCGCGAGGAGCTGCGGGCGATCGTCGCCGACGTCCACCAGCTGCCAACTAAGCAGCGCACGGCCCTCGTCCTCCGCGAGATCGACGACTTCTCCTATGCGGACATCGCCCAGACGATGGGCACCACGCTTCCCTCCGTCAAGTCTCTGCTGGTCCGGGCGCGCATGTCGCTGGCCCAGTCGAGCCAGGGGCGCGGAGCGCTCGCGCCGCTCGGACTGCTGGCGCTGCTCCGAAGGCTGCTCCCGGCAAAGCTCAAGCTCGGAGGCAGCTCGGGCAGCGGCGGTACCGCCGGTGGCGTCGCCGGCACGCCGGGCACCGCCGCGGCGGCGGGGGGCTCCGGCCTCACGTTCAGCGGCGTGGTCAGCGCTGCGACCACCGGTCTGGGAGGCGCCCTCGGCGCCCAGGCCGCCGTGGGCGTCGCGACAGCGGCCATCGTCGCGGCTGGTGCCGTGGGCGTGGCCAAGATGGATCTCGGTGGCCACGGCCAGACGGCCGACGCCGGCGGGTCGGCGACCACCTCCCAAGCTGCATCCCCAAGCGGGTCGTCAGCCGCCAGGCCCACCGCGGGAGCTCAGCCGGCGGTGGGCACCGCTGCGGGCTCGACGGCGAGGGCCCATTCGGGTCACGGGCAGGGCGCGACGGCCGGCAAGTCGTCCCTCGGGGACCTCCCGGATCTCGGGCGCTCCGTCACGCGTGCCACTGGCGACGCAACCCGGGCGGCGGCTGCTGGAGCATCGGCAGCCACTGCGGCGGTCGCCTCGACCACAAGTGCCGTGTCGGACGCCGCCTCTGCGGCTGCTGCTTCGGTCAGGCCACCGAAGAGCGACGTGCCCCCTGTGCCTCGGCTGGGGGAGGGGACGGGCCTGTCGGACGTTCAGGCTCCAAGGCTGAGCGATCGGCATTCCCTGCCGCCCAAGCTCGGGCCAGCGCAAACGCTTATCCCATAAGCGTCTCGCGGGCCTTCTTTCCTACCCGCAGCCGGTGTTGTTCCCGCAGCTCGAGCAGGTGTAGCAGGAGCCGGTGCGCTGCATCATGCCGCCGCATTGCTCGCAGGCGGGCCCCAGCTCGCGCCCCTGAAGCTGGGCCGGGATCACCGGTGGCGAGTCCGTGAGTGCCGCGGTGGGCGGAACTGAGTCCGAGCTCGCGCTCGTGCTCTCGTGGGAACCGTTCGAGCCGTTTCCCTCGTGGGCTCCGTTCCCGGGCTGCTCGGCGCCGTCGTCGAGCAGCAGGGTCTGCTGAGCCTCGCGGCGCGAGCGAATCTCGGCGGTGAGGATGCCGAGCTCCTCGAGCACGTCGGGGTCGTCGATGAAGCGGCTAGCCAGCCAGCGCATGAGGTAGTCGGGCATGGACTTCGCGAACGGGATCTCCGGGTTGTTGGTGATCCCCTCCGGGTCGAAGCGCATGTAGCTGAACTTCCGCACGAAGACCTCCAGCGGCACCCCGTACTGAAGGCCGATCGAGATTGCCGTGGCGAACGCGTTCATCATCCCCCGCAGCGTCGAGCCCTCCTTGCCGATGTCGGTAAGGAAGATCTCGCCCACCGAGCCGTCCTCGTACTTGCCGGCCGTGATGTAGCCCTCGTGGCCGGCGATCGAGAACTTGTGGGTGATCGACTCGCGCTCGCGGGGCATCCGGCGGCGGACCGGCTGCTGGATCTCCGGCCCGGACCCGGCCTCCGTCCCGGAACCCGTGGGCGTCTGCTTCTTCTCCCCGGCGTCAGTCCTGAGCGCCTGCGCGGTCTTCGAGCCGTCGCGATAGATCGCCAGCGCCTTCAGGCCCAGCCTCCAGCCTTCGGTGTAGGCGTCGGCGATGTCCTCGACCGTCGCCGATTCGGGCAGGTTCACGGTCTTCGAGATCGCGCCCGAGATGAACGGCTGGACCGCGGCCATCATCTGAATGTGGCCGGTGTGCGAGATCGCCCGCTCACCGACCGCCACGTCGAAGACCGGTAGGTGCTCGTCTTCGAGCTCGGGGGCGCCGACGATCGTTCCCTTCTCGTTGATGTAGGCCTCGATCTGCTCGATCTGGGACTCCGAATAGCCGAGCGTGAGCAGCGCCATCGGCACGGTGCGATTCACGATCGTCATCTGGCCTCCGCCGACCAGCTCCTTGAACTTCACCAGCGAGAAGTCCGGCTCGATCCCGGTCGTGTCGCAGTCCATCAGGAAGCTGATCGTTCCGGTGGGCGCGAGCACCGTCGCCTGCGCGTTGCGGTACCCGTGCTCCTCACCGAGGGCGACGGTCTCGTCCCACGTCCGGCGGGCGGCGTCGAGCAGCCCCTCGTCGCGACACATCGACTCGTCGATTGCGTAGGCCGCGTCGCGATGCATCCTCATCACCTGGTTGTGCGGCGCGCGGTTGAGCTCGTAACCGTCGTACGGACCGATCGCGCCGGACACCTCGGCGGACTTGCGATAGCCCCGCCCAGTCATCAAGGCCGTGATTGCGGCCGCCGTGGCGCGACCCTGGTCGGAGTCGTACGGGACGCCATCCGCCATCAGCAGGGCACCGAGATTCGCGTAGCCCAGCCCCAGCTGGCGAAACGCACGGGCGTTCCGGCCGATCATCTCGGTCGGATAGCTGGATGGGGTGACGATGATCTCTTGGGCGAGGAAGACGACGTCGACCGCGTGGCAGAAGTCCTCGATCGCAAAGGCCCCCTCGCCGGTGCGGAACTTCATCAGGTTGAGGGAGGCGAGATTGCAGGCCGAGTCATCGATGCTCATGTACTCGCTGCACGGGTTGGAGGCCGTGATCGGGCCCGTCGCCGGGTCGGTGTGCCAGCGGTTGATGGTCGTGTCGTACTGAACGCCGGGATCGGCGCACCGCCAGGCGGCATCCGCGATCTGGTGCATGAGCTCGCGCGCCCTGATCGTCTTGACGGTGTGGCCGTCGACGCGTGCCGTGAGCTCCCAGTCGCCGTCCTCCTCGACCGCCTGCATGAACTCGTCGCTGACCCGCACCGAGTTGTTGGCGTTCTGGTACTGGATCGAGTGGAAGGCATCGCTGTCGAGGCGCATGTCGAAGCCGGCGTCGCGCAGTGCTGCTGCCTTCTCCTCCTCGCGCGCCTTGCACCAGATGAAGTCCTCGACGTCCGGATGGTCGACCTCGAGCACGACCATCTTCGCCGCGCGCCTCGTCTTGCCGCCGGACTTGATCGTTCCCGCCCAGGCGTCGGCGCCGCGCATGAAGCTGACCGGCCCGGAGGCGAGGCCGCCCTTGGACAGGTGCTCCTTCGAGGAGCGGATGTTCGAGAGGTTGATGCCGGAACCGGAGCCGCCTCGGAAGATCATCCCCTCCTTGGTGTTCCAGTCGAGGATCGACTCCATCGTGTCCTGGACGGAGAGGATGAAGCAGGCGGAGCACTGTGGCCTGTCCTCGAACCCCACGTTGAACCACACCGGGCTGTTGAAGGCCGCCTTCTGGTGGAGCAGGATGTGGGTCAGCTCGGCCTCGAAGGCGTCGCCATCCTCATCACTTGCGAAGTAGCCGCCTTCGCGCCCCCAGCCGGCGATCGTCCCCGCGACGCGGGAGATCATCTGCTTCACCGAGCGCTCGCGCTCGGGGGAGCCGAGCTTGCCGCGGAAGTACTTCTGGGCGACGATGTTGGTCGCGTTCTGCGACCAGCTCCTCGGGAACTCGACCTGGCGCTGCTCGAACGCGGGGTTCTCCGGGTCGCCGATCACGGCGTCGCGGATCTCCCACTCGACCTCGTCGAACGGGTGGACGCCGGGCCTCGTGAAGCGGCGCTCCACCGTCAATCCCGTCTCGCGAGTCTGTACGTCCTTTGCAGCGGTTTTAGCCATCAAGTGCTCCCTTCAAGCGGCATTCGGGGGGAACTTCGAATCCTCGCGCCTGGACCGGATGGAACCGGCGGGACTCCGGACGTTTCGGAGTCCGGCTGGGACGGCAGCGTTCCGGCGAACTGCAGGTAGGCACCCCAGTCGAGCTCGCGGAGCTCCGCAAGACAGAGCTCGCCGACCCGCTCCGAGGAGAGCTCCCCGGGCCCTTCCGTGCCGACGGTCTCGATCCGATCGACGATCTCCTCGATGTCGGACGCGGACACCGGTCGCTTGTGGGCGGCGTTGAGAAGCGCAGCGCGGAGCTTCGTTCGATCGAAGCGCTGACGTTGGCCGTCGCGCTTGACCACATGCACGGGCTCCGGCTCGCGGCGCTCGAACGTCGTGAACCGGTGGCCGCAGCGCGAGCACTCGCGTCGTCGGCGAACGGAGCCGCCATTCGGGGCGCGGCGGCTCTCCAGCACGCGCGTCGGGGACTGGCAGCCGGGGCACACCATCTCCATGATTCTACTAGGGATGGCGGTTTCCTTCCGTTTCGGGAACGCTAGATGTAGGGTCGGGGTGCGTGAGTGTGAGATGTGCAGTGTGCTCCGTCGCCGGTTCGCTAGGCTCGCGCTCCATGACCCGGCGGGACCGTGCAAAGGAGCGGGTGGCCGACGCCCGCGCGGCGGCCTCGGAGCGGGTGGCCGACGCCGCTGCCGTCGCCTCGGAACGCGTCGCTGACGCGAAGACCGCCGCGGACGAGTTCATCGCCCGCCAGAAGCCGCGCCTGCGCGGCGTCTCCCATGAGTGGGCTTTCTTCGTCTCCGTGATCGCCGGGGCGATCCTGGTGCTCGCCGCACCGACCGCGCGGGCGACGGCCGCGGTGGCGATCTACGCCGCCTCGCTGTCGGCGCTGCTCGGGGTGAGCGCCCTCTATCACCGGATCAACTGGCGCCGCCCCGAGATCCGCCGCTGGATGCGGCGCCTCGACCACTCGATGATCTTCCTGCTGATCGCCGGCACCGTGACCCCGTTCGCGGTCCTGGTCCTCCATGGAACCCTCGCGAATGCGCTGCTGATTGCGGTCTGGGCGGGAGCTGCTGCGGGGATCGTCGTCGAGCTGGTCTGGGTCGAGGCACCGAAGTGGGCCACAGCGCTGGTCTACATCGCGGTCGGCTGGATCGGCGCCCTCGGCGTTCCGGGGATCGTCGTCAACGCGGGGCTCGGGGCCGGCGCCCTGATCGCCATCGGAGGCGCCCTCTACACGGCGGGCGCGGTGATCTACGCGCGCCAACGCCCGGACCCCAACCCGGCGGTCTTCGGGTACCACGAGATCTTTCACCTGCTGGTGATCGCGGCCGCAGCGGCCCACTTCGCGGCCGTCGCGATCTACGCGCTGCCCGCCGGCTGATCGCTCAGCCGGACCCCGAGGCCGCCGCCGCGTGGCTCTCCTTGGCGGCCTCGATCAGCGCCGCGAGCTCGTCCTCGCGTCTCTCCCGGACCAACTCGACGGGGTCGGGGTCGCCGTTGACGATTCCCTCGAAGAACTCCTTGCGGTCCTGGTAGGTCGGAAGCGTGGCCTTGGCCCAGCCGCGGGCCTCGTTGAGGATCATCGCGAGGCGCGCGTAGGGCTCCCCGTACGCTTCGGCGATCTCGCGCTTCAGCCGCTTGGCGAGCGCCGGGGAGGCCCCGGCGGTGGAGATCGCGATCGCCAGGGGGCCGCTGCGCACGATCGCCGGCAGGATGAAGTTGCAGAGTGGCGGCACGTCGACCACGTTGCAGAGCATCGCTCGCCGCTCCGCTCCCTCGTAGACGGAGATGTTGACCTCGGTGTCGCTGGTTGCGGCGACGGCCAGGAAACTTCCGTCGAGGTCGGAGCCGCGGAACTCACGCCGCTCCCAGCGGATCGAGCCCTCGCGCGCGTAGTCGGCAAGCTCGTCCACTCCCTCGGGAGCCACCAGCGTGACCTGGCCGTCGCAGGCGAGCAGGCCCTCGACCTTCTCGAGGCCCACCTCGCCGCCCCCGACCACCAGACAGGGGCGTCCGGACAGGCGCAGGCAGGCGATGTAAAGGGGGGTGGAGAGCATGTCCCGCACGCACGATTGATCGCAGATTCCCCTGCGGAGCTGGCAGACGCATTCCTTGCCGGCAAAGGCCTGAGCGGGCATCGACCAAAGGGTAGAGGCCGCCGTGCGGCGCCGCGGATCCTTGCGCCCGGGCACCGAACCCAGCCCTACGGGCTGAGTTGCCGCCTCGCCGGCGGGTCGCCTGACCCCTGCTACCCTCGCCGTCCGATGGGCGGGGCATCGTCTCCGCCTCGTCCAAGAACAACGATCGTGCCGATCATCGGAGGACTCTGATGCGACTGATCGTCACCGAGAAGAACAACTCAGCGAAGAAGATCGCCGAGATCCTCAGCGGCGGCAAGGCGGCTGCGGACACGGCCTACAAGGTCCCCTACTACACGTGGTCCGACGACGCGGGCGAGCACCTTGCGGTCGGGCTCAAGGGCCACGTCATGAACCCCTCGTTCCCCGATGGGTACTCGAACTGGCAGCAGACCGACCTCCACGACCTGATCGACGCCGAGCTGATCAAGGAGCCGACCGACAAGAACGTGCTGCGGGCGATCCGCAAGGTCGCGAAGGACGCGACCAGCGTGGTGATCGCCACGGACTACGACCGCGAGGGCGAGCTGATCGGCCTCGAGGCGCTGGACGTGATCCTGGAGGTGAAGCCAGAGCTCGAGAAGAGCGTCGAGCGAGCCCGCTACTCGGCCCTCACCAAGCAGGAGATCGAGCGGGCCTTCGGCAATCTCGACCAGCTCTCTTTCGACCTGGCTTACGCCGGCGCCGCCCGGCAGGACATCGACTTGTTGTGGGGCGCGACGCTGACGCGCGCTGTGTCGTTGGCGACTCGCCGCTTCGGCTCCAACTTCCTTTCGGTCGGGCGTGTGCAGAGTCCCACCCTGGGCCTGATCGTCGAGCGCGAGCTCGAGCGCCGCGCGCACGTCGCGAAGCCCTACTGGGAGGTGTTCGCACGGTTCCAGCACCCCGACGGCGCCTTCGAAACTCACCATGCGACCGACCGGTTCTGGGAGAAGAAGGAGGCCGACGCGGCGCTGGCGGGGACCAAGAGCCCCGGCGTCGTCAAGGAGGTGAGCGCCAGGCGCTCCCAGAGAAAGCCCCCAGCTCCGTTCAACACCACGGCCTTCACCGCCGAGGCCTCGAGCCGGCTGGGGATCACCCCCAAGCGCGCCATGCAGCTGGCCGAGGACCTGTACATGGACGGCTTCGTCTCCTACCCGCGCACGGACAACACCGTCTATCCGAGCTCGCTCCCCGTCCGCGAGCTGGTCACTTCGCTGGTCCGCGTCCCCGAGTTCGATGCCGCGGCTTCCCTGCTCGACCGGGGCGACCTGGTGCCCACCCGCGGTCGCAAGGAAACCACCGACCACCCGCCGATCTACCCCACCCAGGCGGTGAACCCGGGGGCGTTCGACGGACCCAAACAGCGCGTCTACGAGCTCATCGCCCGCCGCTTCCTGGCCACCTTCGGCTCGCCGATGGCGGTCGAGTCGACCCGCGCCGACATCGAGGCCGGATCCGAGACCTACTTCGTGCGCGGTTCGGTTGTCACCGATCCCGGCTTCGCGGCCATCTACACCTATGCCCGCTCAAGCGACGAGGAGATCCCCAAGCTCGAGCAAGGCCAGGAGCTGGCCCTCGACGGCGATCCCTGGGTGGTCGACAAGGAGACCCAGCCGCCGTCTCGGATCGGCCAGGGGAAGCTGGTGGAGCTGATGGAGGAGCGTGGCCTGGGGACCAAGGCCACCCGTCCCGACATCATCCAGAAGCTGTACGACCGCGGCTATGTGTACGCCAACCCACCCGTCCCGTCGGCGACCGGGATGGCGATGTACGAGGCATTCAAGAAGTACGTCCCTCGCATGGCCACGCCGGAGATGACCGCGGAGCTGGAGAAGGACATGGACCAGATCGCCGCCGGCCAGACCTCCAAGGACGAGGTGCTGAGCCTCAGCCGCGAGATGCTGCATTCGACCACGACCGACGTCGAGGGTCAGCGCGAGGACCTGGCGAAGGTGATCTGGGCGGGTGTGGACGAGGACCGGATCCTCGGTCCCTGCAAGGTCTGCGAGGAGGCCGGCCGGACCCACGAGGACGGCTCGCCGAACATGCTGCGAGTGATCCGGGCCCGGAAGTCGGGGAAGCGGTTCGTCGGCTGCCAGGGATGGGACCCCGACGATGGGCCGAACTCCTGCGACCAGACCTTCCCGCTGCCCCAGCGGGGCGATGTGTACAGGCTCGAGGAGCGGTGCTCGATCTGCGGCCAGACCCCGCGCCTCAAGGTGAACCCACCGCGCGGCCGCTCCTGGGACCTGTGCCTGAACGACGACTGTCCCTCCATGCAGGAGATGAAGCGCCGGCGTGCCGAGCGCGAGGCGGCTCGCGCGGCTCGGGAGGCCGCCGATGCGAACGGCGACGCGGCGACAGGGGATGGCGCCAAGCCCACGACTGCACCCGCGGCCGGGGGCGGCGCGAAGCGCCGCCGCCCGCGAAAGCCCTCCCCCAAGACGCAGCGGGTACGACGGGCGGGCTCGAGCACGAAGAGCTGATCCCGGGCGTGTTCGTCACCCTGGAGGGGATCGACCGCTCGGGGAAGACCACCCAGGCCGTGCTGCTCGCCGAGGCGCTGGGACCGGAGACGCTCCTGCTTCGGGAGCCGGGCGGGACGGATGCAGGCGAGCGGATCCGTGCGCTCCTGAAGGATCCGGCCATCGAGCTCGACCCCCGGACCGAGCTGCTCCTGTTCTGTGCGGCGCGGGCCGAGCTCTGTGCGCAGCTCGTGCGGCCGGCCCTCGAGGCCGGGCGGGACGTCGTGTGCGATCGGTTCGTCGACTCCACCGTCGCCTACCAGGGCGTCGCGCGAGGCCTCGGAACGGAGCTCGTGGAGAGCTTGAACGAGATCGCGATCGCCGGGTGCGTGCCCGACGTCACGGTGCTCTTGCGGACCGATCCCCAGAACGCCGAGGCCCGCGGTCAGCAGCGCCTGGCGCGGGGTGGCGCCGACGGCATAGATCGCTTTGAGGAGCAGGGAATCGAATTCCAGCGCCTGGTCGCTGTCGCGTATGACGACCTGGTCGCCCGTCACCCTGAGCGGATTGCGGTGGTGGACGGAGATGGCAGCCCGGACAACGTGCACGCCCGGGTGATGGAGGCGGTGGGCCACGTTGCCGCTCGCGGCGGCTGACATTCCCCGCACGCTTCGGGAGGCCACCGCCGATCAGGCGGGGGCGCAGGCGGCCCTCGCGGCGGCCCTCGTCGCTCCGGTTCATGCCTACCTGTTCGCGGGCCCGCCAGGGTCGGGCAAGCGCGCCGCCGTGCGGGCGTTCGCGGCCGAGCTCCTGACCGGCGGGGCTTCCGACCCCGACGACGTGCGCCGGCGGGCGCTGGCGGATCCCTCACCGCATCCGGACCTGGTCTGGCTGGCGCCCCAGGGCACCCAGCATCTCGTGGACGAGGTGCGCGAGCGCGTGATCGTGGCGGCCGTCTACCGGCCGTTCGAGGCGGCACGCCGCGTATTCGTGATCGAGGCGGCGGAGGCGATGGCGGACGAGAGCCAGAACGCGTTGCTGAAGACGTTGGAGGAACCTCCGCCCTTCGCCCACCTGGCCTTGATCACGTCTGAGCCCGCGGCGCTCTTGGAGACGGTCCGCTCACGCTGCCAGGCCGTCCGCTTCGCGCCCCTCACCGACGAGGCTGTCGAGCTGCGCCTCTCGGAGCTCGGGCTGGGGGGTGTCGACACTGAGCGCCGGGCCGCTGCGCGGCTGAGCGGCGGCGACACCGATCGGGCGGCGTTCCTACTGGGTGGCGAGGGGCGGGAGCTTCGCAACGCGGCCGAAGCGTGCATCGCGGCGGCGCTCACCGGCGAGCTCGCCGGTGCCCCATGGCAGACCATGCTCGGTGCCGCTGAGGCAGCGGGCGACCAGGCGGCTGAGGCGGCGCGGGGGCGCTTCGAGGACTTGGCCGCCGAGGCAGGCGAGGGTGGAACTCGAGGGGCCCGGCGCCGCTCGCGGGAGGCCGAGGAGGCAACGAGACGGGCCGCACGCCGTGCCCGCACCCAGGCGCTCGACCTCGGGCTGGCTCTGATGGCCGCCTGGCTGCGCGACCTCGCCGCCGTCGCCGAAGGTGCCGACGTCCTGGTCTGGAACTCCGATCGCGTCGACCGTCTTCGGGCCGCGTCAGCCCACGCGCCTGAGGGTCTCGATACGCGTCGGGTGCGTGCCGGAGCGGAGCTCGTGATGGAGACCCGCAGGCGGCTGCAGGTCAACGTCGGCGAGGAGCTGGCGCTGGAGGCGCTCGTGTTTCGCCTGGAAGCCCTGTTAAGAGACGCTTAGACTTCCCTCATGGCCGCGATGGGCCAGCCAAACACGGTCGCCCAGTCGCGGCGACCGTTCGGCGTCCGCCTGTACCTCACCCTCGGCTTCGCCACCGTGGCCTCGATCGCCGCCGGGTTCTCCTATCTGCTGGTCACAGGGTCCAGCGACGAGGCGGCAGGCGAAGAGGCCTCCAACGTCACCATCGGGCGCACCGTGCGCGTCGCCGATCGGATCGGTGCGCATCACTGGACGAACGCTGCGACGCAGATCGAGTCGGTCAACGATCCGGGGTTTTCAGCCTGGGCATTCGATGCGCAGGGCCGCCTGCGTACGCCGCGCGTGTCCAGAGGCGTGGAGCTCGGCGAGGTCCCTGGTCGGCAAGCAGCGATTGCAGAGGCGCTGCGCGGCTCACGAGCCGTCGAGCGGCTTCCGGATGTCGTCACCGTCGTGTCGCAGCCGATCCCTCGAAACGACCGCTTCTCGGGTGCCCTGCTTGCCCGGGCGGATCGGCCGGAGGAGATCGACCGAACCATCGACGCGATTCGGGGCGATCGCTTGACCGCGGCCGCGATCGCGGTTGCCGTCGCGGTGGTGATCGGCTTTCTGATCGCCACGGCGATCACCACGCGGGTCAAGCGGCTGGCGGGCAGCGCTGCCCGGATCACTGAGGGAAGGCTCGACGAGCCGCTCCAGGGAACCGGCGGCAGGGACGAGATCGCGGATCTCGGCATGGCGCTGGAGACGATGCGGATCGCTCTCCGCGAGACCTTCAACGCCCTGTCGTCCGAGCGCGACCGCCTGTCGGCGATCTTCGACGCCCTCGACGACGCGGTCATGGTCGTCGGCCCGCAGGCGGAGGTGCGGTTCTCGAATCGAGCGGCCGCGTCCCTGATCGGGTCCGACGGAAAGGTCATCGTGGGGCTCGTTCCGTGGCTGCGCCGCGCCGCCGAGCGAGGCGCAGCGCAGCACGACGGCCTACGTTTAGGCGACCGGGTCTACGCCGTTGGGATCCGCTATCTGCCGGCGGAGGACGCCGCGCTGGCGGTGGTGCGAGATCGCACCGCCGGGCTGCGCCGCGAGCTCGCGGAGCGCGAGTTCGTCTCCAATGCGGCCCACGAGCTGCGGAACCCGATCGCCGGCATGTCGGGCGCGATCGAGGTCCTGCGCGCCGGCGCCAAGGACGATCCGAGCGCACGGGAACACTTCCTCGCCCGGCTCTCGGAGGACGTCGAACGGGTCACCCGCCTCACCGACTCCCTGCTCACGTTGGCCCGGATCGAGGCCGTTGGGAAGGAGACCACAGAGGCGCTCGACGTGGGGATCACGGTCGAGGAGGCCGCCCAGGCGGTGGCCCCGCCCGCTGGCATCGAGGTGAGGCTCGAGGTGGAGCCCGACGTCGCCGCCCGCGCCGATCCCGTGCTCCTTCGCCAGGTCCTCATCGGGCTGCTCACGAACGCGTACAAGAACACGCCGCCGCCAGGCGCGGTCGCCGTTCGGGCCCATCGCCACGGAGACGACCACGTGCTGATCGAGGTTTCGGATACCGGCAGCGGAATCGCCGCGGACGAGGTGGATCGAATCTTCGAGCGCTTCTACCGAGGCTCGGGCTCCCTGGTGCACGAGGGCTTCGGCCTGGGGCTCGCGATTGCGAAGCGGATGGTGGACGTAATGGAAGGGGAGATGGGGGTGGAGTCGAAGGAAGGAGCCGGCAGCACCTTCTGGGTGCGGCTTCCGGTTGCACAAAGGGCCCCAACCCCGGTGGCGTGATTGCGATGAGCGACGGCAGAATTCTGATCGCGGACGACGAGCCCTCGGTTCGGGACGCCGTCGGCTATGCGCTCCAGCAGGAGGGGTTCGACGTCACGCTCGCCGAGGACGGGGACGATGCGGATCGAAAGCTCGGCAGCGACGCGCCCGGCTTCGACCTGTTGATCCTGGACATCATGATGCCGGGCCGTAGCGGCCTGGACATCTGCCGTGACGTCCGCGCCCGCAGCCCGGTGCCGATCATCCTGCTGACGGCCAAGGATGCGGAGGTCGACAAGGTCGTGGGCCTCGAGGTCGGCGCTGACGATTACGTGACGAAGCCCTTCTCCGTGCGCGAGCTGCTGGGCCGGGTTCGGGCCCAGCTGCGCCGCCGCGAGTTGGACCGCACCGTGTCGGGGCGGGAGAGCAAGACCATCGAGGCGGGACAAGTGAGGATCGACCTCGCCCGCCACCTGGTCACCGTCCGTGGCGAGCCCGTGAACCTGACGCGATCGGAGTTCCAGGTCCTGCGTCTGCTCGCGGAGCGCCCCGGGCAGGTGTTCAGCCGGCTCGAGATCATGGAGGAGCTGTGGCAGTCGGAGTTCTCGGGCGACGTGCGCGCCTGCGATGTGCACATCTCCAACCTCCGCCAGAAGATCGAGGTCGACCCCCAGGACCCGAAGCTCGTGCTCACGGTTCGCGGCGTCGGCTACCGGTTGGCGGAGGAGTCCGCGTAGCAACGGCTCCGAGGTGACCGGGTAGAGGACGAAGAGCCGGAGACGGGATTCGAACCCGTGACCCCCGCTTTACGAGAGCGGTGCTCTGGCCAACTGAGCTACTCCGGCGCCGCCCGCATTCTAGGAGCGCCACGGTTGACCCCGGTCGCGTTCGCGCATAGGGTGAGGGTTCGAAGGACGACCAGGAGGAAGAAGCTGCATGGCGCAGGACAACGTGGACGTGGTCCAGGGCGCGTGGGACGCGTTCGGGCGCGGTGACATCGATGCGGTCCTCGACACGATTGCTCCGTCGGCGGAGACGAGGGTGCCCGAGTCGTTGCCATGGGGCGGCACGTTCACCGGCCCGGAGGGATTTCAGGACTTCCTGGCCAAGCTCGACGCGAGCTTCGAGGTGTTCAACGCCACCCCTCATAAGGTCCTCGGGGCCGACGACAACCACGTCGTCGTCGTAGCCAAGACCAAGGGTCGCGCCAAGGGGGGCGGCACGGTCGAGGGCACGGCGATCTGGCTCTATCAGCTCCGCGACGGCAAGATCGCCGATGCGGAGAGCTTCGGCGATACGGCGCAGGTTCTCGAGGCGCTTGGCTGAGCTCTCGCGGCCCGGACCGCCGGCTACGCGGCTTTGAGCAGTCTCTCGGTCGTCATCGTTACCCACAACCACCGCGAGGCGGTGCGGGAAGCATTGCCGGCGATTGTCGCGCAGCTCGAGGAGGGAGACGAGCTCGTGGTGGTCGACAACGACTCCTCCGACGGGACCCCCGCCGCTGTGAGCGAGCTGGCCCCTCACTCGATCGTCATCGAGGCGGGGGCGAACCTCGGCTTTGGCGGCGGCTGCAACCGCGGCGCCTCGATCGCCTCGGGCGAGCTGCTTTGTTTCGTCAACCCTGACGCCGTTCCGGCACCCGGCTTCCGCGAGGGGATCGAGCGCCCCCTGGCCGACGGCCGTGGCTGGGGCGCCTGGCAGGGGCTGGTCACGACCGAGGCCGGCAGCGTGGTCAACACCCGGGGAGGGGCCGTGCACTTCACCGGCATCGCCTGGGCCGGCGGAATGGGCGAGCCGGTGCCGGCGGACGGGGTCGTTTCGGCCGAGCCCGGGTTCGTCTCCGGCGCCTGCCTGGCCATCCCTCGGGCGACCTTCGAACGGATTGGCGGCTTCGCGGAGCGTTTCTTTCTCTATCACGAGGACGTCGATCTGTCGCTGCGGCTGCGGCTCGCGGGGCAACGACTCGGAGTGGAGCCCTCCGCGCGCGTCGAACACGCCTACGAGTTCGCCAAGGGCCAGGCCAAGTGGCGCCGCCTGGAAGCAAATCGCTGGGCGACCGTGATTCGCACCTACCCTTCAAGTCTGCTGGCGCTGCTCGTCCCCGTGTTGGTCGCCACCGAGCTGGCGCTGGTGCCGGTCGCCGCCGCGGGCGGCTGGTTGGGGCAGAAGCTGCTGTCCTGGGGAGACACGCTGCGTGCGTTGGGGCGGCTGCTTCGCGAGCGCCGCCAGATCCAGAAGGGCCGGACGATCGGGGCGGCGGAGTTCGCCCGGCCGTTCACCCCCGACCTCGCCTCCCCATACCTCGGTCGCGCCGGCCGCTCGCGCGCATTGCGCGGCGCGCTTCGGGCCTACTGGTCCGTCGTGCTGAGGCTGCTCGGATCGGCGTCCTGACGCCGCCCACCACCCGGTGCCCGCTCCAAGCTGCCGGACGCGGCGCCGTCTCCGTTCGCCTCAGCCGCTCGCGCCGCCCGCAGCTCCTCGTCCAACCGCGCCACCTCTTGGGCCAGGACCCGGGTTTCCTCGGAGAGCCGCGAGGTGGCGACCGAGAAGTGCAGCAGGAGCACGAAAGCGACGCCGAAGGCGGCGATGAACAGGAAGTTGGCGGGCACCGCTATGTGGAGCAGATCGGCGGCGGAGGCGAGCAGCTGATTCCAAATCGCCAACACCAGCAGCGCCACCGAAACGAGCATCCAGAGCAGCGCGTAGCGCTCCGCCAGCCGGCGACGGCGGACCAGCTCGAGCACGACGCCGACCATCAGGGCGGTCACCACGACCGCCGCGATCCGTATGCGGCTGTCGAGCTGGGTGGCGGCAAACGCCAACCAGGAGACGGACATCGTCACCGTGCCTCTGGCTTGCCGCCGGCTCCGGACACCGTCGCGCTCGGCGCAAGCGGCCGACCCTCGGTCGGGTCGACGCCCGCGTCGTGCGGAATCGGCCGTCGCCGGAAGAGCCCCACGAACAGCGCCAAGAGCACCTTGGCCATGTAGTAGGCGCTGCGCGGGTAGTCGATCGAGCTCCGGCCGTAGCCGCGTGCGTTCATCCGCACCGGCACCTCGTGGATCCGAAGCCGGTGAGCGTGCAGCATCAGGATCGCCTCGACCTCGGGGTAGTCGTGGGGGTAATCGCGCGCGAACAGCTCGATTCCGCGGCGGTTCGTCATCCGGAACCCTGACGTGGGATCGCTGATTCGCTGGCGGCAAATCGCGGTCAGGACGACCGAGAAGATCAGGTTGCCGATCCGGCGGCCGATCGGCACCTTGTACCCGGGATCCCCGCGGAAGCGGCTGCCGCAGACCATGTCGGCTTCGTCGCCCGTGGTCCTCAGCTTGGCCAGCAGATCGTGCAGGTGCGCGGGCTTGTGCTGACCATCGCCGTCGACCTGGGCGGCGACGTCGTAGGAATGCCGCAGCGCGTACTTGAAGCCGGACTGCATCGCGCCGCCGATCCCGGTGTTGAAGGGGTGGTGCAGGACGATCGCGCCGCTTTCCTCCGCCTCGGCCGCGGTCTCGTCCGTGGAGCCGTCGTCGATCACGACGACGTCGAATTCGGGGGCCTGGCGGCGAATCTCGCGCACCACGCGGCCCACCATCCCCTCCTCGTTGTGGGCGGGGACGATCGCTAGCTTGCGGAGCTGGGGGTGGTCGGGCGCCATCTCTCCGGATGCTCGAGCCGTCGCAGGCGAGCTATGCGTGAGCCGGCCTCGTGCAAGCCAGGTTAGCGCTCCGTGAGGGCGGCTAAGGCTCTACGGCTGGCCCCGACGCTTCGCGCTCGCGCAGGATCTGCTCCCGCTCCGTGAGGCGGTTACGGCGCCGCAGCTCGGCCTCTCGCTGGCGGCGGCGCGCCCCATCCGACTCCAGGATCAAGCCCGGGATGGGCACCGGGTTGCCGTTGTCGTCGATGCCGACCATCGTCAGATAGGCCGTCGAGGTGTGGCGCCGCTCGCCCGTTCGCGGGCTCTCGGCCTCGACTCGAACCCCGATCTCCATCGAGGTGCGCCAGACGGCATTCACGGTCGCTGAGCAGATCAGGAGCTCGCCGATGCTGACCGGATGGATGAAGGTCATCCGGTCCATCGCCGCAGTCACCACGCGGGTTCTGGAGTGACGGACCGCGGCGAGCCCGGCGGCCTCGTCACAGAGCCTCATCACCACGCCCCCGTGGACGAATCCCGCCGAGTTGGCTTCACCGATGCCCATCCACTTGACGAGCTCGGAGCGCGACTCGGCGGCGGGCTTGGCGTCCATGGCGCGGCGATCGTAGCGGCGGATACCCGCGCACTAGCCTTCGACGGGTGCCCGAGGACCAGTCCAGTTCGCTGTCGGCCCTCGGCCGCCGGATAGTCCGCTGTCGCCGCTGCCCGCGGCTGGTCGAGTGGCGCGAGCAGGTCGCTGCCAAGCCGCCACGGCGCTTCGAACACGACGATTACTGGGCTCGGCCGCTCCCGGGCTTCGGCGACCCGGCCGCCCGGTTGATCGTGATCGGCCTGGCCCCCGCTGCCCACGGCGGCAACCGGACCGGGCGCATCTTCACCGGCGATCGATCAGGGGACTGGCTCTACGCGGCGCTTCACCGGGCGCGGTTCGCGAATCAGGCGCGGTCGGACCACCACGACGACGGGTTGCGGCTGCGCGGCGCCTACGTCACCGCGGTCAATCGCTGTGCGCCGCCCGGCAATCGGCCCACGCCGGCAGAGCGCGACAACTGTCTTCCGTACCTGGTCCAGGAGCTGCAGCTGCTCGAGCGTGCCAGGGTTCTCGTGGCGCTGGGCTCCTTCGCCTGGGACGGGGCTCTGCGAGCGCTGCGCCAGCTGGGGAGGGAGATCCCCCGCCCCAGGCCTCGTTTCGGCCACGGCGCAGAGGCGCGGGTCGGCCGTTACGCGCTGGTGGGCTGTTACCACCCCTCCCAGCAGAACACCTTCACGGGCAAGCTCACCGAGGCGATGCTCGACGATCTGTTCGCTCGGGCCCGGCACCTGGCGGAGGCCGAGCGTTAGACGCAGAGGGATTTAGCCCGCTCCAAGCGGAAGCGCCGCCTGGGTGCAAGCGGCGCTTCCAGAGGGACGCCATCCCGAAAACTCCAGGCGATCCCTCGGTTCCCGCCTTCGTGGGGAATTCGACGGCGCGCCGGTCGCTCCTCTTTGGGCGGAATCGCCCGCCACGCTGGGCAAGCATCTACGCTCCGAGTCCGTGCTTCCGCTCAACCTGCCGAACGTGCTCACCCTGCTGCGGGTGCTCGCGGTCCCCGTGATCGTGGTGGCGCTCCTGGACGAGACGCCGAACGGGGACGCGCTGGCCGCGGGCGTGTTCGCGCTGGCCGCGCTCACAGATGGACTGGACGGCTACATCGCGCGCCGCCGGCGGGACGTGACGACGTTCGGGAAGCTGATGGACCCGCTCGCCGACAAGGTGCTGATCATCGCTGCGCTCGTCTCGCTGGTCTCGCTCGGTCGATTGGCGGCATGGGTCGCGATGGTGATCATCGCCCGCGAATTGGCGGTGACCGCGCTTCGCACCATCGCCGCCGAGCAGGGAGTGGTGCTCGCGGCGAGCTGGCTCGGAAAGGTGAAGACGGCGCTCCAGGTCGCCGCCGTGTTCGCGCTGATCATCTGGAATCCCGCCCCGCTCGCCGTCGACGTGCTCGTCTACGTGGCGGTTGCCGCCACCGTGATCAGCGGCGCGGACTACTTCTTCGGCCTTCGCCGTCGGATTGCCGAGGAGCGGGCCCGGCGGACGGGCGCCGCGGCGCCGCCGGAACGAGCCTAGGTGCTCAATCCGAGCAGGGCGCCTCGAGCCACTCGCGCTCGGTCATGTGGTGCGGGGAGTCCTCCCCGCTCTCGACCTCGTTGAGGATCTCGGCCAGCAGGCCGGAACGCTCCGCGAACACGGAGTGGCGGTGGATCGTCTCCAGGTTCTCCTGGCGGGCGAGCACGAACCCATCGTCGCGCAGGCGCGGGTATCCGTCGGCGACGCGACGCACCATCTCCCGCACGCAATCCTCCACGAAGCGCGGGTTCAAGTGGGCCTTCTCGACCACCGTGACCTCGTCGGAGCGCTTCATCAGCTCGTAGATCTCCGAGCTCATCGACTGCTCGACGATGTGCAGGAGGTCGCGGGCGTCGATGTCGAGCTCCAGCCCCTCCGGACGGCCGAGGTGCAGCGAGCCGATGCCGCGCTGGTTGTGCGTGGCGACCGGAACGGCGTTCAGCACGCGCTCGATCTCATCGTCGGTGAACCCCTCGGCGGCCAGTCTCTCCCGCGAGCGCTCGCTCACGAGCTCCTGGGCGCACGGGCAGGCGGTCATGCCCTGGGCCTCGACGCCGGTCAGCGTTCTGGTGCCCCGCTCGGAGACGACCGCGGTTCCGCACAGCGTGTAGATCTCCTGAGTGGACAGGTGCGAGGCCGGGGTCGTGACCGTCTCCGGATAGTGAGCGGTGATCGACACCTCCGCGCGCAGGCCTCCCTGCTGCTCCCGGATCCGCGCGGCTATTTGCGCGGCGAGCTCCTCGGCGCGCAGCGTTTCGCTGAGGATCACCTCGTCGATGGCCGCGTTGACGATCTCCTCGAAGCGGGACATGTGGACGCCGGCCTGGCGGGGGTTGAGGTCGACGAAGCACTCCAGCTCCGCGAAAAAGTGATTGCCGGCCTCGCCTGCTCGTGTCGAGGCCTGGCCGGTCCCGAGACGTCGACCATTCGCCTTGATCACCTTCTGGATCCCGCGCACCCCCACCCGGGTCAGGCTGACCTCGGTGCGGGGTCGCGACGCCTGGACGTCGACGCTGGGGGAGAGGATCTCGCTTGTCTCGCTCATCGGCATGCGTGTAGATCCGGGCGACGCGGCCGTTCGGGTCGCTGCGTGTCGAGGCTGCGCGACCGGCCCGTCGGCCAAGGTTAGCGGGCGGGGTGCGGCTGCTCGGGTGGAGGATCAGTCCCGCGGCCAGCCCATATACTTCGCGCCGCCCGGACCCCGAGCGCAAGGAGAGGACGGGGCGGGAAGTTTGTCTGACAAGGGGAAGGTTCTACTCGTCCGGGATGATGGTGTCGCAGCCGCCGGGCAGGAAGCCGGTGGCGCGAGCGCAACGGCTGAGCTTCAGGGCGATCCCCGGTTTCAGGACTCCGACGAGCTCCGCTCCCTGATCGCCGAGGGCCGGGAGCGCGGCTACCTGACCTTCGAGCAGATTGCCTCGACGCTGGAGGAGGTCGAGGTGACCAAGGAGCAGGTCCGGGACCTTCACGAGTACCTGATCGAGCACGGTGTCGACGTGATCGCGCAGGACGGCCTGGGCCCTGCCAGGGACGGCAAGGAAGCGGCGCCGGCCGGCCCGGCGAAGAAGCCCGAGCTGGACCTGACGGTGGAGCCCAGCCTCGATTCGCTGCGGCTCTACCTGCGGTCGATCGGGCGGGTCGATCTCCTGACGGCGGACCAGGAGGTCGAGCTCGCCAGGCGGATCGAGCGCGGCGACATGCTCGCCAAGCGCCACATGGTGGAGGCCAACCTGCGCCTGGTCGTCTCGATCGCGAAGGGATACCTGGGCCGGGGCCTGGGGTTCCTCGACCTGATCCAGGAGGGCTCGCTGGGGCTGATCCGGGCGGTCGAGAAGTTCGACTATCGCCGCGGCTACAAATTCTCGACCTATGCCACTTGGTGGATCCGCCAGGCGGTCACCAGGGCGATCGCCGACAAGGCGCGCACCATCCGCATCCCGGTTCACATGGTGGAGAAGCTGAACAGGGTCACCCACGTGGAGCGCCAGCTGGTACAGCGTCTCGGACGCGAGCCCGAGCCGGCGGAGATCGCGAGCGAGCTGCAGGTCTCCGTGCGCGAGGTCAGGGACATCTTGCGGGTGGCGCAGATGCCGGTGTCCCTCGAAAAGCCGGTCGGAGACGAGGAGGAGTCCGAGCTGGGCGACTTCGTCGCGGACGAGACCACCGAACTGCCGTTCGAGACCGCTACCGAGACCCTTCAGCGCGAAGACATCCAGAAGGCGCTCGATGCCCTGCCGCAGCGAGAGCGCCAGGTGATCGAGCTGCGCTACGGACTACGCGGGCACGAGCCGTTGACGCTGGAAGAGGTCGGGCGCGCGTTCGGCGTGACCCGCGAGCGGGTCCGCCAGATCGAGAACAACACGCTGAAGAAGCTCAAGCAGCTGCCTGAGGCCCAGGGGCTCCGCGAGCTGGCGTAACCGGCCCGCGCCTGAGCGTCTCCCGCATCCAGTCGAGGTCGAACTCGTGGGGTTCGGTGGTTTCGACGAACTCGCTCAGCGCGGCGACGAAGCGGTCCGGATCGTCGAGCTGCGGCCAGTGCCCGGCGCCGGCGATCTCGACCAGCCGGCTTTCGGGGATCCGAGCGTGCGCGGCTCGCCCGTGGTCGACGGGGATGATCGGATCGTCGGTGCCCCAGATCAGGAGGGTGGGCACCCGCTCCGCCAGATAGAGGCGGTCGGTGGCGCTGACGCGCTGGCCCTCGAGATCGACGACCGCGCGCAGGGTGTGCAGGAACGCCTCGCGCGCGTCGCGATCGGCGAGCGACGCGTAGCCGCGCGCCGCCTCGGCGAGGTCAGGCCCCGCCTGCAGCCCCAGGCGGCCAAAGAAACCGGCCACCGCCGACCCGGCGCCGATCGCCCAGTCGCGGACGATGAGTGGCAGCACCAGCTCGGCGCCCGGGAGGGCGGCCGCCCGCAGCAGCAGGTGGACCTCCTTGCCCAGCCCGCCGCTCGAGACGAGCACCATCCGCTCGGTGTAATCGGGGAACTGGTACGCGAACTGGAGCGCGATTCCGCCTCCGAGGGAGTGGCCCACCACCGTTCCCCGCTCGAAGCCGAGCACGCCGAGAAGATCCCGGGTGCCGCTCGCGTAGGCGCCCAGCGAGTAGTCGCCGCGGGGCTTCGCCGAGCACCCGTGGCCGAGCAGATCAGGGGCCACGACCGTATAGCTCTTCGCGAGCTTCTCCATTGCCGTGACCCATACGTCGGAGGTCGAGGTGATGCCGTGTATGAGGACGATCAGCGGCCCCTCGCCGGCGATCCGGAAACCGACGCGGTGGCCGTGGAGGGTGACCTCCTGATGGGAGAAGCGGCTGGTCGGGCTCACGGTCGGGCGGCCCCGGGAAGGTAGACCGGCCGCGGGCGGGCCACGCGCCTTGGTGCCGGCGGCTCCTCGGAGGTCCGCCTCGCGACGCGGCCGAGCCCCCAGGCCAGGGCGGCCAGGAACCCGAGCGCGAGGGCAAGCACGGCGAGCGGGGCCGCGGTCGTCAGCCAGCTCGGGACGCCCTGCTTCTGCTCGCGCTGGAGAAGCTGGTGGTCGCTGACGAACGGGCGGGTAAAGGACTGTTTCGCCGGCACCCCGGGGGCGGGGATGGCGGTGTCCTCGGGCATGTAGATGGGTAGGCCGAGCAGCTCGCGGCCCCGCTGGAGGCGGATCGAGGCCTTCCAGTCTCCGTGGACCGGGATCGGTTTCGTGGTGCGGTACACGCCGTTGCCCTGCGCGGCCAGGCGGTCGACGATCAGGCCTCCGCCCTGCCAGGCGGTGATGTTGAGCCAGGCCGGATTCTCGGCGGCCTCAGGAGGATTGATCCGGACGACGGCGGAGACCTCGCGCTCCGGGCCGCGCCCGATGTCATGGAGGTGCACTTGAGCCTGGACGTCATGGGGCTGAGTTGTCCAGAGCCCGGTCGCGAGCGCGCCCGCGATTGCGAGCAGGGCGGCCGCGGGAACGGCTCGCGCGACCGCGGGACGGGGGAGGCTCCCGCTCAGCGCGCCGCCCAGCAGCGCGCCCACCAGGCCGCCCGCAACCGCCGTGACGATGGCCGCGATCAGCGCTTCGGGAAGGAGGTCCGAGGTCCAGGGGAACGGCATCGCGACCTGGGACCAGCCCCATTCAGCGGCGAAGCCGACTGTTCCGATCCCGAGACCGGAGGCTGCGCCGAAGGCCAGGGGACGGCGCGCGAGCACCAGGCCGGCGAGCTCGACGCATCCGGCCTCGGCGAGATAGAGCGGCAGGTGCGGTGCGGTCTGTCCGAATACATCGCCGACGATGAGGCTGACGGCACCGCGGACCACGATGAAGAAGGCGGCGGCGGCGAGGGCGCCACCGCGCCCGATCCAGAGGCGGGCGCAGACCAGGGCCACCGAGGCGGCGGCGGCCAGCAGCACCGGCTCGAGGACGAGTCGGAACTGGGGCACGCCGAAGTCGAACTCCCCCTGGAAGGTCGACAGGCCGATCAGTAGGCCGCCCATCAGACCTGCTCTCCGGAGGCGGACGATCACGGCCGGCTCGGGGGGCCGGGGCGCGGCGGATCGCCCGGAGCTTCGTGCTCGCATGCCCTCGCTCAGTAGCACGGCCTGGCCGATCAGGGTCATCCCGGCGCCCCCGATCAGCATCAGGTGGGTCGGCCCCCAGAGGGTGACGTCCTGGCCGAACAGGCGGTGCCAGAGGTCGTCGAGCGGGAAGCCGATCAGGGCGAAGGCGCCGCAGGCGGCGATCAGGACGCCGCCGACGGGCGCATACCAGTCTCCGACGATGTGGACGGCGGCCGGCCCGGGGCGCTCCTTCGGCAGGCAGATGGCGAGGTAGCCGGCGCTGAAGATGCCGAAGAGGCCGGCGAGGATCAGGTAGTGGGCGGGATTGGCGAGCGGGCCCGCGTCGCGACCGGCGTCGATGTGGAGCGAGATGTCCCAGTACATGCCGAGCAGCGCGACCAGGAGGGAGGCGGCCGCGAGCGCAGAGGGAAGGGCCGCCCAGCCGGGCAGGCCGGAGGCTCGCTCGGTGAAGTCCGCGGCGCGTCCCAGGTAGGGAACCCTGCCACTGCGATGGCCCATCCCGAGCCAGGAGATCGCCGCGCTCAGCGCCAGGGCGGCGCCGGTGGCGATGGCCACCTGGTCGAGGGCGGCGCCGCCGGCGGGCTCCCCGGTGGCGAAGGGGGTGCTGGCGGCGAGGATGGAGCCGAATGCGTTCATTGCGCTGTCGTGCATATACCCATGCACGGGTCAATGTAACATCATTTGATGGAACATCGCTGGGAGTACCATCCCGCGTGTGACGGAACTCACGGACGTGACGGTGAGCCGGGACGGCGCCGCCGCAGGGGGTGCGTCGATGACGATCGACGAGCTGGCGCGGCGGACCGGGATGACGGTGCGGAACATTCGCGCGCACCAGTCGCGGGGGCTGGTGCCGCCACCGGAGGTTCGGGGGCGCACCGGCTACTACGGCGAGGAGCACCTGGCGCGAATCGAGCTGATCAAGGAGCTGCAGGGCGATGGCTTCAACCTCGAGGCGATTCGCCGGTTGCTCGAGGGGGCAGGCGGCTCCAGCAGTGAGGTGCTCAACTTCTCGCGGGCGCTACGGGCGCCGTTCGAGGACGAGGAGCCGGAGATCCTCGATGCCGAGGAGATGGCGGAGAGATGGGGTAGCCCGACGGACCCGGCGCTTCTGGCGCGCGCCGAGAAGCTGGGGATGATGCGGGCCCTCGGCGAGGGCCGCTACGAGATCCTGAGCCCGCGCCTTCAGCGGGCCGGGGTCGAGCTGGCGGCGCTGGGGATTCCCGCGGAGAAGTCGCTGGAGATCGGCGAAAAGGTGCGCCGCCAGGCGCGCGGCGTGGCGCGGGTGTTCGTCGAGGTGTTCCTGGAGAACGTTTGGAAGCCGTTCAACCGCGCCGGGCGCCCGGAGGAGGACTGGCCGAAGGTGCGCGAGGCGCTGGAGCACCTGCGTCCGCTGGCGTCCGAGGCGCTCCTGTCGATCTTCCAGCAGGTGATGAGCGAGGCGGTCGAGGAGGCCGCCGGCCGCGAGATCCGGCAGGAGCTGCGCGAGCCGGCCCCAGGGAGGAAGCGATCGCGCCGCGGGAAGCGACGGCGCTAGTCAGCGAGGTCATGGGGGAGGCAGGATTCGAACCTGCGAAGGCATAGCCATGGCGTTTACAGCGCCACCCCGTTGACCGCTTGGGTACTCCCCCGGGGGCTTCGATTCTAGGACCGGCTGAGTGTCACGAGCACTCGCCAGCGGCGAATGTGTCCTTCGCCGGGTTAAAGCCCCTCGCCTGCGCGCCCCACCAGCCGCGACAGCACCACCTGGGAGCGCGTGCGAACCACCAACCCGTTTCGCTGCAGGTCCATGATCAACCGCTCGAGCGCCGCGTTGTCCTCGGTGCGCACGCGGGCGATCGCATCAGCCTCCCCCGTGACGCTCCACGCCTCCACCACCTCGGGGTGGTTCCGCAACGTCTTCGTGACCTCGTCGAGCGTGGTGCCCGGCCGGTAGAAGAGCTCGACCAGGGCCTCGGTGTTCCAGCCCATCGCCCCGTGGTCGACGACGGCGGTGAACCCCTCCAGGGCGCCCCGGTCCCGCAGCCGGTCGATACGCCGCTTCACCGATGGCGCGGAGAGGCTCACGCGCTGAGCGATGTCGTCATAGGTGCGCCGCCCGTCTTCCACGAGCAATGAGAGAATCTTGCGGTCCATGGCATCCATACGTTTGATTATTGCGCGATTCACCCCTGAATCGGCATTGACGACGGCTCCTCCAGTCCGTACCGTTGGAATATGGCCGAGCAGCCGAAAGTCGCCCGGATCCTCTTCGACGAGGCGCACTCGGAGGCCTGGACCATCCGTCGCGAGCTCGCCGCCCAAATGCAGCCGGCGCACCCCGAGGACTCCTCCTACGCCCTCGCCGCCGAGACGCTCGGCAACCGCGACTTCGAGGTCCATGCGAACGGCGAGCGGTCGCTCACGCGCGAGACCCTCGCCGGGGTGGACGTGCTCGTCATCGCCCATCCCTCCGACCGCAGGTGGGAGGCGACCACCAACGCCCGCGCCCCGCTGTTCTCCGACCGCGAGCTCGACGCAATCGAGGAATTCGTGCGCGGCGGCGGCGGCCTCATAGCGCTCGGCGAGACCGAGCAGGCCAAATACGGAAACAACCTCAACCAGCTCCTCACCCGCTTCGGCATCGAGGTCGCCAACTGCACCGTGCAGGACTACGAGCACCACGTCTCCGCTCCGTCCTGGGTGCTGGCGGAGCTCGAGAGCGCCGCCGACGGCGAGCCCGACATGGTCGATCTCCTCGCCCGCGTGCGTCAGGCCTGCTTCTACCGCGCCGGCACCCTGGCGCTCCGCAACGGGGCCCGCGTGATCGCGCGCAGCTCGGCGACCGCCTCGCCGCCGCAGGCGCCCCTCGCCGCCGTCACCGAGCACGGCGCCGGCCGTGTCGTGGTCCTCGCCGACTCCGACCTGTTCGGCGACGACTGCCTCGGCCAGCTCGACAACGAGTCGCTGTGGCTGAACCTCGTCTACTGGACCGCACAGCCTGCCTTCGCCGGCGTCCACGGCGTCGTCGACTCGCCCGCCCGCTCCGATCCGAGCTGGACGGAGCTCAAGGCCGCCGTCGAGGAGCTCCGCCTGGCCCAGCGGGCCGACGGCTCGGTCGACCTGTCCGTGCATGACACGCGCCGCCTCAAGGAGCTCGTCGAGACGATCTCCACCGCCGCCCAGCGCCTGGAGCCTCACTTCCCCCATCAGCGGGACTACCTCGACGCCCTGCGAGCCGATCTCCGCACCTGGGTGGACACGGGATTCCCCCAGCCCAACTTCGCTCACTCCCTGGAGGCGTTTCGCCCCGAACGCGACCGGCGCGACGGGATCGAGCACCTGGTCGTGTTCCCGATGTACAAGCAGAACGCCTCCCGGGACACGTGCTTCGAGGCGCTGATCGTCCGCGTCCCGTGGCCGGCCTTCGTCGCCGATCTGGAGCGCTCCGGCTACGACAACCCGAAGTTCGTGCCGCTCAACTTCGTCGACTACACGTCGGGCTATGAATCGGAGTGCGCGGTCCTCTTCCCCGAGACCTTCTCCACCGTGGAGCGGCCGCCCAGCCACTTCGGAGGGATCTTCTGCGACCGCGAGGCGGAGCGCTTTCGCCGCGTCTGCGGCCAGGCCGCTGAGCTCCTGCGGCTGAATCTGCCGCCCGATGCCGCCTGCCTCTTGACTTCGTCGGAGCTGTCGATGGACGCCTTCGTCGTGTGGGATCTGATCCACGACCGCACGCACATGCACGGCGATCTGCCGTTCGACCCCTTCATGATCCGCCAGCGCAGCCCCTACTGGATGTACTCGCTCGAGGAGCTTCGCTGCGACCTGACGGCCTTCGGAGAAGCCGTGAAGCTGGAGCGAAACGGCTTTCCCTTCGCCCGTTACGTGCAGTACGCGATCCTCTTCGACAGGCTGTTCCGCTTCCCGCTCACCGGGAGCCGGGTCCGCAACTACGACGGGCTCGGTGGACAGCTCCTGTTCGCCTTCCTCCACGCCGAGGGCTACCTCCACTGGACCGACAACCGCCTGACGATCGACTGGGAGCGCAGCGGCGAGGGAGTGGGCGCGCTTCGCGAGCGCGTGCAGCACCTCTACCACTCCGGCATCGACCGCTCCAAGCTCGGACAATGGATCGCCGCTCACGACTTGGTGGCTGCCTACGTGCCGCCCGCCGCCGGCTCGCGGTGGGCGAAGGAGGGACGCGACCTGCCGGAGGTGGAGGAGCCGAAGGAGCTCGTCGACCTGGTCAAGGACGACGAGTTCCCGCTCAGCCTCTTCTACGCGCAGCTGACGCAGAAGCTCGAGCCCGTCTTGGCGCGGCCAGGGGGCGCGCTGTAGCCCGGTCGGGGAAGATCCCCGCGATGAACGACCTCGACGGCCGGGTGATCGCGATCGCCGGTGCCTCCGGGGGCCTCGGCCCCGCGGTGGCCGAGCGGCTTGCCGCCGCCGGCGCGACGATCGCCGGAGTCGACCGCTCCCAGGAGCACCTCGACGCGCTGCGAACCGAGCTCGATCTCCCCGACGACCGCTTCGACGCCCGGGTCGTCGACCTGCTCGACGACCAGGCCGCGCGCGAGTGGGCGGCGGGGCTGCGCGAGCGCTTCGGCGCCGTCGACGCGCTCCTGCACCTGGTGGGCGGCTGGCGTGGCGGCCAGCCGCTGGCCGAGGCGCCGCTATCCGACTATGAGTGGCTCCACGACCTCCTCGTCCGCACCGTCCAGCACACGACTCGCGCCTTCCACGACATCCTGGCCGCCAGCCCGAACGGGCGCTTCGTTCTCGTCTCCTCCTCCCAGGCGCAGGCCCCCGAGGGAACCAACGCCGCCTACGCCGCCGCCAAGGCTGCCGCCGAGAGCTGGACCCTCGCCGTCGCGGACTCGTTCAAGGACACCCCGGCGACCGCCAACATCATCGTCGTCAACGCGATCCTGACGCCGCGGATGCGCGAGGAGAACCCGGACAAGGAATACCCAACCTTCACCTCGGCGCAGGAGATCGCGGAGGCGATCGCCTTTCTCTTGAGCGACGCGGCCGCGAAGATGAACGGCAAGCGGCTATCACTCCACCCGTGACGGCGCACCCGCGCGGTTTCGCAAGCGACAACAACTCCGGCGCGCACCCCGATGTACTCGCTGCGATCGCCCGCGCGAACGACGGCCACGTGACCGCGTACGGCGACGACGACTACACGGCGGTCGCACGGCAGCGCTTTCGCGAGCACTTCGGGGACCAGGCGCAGGCGTTCCCGGTCTTCAACGGCACGGGAGCGAACGTCGCGGCCATCGATGCCCTCACCGACCCGCACGAGGGTGTCATCTGCACGGATGTCGCCCACATGAACGTCGACGAGTGCGGTGCCCCCGAACGGATGGCGGGGGCGAAGCTCCTCACCGTGCCGGCTGTGGACGGCAAGCTGTCAGTCGCAGACGTTCGCCGTTGGGAGACCTGGCGTGCCGACGAGCATCGAGTCCAGCCGCGCGTCGTCTCGATCACCCAGGCGACCGAGCTCGGCGCCGTCTACACGCTCGACGAGACGAGGGCGATCGCCGACGCGGCGCACGAGCTCGAGATGCACGTGCATCTCGACGGCGCCCGCCTGGCGAACGCGGCGGTCGCGCTGGACGCGCCGCTGCGCGCGCTCACCACCGACGCCGGCGTCGACGTCGTCTCGTTTGGCGGCACCAAGAACGGGCTCTTGATGGGCGACGCGGTGGTCTTTCTCCGCCCGGAGCTCGCGGAGACCTTCCTCTTCACCCGCAAGCAGCTCGGCCAGCTCGCTTCCAAGATGCGGTTCCTCTCGGCGCAGTTCGACGCTCTCCTCGGCGGTGACCTGTGGCGCCGAAACGCCTTACACGCCAACGCCATGGCCCGCCGCCTCGCCGAGAGCATCTCCGCGGTCGACGGCGCCGAGCTCGCGCACCCGGTGGAGGCGAACGGCGTCTTCGTCACGATGCCGCACGCCGCAATCGACCGCCTGCGCGCGTCGCTTCCCTCCGAGCTCCCCTTCTACGTCTGGGACGAGGCGGCGGGCACCGTGCGCCTGATGTGCTCCTGGGACACGACCGAGGAGGACGTGGACGGCTTGGCGGCGGCCCTCGCGGCGGCGGTATCGTGACGCCCGCGCCCGGATAGCTCAGTTGGTAGAGCACCTCCATGGTAAGGAGGGGGTCGTCGGTTCGAGTCCGACTCCGGGCTTCGGTGGAGTTCTCGCTAACGGACGAGCAACACGACTTCGTCGCCGCGATCCGCGACTTCTGTCGCCGCGAATGCGGGACGCAGGAGCAGCGCGACGAGTTGACCAAGGGCTACACCGAGGCCCACAACGACGGGCTCTACCGCAAGATGGCGGAGCTCGGCTGGCTGGGCGTGACGATCCCGGACGAGTACGGCGGTTCGGATGGCGGCATGCTCGAAGCCTGCCTGTTCATGGAGGAGAGCTCGCGCGGCCTCGCCCCCATCGGTGGCTATGCCACGACCCTGATCGTCGCCGGGGCCACGCAGCGGTTCGGGTCGGACGATCAAAAGCGCGACCTGCTGGGCGGCATCGCCCGCGGCGAGGTCGAGGCGATCGCGATGACCGAACCGGAGGCGGGCTCCGACGTCGGCTCACTCGCCACCTCCGCGGAGCGCGTCGACGGCGGCTTCGTGATCCGCGGCCAGAAGGTGTTCTGCTCGAACGCGCGGATCGCGCGACACATCCTGGTGGTCTGTCGCACGACCAAGGGGGAAGACAAGCACCAGGGCCTGTCGATGATCTGGATCCCGACCGATGCCCCGAACCTCCGCATCGACCCGATCGCCACCATGGGCGGCCGCGAGACCGCCCATCTGTACCTGGATGAGGTCGAGGCTCCTGAGAGCGCGGTGCTCGGCGAGGTCGACCAGGGCTGGACTCAGCTCATGGCGGGCCTCAACGTCGAGCGCCTGATCCTCGCCGCGACCATGCTCGGGATCGGCGAGCGCGCCTTCGACGACGCCCTTTCCTACGTCAAGGAACGGCGCCAGTTCGGTCGGCCGATCGGTTCCTTCCAGGCGCTGCAGCATCGCCTCGCCGACCTGGCGACCCAGCTGGAGGCGGCCCGGCTGCTGACCTACTGGGTAGCCAGCAAGGTCGACGAAGACCCGGACCGCATGCTCCCGCGCGAGGCCTCGATGGTGAAGTTGTTCGTCACCGAGACGGCGCAGAAGGCCGCGCTCGAGGGCATGCAGATGATGGGCGGCTACGGCTACTCCTCGGAGTACGACATGGAGCGCCTGGTCCGCGCCACCCTCGTTTCGACCATTTACGGCGGCACGTCCGAGATCCAGCGCAACATCATCGCGAAGACGCTGGGGCTTTAGGGCGGCGGGGCGCTATTCTTCGCGCACCTCGCTCCCCCTCGCCGCAATGCGAGGGGCGGGGTCTTTTTTCTGAGAAGCGGTGCTCGGCCCGTGAAGCGCCGCCCGCCCGGACCGAAGAGGGGAATCACGACCAGCCAATGGCCCGCGGAGAAGTCCGAATCGCCGTCACGCTCGCCTGCGAGGAGTGCAAGCGACGCAACTATCAGAGCAACAAGTCGCGCCGCAACACTCCCGATCGGCTCGAGCTGCGCAAGTTCTGCCGCTGGTGTGGCCGGCATACCCCTCACAAGGAGACCCGCTGAGCGAGGGCTGGTGTAGCGGTGGCGAAGACTCGGGCGCAGCGGAAGGCAGAGCGGCGAGCGCGAGAGGCACGGGCCGCGCGCGACGCACAGCGCCAGCGCGGCTCGGACAGCCGCGCCCAAGAGCGTACTCAGGTGCCCGAATCGGCCGATGTGGTCGAGGCGGAGCTGGCCGAACAGGGCGCCGACCTGGACGCACTGAAGGAAGCTCCGGCCGACGAGGCGACCGTGGAGGAGGCGCCCGCCCCGGAGCCGGCGCCCGCCGAAGCAGCCGAGGACCTGCCCGCGCCCGCGCCGTCGCGAGCCGACGTCGGCGCCCCGGAGGCGGCGCCCGACCGGATCAGCCGCCGCGAGCGGCGTCGCGAGGAGAAGGAGCGCGAGCGGCGCCGCAAGGAGTCCGAGAAGCGGCGGCGGACCGTCGCCGAGGCGCCCGAGCGCCGGCGGGGTCCGGTGACCGGATTCATCGTTTCCTGTTGGGCGGAGCTGAAGCGAGTCCAGTGGCCGGACCGCGAGACCCTGATCCAGGCCTCCGCGGTGACCTTGGTGTTCATCGCTATCGCGGCCGCCTACCTGGGGGCACTCGACGCCTTGTTCAACTTCCTCGTCCAGAACCTCCTCTAGTCGCCCCTGCCTCGAACTTACGAACCACGAACTGAGAACGACGACGCGATGTTTCGCTGGTATGTGATCAACACCTACTCCGGGCACGAGAACAAGGTCAAGCAGAATCTCGAGCACCGGATCGAATCGATGGCCCAGCGCCAGCGCGTGCGCCAGGTCGTCGTGCCGACCGAGCAGGTCTCGGAGCTCAAGGACGGTCAGCGTGTGTCGGTTGAGAAGCGGACGATGCCCGGCTACGTGCTCGTCCAGATGGAGATGACCGACGACGCTTGGAACCTGGTCAAGAACACCCCGGGCGTGACCGGTTTCGTCGGCTCGCGCAACAAGCCGATCCCGCTTTCGCAGCCAGAGGTGGATCGCCTGCTCCACCGCGAGACCGCCGAGCGGCCGCGCAGCCGCGCCCAGTTCACTGTGGGCGAGACGGTTAAGGTCATCTCCGGTCCCCTATCGGACTTCTCGGGCGAGATCGCCGAGATCAACGAGGACGCGGCCAAGCTGAAGGTGCTGGTCTCGATCTTCGGCCGCGAGACACCGGTCGAGGTCGGCTACGACCAGGTGAAGAAGATCTGATCGAGGGCTGAGGACGCGATGGCAAAGAAGGTCCTGACCATGATCAAGCTTCAGATCCCCGCGGCCGCCGCCAACCCGGCACCGCCCGTCGGCCCCGCGCTCGGGCAGCACGGGGTGAACATCATGGAGTTCTGCAAGGCGTTCAACGCCCAGACCCAGCAGGACGCCGGCACGATCATCCCCGTCGAGATCACCGTCTACGAGGACCGCTCGTTCGACTTCATCACCAAGACCCCGCCGGCGGCGGTGCTGATCAAGGAGGCCGCCGGGCTCGAAAAGGGCTCAGGGGAGCCGAATCGCGAGAAGGTCGGCCGGATCACGGCCGCTCAGGTGCGCCAGATCGCCGAGCGCAAGATGCCCGACCTCAACGCCAACGACCTCGACGCCGCCTCGCGGATCATCGCCGGCACTGCTCGATCGATGGGGGTCGAGGTCGAGGGGTTGGAGTCCTGATGCACCGGGGAAAGCGCTACGGAGCCGCGTACGAGAGGGTCGATCGCGAGGTCAACCACACTCCGGCCGAGGCGATCGCCCTCGTCAAGCAGACCGCCACGGCCAAGTTCGACGAGACAGTCGAGGTGCACCTGCGCCTGGGGGTCAACGTCCGCCACGCCGAGGAGCAGCTCCGCGGCACCCTGGCGCTGCCCCATGGTCTCGGCAAGGACGTGACGGTCGCCGTGTTCGCCGATGGGGACGGGGCGAAGGCCGCCACCGAGGCCGGCGCCGACCACGTCGGCGCGCAGGATCTCGCCGACCGTGTCTCGGAAGGCTGGACCGACTTCGACGTCGCGATCGCCACCCCCGACCTGATGGGGCCGGTGGTCTCGAAGCTGGGACGAATCCTGGGGCCGCAGGGCAAGATGCCCAATCCCAAGGTCGGGACGGTCACCAACGACGTCGCGAAGGCCGTCGGAGAGGCCAAGGCCGGGAAGGTCGAGTACCGCACCGATCGCCAGGCGGTCGTCCACCTGACGATCGGCCGAGCGAGCTTCGACGAGCGGGCGCTGCTGGAGAACTATGCGGCGGTCGTCGACGAGATCGTTCGCGCCAGGCCGGCCGCCGCCAAGGGCCGCTATCTGCTCTCGATAACCCTGGCCACCACGATGGGCCCCGGCATCCGCGTGGATCCGGCTCGCACGCGAGAGGCCGAGATCTTGGCGGGCGCCCCTTCCGGTGACGGGACGGGCTCGGAGGCCGAGGCTGAGCAGGTCCAGGAGCCGGCCTAGCGCCGGCCGGGCCGCCCTCGACGGCATCGGCTACCATCGCGCTCCAACCGGAACCTGCCGAAGACCGTCGGCGGGGCCGCTGCGAAGGCGGCCCGGAAGACCGGCGCAGGCGAGGTCAGGAGCATGCCTGAGCCCGCCCGCGCGCGGGCTTTCTTCGTTCGGCGGCGGTAGCGGAGGCCGATCGAGATGAGGATGACAAAGGAAGACAAGGCAGCCCTGGTCGACGAGATCGCCGATCGCCTTGGCGACGCCGAGGCGATCTTCGCCGTCGACTACCGGGGCATCACGGTCCCCCAGGCCGCCGAGCTGCGGTCGAAACTGGCCGAGGCGGAGGCCAGCTTCCGCGTGGTCAAGAACCGTCTCGCGAAGCGGGCAACCGAGCGGGCCGGCACGACCGAGCTCGACTCGCTGCTCCAGGGTCCGACCGCGCTCGCCTTCGTCAAAGGTGACGCGGTGACCGCGGCCAAGACGATCTCGACCTTCGGCCGCCAGCACGACATCCTTGCCTACAAGGGCGGCCTCATGGACGGGGCGCCGCTGGAACCCGACCAGTTCACGGCGATCGCCCGCCTGCCGGGGCTCGATGTGCTCCAGGGGCAGCTGGTCGGCGTGGTCTCGAGCCCGCTCACAGGGCTCACCCGCGGCCTCGCCTCGATCCTCTCCGGCCTCGCTGTGGCCCTCGGCCAGATTCAGGAGCAGGGCCTGGTCGAGGGGGAAGAAGCACCCGAGCAGTCTGAGCTCGAACCCGCCGGAAACGAAGCCGAAGGCGAGGCTTCCGGCGGCGATGCAGTCGCGGAAGCGGCGAGTGAACCTGCCGCCCCGTCTGAGCCCGAACCCGCCGATGCGGCGCCGGCCGAGGCAGGCACCGAGGAGGCGCCGGATGAGGGCGCCGACGAGAAGCCCCCGGACACCGAGGGGCAAGAGACTTCAGTGGAAGTAACAAACGACGAAGAGGAATCCTCCGAGGAATCCGAAGCGCCAGCGAAGGATTCCGAGGAATCTGATTCCGAGGAGGATCAATAGTGGCAACCAAAGCGATGTCCACCGAGGAGTGGATCGAGGAGCTGAAGACGATCTCGGTGATCGAGCTCTCCGAGCGGATCAAGGCGCTGGAGGAGGAGTTCGGCGTCTCGGCGACTGCGGTCGCCGCAGCCGCACCGGCAGCCGGCGGCCCCGCCGGCGGCGAGGAGGGCGGCGAGGAGGAGTCGACCACCGTCGACGTCGTGCTCACCGCTCCCGGCGACAAGAAGATTCAGGTGATCAAGGCGGTTCGGGCCGCCACCGGCCTCGGCCTCAAGGAGGCCAAGGCCCTCGTCGACAGCGCTCCGAAGGCCGTCAAGGAGGGCTTGGAGCGCGAGGAAGCAGATAAGCTCAAGTCGGACCTCGAGGAGGCCGGCGGCGAGGTGGAGCTGAAGTAGTCAGTGTCGCTCGGAGCGGCCGCGCCCGCACCTGCTAGGCTTGCCTGAGCGTGCGTACTTATGGTATTTTGCGGGGTCGCGCGCCGTTGGCCCTGCCCGCTTCGAATCTGTCGCGCGGATTCGTTGTATTCCTAAATGTCACCGTCCGAGGAGTCGCCTAGTTGGCCAGATCTCATGCTGCCCCTATCACCCGAAGGTCCTTTTCACGCCTGGAGAACCCGCTTGAAGTCCCACACCTGATCGACATCCAGCGGCTCTCCTTCGAGCACCTCACCAATCCGAAGGAGGGTCTGCTACGGGAAACGATCGACGACATCTCGCCGATCGAGGACTACACCGGTAGCCTCGCGATCGTCTTCGGGGCTTTCGAGTTCGACGAGCCCACGCACTCGGTCGCCGAGTGCCGTGAGAAGGACATCACCTATTCGCGCCCCCTGAACGTCCAGGTCGCGTTCCAGAACCGCGAGACCGGCGAGATCCGGGAGCAGACCGTGTTCATGGGCGACTTCCCGTGGATGACGGAGCGCGGGACCTTCATCATCAACGGCACCGAGCGGGTGGTCGTCACCCAGCTCGTGCGTTCCCCAGGCGCCTACGTGATGGAGCCGAAGGATCGCGAGAAGCAGGTCTTCATCGCCAACCTGATGCCGGCTCGCGGCTCCTGGCTGGAGCTCGAGATCGACAAGAAGGGCCGCGTCTACGCGCGCATCGACCGCAAGCGCAAGCTTCCGGTCACCGTGCTCCTGCGCGCGATGGGGTTCGTCGAGGACGACGCGATCATGGAGCTGTTCGACGACTCCGTCTACATCCGCCTCACGATCGAGGCGGACACCGAGCCCACCAAGACCGAGGAGGGGGCGCTCGTGGAGCTGTTCAAGAAGCAGCGCCCCGGCGAGCCGCCCTCGGTCGACGCCGCCCGCGCGCTGATGGAGCAGCTCTTCTTCGACCCGAAGCGCTACGACCTGACGCGGGTGGGCCGCTACAAGCTGAACGCGCGGCTCGACCTCGACGTCGACCTCGACACCCGCGTCCTGACCAAGGACGACATCGTCGCGCTCATCAAGGAGCTGGTCACGGTGCCCCGGCTGTTGGGAGTTCCGGAGGAGATCGACGAGGAGACCCCGATCAAGGACTACGCGGCCGAGGCCCAGACCTACCCGCGTGACCCGATCAAGGACCACCTGGACGAGTACGAGCACTTCGGAAACCGCCGCCTGCGGACCGTCGGCGAGCTGATCCAGGACGCCTTCCGCGTCGGCCTGTATCGAATGGAGCGGGTCGTCCGGGAGCGGCTTACCACCGAGGACTCGGACGCGATCACCCCGCAGACGATCATCAACATTCGTCCCGTGGTCGCGGCGCAGAAGGAGTTCTTCGGCTCCTCGCAGCTGTCGCAGTTCATGGACCAGACGAACTCGCTCGCCGGCCTCACCCACCGCCGCCGCCTCTCGGCCCTCGGCGCCGGCGGCCTGACTCGCGAGCGGGCCCCGATCGAGGTCCGCGACGTCCACCCCACGCACTACGGGCGCATGTGCCCGATCGAGACCCCCGAGGGCCCGAACATCGGGCTGATCGGCTCGCTGTCCTCCTATGCCGAGGTCTCGGAGCACGGATTCGTGACCACCCCGTACCGCGTCGTCCGAGACGGCGTGGTCACCAACAAGATCGTCCACCTGGACGCCACCCAGGAGGAGGAGAAGACGATCGCCCAGGCGAGCGCCGAAATCGACCCGAAGACGAAGCGGCTCAAGGGGCCGCAGGTGCTCTGCCGCTCCGCCGACGGGGAGGTGGTCGTGGTGTCGCCGAAGCAGGTCGACCTGATGGACGTCTCGCCCACCCAGATCTGGTCGGTTGCCACGGCGCTGATCCCCTTCCTGGAGCACGACGACGCCAACCGCGCGCTGATGGGCTCGAACATGCAGCGCCAGGCAGTGCCGCTGCTGAAGCCCGAGGCGCCTTTGGTCGGCACCGGGATGGAGCGCCGTGCTGCGATCGACACCGGCGACGTGGTGCTGGCCCTAAACGACGGCGAGGTGACTTACGTGGACGCCGAGCGCATCGTGGTCACTCACGGCTCCAAGAAGGACGAGTACGAGCTGCTCAAGTTCATGCGCTCGAACCAGGGCACGATCATCCACCAGCGGCCCATCGTCTCGGTCGGCGACAAGGTGAAGGCCAACGACGTGCTTGCGGACGGTTCCTCGACCGCCGGGGGCGAGATCGCGCTGGGCAAGAACGCCGTAGTCGCCTTCATGTCCTGGGAGGGCTACAACTTCGAGGACGCGATCATCATCTCCGAGCGCCTGGTCAAGGACGACGAGCTGACTTCGATCCACATCGAGGAGTACGAGATCGATGCTCGGACGACCAAGCTCGGCGACGAGGAGATCACCCGCGACATCCCCAACCGCTCCGAGGAGAGCCTGCGAAACCTCGACGAACGGGGCATCGTGCGGGTCGGCGCCGAGGTCGCGTCCGGCGAGCTCCTCGTGGGCAAGGTCACCCCGAAGGGTGAGACCGAGCTGACCGCCGAGGAGAAGCTGATCCGGGCGATCTTCAAGGAGAAGGCGCGCGAGGTCCGCGACACCTCGCTCAAGGTCCCCCACGGCGAGGGCGGGGTGGTGATCGACGTGATCACCTTCGATCGAGAGGCCGGCGACGACCTGGCACCGGGGGTCAACAACCTGGTCCGCGTTTACGTGGCGACGAAGCGCAAGATCGCCGAGGGCGACAAGCTCGCCGGCCGCCACGGCAACAAGGGAGTGATCTCGCGGATCGTCCCGGAGGCGGACATGCCGTTCATGGAGGACGGAACGCCGATCGACGTGATCCTGAATCCCCTCGGGGTGCCGAGCCGGATGAACATCGGCCAGATTCTCGAGACGCACATCGGCTGGGCAGCCGCCAACGGCTGGTACGACGATGGGACGCCCTCCTATAAGGAGGCCCAGCGAAACTCCGCCAACGGCCACGGCGACTCGCGCGTTTACGTGGCCTGTCCGGTGTTCGACGGGGCCACGGTCGAGGACGTCGACGAGGCCCTGGTCCGCTGGCAGGCCGAGAACGCCGACCGTGGCATCGACCTGGCGATCGACGCCAAGCGCCGCGAGGGAACCCGCGCGTTCGGGAAGGCGAAGCTGTACAACGGCCGCAGCGGCGAGCCCTACGAGGGCCGGGTGACGGTGGGCAGCATGTACATCCTGAAGCTGCTCCACCTGGTCGACGACAAGATCCACGCGCGCTCGACCGGGCCGTACTCGCTGGTCACCCAGCAGCCGCTGGGCGGAAAGGCGCAATTCGGCGGCCAGCGCTTCGGCGAGATGGAGGTCTGGGCCCTGGAGGCCTACGGAGCGGCCTACACGCTCCAGGAGATGCTGACCGTGAAGTCCGACGACACCGTGGGCCGGGTGAAGGCCTACGAGGCGATCGTCAAGTCGGAGAACATTCCCGAGCCCTCGGTCCCTGAGTCGTTCAAGGTCCTGCTGAAGGAGATCCAGAGCCTGGGCTTGGACGTCAACCTGGTGGCGGAGGAGGGCGCCGTGGACCTGGGCGAGGAGGACGACGAGCTGCTGCGCGCGGCGGAGGAGCTTGGCATCGATCTCTCCGGCGTGCGTGCCGAGGGAGGCGACGGCGCGGGAGCGGCCGACGAGCGCGAGGAGCAGGTGGTCGCGGAGGGAGAGGGCGGCAGCACCAACGGTGCCGGCGCCGAGAAGGAAACCAAGGTAGAGGAATAGGGAACCAGAAGGGCAGATGGACATCAACAATTTCGACGCCATAGAGATCGGCCTCGCGTCCTCGAAGAAGATCCGCAGCTGGAGCCACGGCGAGGTCACGAAGCCGGAGACGATCAACTACCGGACGCTGAAGCCCGAGAAGGACGGGCTGTTCTGCGAGCGCATCTTCGGTCCGACCAAGGACTGGGAGTGCTACTGCGGCAAGTACAAGCGGGTCCGCTACAAGGGGATCGTCTGCGAGCGGTGCGGCGTCGAGGTGACCCGGTCCAAGGTCCGTCGCGAGCGCATGGGCCACATCGACCTTGCCGCTCCCGTCTCCCACATCTGGTTCTTCAAGGGTGTGCCCAGCCGGATCGGCTACCTGATCGACATGGCCCCGAAGGAGCTCGAGAAGGTGCTCTACTTCGCCGCCTCGCTCGTCACCTGGATCGACGAGGAGGCGCGGCAGAAGGACCTGCCGAAGCTCGAGAAGGAGGTCAAGAAGATCCTCGACAGCTTCGCTGCCGAGCGCGAGCAGCGCACGCAGCAGCTGCGCGAGTCGCTCGAGCGCCGCATCGCCTGGCTCGAGGACGAGGGCTCGAAGGACAAGTTCGACGAGGAGGACGAGCTGTGGGCCGACGCCCTGGGCGTCAACCCGAAGAAGCTCGACGACTCGGAGCGCACCAAGCTCGTCAAGGACACGCGCAAGGCGCTCGAGGCGGAGATCTCCGACACCGAGGCCTACCTGGACGACGCCTCGGAGCGCATGGAGGAAGTGTGGAAGACCTTCCAGGAGATGAAGGTCAGGGACGTGATCAACGACGAGGCTGTGTTCCGCGAGCTCAAGGATCGCTTCGGCTCCCAATTCGGGTGGGGTGAGTACTTCCGGGGCGGCATGGGCGCCGAGTGGGTCCGCGACCTGCTCGAGCAGGTCGACCTGGAGGCTGAGTGCAAGGAGCTCGAGGAGACGATCAACACCTCCAAGGGCCAGAAGCAGGCGCGAGCGGTGAAGCGCCTCAAGGTGGCCTCCGCCTTCCTGAACTCGAGCAACAGGCCGGAGTGGATGGTCCTCGACTGCGTCCCCGTGATCCCCCCGGAGCTTCGCCCGATGGTCCAGCTCGACGGCGGGCGATTCGCCACTTCCGACCTCAACGACCTTTACCGGCGAGTGATCAACCGCAACAACCGCCTCAAGCGGCTGCTCGACCTCGGCGCGCCCGAGATCATCGTCAACAACGAGAAGCGAATGCTTCAGGAGGCGGTTGACGCGCTGTTCGACAACGGGCGCCGCGGGCGCCCGGTGACGGGCCCCGGCAACCGGGCGCTGAAGTCGCTCTCCGACATGCTCAAGGGAAAGCAGGGCCGGTTCCGCCAGAACCTTCTGGGGAAGCGCGTCGACTACTCGGGCCGCTCGGTGATCGTTTCCGGGCCGAGCCTGAAGCTGCACCAGTGCGGCCTACCGAAGCTGATGGCCCTCGAGCTGTTCAAGCCGTTCATCATGGCTCGCCTCGTCGAGCGCAAGGCCGTCCAGAACATCAAGGCCGCCAAGAAGATGGTGGACTCGATGATCCCGGAGGTCTGGGATGTGCTCGAGGAGGTCATCCACGAGCACCCGGTGCTGCTGAACCGCGCCCCCACCCTGCATCGTCTCGGCATCCAGGCGTTCGAGCCGGTGCTGGTCGAGGGCAAGGCGGTCCAGATCCACCCGCTCGTCTGCCACGCCTTCAACGCCGACTTCGACGGCGACCAGATGGCCGTGCACGTGCCGCTGTCTGCCGAGGCGCAGGCGGAGGCGCGGATCCTGATGCTGTCCTCGAACAACATCCTTTCGCCGGCGCACGGCGCACCGCTGGCCACGCCCACGCAGGACATGGTCCTGGGGCTCTACTTCCTGACCTACGGGCACGCCCCAATCGATGAGGTGGACGCCGAGAAGCTCGACCCCAAGCCGCATCCATTCAAGACCGCCCAGGAGGCCGAGCTGTCGTACGAGAACGGGCTCGTCAAGCTGCACGACTGGGCCGAGTACCGCCGTGCGGGCCACGAGCACTTCCTGACCACGGTGGGGCGGATCATCTTCAACGACAAGGTGGAGCGAGCCCTTGCGGACGCGCTCGGGGACGAATACGACCCGGAGAAGTACGAGTTCGTGAACCACTCATTGAAGAAGAAGGACGTCAACGTGATGGTCACCGACCTCGTCGATACCTACGGGGCCGCGGCGGTCGCCCAGGTGCTCGATGCGTTCAAGGACCTCGGCTTCCACTACGCGACCCAGGCTGGGATCACGATCTCGAAGAACGACATCGTCTCTCCGCCCAACAAGGAGGAGATCCTCGATCGCTACGAGGAACAGGCCGCCGCGATCCAGGGCCAGTACGAGGAGGGCTACATCACGGCGGAGGAGCGGCACGAGGCCGTCACCGAGCGCTGGGACAAGGCCACCGAGGAGGTCGCGCAGGCGATGGAGGACAACCTCCATGAGCTCAACCCGATTTTCATGATGGCCAACTCGGGAGCGCGCGGGTCGTTCAAGCAGATTCGCCAGCTGGCCGGGATGCGCGGCCTGATGGCCAACCCGAAGGGCGAGATCATCGAGCGGCCGATCAAGGCCAACTTCATGGAGGGCCTGTCGGTGCTCGAGTACTTCATCTCCACCCACGGGGCCCGAAAGGGCCTGGCAGACACCGCGCTGCGCACCGCCGACTCCGGCTACCTGACGCGGCGCCTGGTGGACGTCGCCCAGGACGTGATCGTGCGGGCCGACGACTGCAAGACCAAGGATTTCATCGAGATGCCGCTCCGCGGCGACGACGGCGGCCTGAACCAGAACCTGATCGGGCGCGCTGCGGCCAAGAAGTTCGCCACGAAGCGCGGCCGTGAGCTCCTGAAGCGCGGCCAGGAGATCGACCTGCCCGAGCTGGAGCAGATCGCCGAGGCGTACGAGGGCGAAGAGGTGACGGTCCCGATCCGCTCGGTGCTGAAGTGCGAGCTCGAGTCGGGCGTCTGCCAGGCCTGCTACGGACGGGGGATGGCGACTGGCTCGACCGTCGAGCTCGGTGACGCCGTCGGGATCATCGCCGCGCAGTCGATCGGCGAGCCAGGCACGCAGCTGACCATGCGCACCTTTCACACCGGTGGCGTGGCCGGGCACGACATCACCCAGGGCCTGCCCCGCGTCGTCGAGCTGTTCGAGGCGCGGAAGCCCAAGGGCCTGGCGCAGATCGCGAGAGTCGCCGGCAAGGTCGCGGTGGAGGAGTCCGACAAGGCCGCGAAGGTGATCGTCACCGACGCGAAGGGTGAGGACGAGGCCTATACGTTCCCGGCGCGGACCCGCCTCAACGTCGAGCACGGCGACCGGATCGAGGCCGGCACCCAGCTCAACGAGGGCTCTATGTACCCCGCTGAGCTGCTCGAGATCCGCGGCCGCACCGAGACCGAGCTCTACCTGCTGGACGAGGTTCAGAAGGTCTACAAGGTGCAGGGCGTCGACATCAACGACAAGCACATCGAGTTGATCGTCCGTCAGATGATGAAGAAGGTTCGGGTCGAGTCGAAGGGCTCGACGACGCTGCTGCCGGGCCAGCTCGTGGATCGCCACCACCTCAAGCGGCTGAACAAGGAGGTGAAGGACGGCGGCGGCACGCCCGCGAAGGCCGAGGAGGTGATCCTGGGGATCACCAAGGCGTCGCTCGCAACCGAGTCGTTCCTCTCGGCGGCATCGTTCCAGGAGACGACCAAGGTGCTCACGGACGCGGCGCTCGAAGGGAAGCGCGACCGGTTGGTGGGCCTGAAGGAAAACGTCATCATCGGCAAGCTGATCCCGGCGGCGACCGGGCTCAAGCACTACCGGAGCCTCGAGATCGAGCCCCAGGAGCCGGCTCAGCGGCCCGAGGAGGATCTCCTCGACGAGGAGGAGCTCGCCGCCGAGCTCGGCCTCTCGGAGGACGGCGACGAGGTCACCGAGCTCGAGGGCTTCGGCCCGTCCTTCGCGGACGAGCTCGAGGAGCTCGCCCAGGAGATCGAGACCTCCGACGAGCCGGACTAGGCGCTCGGCTCCGGCCACTCAGGCGCCCGATTCTCACGCCGGGACCTCGGTGAAACACGCTCCCGAACTGTGACCACAATTGTGGTCACAATCCGGGAGGGGTCTCCACGGCTCCGCGGTTCACGGACGCCCCTACCGCCTGCCCCCTTTACGCCAAGGGGACGCGCGCCTCAGTCGAGGTGCGATCCGTACCCGAACCAGGCTAGACGGCTTCGCGCTCCGGCTCCGCGGAGCCGCGATTGTGGGCCGTCGAGGCCCGAGCGGGTGCGGGAGGGGTCAGCACCCGGATGCGCCCGCCGGGCGGGCAGTCCGGAAGCGGCTGTGCGTCGGGGGCGTGGGGGCCGCGGCGCGGATCGCGGGGGCGGCGCGGCTCAGGCCGCCAGCGCCTGAACTCGTGATCATCCGTCCCCGGCGGCGCCTCTTCGATCTCGGGCGTCTGATGTATCGCCCACCAGACCAGGTAGAGCAGACCGGCTACGGGGATCTTGAGGATCACCGCGAGGAAGAAGATCGGCCAGAACCCCTCCACTGCCTCAGGCAGTGTAGCCCGCCCGCGCCCAGTTCAGCAGCCTCTTCAGATGCGCGTCCGTGAGGCCCACGTCGGACTCGGTGGGCACCAGCAGGGTCGGGGCGGAGCGCGCGATCGCCCACGCCTGGCAGGTCTCGTCGATGCAGTCGTCCACCCAGGCCAGCCGGCGATCCCCCGCGTATCGGTCGATGGCCTCGATCTTCCAGTGGGCGGATCCGAAGCGCGCATTGCCGTCGAAGGTCAGGAAGGGAAGCTCTCCCGGAAGCCCCAGAACGCCCGGCAGCCAGTCGTTGGCCCTGTCCTCCCAGCCGGTCGCCCAGACGATCTCGTAATGGTCCGCAAGCTGGCTGAGTCGCTCGTTGATCCCGTGGGGAATGCAATGCGCCATCCCGTCGATCAGATGGAACCGCCCGGGCGCCTGCTCCAACGGGCCCTGAAAGCCGAACAGGCTGATGACGCCGTCGACATCCAGGGCCAAGATCGGCCGCTGATCGTCCATGCCTCCAGCGTAGACCACGGACTCCATGGACCAAGGGCCAGCCGCGAGGCTGCGGGACCGTCGCTATATTGCTTCGCCGTGCCGACGACGAGTCAGCTGATCAGAAAGGGCCGCACGCGGCCGCAGAAGAAGATTGCGACGCCCGGGCTGAAGTCCGGCCAGGGACGCAAGCGACGGATCGCGGCGCCGCAGCGGCGCGGCGTCTGCACCCGGGTGTACACGGCGACGCCGAAGAAGCCGAACTCGGCCCTGCGCAAGGTGGCCCGCGTCCGGCTGACCAACGGCATGGAGGTCACCACGTACATACCCGGGGAGGGACACAACCTCCAGGAGCACTCCGTGGTTCTCGTGCGCGGCGGCCGTGTGAAGGACCTGCCCGGCGTCCGCTACAAGGTCGTTCGGGGCACACTGGATGCCTCGGGCGTCTCCGATCGCCGGCAGTCTCGCTCCCAGTACGGAGTCAAGCGCTAGCGTGCCGCGGCGAGCCCGCGCAGCCATCCGCCCGGTCGAGCCCGATGCGATGCATCGGAGCAGGCTGGTGCAGCAGGTAATCAACAAGGTGATGACCGCCGGTAAGAAGTCGACCGCCGAGCGAACCGTCTATGACTGCCTGGCGGTCGTGGGGGAGCGAACCAGCCGCCCGCCTGTCGAGGTGCTGGACGAGGCGATCAAGGAGCTGACCCCGGTGCTCGAGGTCCGGTCTCGGCGGGTCGGCGGGGCCACCTACCAGGTGCCGGTCGAGGTCCAGGCTCGGCGGGCGCGCACGCTGGCCGTCCGCTGGTTGGTCCAGTTCGCTCGCAGCCGCCGCGAGAAGTCAATGGCCGAACGCCTTGCCAACGAGATCCTCGACGCCACCCAGCAGCAGGGCGGCGCCTGGAAGCGCAAGGACGACATCTACCGGATGGCTCAGGCCAACAAGGCCTTCGCGCACTACCGCTGGTAGAAGGCCGCTGCAAACCCTTGGGTGTTGGGGCCCCGGTCAGCCACGGCCCTTGGTCTTGGCCAGCCAGCGCGGCCGCAGGCCGGCGAGCTGGGCCGGGGTCAGCGTGGCGAGAATCGCGCCGCTGAACGTCAGCGCCAGGGCGCCGGCAAGCTCGAGCCAGAACCCGGTCTGGGGCACCGCTTTGGCTACGTCCGGCTGGCTGGGGAGCGAGGTGCAGTGCTCGCTCAGCGTGCCGGTGCTGTTCGCGTCCGGAAGGTCGACGATCAGAAACAGCGCCAGGGCGGCCAGGCCGGCTACTGCGACCGCGATCGCCGCCGGTCGGGAAGCTCCCAGAACGGCGACGATCACCGCACCGATCGCGAACAGCGCAATCACCCCCATCGCGAACTCGTGACGGTCAGCGGCCTCTTGGGCGCACAGCGGCTCACCACCGGGAAAACTGAACTGGAAGGTGGTCGTCAGCTCCGAGGCGAACAGGGCCACTGCCGCCACGATGCAGGCGTAGGGCAGTAGACGCTCGGGGTGGAAGCGGGTTCGCGGTGGCGGCCGGCGGTCGCTCACCAGCGGGCCGTCCCGCCCGCGGCACCCTCCGCGCCCGGCCCGGCGCCAACGGTGCCCGTGGGCACGCTCCGGCGCCCCGGCTGTCGCCGGTGGCGTTCGCGGCCCGTCGCGCGCTCGTCACGCAGGTAGACGGCGAGCAGGGGGCCGCTGACGGCGAGCGTCACCCCCGACGCCAGCTGGGCCCAGAAGCCCCCGAGCAGGGTGGCCTGGGCGCCTTCATAGACGGTGGCGTCGAGCCCCTCGCGCAGGCCCTCCGGGGCGTCAACCAGGAGGCTGATCAGGATGACCGCAATCCCGAGGACGGTCAGCAGTCGGGCGAGCCGCCATCTGCCGCCGATCGCGAGGGCGGCGACGAAGAACGCGGCGACCGCGATCCCGAGCACGGTCAGGCCGTGGGCCGAGCGCGGGGAGCGCTTGCCCCTTTCCGGTGCCGGCGGGTTCTCGACTCCGGCGTAGGAGGGAGAGTCGATCTTCACCGCGCGGTAGTCCCTGAACTGCGAGGCCCCCAGGGTGATGGTCGCCACGAGCGCCACGACGGCGACGCCGCCAGCCGGGGTTATCAAGCGCTCCGCGAGGTGGTCTGATCTGCGTCGCTGAAGCCTCATTCGGGCCTCCTGAGGGCCTTCAGGCCTCTGCTATATTCAGCCGTCGCTCGTGCGCAAGCGGAGCGCGGCGTGCGAGCGCAAAGATCCACTCCATGGAGAGCTGCACGATATAGGCGTTTCGGGCTAAGTCGGCAATCGCGCCAAAGGCCCGTGTGGGCCTTTTTTGTGCGCGAATACCGACTCGGAATCGCTAGGTCTCCACCGAAAGTGGCGCCACGGGCGCCGGTTCCCCACCCACCCAGACCAGCACATTCACGCACAGACATGCCACGTACATTCCCCCTAGAGAAGACGCGCAACATCGGCATCATGGCGCACATCGATGCCGGCAAGACGACGACGACTGAGCGCATCCTCTTCTACACCGGCCGCACCCACAAGATGGGCGAGGTGCACGAGGGAGCCGCGGTCATGGACTGGATGGAGCAGGAGCAGGAGCGCGGCATCACCATCACCTCTGCCGCCACCGCGTGCGAGTGGGAGGGCCATCGCATCAACATCATCGACACGCCCGGCCACGTGGACTTCACGGTCGAGGTCGAGCGCTCGCTCCGCGTGCTGGACGGTGCGATCGCGATCTTCGACGCCGTCGCTGGGGTCGAGCCCCAGTCGGAGACCGTCTGGCGCCAGGCCGACAAGTACCGCGTCCCACGGATCGCCTACGTCAACAAGATGGACCGGACGGGCGCCGATTTCGATCGGGCAGTCGAGACCATGCGGGAGCGATTGGGGGCCAAGCCCCTCCCGATCCAGCTCCCGATCGGCGCCGAGGACGCCTTCCAGGGGGTTGTCGACCTGATCGAGAACAAGGCGCTGGTCTGGACCGACGAGCTGGGCGTCGAGTTCTCCTACGGGGACATCCCGGAGAACCTGGTCGAGCAGGCTCACGAAGCCCGCACGCACCTGATCGAGGCCTGCGCCGACTACGACGACGACCTGATGGAGGCATACCTGAACGACCAGGAGATCCCCCACGAGCGGATCGCCCGCTCGCTGCACCGGGCCACCCTGGACATCAAGGTCACCCCCGTCCTGTGCGGGTCCTCATTCAAGAACAAGGGCGTGCAGCCCCTGCTCGACGCGATCGTCGAGCTCCTGCCGTCTCCGCTCGAGGTGCCGCCGGTGCAGGGGCTCGAGCCGCCTCGGAAGGGCGAGGATGGTGCTGGCCGCGAGGCCGAGCGCCCGGCCGATGAGGAGGCCCCCTTCGCCGCGCTCGCGTTCAAGGTGATGGCCGATCCCTACGTGGGCAAGCTGACCTACTTTCGGGTCTACTCGGGCAAGCTGTCGGCGGGCAGCCGCGTCCTCAATGCGTCCAACGGGCGAACGGAGCGGATCGGCCGGCTGCTGATGATGCACGCCAATCACCGGGAGGAGATCCCGGAGTGCTTCGCCGGCGACATCTGTGCCGGCGTGGGCCTCAAGCAGACCAGCACCGGCGACACCCTGTGCGCGCCCGACGCCCCGATCGCCCTCGAGACGATCGAGTTCCCGGAGCCCGTGATCGCGGTTGCGATCGAGCCGAAGACCAAGGCCGACCAGGAGAAGCTGGCCGCCAGCCTCTCGCGCCTCGCCGACGAGGACCCCACGTTCCAGGTGCAATCGGACGAGGAGACGGGTCAGACGCTGATCCACGGGATGGGCGAGCTGCACCTGGAGGTGATCGTCGACCGCCTGCTGCGCGAATTCAGCGTCGACGCGAACGTTGGCCGTCCGCAGGTCGCATACCGGGAGACGGTCCGGCGTCCCGCCGAGAAGGTGGAGGGCCGCTTCGTCCGTCAGACAGGCGGCCGCGGCCAGTACGGCCACGTGGTCGTGAACCTCGAGCCTGCCCCCGGCGAGGGCTTCGACTTCGTCAACGCGATCAAGGGCGGCGTGATCCCGAGCGAGTTCATTCCCGCCGTGGAGCAGGGAATCGAGGAGGCGCTCGCAAGCGGCGTTCGCGCCGGCTACCCGATGGTCGATGTGCGGGTCGAGCTGATCGATGGCTCCTATCACGACGTCGACTCGTCGGAGATGGCGTTCAAGATCGCCGGCTCCATGGCCGTTCAGGAGGCGGCCCGCCGCGCCGACCCGGTCCTGCTGGAGCCCGTCATGGCCGTTGAGGTGGTCACTCCGGAGGAGTTCCTCGGCGACGTGATCGGCGACCTCTCGCGGCGGCGCGGGAAGGTGCAGGGCCAGGAGCCGCGCGGCAACGCGATCGCGATCCAGGCGTTCGTCCCCCTGGGGGAGATGTTCGGGTACGCCACCGACCTGCGATCGTCGACCCAGGGCCGCGCCACTTACACGATGCAATTCGAGCGTTACGAGGAGGTGCCGGCGAACATCGCCGAGCAGCTCGTCGAGCACCGCAGCCCCGAGCCCGTGGCTGCAGGGTAGGTTTTCCTATATTTCCGGGGTTCGCCGGAGTGGCGGCGAGCCGAAACCCGCCCAGCGTGAGCAGACAGACTTCGAGAGAAACCCGCGAGCACCAAAAGGAGCGAGATGTCCAAGGAGAAGTTCGAGCGCGATAAGCCGCACGTCAACGTCGGGACGATCGGTCACATCGACCACGGCAAGACGACCCTGACCGCGGCGATCACGAAGGTGCTCTCCGAGCAGGGCTCCAACACCGAGGCGCGTTCGTTCGAGTCGATCGACAACGCCCCCGAGGAAAAGGAGCGCGGGATCACGATCGCGACGGCTCACGTCGAGTACCAGACCGAGAACCGCCACTACGCGCACGTGGACTGCCCGGGCCATGCCGACTACGTGAAGAACATGATCACTGGTGCGGCGCAGATGGACGGCGCGATCCTGGTGGTGTCGGCGGCCGATGGGCCGATGCCGCAGACGCGCGAGCACATCCTGCTGGCGCGCCAGGTGAATGTGCCCTACGTGGTCGTCTTCCTGAACAAGGTCGACATGGTCGACGACGACGAGATCCTCGAGCTGGTCGAGGAGGAGGTCCGCGACCTGCTCAAGGAGTACGAGTTTCCGGGTGACGACACTCCGGTGATCAAGGGCTCGGCGCTGAAGGCGCTGGAGGGCGACGAGGAGGCCCAGAAGGCGATCCTTGAGCTGGCCGAGGCGCTCGACACCTACATCCCCGAGCCCGAGCGGGACCTCGACAAGCCGTTCCTGATGCCGGTCGAGGACATCTTCTCGATCACCGGCCGCGGCACGGTCGCCACTGGCCGAATCGAGCAGGGCATCGTCAACACCGGCGACGAGGTCGAGATCGTCGGCATCCAGGACACGACGAAGACTGTGGTCACGGGAGTGGAGATGTTCCGCAAGATCCTCGACCAGGGGCAGGCCGGAGACAACGTCGGCTGCCTGCTGCGGGGGACGAAGCGCGAGGACATCGAGCGCGGCCAGGTGCTGTGCAAGCCCGGGTCGATCACCCCGCACACCAAGTTCAAGTCCGAGGTCTACTGCCTCAAGAAGGAGGAGGGCGGTCGCCACACCCCGTTCTTCTCCGGATACCGGCCACAGTTCTACTTCCGGACCACCGATGTGACCGGGGTGGCCAACCTCCCGGAGGGCACCGAGATGGTGATGCCGGGAGACAACGTCGAGATGACGATCGAGCTGATCCAGCCGATCGCCATGGACAAAGGCCTTCGGTTCGCGATCCGCGAGGGCGGCCGCACCGTAGGCTCAGGGGTGGTCAGCGAGATCATCGAGTGATCGCCGGGGCCGGCCCCACGGGCCGGCCTCTTTTTGGGCCCGCGGAGTCGCGGGAGAAGTGAAAGGACATACGACCGGGGCGGCGCCCCACCAACGGGGCGGCGCCCCAACTGCGCGATAGGACAGATGTCAGCGATAACGGCGAACAAGATCCGCATCCGCCTGAAGGCGTACGACCACGACGCCATCGATCGGGCGGCGCGGGAGATCGTGGAGACGGCACAGCGGACCGGCGCCCGGGTCGCCGGGCCCGTTCCCCTGCCCACCGACAAGAACGTCTATTGCGTCATTCGCTCGCCGTTCAAGGACAAGGACTCGCGCGAGCACTTCGAGATCCGTACCCACAAGCGGCTGATCGACATTCACCAGCCGACGCCGAAGACGATTGACTCGCTCCAGCGTCTCGACGCGCTGCCGGCGGGGGTCGACATTGAGATCAAGACGTAGATCGGATGGCGGCGATCATCGGCAAGAAGCTCGGGATGACCCAGGTGTTCTCGGAGGACGGGACGCGTGTCCCCGTCACCGTGATCCAGGCCGGGCCCTGCCCGGTCACCGCCGTGCGTGCGGCTGATCGCGACGGCTACGCGGCGGTCCAGCTCGCCTTCGGGGAGCTGCCGGAACGCAAGCTCACGAAGGCGGAGCTCGGGCATCTGAAGAAGGCGGGCGCCCCGGCGGCCCGCACGCTGGTCGAGTTCCGCGATCAGGGCGAGCACGAGGTGGGGCAGACGCTCACGGTCGATCAGTTCGAGCCTGGTCAGCGGGTGAAGGTTTCCGGGATCGCGATCGGCAAGGGGTTCGCGGGCACGATCCGCCGCCACAACTTCAGCCGGGGGCCGATGACCCACGGCTCGCACAACGTTCGTGCCCCTGGCTCGGTGGGGGCCAGCGCCGATCCGGCGCGGGTCTTCAAGGGCCTCGGGATGCCCGGCCGCATGGGCGGGAAGCGGGTGACCCAGCGACGCCTCGAGGTCGTCGAGGTGGACGCCGAGCGCAACCTGCTGCTGGTGAAGGGCGCGGTGCCCGGGCCGCGCAACGGCACCCTGGAGATTCGGACCGACTGATGCCGCCGCAGGCCAAAACGGCTGGTAGTCGAAGCCGGGCGACACGGACCGCGGTCAAGGCGCCGGTGCTGGGGCAGACTGCGAAGGCAGACCTGCCGGCCGCGTTGTTCGGCGAGGACTTCCACGAGTCGCTCGTCCACGAGGCTGCGCGAGCCGACCTGGCTGCCCGGCGGCGTGGTACCGCGTCCTCTCTCGGCAGGGGCGAGGTCGCCATGACTGGCGCCAAGGCCTGGCGGCAGAAGGGCACCGGCCGCGCACGCGCCGGCGCGCTCAGCGTCCCGCACCGCCGCGGCGGAGGTGCCGCCTTCGGACCGACGCCGCGCACTTACACCGTGAAGGTGAACCGCAAGGCTCGTCGGCGCGCCCTGCGTGCGGCGCTGTCCGTGCACGCCGCCCGCGGCAGCGTCGCCGTGGTGGACGGCGCGAGCTTCAAGGAGCCGTCGACCCAGCAGGCCGCGAAGGGTCTTGAGGCCTGGGGCGCGCGAAGTCCGGCGCTGATCGTCCTCGATGCGGACGAGGTGGGGGCGCTGAAGAGCTTCCGGAACATGCCCCGCGTGACCGTGGTCGGGGCCACGGCGGTGGGGGTGGCCGACGTCATCGGCCACGCCTCTCTGGTGATCTCGAAGCAGGCCCTGGAGGTGCTCCAGGCGCGCGCTACGGACGTCAAGCGCGGCGGTGGCGAGGAGGCCGGTAAGTCCGGGACCGCTTCCTCCGAGGAATCCGCAGCCGAAGGCAAGGATTCCGAGGAATAACAGTGGACCCCCGTCAGGTGATCATCGAGCCGGTCGTCTCCGAGAAGAGCTACGCGCTGATGGCCGACGGCAAGTACACGTTCCGCGTCGACGAGCGGGCGCAGAAGACCCAGATCGCTCGGGCGGTCGAGGAGATCTTCGAGGTGCGCGTCAAGTCGGTGCGAACCGCCACGGTGCGTTCGAAGCCGAAGCGCCGTGGCCTGCACAGCGGCCGCACCCGCTCCTGGAAGAAGGCGGTCGTGCAGCTGGCGTCTGGGGACCGGATCGAGCTCTTCGAGGGCGCCGCGGTGGCCGAGTGAGGAACTGAGATGCCGATTCGAAAGTCAAAGCCAACCAGCCCCGGGAGGCGGTTTGCGACCTTCCAGCTTCGCGAGGAGCTGACCACCGAGCAGCCTCACAAGCCCCTGACCGAGGGCAAGTCGCAAAGCGGCGGACGGAACTCGCGCGGCCGGATCACGTCGCGGCACCGGGGCGGCGGCGCGAAGCGCCGCTACCGCCGGATCGACTTCAAACGCCGCAAGGACGGCGTGCCGGCGAAGGTGGCGACGGTCGAGTACGACCCGAACCGCACCTGCTACATCGCCCTGCTGGAGTACGCCGACGGCGACAAGAGGTACATCCTCGCTCCGCAGGGGCTGCGGCCCGGCGACCGGGTTCAATCGGGCGAGGGCGCCGATATCCGACCCGGCAACGCTCTCGCGTTGCGGTCCATTCCCACGGGAACCATCGTCCACAACGTCGAGCTCGTCCCCGGCCAAGGGGGCCGCATGGGGCGTGCCGCGGGCGCCGGGATTCAGGTGGCCGCCAAGGAGGGCCCGATGGTGACGCTGCGCCTCCCCTCCTCCGAGATGCGGATGGTGCGGGCGGACTGCCGGGCCACGGTCGGCTCGCTCTCCAACGCCGAGCACCAGAACATCAAGCTGGGCAAGGCGGGCCGCGCGCGCCACAAGGGGCGCCGGCCGCAGACCAGGGGGGTGGCGATGAATCCGGTGGACCACCCGCACGGCGGCGGCGAGGCCCACCACACTCCCGGCGGCCATCCGGAGACTCCATGGGGCAAGCCCACGCTGGGCTACAGGACGCGCAAGAAGGGGAAGAGCTCCGACGCGATGATCGTTCGCGGACGCCGACGCGGGAAGAAGAAGAGGTAGGCACGCCGATGGGACGCTCGACCAAGAAGGGCCCGTTCGTCGAGGACCGCCTGCTTGGGCGGATCCAGCAGATGAACGAGAGTGGCTCCAAGCAGATGATCAAGACCTGGTCCAGGCGCTCGACCATCTTCCCGGAGATGGTGGGCCATACGATCGCCGTCCACGACGGGCGAAAGCACGTCCCGGTATTCATCTCGGAGTCGATGGTGGGGCACAAGCTGGGCGAGTTCGCGCCCACCCGCACCTTCCGGGCGCACTCGGGAACCAAGGCGGAGCGCTGAGCCGTGGCGGCGAGCGAGAAGCGAGAGCCCGAGAGCCCGGTGGTGCGCGCCAGCGCCCATTACATGCGGGTGGCGCCTCGCAAGGCGCGCTTGGTGGCAGACCAGGTGCGCGGGCTCACCGTGCCCGAGGCGCGTACGCTGCTCGACTTCTCGGCTCGCGGGGCAGCGCGGGACATCGCGAAGCTGATCGCATCCGCAGCGGCCAACGCCGAGAACAATCACGAGCTGGTGGCCGATGACATGCGGATCGCGGAGATTCATGTCGACGAGGGCCCGACGCTGAAGCGCTGGCGAGCCCGTGCGCGCGGCCGCGCCACCAAGATCGAGAAGCGAACGAGCCACGTGAGCGTTGCGCTCACGCCAACGGAGTAGGCGGGGAGGAGAGATGGGACAGAAGATTCATCCCGAGGGTTTCAGGGTCGGCTACATCCACGACTGGAAATCCACCTGGTTCAACGAGCGCGAGTTCGCCGACTACCTGAACGAGGACATCGCCATTCGCGAGCACATCCAGCGCAGGCTCGCGCACGCCGGGCTCTCTGACATCAGGATCGTCAAGCAGCGTGGGGAGGTCACCGTCGACATCCACACGGCCCGGCCCGGGATCGTGATCGGCAAGTCGGGCTCCGAGGTCGACGCCCTGCGCCGGGACCTCCACAAGCTCGTGAACAAGCCGGTGAAGGTCAACATTCGCGAGATCAAGCGCCCCGAGCTGGATGCGAAGCTGGTCGCCCAGTCGATCGCGGAGCAGCTTCAGAACCGGGTCGCATTCCGGCGCGCGATGAAGCGCGCCCTCACCTCCGCGATGCGCTCCGGCGCCAAGGGCGTCAAGGTCCAGGTCTCCGGCCGTCTCGGCGGCGCCGAGATGGCCCGCACCGAGGGTTACTCCGATGGCCGGGTCCCGCTTCACACGCTGCGGGCCGACATCGACTACGGGTTCGTGGAGGCTCGGACCACCACCGGGCGGATCGGCGTCAAGTGCTGGATCAACAAGGGCGAGGTGATGCCGGAGGGCTATGGACCCGGTTCCGGAGAGGAGGGCGCCGAGGCGATGACCCCGCGTTCGGGACGCCGGCGCACGGGCCGTCCGGAGCGCCGCCAGCGAACCGCGGCCCCCGTCGGCCCCGCTGCTCCCACCCGCGAGCCAGCACCGGCGGCAGCCTCGGCCGCTGAGCCACCCGCCCCGCCCGAAGGCGCACCAGAGGGTGGAGCAGCGGATTTGAAGGCTGCTGAAGCTGGAACGGCCGACGCTGGATCGGCTGAAGCTGGAACGGCCGACGCTGGATCGGCTCAAGGTGGTTCGGACGACGCTGCATCGGCCGGGGCCAGCGGCGAAGCCGCGCATCCAGCTTCGCCGGATGACCGGTCGCCTCCGGCTCCCTCTGCGAGTGAACCTGCCGCCCCGACTGCGCCCGAACCTGCCGCCTCCGAGGCCGGCACGGATGCCAAGTTGGACGAGGAGGCGGCGGTTGATGCCGGCGAGGCTTCCGGCGGAGGTGATGAATAAATGCTGATGCCGAAGCGCGTCAAGCATCGCAAGGTCCATCGCGGGCGCATGCGGGGGAACTCCAAGGGGGGCCACCAGGTGGCCTTCGGCGAGTACGGCATGAAGGCGCTCGAACGCGGCTGGATCACCAATCGCCAGATCGAGGCGGCACGCGTCGCCATGACCCGGAAGATCAAGCGCGGAGGGAAGGTGTGGATCAACGTCTTCCCCGACAAGCCCTACACGAAGAAGCCGGCCGAGACGCGCATGGGCTCGGGCAAGGGCAATCCGGAGGGCTGGGTCGCGGTCGTGAAGCCGGGGCGGGTGATGTTCGAGCTGGCGGGGGTGCCCGAGGACCTGGCGCGCGACGCGATCCGGCTCGCCGGCCACAAGCTGCCTGTGAAGACGAAGTTCGTGAAGCGCGAGGGGGTCGCGGAGTGAAGGGGTCGGACGTGCACGCCCTGAACGACCACGACCTGGTCGACCAGCTCAAGGAGGCACGCCAGGAAGCCTTCAACCTGCGTTTCCGCCACGCGACCGGCGAGCTCGAGAATTCGGCGGGCCTGGGAGCGGCCCGCCGCGACGTCGCTCGCCTGCTGACGGTGGCCCGCCAGCGAGGGATCGACCTCGAGAAGGAGCTCCGGCACTGATGGCCGAGGAAGACAAGAACCAGGTTGAGGCCAGCGACGAAGTCGCGGAAGATGCGGCTGAACCTGCCGCCCCGTCCGAGCCCGAACCCGCCGGCAGCGCAGACGAAGCCGAGCAGCCGGCGGATGATGAAGTCGCGGAAGAGGCGGTTGAGCCGACCGAGGAGGCGGCGGAGCCTGAGGCCGCCGAGGAGCAGCCAGCTGCCGCAGAGGAGCCGGCAGTTGACGAAGCTGAGGCTGATCTTGATCCGAAGGCCAGGCGGAGGCTCGAGCGCTCGCGCGCCTCGGGTCCGCCGGGTCCAGTGCGGACGCCCGACGAGCGGGCGACGGGGCGCGCATCAAAGCGCCGCGCTTCCGCGGAACGTCGCCGGCGCTACCGGACGGCCCAACGGGCAAAGCGTGGTGAGGCGGGCTCAGGGACCCCCGCGGCCGCACGCGAGCCCGGTCCGAAGAAGGTCCGCCGCGGCACGGTGGTTTCCGCCGGCGGAGACAAGACGATCACGGTCGAGATCGCTGTCGTCAGGCGCCATCCGACCTACGAGAAGGTGGTGCGCCGGACCAGCAGGCTTCACGCCCACGACGAGACGAACCAGGCCCAGGAGGGCGACGTGGTGCGGGTCGTCGAGTCACGGCCGCTGTCACGCACGAAGCGCTGGCGGCTGCTCGAGGTCCTGGAGAAGGCCCGATGATCCAGCAGGAGACCAAGCTCCGCGTGGCGGACAACTCGGGCGCTCGCGAGATCCTGTGCATCCGGGTGAAGGGTGGGCACCACCGGCGCTACGCGAGCGTTGGCGACGTGATCACCGCGACCGTCAAGCAGGCGGCGCCCCACGGTGGCGTGCGCAAGGGCGAGGTCGTGCAGGCGGTCGTCGTGCGCACCAAGAAGCAGCTGGGGCGCTCCGACGGCACATACATCGCGTTCGACGAGAACGCTGCCGTGCTGATCGACCCGCAGCGCAATCCGCGTGGGACCCGGATCTTCGGCCCGGTGGCCCGAGAGCTGAGGGAACGGAACTTCATGAAGATCGTCTCGCTGGCTCCGGAGGTCCTGTAGCAATGAAGGCCATGAGGATCCGCAAGGACGACACGGTGGTGGTCACCGGCGGCAAGGAACGCGGCAAGACCGGCCGGGTGCTGCGCACCGATCCCGGGAAGCGACGCGTGTACGTGGAGGGGCTGAACATGATCAAACGGCACCAGCGTCCGCGCTCGGTGAAGGACACGCAGAAGAGTGCTGAGGCGGGCGGGATCATCGAGAAGGAGGGGCCGATCCACGTCTCCAACGTGATGCTGCTCGACCCCACCGACAACAAGCCCACGCGCGTCGGCGTGCGCTCCGCCAGTGGCAAGCGGGAGCGCTACGCAAAGCGCACCGGCAAGGCGATCGAGGAGTAGGGAACGGAGCGATGGAAGCGACCACCACAGAAGCCCAGCGCGCGGCTCCACCGCCGCGGCTGCGCGAGCGCTTCGAGAGCGAGGTCGTCGAACGCCTGACGGGCAAGTTCGGCTATGGCAATCGCATGGAGGTTCCGCGGCTGGAGAAGGTGACCGTCAACATGGGCGTCGGCGACGCGAAGCAGACCACCTCGGTGCTGGAGGCGGCGACAGAGCAGCTCGGCGTGATCTCCGGACAGCGTCCCAATGTGCGCCGGGCCCGCAAGTCCATCGCCTCGTTCAAGGTCCGCGCCGGGATGCCGGTTGGCGTCGCCGTGACGCTGCGGGGGGCGAGGATGTGGGAGTTCATCGACCGGCTGGTCTCGATCGCAATCCCGCGCATCCGCGACTTCCGTGGGCTGAACCCACGCGCGTTCGACGGACGCGGCAACTACTCGCTGGGGATCCGCGAGCAGCTGATCTTTCCGGAGATCGACTACGACTCGATCGACGAGGTCCGCGGGCTGGACGTGACCATCACGACCAGCGCGGCGAGTGACGAGGAGGCGTTCGAATTGCTGCTCGCCCTCGGCTTCCCCTTCTCGGCCGAGGGCCGCCCGGGAGAGGTCGACCATGAGGCCGAGGAGGAGGAGCGCCGCAGGGAGGAGGCCCGCAAGCGTGCCGAGGCCGAGGCCGCGGCCTTGGAGCAGCTCAAGGAGGAAAACCCCGAGGCCTATGCCAAGCGAGTGAGACCCGAGGACGGCGAGGAAGGCGAAGAGGGAGCCGAGCCGGCCGAAGCCGCCGAGGAGACCGAGAAGGAGGAGTCCCAGGAATAGCTCGATCGCCGATCGAGCAACCACGAATCATGGCCAAGACCTCACAGACAGTCAGACAGCGACGCAAGCCCAAATACCCGACGCGGGCGTACAACCGCTGCCGCCGCTGCGGGCGCTCGCGTGCCTACTACCGCAAGTTCGGCATCTGCCGGCTATGTCTGCGCGAGCTCGCGCACCAGGGGTACATCCCCGGAATGACGAAGTCGAGCTGGTGATCGGGCTGGGACGACGATGGCGGTAAACGACCCGATATCCGACTACCTGACCCGTGTTCGCAACGCGCTCGCCGCGCAGCACGCGGAGGTCGAGGTTCCCGCGTCACGCCTGAAGAAGGAGATGACCAGGATCCTCGCCGAGCAGGGATACATCACCGAATTCGCGGTCGAGCCCACCCGGGTCGGCGAGGCGATCCGGATCAAGCTCAAGTACACGGACGGGCGCGGGTCGGTGATCGCCGGGCTGAGGCGCATCTCCCGCCCGGGGCGGCGCCGCTACGTCACCCACGAGGAGATCCCGCGCGTGATGGGCGGCATGGGCACGGCGATTCTTTCGACCTCGGTCGGAGTGATGACCGGTCACCAGGCCAGGCAGCGCGGCGTCGGCGGCGAGGTCGTCGCCTACGTGTGGTGAGCGCCGGATGATCCCATGAGCCGAATCGGAAGGAAGCCAATCGCGATTCCAGATGGGGTAACCGTCGAAGTCAAGCCCGGCATGGTCTCGGTCAAGGGCCCCAAGGGGGAGCTCGCCCAGACCGTGAGCCCCGAGATGAGGATCACCCAGGGCGAGGGCCCCGACGCAAACGGAGGCGAGCACGCTGCCGGGGCGCTCACGGTGGAGCGGCCGAGTGACCGCGGCGAGCATCGCGCCCTGCACGGCCTGACCCGCAGCCTGATCGCGAACATGGTCCAGGGCGTCACGGAGGGGTTCGAGAAGCGGCTGGAGATCCAGGGAGTGGGCTACCGGGCGCGCCTTCAAGGCAAGTCGCTGGAGCTGAACGTGGGCTATTCGCACCCCGTCTCGGTCAGCGCCCCCGAGGGCATCGAGTTCGAAGTTCCCGTACCGACGCAGGTGGTGGTCCGGGGAATCGACAAGCAGCTTGTCGGCGAGATCGCCGCTCGCATACGGCGCTCCCGTCCACCCGAGCCGTATAAGGGGAAGGGGATCCGCTACGCGGGCGAGCACGTCCCCCGCAAGGTCGGGAAGCGAGCTTAGTCCGTGGCCGTCCTCACCAAGCCGCAGCACAGACTGCGCCGCCGCCGGCGAGTGCGCGCCAAGGTGCGGGGCAGCGCCGAGCGTCCACGCCTGTCGGTGTTCCGCTCCAACCGAGGCGTATTCGCGCAGCTCATCGACGACGAGGCGTCCCGCACCCTGGTCGCCGTGGCCTGGACGGAGCCCGAGCTGCGCGCGCTGGACTCGATGGAGCAGGCGAAGCGCGCCGGCGCCGTGCTCGCCGAGCGCGCGAAGCAGGCAGGCGTTGCGACCTGCGTCTTCGATCGCGGCGGCTATCGGTACCACGGCCGCGTAAGGGCCCTCGCCGAGGGCGCGCGCGAGGGCGGGCTGCAGTTCTAACCCGCTACCTTGATTGATCCGCATGAACCGAGACATCGAGACAGTCAGCCCCCAGGGCCTCGACCTACAGGAGCGAGTGATCGAGATCAATCGGGTCGCCAAGGTGGTCAAGGGCGGCCGGCGCTTCTCGTTCACCGCATTGGTCGCGGTCGGCGATGAGAACTCGGTGGTCGGAATCGGCTACGGGAAGGCGCGCGAGGTCCCGCTTGCGATCCAAAAGGCGGTTGAGAACGCGCGCAAGAGCCTCATCCGCGTGCCCATGTACGGACAGACGATCCCGCACCGGATAATCGGCCGGTTCGGCGCTGGCCACGTGGTGCTGCGCCCGGCGAGCCCGGGCACCGGGGTGATCGCGGGCGGCGGCGTGCGTGCCGTGCTCGAGCTGGCCGGGATCCGGGACGTGCTGACGAAGAGCATCGGCACCCAGAACCCGATTAATCTCGTGAAGGCGACGATGGAGGGGCTGATGGGCCTTCGCCGCCCCGAGCAGGTCGCCAAGCTTCGCGGCCTCACCGTCAACCAGGTGCTCGGCATCCAGAAGAACGGCCAGAAGACCGAGACGATCGAAGCCACAGCGGCTCAAGGTGGACCGGCCGAAAGTGGTTCAACCCAAGCTGGGTCGGCGGTTGATGCTCCCGAGGAAGCGGCGGATTGATGATGTTGGTCATCAAGCAGATCCGCTCGGCCAACGGCGCCAACCCCAAGCAGCGCGACACGCTTCGCTCGCTGAAGCTCGGTCGAATCGGCCGGGAGTCCAAGCGGACGGACAGCCCGGAGCTGCGTGGGATGCTCGGGATCGTGGGCCACCTGGTGAAGGTCCAGGAGGAGGCCGGCTCGTAGTGCCTCGGCTCGCCCCGGACGAGATCGGGCTCCATTCGCTGCGCCCGAAGCCAGGCTCACGTCATCCTCGAAAGCGGGTCGGCCGTGGCGCTGGATCGGGACTGGGCAAGACTGCCGGCCGGGGCACCAAGGGCGCGGGCGCCCGCTCGGGCAACAAGCGCAAGCCCGGCTACGAGGGCGGCCAGAACCCGATCCACATGCGCACCCGAAAGCTTCGAGGGCCGCGCCGCAAGATGTCCATGCCCTTCGAACGTTTTCGAACCCACACGCAGCCCGTCAATGTGGCCGACCTCGAGGCGCGCTTCGCCTCGGGCGACGAGGTCACGCCGGACAGCCTCCGAGCCGCCGGGCTGGCGAAGCGACGCCATCCGGTGAAGGTGCTGGGGCGAGGCGAGCTGACCAAGAAGCTCACTGTCCGCGCCCATGCCTTCAGCGCCTCCGCGAAGGAGAAGATCGAGAAGGCCGGCGGAGCCTGTGAGGTGGTCGACAGCTAGTGCTTCAGACGATCGCCAACGCCTTCAAGGTCGCCGAGATTCGCAAGAAGCTCGCGTTCACGGCGGCGATGCTGTTGCTCTATAGGCTCGGCGCCTACATCCCGGCTCCGGGGGTGGATCTCAACACGGTCAAGGAGATCGAGTCGAACTTCTCCGGGAACTCGATCCTCGGCTTCCTCAACCTGTTCAGCGGCGGCAGCCTCTCGAGGCTGTCCCTGTTCGCGCTGGGGATCATGCCCTACATCACGGCCTCGATCATCCTCCAGCTCCTGACCGTGGTCGTGCCCTCGCTGGAGCGGCTTCAAAAGGAGGGCGAGGTCGGCCAGCAGAAGATCACCCAGTACACCCGCTACCTGACCGTGGCCCTCGCCTTTGCCCAGTCCTTGGGCTACGTGTTCCTGTTCCGCTCCTTCCAGAACGCCGCCGGAACCAGCGTCGTCGGCACGCTGACCTTCCCGAGGGTGTTCCTGATCGTGATGGCACTGACGGCCGGCACCACGCTCTTGATGTGGCTCGGCGAGCTGATCACCCAGCGCGGGATCGGGAACGGGATCTCGCTGATGATCTTCGCCTCGATCGCATCGTCGATTCCGAACGGGATCCAGGCGTGGTGGACGAACCCCGACCAGGTGTTCGTGGTGATGATGCCGTTCATCGCCCTGGCCGTGATCGTCGGGATCGTCTTCGTACAGGAGGGCCAGCGCCGTATCCCGGTGCAGTATGCAAAGCGGGTCGTCGGCCGGCGGATGACCACCGGCGGCTCGACCTACCTGCCGCTGCGCGTCAACATGGCGGGCGTCATCCCGGTGATCTTCGCGGCCTCGATCATGGCCTTCCCGCCGACCATCGGGCAGCTCCTGAACACGCCCGCGGCGCTCGACTTCGCCGCCTTCTTCAGCCCCAACGGCTGGGCCTACGTCGTCGGCGAGGTCTTCTTCATCGTGATCTTCACCTACTTCTACACAGCGGTCACCTTCAACCCGGTGGACCAGGCTGACAACCTGAAGAAATACGGCGGCTTCATCCCCGGGGTGAGGCCCGGACGACCTACCGCCGAATACCTGGACCGCATCCTGTCCAGGCTCACGTTCCCCGGGGCTCTGTACTTGGGCGCGGTCGCAGCGCTCCCGACCATCCTGATCAGCCAGACGTCGGCCAACTTCTTCTTCGGCGGCACCTCGATCCTGATCGTGATCGGCGTCGCCCTGGACACCGTGAAGCAGCTGGAGGCGCAGCTCATGATGCGCAACTACGAGGGTTTCTTGAAGTAGCCGGCGCGGGCGCTGCAAACCTTCGCCTGCCGTCGTCCTCGGGTGATCGTCTCGCTCACGTACGTTTTCAGTACGCTCGCTTCGCCGATCACCCTGCGTCCTAGGCAGGCTCGGTTTTCGCGCCCGTTCGCCCCATCAATCGCTGGTCCACCGATGTCTGAGTTGAACCTCGTCTTACTAGGTCCGCCCGGGTCCGGCAAGGGGACCCAGGGCGAACGCCTGCAAAAGGACTTCCGGCTTCCGTACTACGCAACCGGCGACATCCTTCGCGCGGCGGTCCGCGATGGCACCGAGCTCGGTGTGACGGCGAAGGAGTACATGGACCGGGGGGACCTGGTGCCGGATGAGGTGATCGTCGGGTTGATCGCGGAGCGGGTCGCTCGTTCCGAAGCCGGCGACGGTTTCATTCTCGACGGGTTTCCACGGACGATCGCGCAGGCCGAGGCGCTGGACGCGAAGATGGAGGAGCTCGGCCGCGCGCTGACCGCCGCGGTCCTGATCGAAGTCTCGGACGAGGAGGTCGTTCGCCGCCTCGGTGGTCGGCGCACGTGCGTCAAGGAGGGGCACATCTTTCACGTCGAGTTCGATCCTCCGAAGAACGAGGGCATCTGCGACATCTGCGGTGCCCGCCTCGAGATCCGCGAAGACGACAAACCCGAGGTGATTCGCCACCGCGTCGAGGAATATCACTCGAAGACGGAGCCGCTGGTGGCGTATTTCGAGGACAAGGGGCTGTTGCGGCGGGTCGACGGGTCGCTCGAGCCGGACGACGTCAACGACCGCATCCGTGCCCTGCTCGCCACCCTGCGCATGGAGGAGGAGCTTTAGGTGGGCCGTTCGGGGCCGTTGTGCCGATAGTCCGGAAGACCGAGGAGCAGATCGAGCTGATGGCCGCCGCGGGGGCGATCCAGGCCCGCTGCCTCCGCATGCTGAGCTCCAAGTGCCATCCCGGCATCACCACCGCGGAGCTCGACGAGGCTGCGCAGCGCTTCATAGCGTCGCAGGGAGGAGAGCCCTCCTTCAAGGGGTACCGTGGCTTCCCCGGCTCCATCTGCACGTCGCCGAACTCGATGGTCGTTCACGGCATCCCGGGCGCCTATGAGCTGAAGCGCGGAGACATCATTTCGCTCGACGTGGGGGTGACCAAGGACGGCTGGGTGGCCGACGCGGCGATCACGGTTCCGGTCGGGCCAGTCAACCCGGAGGCGCGCCGACTGCTCGACGTCACGAAGCAGGCGTTGATCGCCGGCACCCAAGAGGTTCGGCCCCGCAACCGGCTTGGCGACGTCTCCTCGGCGATCCAGCGCCAGGTCGAGCTGGAGGGCTTCTCGATCATCCGCTCGCTGGTTGGCCACGGAATCGGCCGGGACATGCACGAGGACCCCCAGATCCCCAACTACGGAGAGCCGGGCAGAGGTCCCGAGCTCGAGCCGGGGATGGTGTTTGCGATCGAGCCGATGGTGAACGCCGGCAGCCCCGAGGTCCGTGTGGGCGAGGACAACTGGGCGGTCTACTCCGCCGATGGCTCGCTGGCCGCCCATTTCGAGTTCACCGTTGCCGTCACCGAGGACGGCCCACGCGTTCTCACCCCCTGGCACGAGGAATAATCGCCGCCGGCGAGCTCCCGGATCACGCACCCCCTGTGCGGCAGCGCGCGCAGAGGCCATGGACCACGACCTCGGCACCGTCGGGCGCGAAGCCCTGCTCGGCCGCCAGGCCGAGCGCTCCATTCAGGGAGACGTCTGCCTCCAGGTCCTCGACCGCGCCACACCGGCGGCACACCAGGTGTTGGCGCTCGCGAGGTCGCCGATCCAGGTGACCTTTGGGGGCGCGGTTGTGGCCACCGTGGGCGTCCTCGTCGGCCAGGCCAGGCCTAGGGGTCCGCCCGTAACTGCCCTGCTACCATTCTCGATCGGCCATGGGGCCGTCTTTTTGTGCCCGCGGGCCCGATTCATGGGGCCGGTGGGCCTTCTCCGGAAAGTGATTGGATACGACCCAGCGAAGGGGCGATGAAGGTTCGAGCGTCCGTAAAGCCGATGTGCGAGCGTTGCCGGGTGATTCGGCGGCGCGGCGTCGTGCTGGTCATCTGCTCGAACCCGCGCCACAAGCAGCGGCAGGGTTGAGGTTGCGGGGGGACTGATTTGGCTCGTATCGCTGGCGTAAACATCCCGCTCAACAAGCGCGTCGAGGTGGGCCTCACCTACGTCTACGGAATCGGCCCCTCCACCGCCGGCAAGCTCGTCGAGAGCGCCGGGGTGGATCCGAACACCTACGTCAAGGACCTGACCGACGACGAGGTCGTGAAGCTTCGCGAGGCGGTCGAGTCCAAAGAGGTGGAGGGGGACCTGCGCCGCGAGCGCTCCCAGAACGTCAAGCGGCTGTCCGAGATCGGCGCCTACCGTGGGCTCCGCCACCGGCGCGGCCTTCCGGTCAGGGGACAGCGAACCAAGACCAACGCCCGCAGCCGCAAGGGCCCCAGGCGAATGAGCGTCGCCGGCAAGCGCAAGGCGCCGGGGCCGAGGTAGGAGGAGACGGGTGGCGCAACCGAAGAAGGGCACACGCGGCAAGGGACGCTCCCGCCGGCGGGTGAAGAAGAACATCGCCTACGGAATCGCCCACATCAAGACGAGCTTCAACAACACGATCGTGACGATCACGGACACCGACGGAAGCGTCGTCTGCTGGGAGTCCGCCGGCTCGGCCGGCTTCAAGGGCTCGCGGAAGTCGACCCCGTTCGCCGCCCAGGTGACGGCCGACTCCGCCGCGCGAAAGGGAATGGAGCACGGCCTCGAGCGGGTGGAGGTTCACGCCAAGGGTGCGGGCTCCGGCCGCGACACGGCGATCCGCTCGCTCCAGGCGGCCGGGCTCCAGGTCACGACCGTGAAGGACGTCACTCCACAGGCGCACAACGGCTGCCGGCCCCGCAAGCGCCGCCGAGTCTGATGGCCCGAGACACCGGTCCGCAGTGCAAGCAGTGCCGCCGCGAGGGACAGAAGCTGTTCCTCAAGGGAGAGCGCTGCCTGACCGAGAAGTGCGGCGTGGAGCGGCGGTCATATCCGCCGGGTGAGCACGGGCGTGGGCGCATGCGCCAGTCGGAGTACCGACAGCAGCTTCGCGAGAAGCAGAAGGCACGGCGCTACTACCAGGTGCTCGAGAAGCAGTTCCGCGGCTACTACCAAAAGGCCTCCCGCCAGCCGGGCGTCACCGGCGAGAACCTCCTGCGGCTGCTGGAGCAGAGGCTCGACAACGTGCTCGTGCGCCTAGGCTTCGCCGCCTCGCGGCGTCAGGCCCGGCAGCTCGTCGGCCATGGCCACTGGCTCGTAAACGGGCGCCGCGTTGACATTCCCTCGTACCAGGTCCACCCGGACGACGTGATCACGATCCGGCCCGGCTCCGCGGCCAGCGACGTGGTGCGCACGGCCACCGAGCTCACCACGGTCGTGCCACCTTGGCTGCAGGCGGACCACGACGCCCTGACCGCGAAAGTGCTCCGCCTGCCCGACCGCAGCGAGATCATGACGCCGGTGCAGGAGCAGCTGATCGTCGAGCTCTACTCCAAGTAGCGCTCGATTCCAACCCGACAACGACAAAGCCAGAGGAAGCAATGACCACCCTGCCCGAGTTCCAAATCCCGAAGATCTCCTCAGAGGACGTCGACGACAACCGCGGCGCCTTCACCATCGAGCCCCTCGACAAGGGCTTCGGCTACACCTTCGGCAACAGCCTGCGCCGGGTCCTGCTCTCCTCGCTTGGCGGGGCCGCGATCAAGAGCGTGCGGATCGAAGGCGTGGCGCACGAGTTCTCGGACGTCTCCGGGGTCAAGGAGGACGTCACCGACATCGTCCTGAACCTGAAGGACATCGTGATCCGCATGCACACCGATGCGGACGAGGTGGAGGCCCCGCTGGTCGCCACCGGTCCCGGCGAGGTGAAGGCGAAGGACATCGACCTTCCCGCGGGCGTTGAGATCCTCAACCCGGAGGTCTCGATCGCGACGCTCGAGAAGCGGACCAAGCTGGAGATGTATCTGACCATCGGCCGCGGTCGCGGCTACTCGCCCGCCGAGGAGAACAAGAACGAGGATCAGCCGCTGGGGGTGATCCCGATCGACTCGATCTTCTCGCCGATCCGCCGCGCTTCCTACTCGGTGGACTCGGCACGGGTCGGCCAGCGCACCGACTTCGACAAGCTGTCGCTGGATATCGAGACCGACGGATCGATGGAGCCCGCCTCCGCGCTTCGCGAGGCGGCCGAGATCCTGATCAAGAGCCTGGCGATCTTCACCGACGCCGACCGGGTGGAGGAGCTGACCAGTCGCGACGGCGCCGGCGCGGTGGAGCCCGGCTTCGCGCAGCTCGCCACGGGCGAGGGCGACGACCGCCTGATCGAGGAGCTGGAGATCGGCGTCCGGGCCTACAACTGCCTGAAGCGGGCCGGCATCCAGACGGTTGGCGACCTGATCCAGCGCTCGGAGTCGGAGCTGAACGCGATCCCCAACTTCGGCAAGCGCTCCACGGAAGAGGTGATCGAGGCCCTGAACGCCCTCGGCCTCACGCTCAGGGACGAGTAGGGCGCAGGCGGAGGCCCGGATGCGCCACCAGAAGACCAGGCACAAGCTGAGCCGGGACACGGCGCATCGCCGCTCGTTGCTGCGGAACCTTTGCCGCGAGGTGATCCAGCATGAGCGGATCAAGACCAGCCAGGCGAAGGCCAAGGCGGTGAAGCCCGAGCTCGAGAAGCTGATCACGCTTGCCAAGCGCGGGGATCTCCACGCGCGCCGCCGCGCCCTGTCCGAGCTAGGCCAGGACAAGTTCATCGTCCACAAGCTGTTCGAGGAGATCGCCCCTCGTTACGCGGAGCGTCCCGGCGGCTACACGCGGATCATCAAGCTCGGCCCGCGCCGCTCCGATTCCACCGAGATGGTCTTCCTCGAGCTGGTCTAGCGCCTGGCGGTCGTCCGCCTCACGGTTGCCTACGACGGGACGCCCTTCGCCGGCTGGGCGGCTCAGCCGGGGCTGCGCACGATTCAGGGCGAGCTGGAGGCGGCGCTTCAGCGGATCCTGGGTGTGCCGGTGTCGCTGACCGTTGCCGGCCGGACCGACGCGGGCGTTCACGCCTGGGGGCAGGTGGCGAGCTTCGAGCTCGAGGGCGCCCCGCCGGAGGGCCTGGCCCACCGTCTGAATGCGATCCTGCCGACGGAGATCTCCGTGATCGAGGCGCGAGCGGCCCCCGCGGAGTTCGACGCCCGCCGGGACGCCCGCTCGCGAACCTATTGCTACCGAGTGCTTGCGTCTCCGGTTCGGCACCCGCTGGAGACGGGGCGCGCGCTGTGGTGGCCGCGCCGAGTCGAGCGCACGGCACTGGACCGATGCGCGGCGGCACTGGTGGGCAGGCGTGACTTCACCGCCTTTACTCCCACGGAAACCGAGCACGTCCGCTTCGAGCGCGAGGTGACCCGGGCCGAGTGGCGCGTGCAAAGTCCCGCCGAGCGGTTCCCGGGCGAGCTGCTGGAGTTCTGGATCGAGGCGGACGCCTTCATGCGCCACATGGTCCGGGTCCTCGTCGGGACGATGCTCGAGGTGGCGAACGCCGCCCGCAGCGCCGAGGACTTCGCGGACCTGCTTCGCGGCGCACCTCGCGAGCGCGCCGGCGAGACGGCGCCTCCGCACGGCCTCTACCTGGCGTCGGTCAGCTACTAGGCCACATCCCAGCCGGAACTTCGTTACCCGGCTGCCTCGCGGTCGCTCAGCTCCACCTCACCGAGGCTCGCGGGGCGGCCGGGTAGGTAGATCGAGGAGCCTGTGGCCAGGAGGACCGGCTTGCCCCCGGCGTTGGTCACCGTGGCGCGGGTGATCGCGATCGTGCGCCCGGTGTGGATCACCTCAGCCTGCGCGGTGAGCTCCGTCTCGTCCGGCATCACGGGCCGCAGGAAGTTGGCCTTCAGGTCGAGAGCGGCGAAGGCGACGCCGGCGGGGACGGTCGTCTCCACCGCGATCAGCATCGCGAAGTCGGCGAGCATCGCGATCGCGCCGCCCTGGAGCCTTCCGGTTGGGTTGGCGAGCCACTCGCTCCGTGGCATCGCCACGGTGGCCCTGCCCTCGCCGATCTCCACCGGGACCAACCCGGTCAGGTGATGGACCGGAGGCGGTGGCAGCTCGCCGACTAGCTGGCGGCGCATGATCTCGGCGCCGGGGAGCTCGCTCCAGATTTCCTGCCCGATGATCCCGTTCGGGGCCGGACGCAGATAGGGATCGGGTGTCTCGTACTCGGGGGGCTCGAACGGCTCGGGATCCGCGGGCGGATCCGGCGGCGGCTCGACCGGAGGGAAGATCGTCAGCCGGGAGGTCCCGTGGGCCAGCAGGCGCTCGCTTCCCTCCTCGATCACGAAGGCCTCCGACAGGCCCACGGAGCGCCCAACGTGGATCGCCTGCCCGCTCGCGGTCAGCACCCCACCCGGGCGTGCCGGACGCAGGAAGGACAGCGACAGCTCGGCGGTGGTGCATGGGGTGGCCGCCGGCAGCTCGGATTCGACCGAGCAGCCGAAGACGATGTCGGCGAGCACCGCCAGCACTCCTCCGGCGATCACTCCGTTCGAAGATGCCAGCCAACCCGAGGCGGGCATCTTGGCCTCGGCGGTGCCGGACCCGACCCCGGTCGGCCGGGCGCCCGTGAGGTGGGAGAGCGGCGGCGGGGGCAAGAAGCCCCGGCGCCATCCCTCCAGGCGCTCACGCCCGGGCAGGGCGATCAGCCGAGGGTCGAGGTAGGCGCCCCGAACCGGCTCGCGCCAGACGTCGGTGGCCGCGCCAGGCGTGGCTCGCTTCACGGCGCCAACCTAGCGAAGGGAGGAGGGGCGGTTCCCGGCCCGGGGTTAGGCAAGCCTTATTAGGGCACCCTAAGACTGATATGCTGCCGCGCCGATGGGCTCCTTCGTAATCACGCTCCGCGAGGGCTTCGAGGCGGCGCTGATCGTCTCCCTGATCCTCGCCTACCTGGCGAAGACCGGTCAGCTCCAGGAGCATCGTCGCAGCGTCTGGCTGGGGGTCGGTGTGGGAGTCGCCGCAAGCGTCTTGATCGGCGCGATCCTGTTCGCCTCGGCCGGGGAGCTGGAGGGCGATTCGGAGGCCCTCTATGAGGGCACGGCGATGATCGTCGCCGCGGGCGTCGTCACCTGGATGGCCTTCTGGATGCGAAAGCAGGCGGCCACGATCGGGGGCCATCTCCGAGCGCAGGTCAGCGAGTCATTGCGCATCGGAGGGGGGGTCGCGCTGGCGTCGGTGGCCTTCATCGGAGTGGCCAGGGAGGGTGTCGAGACCGCGCTGTTCCTGTTCGCCTCGACCGGCGAGTCGGGCGCGGTGGTGACCATGATCGGCGGGATCGCCGGGCTCGTGGCCGCGATCGTTCTGGGAACGCTCTTTTACCGGGGAGCCCTGCGCATGAACCTGAGCCGGTTCTTCCTGGTCACGAGCGTGCTGGTCATCGCCTTCGCCGCGTACCTGATCTTCAGCGGCATCCACGAGTTCGGCGAGGTCGCCGGCAGCGAGGCCCTCGAGCTCGCCGCGCCGCTCGCCGCGCTGCTCTACGGCGGGGGATTCGCGCTGCTCTACCTCCGGGATTCGCGGCGGCCGGCCGCCAGGCCCGCCGCCGAGCCGGCGCCTGAGGCGGAGAGCGCCGGCTAGAAGCCAGTCAGGCGCTCACGCGTCGAGCGAGCCCTGGGCCGGGTATCCGATCCGGCCTTCTAGGACGATCGCGAAGCGCGTCAGCTCGTGGTCCTCGAGGCCACCGTCGGGCTTGATGTGGCGCACTCGCCACCCGCGGGCCAGGAGCGCGTCGGCGATCAG
>Ga0134122_10000015_pt1 | contig 78308 bp, 110 predicted proteins | sample KB302_FD_96461 | JGI IMG/M metagenome (GOLD analysis project Ga0134122, IMG submission 96461) | Terrestrial soil microbial communities without Nitrogen fertilizer from Kellogg Biological Station, Michigan, USA - KB3-0-2 | ecosystem: Environmental > Terrestrial > Soil > Unclassified ... | reverse complement strand
CCACTAACTCATTTAAGAATGCCATCATCTCCTCGTCGTGCTGTTCGTCGGTATGCCCTTCCTTCAACACCGCTTTCTTGATTTTATTTCCTGCCTGATCCAGTTCTTCCGTCTCCACAAACTTAATTCTTTCTGCGCCACCTTCGGCAATCTCCGTTTCGTAGTGGTGTTTGCTGATGTGCCACCGTTTGCTTTTGGTACGCTTGAGTTCTTCTTTATTCAGGTTGTAGAATCGCTGTGCATCGGTCTGATGCCAGTAGCCTTCGATGGTTCCGAGCAGCGATTGAATCTGTGAGTCGAAGGAGAGAAACTGTTGTCTTGGTACTGTGATCCGCATAGGGTTATTTTGGTTTAAGGAGTGAATTATTTTCATTGGTATCTGCTATTCTTTAACTGTTTGAGTAAGTCCAGTTTGAAATCATGCTTCCGTTTCTTACGTGTCTCCCGTTTTAGTTTATCAATGTTGCGCCGTTGCACTTGCTCCTGAATCATAAACTTAGCCGGTGCTTCCTTGCTGATGTATTCGTCAATCTTTTCTATCTTATGTAATGCATGGCTATATGCTTTGTAAGCCACACTCCGAAATCCGCTGCTCTTAGGGTTGGTGATGAACTTCTCAAGGGTGCTCTCACGTATGAATAAGTCAGCACAAAACTTTTTATGTCCACCGCAATATTTTTTTATCACCTTATCAAGCAACTCTCCATCCCTGTTCACGTCAATAGGACTGTTGAGTACCTGGTCATAGACAATATCATACATTGTCCTGTTGAAGAATTTTGATCTTGATAAAAAGGTATCTACCAGACGAAAACGATAATGAAATACACGGCAGAATCGTTCGAGTGTTCCGTACTTCTCTAAAATCAGGTCATGCAGTTGGCGAAGTAATATTCTCTCTGAAGCACCAACGCGAGGCTTGCGAATAGGATTCGCCTTGCGCATGGCATTGAGACGGTCAGAGAGTTCTTTGGTCATCATTTTACCGCAGCCGTTACATTTTCACCTTTCCAAATTCTGTCAAGCAAACTTCCTTCCTGTGCCGTGTACATCAATCGTTCAGAAGTTTCCTGAAACTGATTGAGCATTTTCTTTTCGGTGCGTTCAAGGAAATCCTCTGCGCTTTCTTCTACTTGTAGCACAGTAACAATTCCGCACTGGATGGTATTGAAGGAAGTGTTTTTCATAAGAAGATTATTGAAGCAAGCCAAAACAAAAGTGCGATGAATGCAAATATCGAAAGCCACGACATGAACTCGTTGAGGTTATCTTTTGTGAGCAGGTTTTGAAGGAGGCGTTTCATAGTTCGAATTCATCATTTAGAATTGAATCAATTTCCTTGCGCTCATTATGCGTCATTAACCAAACGTCAATTGGTGGCAAATCAGAAAATTCCCAGCGGATTATTTTACCTTTCTCTGATTGTACCCTCAATGTCACTTTCTTTTCCCTGATTAAGAAATCCACATCATAAAACTCGACGGTGTTGGTCAGCCTGCGGTCAATGTATTTTACAATCATCTTGCCTGCGTTTTATTTTCGGTGATGGAAAGGTCGGAGCCAGTGAGAGCGAAGAAAACATTTTGGAGATGATGTACAGTAAAAATTTCAACAGAACTTAATTCTAAGTGCCAACTATTATCATCGTTTATATTCACTTCAAAATCGCAACTATATGAACCATCATCATTGTTTTTAAAGCCTATGCAGTAAGCTTTATCTTCTTTATCAATGCACCTAAACCCAAATTGCAAAAGTCTTTCCTCCGTCAACTCCACCCCGCTATACCCATGAGCCTTCGTTGACCATTGCTCCGATGACCACAAGTCGAACAGCACTTTTCCAGTGACAACGATCTCATTTCCCTTGTTATCCTTGATGATATTTCCGACGCGCAGGTCTTTACTTGTTAGGGGGGTGCTCATTTGGAAGAGTTGGATGAAACACTAATCAATCGGTAAACTTTACATGGATATGTTGCTTGTTTTTCAGCCGCTTCGAAATCTACACCTATTTCAAATACGTGCCCATTCACATCAAGCCAAACCCATGATTCAGCCGGTCTTATTTTTTTAGGAAGTATCTGAGGAACATTATTCACCCAGTCCTGCTTACTTGCAAGTTCGAAAAGAAACTCTGCTTCTAATTCTATTCTCATTTCACTTCGTTTTGGTTCTAGGGGGAAGGGTTAAGAATTACTATTGCACGTTCAACATCTGCATCTGTTAATCCATCAATACCATCCGTATTTATAAAAAATGGTTTTTGATCTTCGAGCATATCTGAATCATCATCAAGAATAACAAAACTTTCAATAGTGGTATCACACTGATCTAACCATCGTTGTATTTCATCACCTCGACAACTCAATCCATTGCCAAGAAGTATCGTGTGGTCTATTGGCGCTTTTATCACTCCCCAATGATTGAATAATTTTTCTTTTCCTTCTTTGCTTTTGTACTGCAATCGCCATGATGATGAAAAAACTATCTCAGCGCCAGTTGCTTCAATTATTTTATTCAATCGGGCAATACAATCCTTATCAGTCGGATAACCAAATTCATCATGCCATTGTTCAGAAGGCACGCACCATCCCGTTTTAGGAATTGAAATCACTCCATCTACGTCCAAGAAAATAACTTTCATAATTTTTCTCCTTTAACTGAACCTTCCGAGGAAGGGGTTAAAACAAGTTCTTCGCCTGTCAAACTGAAATACAAATTTTGCAGTTGGTGAATATATTTAATTAGTGTTGGCAATGTTTCTGATTTTTCTCTCCCTGTATAGTAATCTGCAAATCCAATTGCCCATTCATTACCTCTATACTTAAAGGTTGCTAATTTTTTAAGATCAGTTGTTGGAAATCGAATGGTATAAATATGGCTGTCTTTATATTTTGAAAACCAGAACTTCAACAATAGTTCTTCAGTAATTGGAATGCCATCAAAATTTTCGTAACTCCACTCTTCACCTTCCATACCATTAAAGTCATTGTCTGGAACCAATCCATCTTCATGTAATTCGACTACTGTGAAAATCCTATCTCTCAAATTCACATCATCATTAAAATCAGCACATGCCTTAATCTTATTTCCAAGCCTCAATTCGTTTGCTTTCATGTTGTTGTTTTTAAATAGTGCCGGATTCTTTCCCTCCGGCGTAAGCCATTCACGTTTTAAAAATTGCCGTCTATTCCGGCATGCCACCTTCTTAACCCAAAGGGAAGTAGTGAGTTGGGCAACGTATCTCACTAACGCCCGACAATGGTTTGCCGTTGTCGCGGGGCTTATCGTTCATTTCTTTAGCAATGGCGGTTCAGGAAGTGGCATCCAATAGGTGTTACTGCTAACAATTTTATTCCATTTATCCTCAGTGTTTAGCCATACTCCGTGATCTTCTTTTGAAAAAAAGGCAATCACTATAAACATTGAGCCTGCAATTGATTTGAATGAGCATAAATATCTACCTGAATCTTCCGGCAATTCATTCTCAACTGAAATCCATTTACCTTGCTTTTCCCATAACTCCAACTGATACACAGCATAATGCTCCATTGCTATGACCTGCTTATTGCCTGCTTCTGAATTTTTCTCCAATTGAATACCAGGGTGCAAGTCAGTAAGCCACCGGGAAGCTGATTTTTCTTTGAGGTGTATCATTGTTATTATTGTTTAAAAAAATGGCTGCTTTTTTCGTAGGGAACGGTACGATGAAATCCGTTCTCACTTTTTTGCTGGAAGCCCCTGTTGTCCAGACAGGGCGTTCTCGGTTCCTCAGTCAATGTGAAACTGGTCGAAGTGTACCATGTAAACGTAACAGCCATTTTAATTTTTTGAATGCGTGAATTTTGAAACATTGAATCTGATAATGTCTTTCGCGAAATCCCTACTCCGTCCATGGCACTTCGGACAAATGCTCATACCATTAAACCGTGGCTTGAAAGACTTTCCGCAGTTGTCACAGTTACGAAGGTAGATACTTTGCTGTTCCTTCTCCAACTTGGTTCGCTGAAAGCATGCCCAACACAGTGTTCGCCACTCCTTACCTTTCGGGGGACTTATCGGGGTTTTGCATCGGGCACAGCATTTTTGATTAGCCATGGCGGCGGCCATGATCTTTTTGCCGTATTCTTCTTCTTTATCGAAGAATTTGTGATGTTTTTCATCGTAGCCATACCTTTCATGCCATGGCTTTGACTTATTCAGGCCCGCTGCTATTTTGTGTTGTACCCGTCCTTCATCAAGGAAGTGTTTCACACCTTCATTGCCATGGAAGTAAAGCAATACGCGACCATGGATATAGCCTATGTGCTCCCGCTGTGGATTGAGTAATCGGTTTCCATCAATATAACAGGACTTCCGGTTGTAAGCTGTAAACACGGCATCATCAATAAATACAAATTGATCTCTTGAGCCCCCATACTGGCCCGACAATATTGGGCGAAATTCTTGAATCAAAGCCTTTTCTCTTGTGATTCTTACTCCTTTATCATCAGTTACGGGCTCATGCCTCACTTCATCAAAAATCTTATCATTTTGGTGGGTTTGGATCCGCTGCAGTAGGTTATTGGTTTCTCCGATGTAAACCATTTGACCATGGTAGAATAGGATATAGCAAGCCGATATGCGATTAATAGCAGTCGGTAATTGAGTTATCGCAAAATTTGATACGTCAATCATCAATATTCTGTGCTTTTTAAGTAATATTCCTTCTTTCCTACTTCATGCCCCTTCCCGGGATATTTCTTCAGGCGATCTCCGTTAAACAGTATTTGCGTGTTTACCCAATAGATGTTTTTCTTGTAGTGGGTAAGGATGCTTGCGCCTATAAGCCCATTAACAGCAGTATTAAACGATGTCCGGCTGTTAATTCTCATTTCTTGCATGTACTTATTGGTAAAAATGCGGATTCTGTCAGTATTCGGAGCCATGGACATTGCTATTATCATCAGCAACCGAAAGGAGCCTGAGTTAAGTTCGGTGATCTTGCGCCGTTGCCCCTCTCCAACATGGAATAACTTGGTATATTTAATTTCTTCTACATTTACCACCCGCTTGAACTCCTTTCCGGCGATAACCGTTATCTGGGTATGCTCAACATAGTCGAAAGTTACATTGTAGATGAAGGGATTTACAGCACCATCTATTTCAGTGACATCCTCAATAATTTCATCGGTATTCATGCGACAAATGTAAGCCGTACAAAGTACATTTAATGTGCGATGAACAGTTATTTGTACACAACTGAATGTTCAAAAACCTGAACATGAACACCGACAAATTGAAATCCCCCTATGAAGAATATTTCCCAACCAGTCATTTACATTTCTATTGCGTAAACGGTACTTTTCCCCTGTAACCCCCAACCATATCCCTAACATCAGGTTTCGTCAATCTCCAACGTAGTTCAATCCCTTCTGCTCTTTACTCTGCTTGACATACCTGAACGGTTCAGGGTCACTGTAACCAGTAACATGGAATCCAGAGGCATTTGATTCAAGAGGAAGGTCATCACACCACCACCCATACCATGTCCCACTAAGTTTTTCTTCCTTTCGTTTCTTGCACATTTCTTTCAAATAAGAGTCTAATCCTTCTACCATTCGACAAAGGTAATAATTCTTTTCGCCTAACGAGTAAAACGACGCTGAGGTGCAGTCCGGGGGGAATGCACACAGAGGGCAAGGTCGTTCCCTGATTCTTTATGTGACGGTTATGTTATTTATTTGTACATGGTATTGTCTGATTTTGGGGGTAACCCTACCCCCTACAGCCGAAGTACCCTTACTTGCCTTATACCCCCGCCATCAAACTTTACTTTTTTCCGCCAATAGGCACTTGAAGCAATCTGTGGCGATCGATGGAGGATTGACTGGCGCAAAGCTGAAAGGATGAAGCAACCAGGAACGGACCTGATCTTGATTACTCGAAACAAATGGAACGGTGATAAATGGGCATTGGCTACTATTCAGGACACAATGACAGTTATTGCCACATTGACATGGTGTTTACTTTGCATTAGCGGGACGATCTAATGTTGGTTGATACCTGAGTAAGCACCTTTGTTGAATGTGGATAGTTGTTAACCGTTGTGCTTCGTTGATAGGCTTATTTGTGCCTTTGCTCCTGATTGTTACAGCCTTGTATCGGTTACATCTCATTATCCATATGTGCGTAACGTGTGGATAATAGATGGTGTTGGAGAATACCACACGTTACCAAAATCTATCCTTGAAGGGTATTTTTAGCCATATGAAACAATACAATGTAGTTTGAATATGGATACAAGTATAAACCGGAGTTAATAAATGATCCTCAAATCGGTAGTATGTTATGGCAAGTAGTTACAGTTCCGTTGTATAGCGCGTTATGGAGCGCCACATATAGCGCACTGTGGATCGTATAGTATAGCGACGTATTGGGGCTGTGGTATTGCGACGTGTGGAGCTTATTGGTATACACTGTGGATCGCTATACAATAAGAATAGGCACAATAAATGCAACAGTATTGAGCATGTCAGACACCGAGATCATTCAAAAGGCTATTGCTTCCAATCCTAATTTAAGCATGTCCCAAGTAGCCGGAAAATTGGGTATATCGTTAAATACACTGAGGAAACGCATGCGTGACAATGGTATAAGTTCGGGACGTAAACGGGGGCGCAAGGTCAAACCTTTGGTATTGGCATCTTGATTGTGTACTATTTTATTGTCTATTTATTTCCTCATTATGTGGAATTGAATGTGGTGCATATTCTACACAATTACTCACCTATTTACTATTTGCTTCGTTTGTTGCGTTATTTATTGGTTTAATTATTGGCACAATTACTGTAAAGTATCTTTGTCCTATTATTAACCACAAAACAACCATCTACAAAATGAATCTTCACACAGAATTTAAACCGAGTGAATCAATTAAAGGATGTCATTCACTTTATGTCAATGGATTGAAAACAAACGTTTACTACTTTGACAAGAATTACAAATTTTTCACCTCAACACATTCCCACAATTTACAACCGTATGCAAAGTTCATTGAACGGTTAATACTTGCTGGGGAAGTATTCCCGAAAGATGGCAACTGGGAAATGTTTGACTTGTGCGCACATTGTGACGTGATCGCAAGTGAAGTAATCGAAATCGAGCATGAACCAAACTGGGAAAATAGAGTAAATACAATGTCCGGTTGCTTCCATATAGTAAAGGAAGATGTATTGAAGCAATGCAAAAAAATATCATTCACTCAGTTTTGTAAAAGACTTGTTGACAATACTATTAGCTCACGTATCGGAGTTAAATTTTACCTTACAGCTTACGAAGTTTATTTCATTTAATCTTTGTTCCGTCCTTCACGCTAACGGCGTGCGAATCTTACGGAAAGGGGATGGGGCGCAATGAGCATAAGCTCAGTAATTCAAAAACTATCTACAATGAAAAATCAAGCAGAAGTAATCAAAGACTTTCGACCGTCTTTCACCAGTAATTCGCTCACCTTACAAGATTGCCGCGTTTACTATTGCGGCAATAAGGTTGATGAAATTATGAGAGATGAAACGAAACAAAGCAAGCACATTTTTTCAATCATCAGTCACGGTACAATCATCGGGAGCATTGCCCTTAAAGATGATGACAGGCAGCGAGTAAATGAACTTTTAAAACCTATCGAATTTACACGGGTTGCAAGTGATGTCAATGGAAATTCACGCTACGTTTGTCACTTCCTCTCTTTCATCAATGAGGGGGATAAAATTAAAGCTGATACCCTGGGAATTTCATTTGTCTCTGAAGAATATGACATTGCATTACTCAAAGCCAAACAATTAGGGGGACGCAAATTTCACAATAAGCAATACGGCGGCGGGATTGTCTTTCAAATGTATGACAGCCAGCAATTAGAAATGAATCGGAAGATACGCGAATTATCCAAAGTAAATTCCAATTTCATTCAAGAGTGGACACCGAAACAATTTAAGCAGGTGGAGCGGGCTATCTATAAACACTTCCTAAAATACACATACAAATGGCAGCCAACACACGACAAGGAAAGCGCAAAAGAGTTTCATCCTTTCAGCTATCAAGATATAGACGAAAAGTTAGGGTTAGCTTACACAAGTTCGAGCGCCTACGCCGGTTATTGGGTTTGCAATGGAGGGTACATGAGGGCAAATGATTCATACCACTTCCACGCCTTCGCAATCAACACAGACGGCAAAGTAATTGGAATCGTGCAGGATGAAAACGAAAAGGAAATTTTCATTGAGTTGTAAAGATAGTCCGTAGTTTCCCCCGTAGATGGTTCTACGGAGCTTGCCCGGTGTACCTTGAATGCGTTATCCGGGCGCAAAGAGTACGAGTGAGTTACTCTGTTAATTTTAAAAATCATCTACATGACTATTTACGAACACGAACAACGCGCAAGATTCAACAATGAATTTAGCAGCGTCATGAATTTCATCCGTCAGGATTTCCCAGCAGCCAAAGATTACAATGTCACCGCGGAAGATGAAGTAGAAATACTGGACTCTCAGGACATGGTAATAGGAAAGACTACTACTGACCATCTCACAAAGTACTGGAACAAAGCGGAGGGATTTTAACAATGAAACGTCCCGACCGTAGAATCGAATTCGAGCCGACCTGCAAACAGGCAGATGAAACATTTAAGATCGCTGAACTTTTCGAGAGTAGCAACATTGGCATCTTTAGAAATTCGACAGGTCTACTTATTTCGAGAGAAGTAATAGTGGAAGATTCCCTGGAGCCGGTTACTGTAAACGACAAAAATCAAATTTCAATTTTTTAACTCACCTTAAAAATTCACAATAAATGAGCAACACAACCGAAGCAGTGCAAAAATTGCACAAGTTCAAATTGAAAGTTATCTACCCACCGAAAGCACCCGACTTTGCTTTGATGGAAGATGAAAAAAGAAATCCGATCGGTTCAGTATTCGAAGGAGATACCGGAAAAGAACAAGCGGAGTTTATCGCAAAGGCAGTCAACAATCATTACAAACTCATTGAGGCATTGAATAAATGCGCCTATCAGCTTCAGACTTACGTTGAGAGCAACGCATGGGACGCAGAAGATGATAAAGCCTATGACAATGCAATGAAGTTAATTCAATCACTCAGTTAATCCAACTCTTTCCATTTCGGAAACAGTTCAATCAGTAAGTAAATAATCTTTACCAACTCAATTTAATTTCACTCTTAAAACCAATTCACAAAATGAGAAATGAAAAATCAGAGTACGAAATCCATCATGAAAAAATGAAGGCATGGAATAACCGACGCGCAGAATCGGAGAAAAAAGGATTAGAGAAATTCAAGAGATTGCAACGTGATCCTATTCTCCATCCATCCAAATTCAGGTTGCCATCAGAAACAAAAATATTAATCTTCATCCTCCTTAGCTGGTTACTTTGCAGCAGGATTCACGCGCAAACGACAGCCCAGGGCAAGTCCCTTGTAAAAGAGCAAGCCGACTACCAAAAGTTCGTACAGTCAAGCAGCAGCACAGCCAAGAGCGAAGCGGACCTTACCAAGAATGCAACCGACACCGGTTACTACTTCACCACCAAAGATGGAGTAAAGCATCGAGTTTACCGCAGCATCAAAGGAAGTTTTTTCTACTGTGTGCAGTCGAGGAAGTCAGGGGCATGGTACAAAGTTTACGTTAAAGAGACAGCAGAATAATTTCACCCACCAAAAAACAAAAAACATCATGACAAAAATTTTCAAAGATTACTCAGAGTTTATTGACCGTTCCGATAAAGATGTGAATGGGGTTTCTCCTGAATTTGCTGAAGTAAATCCGAATTGGGAGAAAGAAAATAAGTATAACAAAGGCTGTTGGAATTGCAGTGATTGCAGTGGTTGCAGTGATTGCAGTCGTTGCAGTGATTGCAGTCGTTGCAGTGGTTGCAGTGATTGCAGTGGTTGCAGTGATTGCAGTGGTTGCAGTGATTGCAGTGGTTGCAGTGGTTGCAGTGATTGCAGTGGTTGCAGTGATTGCAGTGGTTGCAGTGATTGCAGTCGTTGCAGTGATTGCAGTGGTTGCAGTGATTGCAGTGATTGCAGTGGTTGCAGTGATTGCAGTCGTTGCAGTGATTGCAGTGGTTGCAGTGATTGCAGTCGTTGCAGTGGTTGCAGTCGTTGCAGTGATTGCAGTCGTTGCAGTGGTTGCAGTGATTTAAAAAACGCTCGCCCAGTCGAACAAGATGCACCACAGGAAAAAGAATCTATTCCAAATCGTATCTACATCGGAGGCGTTCCGGTTCCCGTTATTCCAAATATTCACCAAAAATTATTGGAAGCCATTCAGGATAACGGCAACCAATTAAATATGTCCACATGGCATACTTGTGATACTACACATTGTCGCGCCGGATGGATAAACCATCTTGCAGGGAAAGAAGGTAATGAATTAGAACGTGCAACCTCCCCGGCATTTGCCGCGCAACAAATTTACAGAGCATCTTCACCGATTGAAGTTGCCCCACCACGTTTCTATGAAACAAATGAAGTGGCGATGAAAGATATTATTCGTTGTGCAGAATTAGAAAAGGAGCAGACGAAGGATTAAAGGGTGGGTTTTTAGGTAGTCCGGTAACGGTGCGGCAAGTTCGACTCTTGCGCCGGACACAGTAACATTCAGAACACTTTTAACAGAAAACCAAAATCAGAAAATTATGGATGATGCAACAGCCAAGCGAATAATCAGAGGACTGAGGAAGCAAAATAGAATCATGCGCCAGACCTTAGAAAACATTGTCGAGCGCATTGACGTAGTAAGACAGGGCGACGCATTTTGCCAAGCATTACATGACAGGGCAAATGAAGCACTCGAAAAAATATCTCCGTTCAAAAACCGCAAGCCATGAGAACAGCCAAAGAGTTAGAACAGATCATGCGCAACAATCCTATTGACTCCGACAAATACATGGACGCATGGGATGAAGCGAAACAACTTGCTTACGATAATACTTTCGGACAGGTGACTAAGCAGATCAACCCAGAGGCAGTGCAGGAACTTTTAGAGGCACTAACAACGACGTATGAAGCCCTTAAAGATTTGGTAAGACAATTACCTGTAGATGAGAGATTGGCTGATTATAGATTAGACTTTGCAGAATCCGCAGAGCAAAAAGCTATCGCCGCAATCGTAAAAGCAACACTATGAAAGACTACCTCCAATCCGTTAACAACGCGCAACGCCTCTTTGAACTGTTACGCATGGGAATGACTTTCGATTCAGCTTACTTCGACGTGTACGGGCATTATCCGAATGGTGAGCAGCCAAAGACCGGAACCATTGCACCTGACTATTGGATTGAACCTTACTCAACAAAACTACTTTTCAAATGACAATACTTCCACCAGATGATTCCGCACAACTCCGTCGTTACCTCCTGCAGACCGATGAACAGTTAGCGGAGAAACAGTCCCGGGTTCAGCGCCAGATCGTCATTGCCTACGAGAACGGCGATGATGAAGGTGTGAGGCGCAACCTTGAGAAGGACGGGGAGATCATTGCAGCGAGATTGTTGAAAAACTTATACAGCCAATGAGAAAAATAGATTTATTCCAAGCGACATTGAGCATTGCAAAAGCATTTGCTCTTAATTACAAGCCCACCAGAAGCACTATGACGGACAAAGAGGACTGTTACCGTTATTGCTTACGGCAACTTATCAGCAGTGAAGAATTACGAGAATTTGAAAGGCAGTTACGTAGCCAGTCCAATTCTCTTTCACCAGAGGAGCGAGCAATAAAATTTGTAAAAGAACTTTTTAAGGTCACAACTATTTCAGTTTAACCCCTAACCCTATGCCAGACGAAACGATTGCCGGAAACAAACTGATTTGGGAATTTATGCACAGTTCAACTAAACTTACTCTTGAAAAGGGATATGTACGTAGTCAAAATATATCCGATGCAAGGTATGGAGTAGGTGAGAATGTGGACTGGACATTAGAATACCACTCCTCCTTCGATTGGCAAATACCAGCATACAGTAAAATAGGTCACTTGCTTCAGGATATGGTTTCTAAATTGGGCAAGGAAGAATCAGACAAGTATCTCCGATTGCTTGACAAATATGAGTCGGCAATTTTTACCAATGATCCCATGAAAGGATGTCAGGTAATTGTGGAAATGATCCAGTGGTACAATCAGAATGTGGAAAAGTAATATGAAGAAATCTCAATTTCAATTTTACATTTGTCCGGTAAATAGTTCTGAACTACTTTTGTTCGCGCAAGTAATTCAGAATTTCAAGGTAAATTCTAAAATCCGATTCGAGGGTGCGCGAACACTCCAATCGGATTTTGATTTTGTGTCCTTCTGTGACCGTTCAATAGTCCTGATACCATACCCTCTCCTCAAGTGGGCTAACGATAATGGTCACGTCCGCACCCTCGCAGCATGGCTCTTATTCAAAAGGCAATTTAAGACCGGACACATTCACAAGCAGTCCAACATCAAATTCGTATCTCACGCCACCAGGGTGAAGTATTTTAACCGCCTGATGCAGTTTGGATTGATCGAGGCGGATCCCAACTTCGGCTACCGTTGCATCTCACTACGCAGAGCAACGCAACAGATAGCCGGATTCAAAGGCAACTACAAACCGGTGATACTAAACCGGACCACCATAAACGATTTGATTAAGCAACTCAGGGCAATAGTCCTGCGAAGCTCATTACAGCAACAGCGTTACGTACGTTTGCAGTCACTTGATAAGTCGAAGGCACGATTAAGAGAAAACAGTACTGGACGGCAACACAACGCAGCAACGTTGATTTTAAGCGATAAGGGAGCAGGACGGATTATCCGAATGTCACAAGCCACAGGAAGGAGATTGAAGCAGTGGTTAAAGAAGATTGGGTTACTGAAGTTAATTAATCAGGCTCCAATCAAAATCAGGCAGTGTTCGGGTGAACTGTATTGGAAGATCAGGGAGGTAATTGATGAAGGCTACTACCGATGGGAGGAAGGATGGATACTGAAGCTCACCCCGCAGGTGATAGAGGTAGCGCTACAGTTCAGAGGACAAACCCCCGCTTTCGACTTAAAATAGGTTCAGAAGTTAAACATTCATAGATGGAAGATAAAGAAATCATTTCAGGATTAAAGAGGTTTCAATCTCTGCAGCAAGTATTTGCTGATATGGATGCACGACGTAAAGAGCGATTCGCCAGCGCCTTCGATGAAGAATACCCTGATACAGCAGCATGGGTACGCAAGAACGGTATTCCTAAGCAAGTGATGATACCGGAAGGATATATCGCCAATACTGAGGCATTACAGCCACTAATCAAATGCTTTGAGCAGTGGGGTATCAGTGTTGTGAAAACTACTCTTATCCGTGATGCACGAATCTTTTTTATCTCTCACCAGCAGTCTAAAAATGAAATTGACCTTTCTTAATTTTTTAAACTAAACTCAGGCAAAAATGAAAACGAAATCACACCCTCGCCAGATTAATTCAGGCAATTATTTGGAACAGGCACTAATGAAAGGACTTACTAAGTCCGGTAGGCAGTGGGCAAAAGGGCAAGTAAAAAAGTTTGAGGGATTTGGAATTGCGGTGCCCTGGGGATTAATCAGAAATGAAGCTGTTAATCGTTAACCAACTCTAACATGGACGACCCAACCAAACAGGAGCCGGAAGATTGGATTGATGAAGGAGACGAAGATGAAGAAACAGAGTGGAGCCACTTTCAATGTCAGGACTGCGGACATATTCAAGAGCACGATTACCGTTGCGAGATTTGTAATGCAACATCATTGATACCGATTTAAGCACAACACCTCTAACATTCGAACATTTAAAAGCAACGATAGTAAATTGAATTGAGAATACACCGATGGCTGTTGCGCTACTTGGAATCATTGATTGCTGGGAGGCGAAAGGCAAAAGTGCCGATGAAACATTGGATCATCTGATTGCTATTCATAAGGAAGATTTAAAACAAGAGAACGCAAATGGACAACAAACTAATCCCTAAGACCTACTACAAACAAGTTAGCATGGGGGATGAATTGCCAGAAACAACCATCTCTGGAATACTAATCTCCGAAGCTGATCTGATCGAACTGTTAGCGGCATACAAATTAATGCACGAGAGATCGGAAAATCCAATCACGCTTGAAGAATACAAGTTGGACTATCCAAAAACATTTCAGTCTGCGAAAGATGCTGCAAAAGAATTTCTAAAATCAAAAGGAATTCCCTCCACTAACTCTAAACCTGAAACAGAATGAAAGCATATTTAAAGAAGCGAATATTTTGGGAGGCATATTTAATAGTTAAGGTGTCAAAGCTATTCAATACCCCAGAATGGGCTTATAGTTATTGGATACACAGATTAAACTTAATCAAAAAAGGAGAGATATGAATTACATTGATGAATTAGAATTATGGCTTGAGGTTTTGCAAACAATTAAATCATCTACCGAATGAATAACCCCACCAAAATCCCAACCCCCAAAGCAAACATCCTCGTCATTTCAGTATTCGACTTCGCCTACGAATACCAAATCAGAAACGACGGTAAAACAACATACCTGTGGGTGATGTGTCATGATAATGATACACCGGATTATATGATCGGGTTGGAAGGGAAGGAAGAGGATTATGAAGTGTTGGGAGAGATTTGGAATGGAGAGGTGAAGTTTGATTGTGGCAAGTTTCTTTTAAGGGCACGCGATGACGATAGTTGGTGGTATCCTGATTATACAAAACGTCCCCCCAATTTAAAAAATAGAAATGATTGGAATTTATCTAAAGAAGATTCCTTCCTATCATTGCTTCTGCATCATCACATTGATGTAAGTAAAGGAAAATTTGTTTGCTTATTGAAAAATAATAAACTATGAAACAGATTAAAACTGCAAGGGAAAATATTATCGTCGTGGAAGTTCCGTCAAATAGTTTTGGTTATGATATTCAGAACTATACTACAAAGCAGGAATTAATTTATATGATTGATTTGGATGATTTAGATGTTGAGGAATGTACGGGAGATGAAACACTAATTACAAAAGAATTACCTCTTGCTAAAGATTACAAAATTCTTGGGAAAATAGATCATGGAGTAATTGATTTTGATTGCAGTGAGTTTTGTTATAGTCATAACGATCTTGGAAAAACGTGGTATCAAGATTATACAAAATATCTTGGCGGCGGATGGTTTCTAAATAAAAATGATTCCTTCCTCTCCTTACTGCGAAGTCACGGAATAGACCCATCAAAGGGGAAGTTTGTTGTGCTATTAATTAACTCTCAAACCAAATCATCATGAGTTTACAAATAGACATTGACTTTTTTAAAAGTGCTGCTGGATTAAAGAAGCTAAGAAAGAAAAAAAATCTTTCACTCAGACAAGTTGAATCACTTACAGGAGTGAGTAATTCTTACCTATCACAAATTGAATCAGGACAAATGGACATTAACAATGTTGCTATCGGTAAAATAATTTCACTGATTAAATGCTATACATCATGACAGAATCCAAAACAGTAATTGAAGCCGAAGTAACTATTGAACAAGGCAATACCCTAATTGATATTTTTTACGAAGGTCGGGAGTTGATGCCCGGTAAAAAATCAATGGGACATAAACGGGGTTCACCTAAGCAGTATGAAAATTGGTATGATACAATTGATGTTAAGAGTCTTAAATATCATTCCTCTTGGGATTGGCTTATGCCAGTGGTGGAGAAGATTGAATTATTATATGATGGTGGAATATCAGTTATTATCAAAGATACCAGATGCTTCATGGAATTTAGTACTCAATTAGGAATGACATCTAAGTATGAAAACTTTGAACTCCCACAATTATATAGCGGTTTCTGTAAAACTAAACATGAAGCTGTTTATAAATCAGTAATTGAATTCATCAAATGGTACAATCAAACAAAAAAATCATGACAGGACTCGAAACAATAGATGCAGTGGTAACTTCCCTTGAACCGCTTACCGTGAAAACGCTTTTAGATTTCGCCAAAGAACCGCAGCGTAATGACTTTTCTGATATGGAAGGTCTTACGTTAGATGAAGAGTTTAAATTGTTTTCTGATGCACATAAAATTTGGGAACAATCCAGAAAGGAATATAGGGTTGTTGAGGGGAAGCAAAGAGTTTTTGTTGCTGTGGATGTGAATGAAAGATTACCTGATTTTGCTACGATTCATTTTATTCTTGTAGGTGGCAGAATACCGATGATGGCTCAGTATAGACCGAAGGTTAATGAAAGTCTTGATTGGTCAAATAAGAAAGCGATAGAGAATCAAGTGTTAGAAGGCGAATGGTGGACTTTAGGAATGAGTCAGGCAACACGAATTGAGGAGCATAAAAAATGCGTTACCCATTGGCTCGAAGAACAATCCCACCAACAAACACACACCTTCTCTGAATCGGATATGATTGGATTCGCTGAGTGGATTGTGAAAGAAAACTATATTCATGCTGGTGATTATGAAAACCCGAATGAAGTATGCGGATGGTATTTAGGTGTTGTTACTGAAGATTGTCTTTCTTCCGCAGAATTATTTGACCTATACATTAAATCCAAAAAACCCAAGATAGGCGAAAGAGTATCCATCAAACCGATCAGTGAAACAGAAGCGGTTATTGTAAAATGACACCAACTACTCCAAATAATGAGATATGATTCACTGATTAACCAGTCCGTCCTGAAGAAAATAGTAGAGAGCAAAGTATCACAGTTCCAACACAGGGCGCTGTTGCAGTTCAGCCGTAAGATCAAAAAGAAAGAGCGATACTCCGGGGCTGAGATTTGCCGGATGATACGATTGGAGTTGCTGAACTATTCTAAGGAGGAGGCAGGGGATAAGATGCTGAAGGTGGAAAGTGATTAAAATGTTCATAAATTTAGTTTACCCTAATAGCGTAAAGTGGTAAAAGTGTATGTAAATTCGCACCCTATGAAACAAGATAAGATTACAGTCGAATTAAAAGTTAGAGAACTTCCACTCGAATTGAATCAGCAAATGAGGCGCATCTGTTATCAGGAAGGATTAAAAATGCCACATCTTGCAACTGAACTGATTCGTATAGGACTCAAAAACCGTAAACCAAAATAATCATGACAATCAAAAATGTTCCTACCAGAACAAAGAATGCTATCAATTCCAGATTAGCAGGAATGATTAAAAAGCACGGACTTGACAATACGAGAATAGTGGTAAATCACTATTTTAAAAATGTGAAAGAAATGACAGTGCGTGAAACTAAGATAGCGGAATTGGAGCGCGAACTTTCACAGTTGAAAAAGAAAAAGTGATTGACACTGAATTGCAGACAGCAGTAGTTAAAAATAGAAAACCATGACACTTGACTTCATAAGCGAAACTGCGGAAGTAGCAAAACAAAAGTACTTGGAATATCGTGAGGCTGTGAAGAAAAGAAACGATCCCGCATACAAGGATTTAAAGCAGTTGTACCGCCAACTGTATCTTGGAAAAAAACTCATTGACATCTTTGAGGTGATTCAAAAAGGTGGACTGCATGAAAACTTTTATCCTAAGTTGGCAGTATGTAAAGCGACATTTAAAGAAGTATATTGCTACTTTACAAGAGAGGGAGATATTACTTTTATGGAGAGAAGAAATTGGAAAAAAACTTCAGAACAAGTTATTCTTAAAAAGTGCTTGCCACGTCCAGCGAATACCAATTGGAGTTTTGAATTAACAGCCCCCGTTCCTATAATTCCTCCATCTGTTCTTCCGGCGAAACTAACTGATGATTACTATATCCTTTGGGAAGTGGATGAATGGAAAATGATTCCACCTACAGACCCGTGGCTGCTCAAGCGAATCAATGAGAGAATGTTTGTAGCCGTGGCTGGTTGGAACTTGACAGCTTTAGAGAAATCCGTAATGGCATCTAAAATAAAATAAAACCCAGAACCATCGAAAACATCATTGCGGCACTGGTGATCTTCGCCTGCCTTGTCGCTCTTGCCGCGATCAAAGCGTAAACTTAAAATCGAAATACTATGCCCATAATTAAGCAAAACCAAATGACGGAGATTAAATCTCGCCCCATCTTCACAGTCCTGTACGGAGAACCAGGTTCTTCCAAGACTACAATATCCCTGACCTCTACCAATCCAATCCTGTTGGACTTTGATCGCGGTTATGATCGAGCCGGATTAATCAAAGACACTTTCTCCATTACAAAAGGTTGGGATGAAGTTCTGTCATTGGAGAAAGAGATAATGGCTTACGACACCATCATCATTGACACTGCGAAAGCAGCCCTTGATGATGTGATCGCTGAGTTTGTAATCAAAGAGGATTACAAGAATAAGAAATCAAATGGCGCTCTTTCCCTTGCCGGATATGGTGCAATGGGTGAAGCGTTCAAGTCGTGGAATAACCGTTACCGTCAAGCGGGGAAAGATATTATTGTGATTGCCCACGCTAAAGATGAAAAGGAAGGTGATACCATCATTAAATATCCTGACATCACCGGTGGAAGCTATGCCCTTCTCATGCGACTTGCGGACCAAGTGGGTTATGTGCATATTGCCAACAAGCAGCGTATGATTCGCTTTACCCCTACTGATAAAAACATTGGTAAGGATACGGCAATGCTCTCAACTATTTCTGTTCCTGATTTGGCGGATCCAAAATTTACCAACTTCATGGCTGAGGTGATTCAGAGAACGAAGGATAAGATTATGGACCGTACACGCATTCTTTCTAAGACTACTTCCGTCGTTTCAGAGTTCGAAACATTCATTAAGCAGGCAACAGAGATTGGGCAGTTCAATGCTGCAGTAACACAGGTAGCGGCAATGGATAAAAATTCTCAACTTATTTGTCGCAAGATGCTGACAGAAGCAGCCGCCAAAGCCGGACTGGTGTACAGCAAAGCCAATTCATCCTATGAGCTAATCAACAACACCGCCGATGCTATCGCTTAATATCTCCGTGTCTAAGTTGGAACGGTTCGATGACTTCCTTGCTGAAAAGTGGGGACTTGACCAACAGAAGTTTATTGACTACCTTGAAGGGAGAGATCAGAAAACTTTTGAGAAAGACTTTGGAACGGCGGTACATAAGTTTCTTGAAAACCCATTCGACGAATATGCGCAAGCGTATGGAGGGATTACCGTAGAGGCAGAATTTCTTTCAAATGATGTTCTCAAAGTTCTCACTGACTTCCATCAAACGCTACCAACACCCAATGCGACAGAAGTTTGGGTGAACAAAGAAATTGAGGTCAACGGAATCATCTGCAACGTGAGGGGGAAAGTAGATTGCTTGTGCCCCGGGATTATTCACGACTTTAAAACAACGCGCACCAAGCCTTCCTATGAAGCGTACATGGATAAGACACAGCACCTATGGTATATGTTCATGGCTGATGTTCCGATGTTCTGTTACGATGTATTTTTCATTCAGGAGAAGAAAGAACTATCAGCTACCATCACCCATGAAGAATTTCCTTTCGAGTGGGATGCAGCTTACGAAACGAAACTTATCCATTCACTTAAAGGATTTGTGGACTTCATCAAAGTGCATGGAATGATTGATGATTGGAATGAGATCGTAAAATCAGGAACGCCGGTAAGGAAAATTCTTAAACCTGAAATACTGTGCCACCCTCATATCCCTAAACCGCTTCATGGAGTTGCCCCAAGAGAAATTATGGGAGATGATTGGTGGAATAGTGAACGCCAATTAGTATATGCTTCAACTGACTATCATTGCGCTGCCTGCGGCATTCATAAATCCCAAGCAAAAAAACATGAGTGGTTAGAAGCACATGAGTTTTGGAAAATTGACTATCGCACTGGTATATGTGAGATACTTTCCATTGAACCATTGTGTCATTACTGTCATAACTTCATTCACTCAGGACGATTGAAAATGATTTTAGGAAATGACAAATCTGAGAAAGAAGTTATTGATATTTTAGAGCATGGCTTTAAAATACTTGCAGCAAACAACCTGAAATGTTTTCCTTTTACATTACAATTTGCAACCTCATTAGGTGCTAATACTTTCGGTGTAGATGCTTATGATCTTCCATCTGATGATGTTGATTGGAATGATTGGAAATTAATTTGGAACGGTAAGGAATATCACAGTAAGTTTAAGTCACAAGAAGAATGGTCTAATTTCTATTCCTCTAAAGTTGAATCCGATGATTGACCACCTGGAAGAATTAAAAAAGATCGAAAGTATCCTCTGCTCCGAAACGATGCAGTCACTATCCACTATTGACCAATGGATAGAGTACGGAGCTCAGTTATCCGGTTACATGGCTTATACCAATTCGCAGATGGCAGAATTCAAAAAGGTGTGGAGTGATAAGAAAGCAAAAGCGTATGAGCAATTTGTTTTCAACGTGGAGGCGCGACGGTTGGAGTGGGTTCCGGCAAGTGTGGTGAAGGATTATATCACCGCTAAGTGCAGCGAATCGGAGTATGCTTACAATGTTGCAGAGAGATTAAGCCGGACTATTACTCACCAGTTGGATTTTGTGAGGACTTCTGTTAGTGCCTTGAAGAATGAGTTTAACCGTGTTAATTCCAATTAATGAACCTGAACCAATCGAACTGACCCAATGAAAAACAGAGAAATAAAGTTTCGCGCATGGGATAAAAAGAAGAATAGATTTTTGACTGACCATGATACAGTTTATATTTCTGATGAGGGGGGATGCTTCACTTTAAAGTCAACAAATTATAATGGTGACTATCTCAATAGAGAAGATGTTGAAATTGTTGAGTTCACCGGACTCCATGACAAGAACGGAAAGGAAATTTATGAGGGAGATATTTTGAGGTGGGCTGAAATCAAAACGGAGTATCAAACCCATACGGGTGATAATATTCCAAATGGAAGTTATACCGAGCCAATTGACACAAAAGCATCTTGGAAAATTAAATCTGTCAAATATAATTTCAATGGATTTGTGACAGATGACCATGAAGGTGAATACGCTCCTTTTACTGGAACTATTGGCGGTTTTGGTGATTATGATAAACAAAGAATGATGGAGGTATGCTCACTAAGAAATGGTGATGACGGAGAGTTATGGGAGTCAGTGGAGTATTGTTGTGAGCAACTTGAAATTGAAGCAAAAGACTTCGAAGATTTTTTTAAACAAGTAAATGGAATGGAAGTGATCGGAAATATTTACGAAAATCCAGAACTTTTAAAATCTTGAAACTTACAAACCATACACCGGAGGTTAAGCACTCCGGTTGAGGGTGCGACTGCAGCGAACAGATTACAGTTTTGCCGTGACCATTCGCATCCTTCTTTTTAAAGATTTTTTCCGTATGAGCAATCGTAAGATTGGATGGAGTCCGAAGCGAACTCATGTAAGCAAGGCGCGTCACCTGTAACGTTGAAAGTGAGGAGAAGGAAACTCTCTGATGAATACAGGCAAAGCTAACCTGTAGCGAAGTAGCTCAGTTGGTAGAGCGACGCAGTTTCTACGTGGAGTGGGTCTGCATAGGTCGGGGATTCGAGTTCCCCCTTCGCTTCGAAATGGCTAAAGAGAAATTTGAAGATAGGAAATTAACGGGCGCTATAAATGTATGCTGCAAATTTGATGACGGCAGTATCAAATGGTGGCGCACAAGAAAGGAGGATGTTGTAGCCAACATAATATCCATCGTAGATGAGTACGCAGCAGAAGGTTATATTCTAACTCTCCGGCAGCTTCATTATCAATTCGTAGGTCACGTAGAAGGATTCATAAACCATATCACAGCGTATAAAAAATTGGGAGATATTGTTGATGATTGCCGTTACAGTGGAACCATTGATTGGGGTGCTATTGAAGATCGCGGAAGAGTACCGTACATTCCTTATTCGGTTAACAGTGTTGAACATGCGTTACAGGACACGATTGACCAATATAGGTTAGACCGACAAGAAGGACAATCAAATCACGTTGAACTTTGGAGCGAGAAAGATGCACTTGCAGGAATACTACGACGCAGTACCGAAAAGTATCACATCCAACTAATCATTAACAAAGGTTACAGTTCTTCCAGTGCGATGTATAGTGCCTACAATCGCATTTTAAATAACAGCCTTCACGAAGGGATGACTACGATTCTTTATTTTGGAGATCACGACCCAAGTGGGTTAGATATGGTTCGTGATATAAGTGAACGATTAACTTTCATGATTGAGCAGGGAGAGTACCATTTGGTTGCTTCTGACATTTTTCAAATCATCCAGATTGGTTTGACGATGCAGCAAATCAAAAAATACAAACTGCCACCTAACCCTACGAAACTTACTGATTCACGAAGTGATAAGTACATTGCTAAATTTGGAAAGACCTGCTGGGAAGTAGATGCGCTGAAGCCCCAGGTTCTTACTTCGATTATCGAATCTCACATACAGCAGCAGATTGATGTTGAGAAATATAAGGAGATGGTTACACGGGAGAAGGGGGATATTGAGGAATTGGAAAACTTCATAAGAACACGATAATGTTGAAAACTTCCCTTCCAAAAGTTTCTCCGATGCGACCGCAACAGTTACGTTTGTGCCCATTGATTTGAAATAATGGAAAGCAATTTGTTACTTTGATGCCGAAAAGTAACAGTTAAGATAAGAGGTTTGATGGTATCGAACCTCAACCTCTAAACGAAACCCTCGGCGGCATCCGAGGGTTTTCGCATTTAAAGAATGGCTGCAGACTCATACTGGTTCAGGCACGAATCAAACGCAGGGAGGGATCTAAAACTCCTCAAGATGGTGCAAATACATACCCACTGGGCAAAGGGAATTTATTGGGATGTGATTGAAGTTCTGCGCAACCAAGAGGACTATTCTTGGAGCAGCACAGACGGCGATTTACAGATGCTTTGTGGAACTATTGGATGTAAGGACGAACCGCGTTTTTTAACATGGTATCGGGATGCAATCCGTATAGATTTGTTTCAGGAGTTTCGGGGCAAATTCACTTCAAGAGGACTTCAAAAGAGATTGAAAACATGGGAGTCTGCAAAGAAGGCAGGAGAAAAAAGTGCCGAAAAAAGAAAAAAACAATATAATTCAACGGAAAATAATAATACTGAAAATTCCGTTGCCAACGGAACTGCAACGGAAGGGACAACGGAACGGCAACATAAGAATAGATTAGATAAGAATAGATTAGATAATAGTGAAATAGTGTTTGATAGTTTCCGAAAATTATACGAAGGAAATAAACGCGGCAATAAAACCGAGTTTGACAACTTCAAGAAAAAGCATGCGGATTGGGAAACAGCCCTACCGCTACTTGAGCCAGCTTTAAAAAACCAAATTTTCCGACGCCAACAAGATTCTGCAATTCCTGGAAAATTTATTCCGGAATGGAAGCACCTACAGACATGGATTAATCAAAGGTGCTGGGAGGAGGAGTCCCCAAAAGAAACAAGACCGCTTACCACGAACGGCATTCACTATGAAACCCAGATTACTTCAGCCACGCAGCGATACCATCAAATGAACGAAATGATTCATGGAGCACCACAAATAGCCGAGGAGGATAAACCACGATGAAGCAATTTGACACTACCGATTACTTGAGAGCCAAGCATATTCAGTTATCAGTTTTTGAAGAAGTGGCTGACGAAATAAAGCGAAAGGAATTGTACCTGAAAGATTACGCTGCGAAGGAAGGAGCAAATAAAGCGTATGTTGACCGAGAGAATAAATTTTTAGATACAATCGCCCGTTACATCAATACCACCGAAATCCTGATGGAGCAAATAGAACTTGTAAAACAGGATCGTGATGAAACCGTGAAGGAAGCATTGGAGATTCTAACACAAGTAGAAGAATTAACTTCTAAATGGAAAGCACCAGCAAGCGAATAATCTTTCGTCCGGTCACAATATCTCAACCCGGGATAAAGCCTAAGTATGTAAACCATATTCCAGAGGAGGTAATCACCCCAAAGGAAATTGATGATGAAGCGATCTTTAGTCTTGATGGAGTAGATAAATACCTTGACTCAATTCGTGATGATACCTTTCAAATGGGGCTTAGTACAGGATCACCAAGCATTGATTCTAACTTCCGGTTTAAACGTGCCCACTTCAATGTAATCAATGGATATGACAATGTAGGTAAGTCAACGCTACTATGGTTCATGATTCTGTTAACGGCAAAAAAATATGGGTGGAAGTGGATTGTTTTTACCGGAGAAAATTCAAAGGGAAGTTTCACCCGCCATTGTGTTGAGTACCTAAATGCTAATTGGATAAAATATATTCCTGAAGAGGATGATAAAAAGAGCAGGCAATTTATACGTGAACATTTTTTTCTCATGCGCAATGACGAGGCTTATACCTATAGAAATATCCTTGACATCTCGTTAAGAAAAATGCAGAAAGTAAAAATTGATGGAATCCTGATTGACCCATACAATTCACTGCATGAAGCCACGAACAGCAATTCACATTCATACCATTACGAAGCATGTTTAGCCTTTCAACACTTCACCCGCAAAAATGATTGTTGCATTTATCTTAACTGCCATGCTGTTACCGGAGCGTTCAGGAAATTAGATAATGGTTATGCTGTTGCTCCGAATAAAGCCGACACCGAGGGAGGAACGAAGTTCGCAAGCAAGGCAGATGATTTTCTCACTATTCACCGATTAACCAACCATGAATTGGATTGGCGTGTGACACAGCTTCATGTGCGCAAGATAAAAGAAACCGAAACCGGTGGATTTCCGACGATGAAAGATTCACCTGTGTTATTGCAGATGATAAAAGGCAATGTTGGATTTGTTGATCGCAACAATTGGAATCCATTGACTGAAAAAACCTATAATTGTGACTGGAGTAGATTTCCTGAAAAGGGATTACCGACAGAAGATGATTATGCACCGCCGAGCAGATTAGTGCCCCTTGTTAAAGAAACTGATGAAGCACAAGAATTTCCTTTTTAAACGCTACTTTGAACAGCACCCTTTGACTCCTAAAAAGTAAACCTATGAGCGACTTACAAAAACTAATGACTGAAGTTGATGAATGGCAGATAAAGACATTCGGTCACGATAAATTTAGCTACAACCGAACTATCGTTGCTATGATGAATCATTTAGAAGAAGAGGTTGGTGAGTTAAAAGAATTAGTAGATATGTTTTGGGTTAATCCAAACAAGCATGAGCCAAAAAATTATAAGGAGTTGGGAAGCGAAGAAATACGAGAGGAATTTGCAGATTGTTTTATGTTGCTAATAGGGGCTGCGGCAAAGTATGGACTCACCGCCGAAGAATTACTTAGTGACACGTATAAGAAACTTGCTAAGAACAAAAAGAGAAAATGGGGTAAGCCACAAGTTAATGGAGTTGTAAACCATGTTGAATAATCTAAAAAATGATTAACCATGCTAATTACATCCGACGAAATAATGAACGCATCCTTAGCGCAAGAAAACCTCACCGATGATGAACGCTACTATTGGAGAGAGGGAGTGAGATGGGCGATACACAAGATGCTGCAAGAGGAGTTACCTGTAACGGATGATCCACAAACTGAATATAAAACCAACAACGATGGAAAATAAAATTGAAGATTATCTACACTTGTATTTAGGGTGTTTGGGCATTACGAGCAATGGGCATAAAGAAGGAGAATTAACTTTAACTCCTGATTTATTGCGTCATATCTTATTGAAGCAATGGCACTACCCCTTTAAGCCCATCCTTCGCCCGCTTTCTTCACAAACCAGAGAAGAACAACTTGAAGAACTGTCACTTTCAAAATCATGGGGTGAGCAAATCACTGGCGCTGAACATTGCGCAAGAATAACAGCGCATCGTTTGAAAAAGTCATTCGACTTATTCGGATTAATAGAAGCAGGACTCGCTATTGCGATCAAGCCACCTGAAGATGACAATGCCCTCGATGAACTATGTAACCGTAGCAACGCCGACAAAGAGTTGTACGCCGATAAGACCGATGATTATTTTGAACGCAAGCAAAACTTAGAAGATCATCGCACAGGGATATTTGACATTCTCCGTAATCCTGACAATGATGATTATGATTCAAAGATGCAACGCAACCAGGAGCGGGAGGAGAAGAGATTGAAGGATTGGACGAATGATAAAGATGAAATTGAATGAAAATGTGTGAACTCCTAAAGCAATTCACTTTCCATCCTGTCTACACGGGTAAGCGCGGGCAGCGTCGTATTTGTGGCATCAAGAGAAGCGATAAAGTAGAGAAGCCGGGATGTTACATTATAAAAGAGGACGGCATAATCGTTTACATAGGATTCAGTTCAACTAATGCATGGCGGGTACTGTACAGGCACTTCCAACAATGGACGGACGTAAGGTGGATTGGGTACGGAGAGTACATTCGCCTCAACAGTTACAATGCCGAAACAGAATATTATTGGAAACGTTACGAAGTGGGGATAATAAATTGCGCGAGTGCTGAGATAGCTCAACTGATGGAAAGGCAATTAATCACTGCGCTTGTGCCTCGTGACAACGTACTGAAATATCAATACTATATGCAACCTGAAGTTGAAGAGGTTTTAGTGAAAATAAATGAAGATGAAGAATGATAAAATGCTCAAGAAGTTTCAGTCCGACTTCACACGGTGGATTGAGAAGCACTACCGCACTCAGCCCGTAGATCATTGGGCTGCATTGCCGGAGAGTGAGAAGGAGAGAATACGATTTCAGTTAATGACAAAGCAAATACCGAAACTATGAACGACTACACAACATTCTCAACACAAGACCTGATTGATGCACTTCCTGAAAACAGACCCCTGTACAAAGATTCTGGGCTATGGCAGGTAAGAAGTGACAATATGGAAGAAGTGTTATTTGAACAGGAGGTTAATGAATCACTGCGAGAATTTATTATCCGCTATCACGATTCATTGCGTGATGATGAATCTGTGCAAGTTGACTTGGCTTGTAAGCAGATTGATTCCAGGAATAAAACTTTTGGGATATGACAGTGTTGTCGGTTGAAGAGTATCACCAATACCACAAGGGCAAATCCCTCGATGAAATCTTGTTGGACAGAAAGAACGTCAAAACAAGCCCTCTGAGCCACGCAAGCCCCAAACCCACCGCTGCTATCTCCAAAGCGAAGTCGCCTGACAGCGTTAAAGCAAGGGTGCAGGAATCAAAGAAATTACCCAAGTACCGAAACAAGAAGGTAGTCACCAAAGAAGGATTGAAATTCGATTCGGAGAAAGAGTACCGCCGTTACTTGATTCTATCCGATATGCAGAAGAATCGTGAGATTACGGATTTGCAGTTACAGGAAGAATTTCCGCTAATAATCAATGGTCAACAGGTGTGCTATTATCGGAGTGACTTCAGTTATTTTGAGAAAGGAGTTAAGGTTGTTGAAGATGTAAAGTCGAAGATGACAAGGAAGTTAGCAGTTTACCGACTGAAGAAGAAGTTGATGTTTGCAATTAATAAAATTGAAATAAAAGAAGTTTAATTAAATTTGCAATGCTTATCAATTCAATCCATGAACATCTTCAACAAAAAACGCCGCTGCTTTGGTGCAACTCCTTCCCTACGGATTGTGTTGATAAGCCACCATTGCCAGCGGCTATCTTTTTTAAGATGATTACTAAGAACTGTATTGTTTGTAATGCACCATTCAAAGTATTTCCATGTCAACTTAATAACAGAACAACTTGTTCGGAAACATGCTCAAGAATAAGAAAAAGAAGAAAAAGAAAGATAACTATTCTAAATAATTGTAGGTACTGTAAAAAGAAATGTAAGCGGATATATTGTGACGTCATATGTATGACTAATGATTTTGGAAAAGGAAAGGTGAAATCAAAATGCTCCATCTGTAATAGAGATATTAAATTTTCCAAATCACTAAAAAGAAAATTCTGTTCTCAACAATGCTATCATGTTTTTAAATTAGGTAGACAGAGACCAGCGCACAGTGCCTTTATGAAAGGAAAGGCGTTCACCCGAAACAAAAAGTATACTTTAGAAGCGAGGCTTAGAATTAGCGGAACGAATCATTGGAGATATGGGAAGGGAAAAGGGTTTAATATTATTAAAGATAAGATAAGAAGATTGGTTGAATATAATCAATGGAGATTGAGTGTTTATAAGAGAGATAATTTCACTTGCCAAAACTGTGGTAAAAATAATGTTAGGTTGGAATGCCATCATAAAATAAGTTTAGCAAATATTATCTATCAATTCAATTTGAAGGACACTATTGATGCTCTTTCCTGTAAGTTATTATGGGATGTGGATAACGGATTAACATTATGTAAGCCATGCCATAAAATAACGGACTCTTATGGTATTCATGTTCAGAAGAAAGTGTGTTAGTCCGGCTTGTCGTGGAGAAGGAGATCGTGGCGAAGGGGAAGGAGTTTTTTACGTTTAAGATCACTAAATATACACCATGAAATTATTACCCAACCCCTCCATCCTAAAGTTCAGCCTCGTCCACGGAGTCCATCACTGTAAGGACGGGAAATTTAAGATTCTCTCCCTGTGCTTTTTCAGGTGGATTGTGGATATTAGAGTGAAAAAACTTTCGGCATGAAGTACAATGTCATTTACGCAGATCCGCCGTGGTCTTACGAGAATAAAAAGACAGGGCGAACTAATGGAGATCAGCCGGAAGGAAGTGGCGCTCATACAAAATATGAAACGATGCCGCTTGATGATATCAAGGCAATGCAAATTCCTTCTGAGAAAAATTCGGTGTTGTTCTTAGGGGCAACCGTTCCGCTATTGCCGGAAGCCTTTGAGGTAATGGCTGCGTGGGGATTTAAGTATAAGACAATGATGACGTGGCGAAAGGTAATGAGTCAGGGAATGGGATATTGGTTTCGTGGTCAATGCGAACATCTGCTATTAGGAATTAAAGGAAATGTTACTGCCTTCAGAGAACAAACCTGTAATTTCTATGCTTCGGAATTTGACTTCGGTGATCTTCACGAACAGAAAGTTGGTAAGCACTCACAGAAACCGCATTACTTCCGCGAATTGATAATGAAGGTCACTGACAGGGTTTTCGAAGAGCCTAAACGATTGGAGTTATTCGCAAGGGAACGTGAAGGAATGTTCCCTAATTATGAATATGAGGGATGGGATTTATTAGGCAATGAAGTGAATAACTCAATTGAAATATAAATGAGAGCCAAAAAAATTAAGCAGAAGTATCTTTCCATGATGAACGGCGACAAGCCACTATGGATTGACAAAGGACAATTTATGTGAATCGAATGTTTATATCCTGATTTGCATTTAGTAATACCCTCACCTTATATTTGCCTCGTTCAAACTTTCATCGTGTCAATCACGACATTTCCAAACAGCCCTGAAAGCAGATGTACTTTCTCCTAACGGTGAAGGTTTGAACCATTTGTCGTAGGGGCTTTTTAATTTCATAATTATGAGTACAGCAAAAACACTCGCTAAGAATGTGAGTGAGCCAACAAACGGCGCAAAGAAAGTCATTGAACATTCAGAACCGTTCATGATTGAAGTAACATTTCAAGGTACAGCCGACATGCTGTTTCACCGATGGAATGCAGAGGCAGTAGATGAAAAAGCGAAAGCGAAAAAAAATTCTGCTGCTAAAAAAACTGATGATCTCGAAAGCTACGTCTATCGGGATGATAAAGGATTTCTCTGTATCCCGGGTGAATATTTTCGCATGAGTTGTATCGCTGCATCAAAGTTCAAACAAGACCCTCGCTCGCCTCGTAAGTCGGCAATGGACTTATTCAAAGCAGGAGTAATCTCATTAACTCCACTTTGCTCTTTAGGAAAGAAAGAATGGGATTATGAAGATCGTCGGCGTGTTGTTATTCAGCGGTCAGGCATTAATCGCACTCGTCCTGCATTAAAATCAGGATGGACTTGCAAATGTCAATTCATGATTCAGTTGCCTGAGTATATTGATGTGGCATTGTTTATTGACACGTTGGTACAGGCAGGAAGATTGTGCGGCGTTGGAGATTTCAGACCGTCATATGGAAGATTTGCTATTAAGAATTATGATGTCATTGAAGATTAAATTCCGGTTTGCCGGGGCGGGGTTATGTGGAGTTCGGTTTTGTCCGGTTAGCTGAGTTTTGGTTTGGTGCGGGCTTTTTAAAAGCCGGTATGGTAGTGCATGGTGGTGTTCCGTGTGTTGTGGTAAGGTTCGATTCGGCATGGCGGGATACGGTTCAATTTTGTTTGGAATGGTAGTGTACGGCGTGGTACGGACTGATTAATTTCAGTCGGTTCGGTCAGCTTCGGTTATGCAGGGTACGGCTGGCTTAGGTAATGTTCGGTTGAGTATGGTAAGGAACGGGAAAATTATCTCCGGTTTGGTATGGATTGGTCAGCTTATGTCGAGCGCGGTAGTATCGGGAATGGTATTGTTAGCTTCGGCGTCGGCGCGGTTCGCTTGTGTTCGGTATGGTTCGGTTGGGTACGGACTCGAAAGAGTCGGTATGGTCGGGATAGGTTAGCAATGGCTTGCTTTAGTCCTGTATGGTTGGCTGATGTAAGTAGAGGTATGGCATGGAACGGGCTGGAAAGCCGGTATGGTGTGATCGTGTAAGGCTCGGTATTGTTGGATATGGTTCTGTTAGGCGCTGGCATGGTTGGGTTCGCACCGCTATGGTACTGTTTAAAATGGGTGACTAAACATCATCCATTTTTTTTGCCCCCCGAATTGATACTGCGCCGAAGCAAAAGAAACTTCTCTTTCAGATTGAGTTGCCTCAATAAAAAACGGGGTGCTGATTTGCCACCCCGCTCTCCTAAACACATACACACACAATCTTTACGCGTCAGGCACAAGAGCATCCACCGCCTGAACCTTAGATGCAACAACACCGGCTTGATCTTTTACCGCATTGAAAGCATCCTGTAATTCTTGTGGTACAGTACCGAGATTCCCGATTTGAGTTTCGAGATCAGCGATCTTTGAATTCAATGTGTTGGTTTCGGTTGCAACTTTGTCAACCTCTGTACCGATACTGTCGAGAGTAGCTTTTACATCATCGAGTCCTTTTTTGAGTTCTTCGTTTGTCATTTGAATTTGTTTTAGAGTTTGAAGAATAATTTCTTGTGAGTGGAGAATCTTCTGCAACATCATTCCTATCTCAATGATTCCTTCATTGTGAACGTGAATGATGATGTTTTCTTTCTCCATGAGATTGTAAATGTAGGATTAAAAAATTTGCCACCACTAATTAAATATCCCCAACCCGAAGGCGAAACTGACCCACCAAATAAACATAAGTGCCACCACGATCACATAGATGATGTAGCCCAGGTTCTTAAATGGTCGCGGCGGTGCCGGAGCCGGAGGAATGATTACCGTGGTAAGCAGCCACCATAATGCCCATGCAACAATACAGATGACGATGAAGAATCCGATTACCTGCATGAATGGTGCAGCGAAGATTGCGAGTAAGATTGAAAGTAGTTTCATAGTTTTGGTTTTAAAGTTAGTAATCAAATTTACACTTTGTATCGCTGCCTCAGTGCCGCAAGAAGTATCGCTGCCGATTGTCTTTCTGCTGTTTCTGCGTCTTTGTTTTCAAAAAGTTCCTTTAGTTTGCCAATGAATTCTACTATCTCCGATTGATTCAGTTTGTCATCAAGGTATTTATCTATGAGGTAATCCATACGTGCACTGTCAGGGTGCGGTTTGTGGAGAAGTTTTGCAGAACTATAACTTACGTCACGCCAGAATACATCAATCTTCACTTCCAATCTCACTAATCGTTCTCGCAAAGAGATATAACCACCTATCAAGCCAAGTGCTATTGCCGTAATTCCAATCCAAACGGAACTTATCATGCAAGAAACTTATTTTACTTTTCTTCTGATTACAGCAATCACATACAAACCACGAACCGTAGACACAGGACTAAGATTTATTTCAACAGGAATTTCTGTTCCGTTTTTTCTCTTTGCCTTCAACTCAATACCGCTTCCCATCGCACGTAATGAGGGTGAATCTACATAGGTTTGAGTATGCGTAGTGTGGCGTTCTTTCAGTGAGTCCGGTACAAGAATTTCAATGGGTTTATTTTTTAATTCTATTTCATTATACCCAAACAATAGCTCTGCCTGTGGGTTTACCCTGAATATCTTTCTGTCCTCATTAAGGATAACTATCGCATCCGGCAACTTCTGAAACACTGCCAAAAGAAGATCGAATGAAAATTTCTCTTCTGCCGCGGCTGCTTCTAAGTGATCTTCCTCCATACTGGTTGTTTACAATGATGATTTATTTTTCTTCTTTCGCTCAATGTTAATCACCCTCCCCGCAATTTGTATCGTTCCATTCCTGAAGAGTATATGCAAAATATTATGAGTGAAGATGTCTATTCGTTCATACACTTTGAATCGCATCATCAAAATAATGAGCGTAATTGAAACAGTGAAGAGCGCAAAGTCATAGTTTGTTGTTCTCCAATTGAAATCGAAATACCAGTCTGCAACATTCAGTCCTTGAAACACAATACAGATAATTGCCAATGTCTTTTCATACAGCCCTGGAATAAAAATCAGCATAGTAATGTAAAGAAGCTCTTGTGCCATACTCATAGATAGATTGTATGTATGAACCCGCGCTTGATACAGTTCCATTGGAGTGAGAGTAGCAGGATATGTTTTGATGTGCCACCACATTTCAAGTAGTGATGTGAGCAGAAATACTCCAACGATGTAAGTAATTTTCATCCCAGTCTTTTTTTCTTTGGTTGCTCATCCTCTTTTAAGTTTTCTACTTCAGTACTCAATCGAATTAGCTCATTGCCATGTTTTATTTGCACTTCAAGAAGCTTATCCATTCTGACATTATTACTGCTGATCTCTTTTTTCACAATGAGATAAACCTGTACAGCGACAAAGGCAATAATAGAAAGAAGAACAGTAATGGTTGCGGTTAGTATTCCTACAAGCCAATTAGGAAAAGCATCATTGACAGAGAGAACTTGCCCTACAATTAGTGTCACCAAAAATGTTGTAGCACTTAGTGGAGTCATAAGCAACACCGATTTTTTGATGTGGGTATTCCACTGAAATACTATCTCATGGGCAATGTCTGTTATAAGCATCAGGATTATTTTGAAGGTGGTACCGGAAAATTGGAGATACCATCTTCCTTGTATGTGGTATCATCAGGTTTGGTGATGTACAATTTTCTGTCATCATCGTAGATCCCTTTCCACGTTAGAAACTCCGATCTCCATGAGTTATATAATGGTGCTGAAATGCTTGAGCTATTCAACATCATTTCCCAGAAGTCACCGTGATCTCCGGTTTCGTTAACCTGCTGGATATACATTTTCCATCGGTCGCTTTCTATTCTGTTGAGGGTAGTCATAGCGTTTAGTTTGAAAGTGAAACTTATTGAAGTAACAAATTATTGAGTCACAACCTTTATGCAATATCCCGCCTTGATAGTAATAGAATCACCAGTAGGCTGTGTGTATTGTGTTGCTGTATCGCTTGCTAAATCTCCACCCCACCCATCAACTACTGCGACGGATTTGTGGTGATCATTCACCTGAACAGTGGGTATCACTATATCGCGGTCAACTCCCGGCTTGCCTTCATTCACAAAATAGATTTCAGAAACAGAACCGCGTTGCACTCCTGCATACACAAGATTTTCTGCGCCTTCAATACTCTGTAATTGCACATCAATCAGTCCGTCATTCACCAATGCGCCCTGTAATGCTTTGATCATATAGAAACAAGGCTTCACAGAAAAGTTTCTTCCGGTGCCGCTCATGAGTCCATTAGACTGTGAATGTGTGAAGAAAGCAATCACATCATCTGTTGCCGTTTCCATAATAGCGCGAAGGAGAATACTGCTCATCACAATTCCCTGCCCCACTTTGCCGGAATAGATATTTAAACTGACATCCATGCCATCAATGTCTCCAAATTGTTGCTGTGCAAGTTCTTCCTGACCACCGGGGAATTGTTGACGGAACTTATCAGTAACAGAATGGAATTCTCTTACGCGGGTGATGATATCCGTCCAGTCATTCATCTGCTTCTGCACCTGAAAATAGTTTCGGTGACAGCTTGCAAACGGAATAGTGCCCATCGTTGCATTCATGTTTATGAATCTGCAATTCGGATCATCAGTGATTTGTGCATCGGTGATGTTAATGATGGAAGAATTCTTTCCATGAACATAACGAGCGCCTTCTGCCGTTACATCTACGAGTGACTGAATAGTGGGGAACACGTCAGCATTACCCTTTCCCTGTGATTCTTCATTCCACTTTATCCCGATAATCTTTACTCCTTTTGTAGCTGCTAAACTCAGGATGTAATCTACTTGGCTGTGCAAGCGGTTGAAGTTGTATGGTGCCGGTGGCGTGGTACGGCGACCATCAAGAATGGGTGTGCTGCAATTTATTCCCGGCAAGTATGCTTTCCCTAATTGCCCCGCTACCTGAATGTCACTCTCGAAGCAGCCGTAAGAAAATGGCTTTGCCAATCTTCCAGAGACAACGGTGTTAAAGTCAACATGCCTGTCAATACAATCTTGGTGATTGCCATTGAATCCTATGCTTACGCCGGGAGGAGAGATGTAATTGGTATAGATAACAATACTGCCTGCCGCGCCGCTTATGTATGAAAGGTTGTAAAGTTCTTTCATCTTATCCATCCACGGGGTGTCGAGATACGGAGCAGGTCCATTGCCGCCATTCTGTGGGAGCATAGAAACGCCATACTTCATTTTTATGGGCTTCGGTTTGCCGGAGAACTTGGCGGGGTTGGTATAAATTTTCATCATTGGCTTCATAAGAAAGTATTGTTTTAAGTGATAACTATTTGAGGTACTTATTTGAAGTTGCTAATTCTTTTATGGTTAATTCTTCACCTGTTAATGCGTAATATAAATTTTGAAGTTGGTGAACGTGTTTGAATAATTTAATTACCAACCATTCCTGTACAGGCTGTTCATCTTCTTTTCGTTTTGGAAAATCATTATATCCTAATGAATAATTCCACCATTCACCGCCATCTGGTAAGCAAATCCTAAGTTGATTTCTGAAATTATTATTAGGATAAAACCAACCATCATCTTGCTTTTTAAATCCAAACTTCAATAGCCATTCTTCAGTGAGTGGAATTCCTGAAAATTGATCTAATTCAATCCAAGTTTCTTCTTCACTATCTTTAACTTTTATTCCACTTTCGCTTATTTCGATTACTTCAAATACGGTATTATCCTCGTCGTAATTGACAAGATTTTTAATTCTCAATTCATTTGCTTCCATAAAACTTTCCATTAACAATGTTAGGGTAAATTATCTTCAGGTATGCTCCCGACTTAGCGGGATTAACCCAATAGTGTTTTGCATCATAAGGGTAATAATTCTGACTAAACCACCGCACTACCGTCTGTGTAGCCTTATCAATAGCTGCATCTGAAATATCTTTCAACTGCCACGGGTTAATTGCAATCTCTCCTACTCGATATTGTATTCCCGGTCCTTTAAAGGTGCTGTCATTAAGATAACCCTTGTCGTGTATGTACAATGGCTTATAGTATTTTTTTGCAGAACTATCATACCAATTGATCGTCGTATCCATGTGCTTCATCTGACGTATCAATGTCTGCTTATCACTCCAATACGTCACCGTGTCGGTGTTGTAGTTATCATGCAACACGTACACCCATGAATGTTGCAGCCATGTCTTTGAATCCTGTTTAAGAAAAAGAGCATGCAGGATATTGCTTGAACTGTACGTTTGGGCATCTGATGTTAATACGCCAATGAGCATCGCACCAAGTAGGGCGGTGAGGAGCATTAGGATTTTTCCGAAATATTTTGTCATGATTCTGTTGGTTCAAGTTTTTCTACTCCATTGCTACTTACAGCTTCACCTTCTGGTTCTTTCAATTCGAAATCTTCCGGTAGCACAAATCCCCTGAACGCATCTACGATAACTTCATTGAGATCATCAGGAACTTGCGTAGCCATGTGCGGCTCAAACTCAATCTCTCCCTTTTGCAGTTCACGGATTTTGTCAAGGCGCTTCTTCTCATTCTCAGGAGTGTATTTCTTATTTCCGTTGGCGTCGAGGACGTACGCTTTATCTTCCCCTGTCAATGCAAATTCATTGTTAATATCCTCCACCGTCTCATTGTAAGGATTCAGTTTCTTGCTCAGTTGGCTCTTGACCTTATTCGCTGCATACTCCAATTTGTTACGTGCGGCAAGTTGCTTTTGCTCACTGTGTGAATATGGCCATTTATTTTTGATAGCGTCAGAGCGTTCCTGCAGTCGTTTCTTCTCAGAAATATTCGTCAGCACTTTCGAGTACTGATTGCTCATTTCTATGAAGTCAATAGCCTGCTTGATTGTTTTCTTTGCCATCTTACAGCGCCTTTTCAATTTCTTCTTTCAATGCCTTGTATTCCTCAATCAATGCTTGGTGCTTGATGATCTCATTTTCATAGTTCTTAATTGCACCCTCTTCACCTTTAATCCGATCATCAATCTGTGATAACGATAATTCTTCGGCGACTTCTTTGGTGCGTGTCACACTCACTTTCAGATTGTGAGGTGCAATTTTCTTGGTGTCTTGCCCTTCTACGATTTCGATTTTCATGTTTATGGTTTTTAATTGGTGAAAATTACTCTGCTATTTTATGTTGTCACAACATCATTACCTGAAATTGTGAACAATGAGAGTTCACAAATGTGGGTTATGATTTCTTTTATCGTAAAAATTCTATTGTGGCTCCAACGTCGTAAGTAGTCGAAACTCCTACAAATGTAGTCTTAACTGTTATTGCGCTTCCGCTCTTTACTCTTATCTGTATGTCAGGAAAGGTAAAGCTTCCGGTTGTGGTAATATTTTGGGTAGTCGTTCCCATGATTGCAAATGTCTGGGTTCTTGTCACACTTGTTTCATCAGTATAAGTAACTTGGAAGTTAAGTGTTCCTGCTGATATTGCAGTCGTAGTAAGATAGCCTCCAACTCTATACGTTCCATCAGCGCCTGGAGTATACGTTGTTATATTTGCTACGGCGGTTGTTTGTCCTGTTAGGTCATTGTCTGCCACTATTGTTGCAACGACCGCATTGCTTATTCCTGTTACAACTCCGCCGATTGTTGTAATTGTATTTCCGCTTCCAGTAACCCCATCGTTTCCTACCGCATTTATTAAATCTACATATGCCTTACTAATGGGGTTAGTATTCAAACCCAATGACTGACCCCCCATGGGGAATAAAGTTTGACTACTATCTATCTGCCACGCATTTATACCATTTGTTGCCAATACAATCCCATTAGCTCCATTACTATACATTCCGCTTCCTACATCACTCACAAAAGCATAGGATGGATTCTTGTCACTTCCATTAGCTAAAAGTATCTGCGTATCGGTCTTGCTATATTGTAATCCTGCATCGCCATTATAGGCGCTTCCACCATCATTAAATATAATTTGTTTATCAATTCCTGCAAGATTAGCATAAGGAACATCATTAGCAAACTGCGATATATCCAATGAAACGAATGATGCTGTCAACTGTCCTCCACCACTTACACTTAAATCTATCGTAGCCGTATCTGCTATTGATGAAATATAATCAGCCGGAAAGGTGACATTAAGCGTAGTTCCCGAAAAAGAAAGCCCCGTCCCTAAAGTGATCGCTTCAAACACTCCTGTTCCTGCCGTTGCCCTGCCAACAAGTTTGTTAGTGGCAATCGCGGTAGTAATCGTTCCGGTAGTATTGATAGTGCCTCCAGAAATTAATCCCGCCGTAGCAATAGAAGTAACCGTCCCCGTTGTCGGTGTTGCCCATGACGGAATCCCTGCCGCCAATGTCAACACCTGACCAGTGGTTCCAACTGCCAATTTTGATAGTGTATTAGAAGCGCTTGCATAAATAATATCGCCTGTCGTATAACTCGTTAATCCGGTCCCTCCTTTTGTGGTACCTATGGTCGTGGCACTCCATGTTCCGGTTGTTACCGTTCCTAATGTTGTGATGCTTGTTTGTCCAACATAGGTTGGTGATATGGTTATCGTTGGCGTTAATCCAGTTCCACCACTTACATCTATTTTATTTGCTGTACCAGTTACGGTAATTGTTACTGCGCCTGTTCCTCCATTTACAGAACTTACGCCTGTCACCAATGCCGCCGTGTTCCCATTTAATTTTTGTATCCCTTGTAAAATAGAATCTGTTGCCGCTACCGTTCCTGCACCACTTACATACCCTGTTAATAGTTTTCCTGTTATGTCTAAATCGGTCGCTGCACTGATCGCTGTTCCGTTGCCTTTGAGGATGCCGGTGATGGTGGTGGATAAAGTAAGTATCGGTGTTGCGCCTCCGCTTGATGAACCGGCGAATCCGTTGGCAGTGGCTACACTAACAGATGTAACGCTTCCAGTTGCCGGAGCAATCCAACTCATCACACCAAATGTTGTAGAAGATAGAACGTAACCGCTTACTCCCGGGTAATTTGTCGGTAAAATGTATGTGCTGTCAGCCGCTACTGAATTCGATGCCTGCAGTCCTACATAATGTGGTATTCCAGCTGTGTATGCTCCGTAGAATCGTTGGACGTAGGCAGCACTGGAAGATGGGTCAGCATTGTACAGTCTGACATAGGTATCATTAATATAAATCCTGTCGTAATCATTAATCTTAAAATGAGTACCCAATTCATTACCTGTAATTCCCCTATCATAAGTGCCACAAGACCATAACATCGCCTCTGTAATATATTGTGTAGTCAGGTCATCCGAAAGATGGAAAGACTGCCATAGAGCAAATGTGGAATCAGAATCAGTGGCACCGGCAACAAATTGCCCACCACTTGTATTTTTATAGAGAGTAATACCCGCATCCCAACCGTTATTAGCAAATGGGTAAAATATCCCTGGTGCTATCTTCAATGAATCAATGCCATGCACATCGGTCATGGTTAAGGTATCAGTCAGATCATTGTACGTCAGTTTCGGAGATGAAACAATCGCTGTGTTGTCAATGCTGCCAAAACCAATTTCAGTCCACGGCAAAGCTACCGTAGTAGAGAGTTTGTGAATTCGTAATGCAAGTTCACGAATTGCATCCGTTATCTCCGGTTCATCAATATTATCCACAACACTACTCGTAGAGAAAATGGTATTTCCATTCTGTGTAATGTCACCGATATTGTGCAGGCTTCTGATAGCAAGATTGTCGTCAGCATCAAAGTACCATTGACCAATATCCAAATTATTTAATCGCGCTTCGAGGTCATTCGCATCGACAGGATCACCGATGGAATAATTATCACCGCCGATATTTACAATCACATCATAACCGGAAGTGTAGTCAACGGCTGTTCCCGCTACGAAGGTTGTGACGTTGCCTGTAAGTTGTAAATCAAGTTGGAGAAATTCACGACGGAATGGATCATGAATTCTTGCATTGAGCGCATCAAAAACGTCAGTCGTTTTTCCGAAAGCACCACTACTAATATAGCTCGCAGTTGCAGGAACCATAGCGTCCAAAGTTAATTGCAAAAATTACCGATTGCACAATGTTATTTGGTTTATTGTTCACAAGGAAAATTATCTGTACGTTTGTGCGCTCATGAAGAAAATACTTCTCTCCTTCTCCCTGCTTATTACAGTGATAATTGCCGCATCAAGTTACAACAAGCATATGGCTCGAATGATCTACTGCGATATGAGAGTCACCTCAATTGAACGTCAGGATAACGATTACATTTGGCAAGCTACAAGTTTGGATAACAAGTGGCAGACGGGAGCGATACGAATGCCACAGCCAAGAGGTCACGTTGGCGATACTGCTTTTGTTTCTTATGATCGGTTGTTGAACAGTTGGTTTATCATGCCCAGCTTTTATTCAATACAGAGAACAGCAAAGGAGAGGCTGCAGAAACAAATCTATGCGATCAAGCACTCTGCTACCGATACTCTTTATGGGTATGTTTGGAATAGGTGATTACACGGTAGTGAACGTAACCCAGGTCACACTAAATGGTTTCACATCTATTGTAGCCGCCGTTCCGGTTTCATTCGTCATTACTCCATCAATGCTGTCTGAATATCCCCGATCATAAGTAAACAATCCCGATACAGTTTTTCCGGTGATAGCAATATCCGATGCTGCAATAGTCACTTCCGTTGCTGTTTGGTTGGTGATAAGAATTCCAAATGAATTTGATCCTGTCTGAAACCCTTGCGCTAAACAGCCTGCATACGGAATTGTCACAGGCATCGTATAAGTGAAGTAGAAACATTTTGCAATCCGTTTCATCGAATCAAACTCAGGATGCACACCCCTTACTAATTCTGAAAGCTGCATATACAATACGTTTGCAAACTTCTCTGTGTTGGCAAGCGTAAATATTGCCATGCGCCCTATCGAATAATTTCGAAGTGGATGTGAAAGTTCTGTGGTGCCAGTGTCGTTGTTGTGAAATTGATTTATCGTTTGCTTTGTTATGTGTGTGAACAATGCAAAGAAAGCAACTAAGTCCCCTGGTAATTGAGTGTCATAATAATAATTCACCAACATAAGATTGTGGGCAGAATCAGTTGGACTAAATATGCAACGATCAGGAGAAATTTGTTCGTACTGCCGTCCCCAATCGGTATCATTCAAATCTTTGAGTGCTTGATTCCGGTTTACGGAAGCTGTCGTTGTTCTGTAAATGGGTGCTGTGTCCCAAGAGAATTGCATCGCTGGATCATAGTTCATCACCTGTTGAGCGCGGGAGATATACAAAGCAGAGTATGGAGGATTTAGTGTGTCAAGATGTTTGTTTTTCAACTGCGACTCATCATCCAATTGAACAAAAGTTAAGTAAGCACCGAACTTCAATTTAATCCAATCGTAGAAAGTGGGAAAGTTTACGGCTGTGTTGTTGTCGCGAATTGGATAGAATATTCCGAGATCACACCCCGTTGCAATTAACATTGTAACTAACGTGGCTGCATGGCTATTCGACATTCCGGTAATCGGCGTGTAGTAAAGCATCTGTAATCCTAATTCAATTGTCTTTGCCGTCCATGCTGCGAACTTAGTTACATCGCGTTCAAAAAGATTTGCCCCGATTTGGGTTTCCACTGCCTTCTTAGATGCTATATTGAAGGTGACTGTATTTGGAATGGCAAAAGTGCATGCACCCGGAACATTTGCATTTGGATTGTAGTCAAGTGCAGACGGATTCATGCAACCAACCACCGGAGTAATCACCGTCGGCGCATCACTATCCGTCTCCAAAATATCCCCATAGATGTGATACCCCTTCACCGTTATCGTAGTGCCGTCAAGTGTGAACACACCCAAGTCCATTTCATTAAGCATCTCAAGCAATTCATCATCACTTGTTGGCTCACCCACAAACTTCACATTATTGTCCACCACAATCCAAAATCCGCCATCATAAATCCAGTTGATAGTGTAAGTGTAAGTTCTTAGCGCAGCTCGATATGTTATCCACTCATAATCTTCGCTAATCACGTCAGGAACTTGCCCCTCATCAGGACATTCATGGCAACTCCCAATAACTTTTATTGCAGGCAACCTTCCGCTGGTGTTGCAGTCGTCATCACAGGGTTCAGCATCCACACGGATAGCCGGAATAGTGGCAGTCTTAGTGACAGACACATTGCGTTGCTGAACTGATATGCCCGGAAGTTTGTTCATAGGTTAATACACGTTGCGATACCAACAGTTCATTACATCAACAAAAGCAATAGATGGATTGTACTGAAGCAGCCAATTGATATTTAGTAAATCCATTCTCCTTCCATACGACGACTGCCAGTCCTTTCCAATGCGCCGGTAGTACATCTCACGGCAAAACATTTTGTTAAGCCGTTCTTGTACATCACAGGCGAGCTTGTCAGCCGTGGCGTTGGCAGCGATAAGGTAGAGTGTCGGGATGATATTTCCCATAGTCAAGATTTTGTTGGATAATCAAATTTGAATGTTTCCTTCCAAGTATTTGGACCTTCATCCTGTAAATGTGATTCTATTGATTCGCGTCGGAGTATTATACCCTCCTCCCAATATTTTATTATGTAGTAAGAATCCCATTCAATTTTGTTGTCAGCAGCAATCTTATCAATACCTCTCATGTCGGCAATATTAAAAGGCAGATCAAATTCGCCCTTTGATTGGTTGTTTTTCCAGAATGAAATTTTTTGTTTTTGTATCATAAGTTATATTTTGTTTTCGTACTCTGTTAACCTTTTCTGTATCGAAGCAAGGATGTTGGTCATGCACAAACAGTCACAGTCATTCACGCTTGCATTCACCAAAGCATTGTCGAAATCATTTTTGAGAATATTGAGTTGTAGTTGCCAGTTTATATTCTCAACATTCGGAAGCTGGTTGCTGTAATAAAGAGAAAACAAATCTTCCAGTCTCTTCAATGTCTGTCCATAGAAAAATTGTGTGAATGTAGTAGTGGCAATTACGGTGCTTCCAGTAAATACCGTGTAGATAAATGTCCAGCATCCATCTACAAAGCACGTCGTTTCTTCATCATCGCAGTCAGTCTCTAAAATATCATCAGGGCAATCAGCGCAACCATCTGTTGTAGGATCATCGTCAACACAGTTGTCAGGAGTAAATGTTATTGCCGATTGTCCCGTCCATGCTACCGATGTCCATACATCTTCGGTCTGTAGTTTGGAGAATGCGGGGTAAGCATCTGTGAATCCTTGTGAAACGAAGTAAGCCGATACTGCCGCCTGATTCAACATAGAGCCAATATTAGTTGACTCACCATTTTTTATTACTGTGAAGTTAGCGAGAGGATAAGCGGGACTGCCAATATTAATAGCGTAGTCGCACGTTTCTTCTTCTATCGGAACATACATATCACAAGTGATAGTGGCAGGGTTGGCATCGGTTGGCAGATATGTCCACGGTGTAAGTACAGCCACATCATCGGAACCAGGGGCAATCATCTGTAATGAGGTCGAAGTAATGCTTGCTTTGGTTGGATTGGGGGTTCCGTAACCTCCTGGATTAGTACTTGCGTCATAGTCTCCGGTGGAGTCATCGAAATATAATTCGTTTTGGACCGACTCGCTCGTGAATTGTAATTGAACTGTTGCCTTCAGTGATAGACTCATAGCGTAAAGTTATTTTTCTTCTGTGTTAAAAAATTCATCTTTAGCCTCATTATATCCACTCGCGTAAGCTGATTTAATCATTTTGATCTTTTCTTTCTGTGGTGCCTTCTTAAATTCAGGATCATTTTTGCGAAGGTCATCAACCCATTCTTTCCGGTACTTCATCACAAGGTCATTAAATTCTTCATGTTCCTTGTAAGTCAGTGTTCGTTTCTCTCCATCAATAGTAACGGTATTTGGCGCAATGGGTGGAATAAGTTCATTGGCTTTTGCCTTTTCATAAATGTCGTACACACCGATTGCTCTCATACGATCATTCTTTTCATCCTGAATGACAGCAGATGCAATGCGTCGTGACTCCGTATGAAACTCAGGAGAGATAGGATTTGGAAAAGCGGCGCCGATCAGATAATTTGTAGCCTGAATCGTAGTCCATAAATCTTTATCAGAAGCGTTGAGAGATTCAAAGCCATCATTAGCCACCTTGTTTGTTAAGGCTATTGCTGAGGAACTACCTTGATAAACTTGTGCAGCTATTTCTCCCATAGCCGGGATAAGTCGCAACATATCCACTGTTCGACTATCGCTCTTTATAGGATCAGCATAGAATGTGCGCGTCATGCCACCATTAACAGCATCGAGTTTCGACAGTGCTGCCGGATTATCCTTAAGACCGTTGGCGAGAATACCTGATATGAGTGCATACATTCCACGGAACAAATTTCCGTAACGCCCCATAGCAAGTGACAGCACCGTACCTACACCAACTTCACCTTGCGTCTCTGTATTGAAAGTGTCTGAAAATCCTTTTTCAAAATCATCACCCAACTCCTGCCACCATCCTTTTTCATCATCATCGAGTGCTGAAGCAATTCCATTTTTGATGATGTTAGCTACAAGAATAGCAGTCGTGGTGTAAACATAGTTAGATGCTAACACACCAGAAATATCTCTGAGCGCATCCATACGCCCCGTTCCTGAGCCATCATACAATTGTTTTGCTTTAGTAAGAAGATTACGAGTATCATTTGCATTCCATGAATTCAGAAATCCAAGCGCCTGTGAGATCAGACTATATTTTTCTTTCGGCGAACCAAGTGGTGTCCATTTCGTTTTTGAAGCAGCCGCAAAAGGTGTTTGAGCATTGAACTTCTGCGACATGGAGGCTTCAGCATGGGATGAGGCATCATCAATCTGTGCAGCGAATTTATCACGATACGCTTCTGATTTAACATACTCGTCTGGATTAAATCGCTCTCCTGTGAGTGTTTCGAATCTCGTGTCGAATGCTCCGGCAAATGCAGCACGAGTAACCGGTGTATCAGCAAACGGAATGATAGCATCAGCGAGTTTACGCATTGCACCCTGATTTGTTTCATACCGTTCTTCAGCGTACTTGCCCGCTTTAAACATCAATGATGAATATGAATTGTCGAGCAGTTGCTTATATGCTTCGTGTCGTCCCGGATTAATCTGACCGCTTGATAATGTTTCTCTCACGAAGTTGGAGGCGAAGTCATTTATCAAGCGAGTAGGTCGCGCAAGTGCAAGTGTTCGTGTAGTGGAGAGAACTTTTTCAATCAGCTTCATATCATCATTCGCAACTTTATTGTCGAGATGAAATGAAGTCACCACACCATCTTTCATCGCTTCATACAGTGCCCTCGCTGTTGCTTGCTTTCCTCCCGTCTGTGATAGCATCAGCGAGCCAAGTGCTCCCAACCTTTGCTTCATGGGATCACCCAAATGGTAATCACGCAACACATCCTGAATGTGGTTACCGATTACATGGTCAAGGTTGTAAGAAACATAGTAGCGGTAGTCGGTACGTGCATGAGTAGAGCCTGCCCTTGCTGTCACATTATTTACAGGCTTACCGAGTAATGATTCTACTGCCTGTTCCGCCGTAAGTGGTTCGGTATCGAATAGCCCTCCACGAGGTCGTGACTGTCGCACCATGCGAGGATGATAATTTTCGCGCGGTACATATACATCACCACGCTTTTCCGTTGCTACACGGTTCTTATCTTCCAGCGCATCTTTTATTTTTTGAACAGTATCGAGTAACGCTTTTATGTCAGGATCACCATTCAATTCATCGAGTGCCTTCTGCGTGTCAATGTTGCCATAAGAGTCCTTTGGTAATTCAGTATACGCTTCACGCGCAATCTTCTGATCGGCGATACGGACATTGTTGAGTCCGAGCATCGCATTGTCAGGATTGTTTATCACTTTGAAATAATCTTTCTCCTGATTTGGAAGATCGGCAAAGTCATGCACCGTTTTATCTTCAAGACGAATAGGGTTACTTTGGTAGTCGAGTTGATTCAGCACAATAGATATTTTGGCTTTATCAACACTGTTTACTTTTTTGGACGCTGTATGATATTCACTCCGCAACCTAATTGCATCCAACTGCATGTGATTGTAGGCGCGAAGGATTGGGCTTACTATTGTTTTCCATATCGGCTTCTGCCCACCCAGTCCAAAGTATTCATCCCAGAAATATTTCCCTCTTGTAGTTAGATCACCAAATAGTTTCTTCGGATTAGGTACTTCTATTTTCTGTCCTAATACCTTTATTGCCTTTCCGGTTTTGTTGATCGCCTGATCGAGCACCTGTCCTTTGATTTCGTTGGTGGCTTTCATCAGCCCTGCTTTATTCAGCAACTCATACATTTTACTATTCACCAACCCATCATCCAGTCCATCCATCACCTTCACATAAGCATCTACATCTTCAATCGGCATTTGCTTTAGTAGTGATTCAGGAATTGACTGAAACTTCTCAATGTATTTCTTCTGCTCCGGCGTGAAATCGGCAAGCTCCTGATTTGAAGCAATCATTTTCGCTTCTGTAATCATTTCATCTTTCAGTTTCACTTCTTCGGCAAGAAGATTTTCTGCTGCATGCTCTTCCAATGTTTTTCCAGTCTGCATAAACAGGTCTTGCGCCTGTGCCGATTCTTCCGGTGTTATGCTTCCCTCATTAATTAGTTTCTGTAACCCCCGATTGAGTGCTGCTAATTGCTGACGTGCTTTTATGTAGTCATCAACATTATCAAATTTCGCCTGTGTGAGTTCGGCAAGTCCATCTTCAATATCATTATACGACTTACCTTCAGACGGAAATGTTTTGCTCTGCACTGCATCTGCAATCTCATTGTAGTTGCGTACCAGCTCTGTTGCTGACGGAACACGCTTCTGTGCAAGCCCATTTATCACACGCTCATACAAATCCAGTTTGTCGAGAGGAACACTGCGCGGGTTGATAGCAAGAAATGACTTGACAGTATTTGTCAACGTACCATAATCGCGTGAGCCAAGTTTCTTTCTTGTGGCAGAGATGTCAGATATGCGCTGTGCATAGTTAGCATCACTGATAACACGGTCGGAAAATGTGAGGAAACGATTGAGTTGCGCTTCTGTGCCAATGTTGGTAGCGGCTTTAATAATAGTCTTGAATTGTGCTGGAGTTATTTCACCTTTTAGCTGGTTTGACTTTAGTAGGTCAGCGATTGCCGCAGCGAATTCTTTGCGCTGTATTGACTGTCCCTTTCTCTCTGCGCCCACACCACGCTTGAATGAAATTTCATTCTGTCGGAATATGCGTCGCGCCGTGGTCTTAATTTTTTCAGAAAGGTCACGCTGTCCGGTAGTGTTCTCTGTTCGCTTCTTCAAATCTTCCTTCCTTCCCTTCACTAATGCTTCCTGCATCGGAGCAAACATCGCTTTGAATTCTTTTATCACACCCTGCTTTTCGGAGAATTTAAGTTTCTTGTACCACTCAGAAGAGCGGATATGCTTTAGTCCCGCGACAATTGCATCACCAAGTTTTGTGTGATTCAGTTCCTTGCCTGCTTTCTCAATGAGGTTAGCAACTATGTCAATGGCTTCATCAAAGAATGATTTTGATTTTACTTCCACCATTTCACCAGTGACAGAATCACGAACCATTAGTGGTTTTCCTTTCAGTCCGCGAATTTTATCAGCGAGATTCTTAGCTTCGTGTTCTAAGGAAGTTGGTTGATCATACTTGCTTTTTATTTTCTCGACCTCAGCATCAAAATTTTTCTGATCAGATAGATATTTAAGCCGATCTTCTAAATACTTAATTTTTTCATTGTAAGATTCTTTATCGCGACCAAACGCTTTTTCTTGTTGTTCTTTTGCAAGTTTTATATCGGTAGGTAATTCATCCCGTTCAAACTTAACAACGAATTGGGCACTTTCATTTATTTGCTCAGGGGTGAGTCCATGTGAAAGACTAAGTATCTCCTGTTGCCCTGGTAAATTATCATCAGCCAACTTCTGTGCGGCATCGAGTTTTTCTTTTGCAGCGTCAAGAGTTTTCTTAGCTGCATCCGCTTTGGACTTCATTTCAGAAGTGTCATCAAACAACTTCTGCTCATTACCTTGTAGTAAATCACCCTGCTTGCCTTGTAGATTTTTGTCGAGAGCATCTTTGGCTTTGTTGTAGTCACTCTCTGCGGTAGCGTGCTCCGCTTTAGCCTGCTCTAACTCTTGGAGGATTTGTTCTCTTGTGCGGGGCTTTTCATCTTTGATGACTCCTTCCGGCGCTTCGCTGCTAACAGACCCAGAAGAATTTGCTTCGCCTTTTTGGACTTCTCGCTTTCCTGTTTCATCTTTTATTTTTTTGATTAAGTCCGAAATTCTTTCCTCATGTCCTTCAGGTAATGTCCATCCGATTTCATCAAGATGTTTTATCGCTTCCTCAAAATTAATGTTTCCATGCTCATCTTCAAAAGGTCTGACAAAATCTTCTATCGCCTGCGCTTCTTCATCCGGTATTCCCTTCATGGCTTCGGCTGCCTTGAATTCTTTCATGTCCTCAATCTGATGACGCATTTCTTCGAGCGTCAGTTCCATAAACCGATCAGCATTACCACCCGTTCCGCGTATCATCTCAAACGCATCATTCTTATGGAACTCACTTAACTTTTGAATTAACTTCTTAGCTGGTGCTGTTTCGTAGTTTCCTTTTTTGATGTCAGCAATAGCTTTGTTCTTATCGGCACTACTCATTCCTAAGTCAAGTCGTGGTTCGATGTTCGCACTTGCTTTCTTGCCACTACCCTTGATTGTCATTTCACTTCGAGAAGTATTCCCTGGCTCAACAAGATCATTGTTCACCATGTCAATAGCGAACTGTTTGGCTTCATCTACTTTTTCCTCCGGCGCTTTAACCTCTTCGCTAACGACGGTTTCGGCACTGGGAGCTTCACCGATTGGTGCTGACTCCTGTTGTCGCTCATCTGACACTGGTGGTTTGTCGGAAACATTGTCGGTCGTTTTAGGTTCAGAGGATAACGGAACTTGCAACTCCCCTTTAGCAGTCCCGTCACCCTCTGAGATTGTTGGTTCTCCTTCTTTTGACTTCGGAAATTCAAATGGTGATTGCTTCGTTGCAATTCCATTCTCGTCTTTGAACTGTTGAATTATTTCATTGACTTTTTTAGGCTTGCCAACAGGAAGTAAATTTTTGTCCTTAGTATATTCATATACTCTCGTTCCTGTTGCATCTTTCGGATCATTGGTGAACGATACAAAGTATTTCCTGTTACGATATTCAACATCACCTTGCTTCACGATTACCGGAATTTCTCCTTTGAAAATTTTCTCTTTGGCTACTGTCAATCCCGAGTCGGAAATTGTTTCTGTCGGCTCTACTTTATTTTCTACCGGAAGTATCTGTTGTCGTTTGCCATCATTGAAAACAAAATTGCCTTCATCGTCTTTTTCGATCACACCGATCTTTCCTTTGTATTCAGCATCTTTACCAACAACAGCAGAGATGTTTTCTTTTGGGTGAACTTCAAATTCAGAAACAGTAAATGGTTGTGGCGCAACGTGGTCAATTATTTGTTCATTGATGTCAGCAATTTTTTGATCTTCTAACTGATGTAATCCAACATCAATATTTTGCTTTCCATCAATTATTTTTTCTTTCTCCTCAATCAATGGAGCAACTTTTATCTTTACTGCATCCGGTAATTCAGGAGGAATTTTATTTAAAGTTTCTTTCTTGAATGGTGTTCCAAAATCTTTGATACCTTCATCAATAATCTTATTCGCCTCAGCTTGTTCAATAGGAGTGAGAACTTCATTATGAATTATCTTTTTACCCAACCCTTCCGCTTTCTTGAATAAAAATATATCCCATACAAGGTCAGTTAATTCAGCAGCAGCCTTTACTCCATCGCTATTTCCGAGATCATAAATTTTACCATTGAAGTTTACTATGCCATGTGTTTCTTGCAAAATAGTTGACACGGGTGACATCGCTGCTTGCACCCATTTTTCAGGAAGTACATTTCCCGCTTCCTGTATTCCAAGATTAAATGCAGCAACTTGCGGCACCACCAAACTTAATCCGCTAAATCCTGATTTTACTAATCCTGCCGGAAGTTCCAATGCAGCTAATCTATTTTGTGAAGATGGTATTCTTATATCCTCACTTCCTTTTGTTGCCTGCTGAATTCCTTCGCCCAGTCCGCTTATACTTCCAAGTATTGATTTTGCAACTTCTTTACCAGCAACAATAATTGGTGTAATTGGTGTAACATCAGGAATACCCATTCCGGTTGGTGTTCCATCAAATGCAGGAATCGCATTTAATTTTTCAAGTTGCGATTGTGCCCACTGAGTAATTTGGTTTGGCTTACTATAGTCAATAATATTTCCATCATCCTCTATTGTAGCATTTCTTCCTCCGCTTGCTACAATTGCAGGTTCTATCTGCGCCTCTTGTTCTTTGGTAGGTAATGTTAATGGAGCATTCTTTGGAATTGATTGCGAGTAGATGCTAATATTCTGTTTAACATTTTGAAGCGCCTTAATGTGATTGTCCAAATTTTTTGGAATGCTGTTATTTTCTTTTTGCGGTACTTCCGTAGTGCTATTCGCTGCCGTAGCGTCTGTTGGTTGCGCATTTACACCATTTTTTTCTTCTTGCACTTGCGGCACTTTCGCTTGTGATTCATCGGATTTATTATTTATAAGCGTTGCACCTTTCGGTAATTTAATGCCGGACACAGGAGGCGAAGTAACAAGTGTCGCTCCCTTTGGTAATTTTATATCTTGTCCATTTGGCATTATTGTACAGGATTTCCTTTTTCATCTACCCAACTTTGACCATCAAGAGAATAAATTAATGAGCCATCAGGCATTGTGGCTGTATATTGAGCATTTGATTTTGTTGCTGTTTGCTGCGGTGTACTTCCACCACCAAAATATTCAGGATCACTTTGGTAGATAGCATTCAGTTCTTCAGGATTTACGAACTGCGCTGTTCCTTCACGATTAATGTTTGCGAGTTTGTTGAACAACTGGAAACCATAATCATTCTCCTTTGTTAATCGTATCTCGTCTTGTTCTTTTATGAAATTTCCATGTTTATTTTTAGTAGTGTATTCTATCAAGGCAATTGGGCTGGATGGCGTGAACATTTTATTTGTTCCTATTGCTTTAATGGGAACACCTTGTGGATGAATTTTAAAGCCGGTAATGATACCTCCGTTATATGGTTGATTCATCACAATCTGTCCTATCAATGCAGGATTGGTTTTTATTCCCTGCTTTAAATACTGATAGCGTTGCAATGTATTTTGCTGCTGCTCACCCTGCTTTGCATAGAAGGAACTTAATCCCGAACTGTGTGGCAACCTCCTTCCCCACGTAAACATAGAAGCACCCTGCACATCTTTATTCTGATACAACTTCGCCTGCTCCATCGCCTGCTCATCAGTTAGGTTGAGTTTCGGATTTCCTGCCTGTATCCGATCAGCGAGATACTTCAGTCCCACAAATCCTTTGTGCTTCATGTCAGCATCAGGGATTTCAAATTTCATGAAGTCAAGCGGATCGAATTCAGCAAGTGGCGCACTGGACTTGAAAGGAAGTTTTTTAATCACCTTCTGATTGTAGAGGTCAACAGCGTCATGCCACGGAACAGTTTGTTTTGTCCCACCCGGGAATTCCACTTCCACAGGAGAAAGGATTTCTCCTTTCATAGTAGCTGCTACTCCTAACTTATAGTTCTGTGCATTCTCTACACCATTCCTGAATTCTTCACTACCAACCAACTCACGGTGATATTTTTTTTTGAACGCATCACCTCCGCTCATCTCAAACATCAGCGCATCATTATTATTTGATTGTAATGGTTCAATGATATTCTTTCTCCTGATCTCATTTTCTTTTGCCTTCAATCTTTCTGCATCGGGATCAAGAAATGTTTTCTCTGCATCGGTAGTTTCATTGAGTGCATCGCTTATTGATGCCATTGCTTTCATGCGCTCCTGCATCTGTGCAATGGCATCATCTTTCATCTGCTTGGCAATAGTCAGGTTTGCCATAGCATCGCGCCGCCTCACATCGAAGTGAGGAGCAACATTTAAAGAATCATACAAAGCAAAATCTGGCATCTTATTGATTTACGCTATTCCACCAATCCTGATTACTTCCACCTGTAAATTCTGTTGCGATAGGTGCGCCGAAAGAATCTGTTGTCGGTGTTGCAACATCAGGAATTAATCCCCTCACAAACTGACTGTAATCCATTCCTGTAAGTTTCTTCACCAAATCCAACTGCGCCTGCAAGTACTGTTGGTTCACAGAATTTTTTCCATAATTTTTTTCGTAGTCAGCTTGGTCAATGGTATTCTGTAATCCTGTATGTGCAAGTTTGGCAGCCGCAGATTTCTTCATTAATGCTTCCTGATACTTCTGATCGAAAGCATCTTTGTCATAAGCAATGTCGTGCATCAGCGTATTGCCATAACGAGCCGTAGCGTCTTGCTTGATCTTATCGTTTGCCACTGCAAGTTTTAACGCTCTGTCCATGTAGTCACCTGCAAACTTCGACGCTTCCCCTACTGCGAAGGAACTGTTACCACCGGAAATCTCTCTTGCATTATTTAATCCTGTCGTGAGTGCGCGGTCATTCATGCGTTGCAGATCGGCACGTTCAGCGTTGGTCATACCATATAAGGAACGAGCACGTTGGTCGAGAAGAAAGCGATTCCATTCATCGGGTTTATGATAGGAAGGAAGTTTATCATTTGCTCCGGTGATTCCTGTGATTAATTGACCTATGTTGAATAGTTGTTCCGGTCCGCCAAGTTCATCCCAGTTGAAAGGTGTGGATGGAGCATCTGAGGTTTTGCCAGCAGGTATTCCCCAATTATTTTGCTTTACAAGGTTGAATAAATTTTGATCTGTTTGATTGTTCAATATATCTTGCACATCACCGTCAGGAGAAAGAATGTCTCCACCAGTATCATACTTTTTTACTTCGATAGTACCACCACTTTTATATTGAGAAGGATGCCCACCACCTGCAATGAATCCGAAGAATCTTTTTTGTTTCGGAGTTATTTTCTTTCCTCTTATAGTGCCGTCTTTGAGAATCAGTTTCGCTTTATCTGCGGTCAACTCACCACCTTCTTTAAATTCCTCTGTCTCATTATCGGTATCATTCTGCGTCTCCATTTCATCAGCGATATACTTACCCAGTTTATAGAATGATTTTTTATCAGCCAGTTCCTTCATCTTTTTATTTGCTCCCTTGTCCATTATACGTTCACCATAGGAAACATCACCTACATGAGCGCCTGTCTTTTTGTCGAGCATGGCGATGTCCTCACCACCATCCCACCAAGGTTTTTTGCCGTTGACCATAATGATTTTGCCTCCTTCATCGTAATGGATTATGCCACCTTTGCGATAATATTTTGTTTCCCAATCACCATTCAGATTCACGTCTTTAAAATTGAAAGCATTAGGTACATTTGATAAAACACTTTCAGCACCGCTACCTACCATAGCCGGATTGCCACTTAGTATGCCTCCTGCTATCGCACCTGCACCCTGTCCCACTAATGTTCCTGATATATCACCCGACAAGTTCTCTTTTACATGCTGTCCATAGTCACTACTCTTTGTTCCTAATTGACGAGCGGCGATGTTTGATGCAATAGCACCACTACCAGGAGGAAGAAGAGGCACCGGAAGAAACCGCATCGTATTACCCCAGTTATTTCGCTCACCCGTTGGCTTGAATCCAAGTATAGAAGCAAGAAACTTTCTATTCTCCGGCAGATATGTCGGGTCAATTTCAAACTGTGATTCAGGAACTTCTTCGTTGAACAGCATCGCAGTAAAGTTATCTGACTTTAGGAATCAATCTAAAACTTTGATCGCAACTTGTGAACTGAATGATTTTATTGTCTGCATTTAAGAAATCATATTCTGTCATCAGGTACTTACCACTCAAATGATTTTGTATCGGTGACACGCAACCAGACTGTGTAAACAGTATCGGAGCAACCAGTCCATTCCATGTAATTGAAGTCCACGTATCAGGTGTTTGCGTGATTGTGAATATCGGATAGGTGTCAACAAATCCTTGTGCTACAAAGAATGCCTGCAATGCAACCTGATTCACGACCTGCGCTATCACCACAGTATTACCGTTCTTCACGTAAGTGAAATTGTTCAACGGAAATGTTGGTGTACCTACATTGATTGTGTAGTCGCAGTTGTCGGGTGCAGGACGCGCCACTGTTTCATTGCGGAAGATGAGATTGCGGTAATCACTGCGTAAATCTCCATTTATAGGTGTAATGATTGCCGACTGCGTATCGGTAGTGAGCGTGAGTTTTTCAAGCAACGCGTACGCATCAGGATTGAATGAAGCCCATGAGTTATCAAATAGTTTGTCCACATTGGCTACATCATTTACGATGAACGCAATTTTTGTGTGCCTGTAACTACCATGATATTTTCCGCGTTCGCCTGTGTAGTGTGACCACAGTGTAGTAGCATCGCCGCCATCATCAATGTATCTTGAATCCAGTAACCATCCTTTGCAGTTGAGATAAATCTTAGGGTAGAAATCCATTTCTGCCACGAAAGAATGTACGTGCGGATTGGCGCTGTACGCTAATGTTTTCTTCACCTGCACAAGCCCATGTTGCTCCGTCGCAGTCCAGTAGATCATGTTGCGCACACTATCCCATCCCGCCGCTACGTGCTGATAGCCACTCAAACTTAACGGCTGCTCACTATCGAAAAATTTCAGAAGCTCATACGACAGTTCTTTGATCTCACAGTCATCACTGATATTGGTAACTCCGTCTTGGGCAAAACGGCAGAAGCATTTATTGTAGTAGTCAGCCCAATAGATTGCTTTGTCGGTATTGATAGTTCCATACGGATAAACCGTTCCGTGTATGGTGCTCCTTTCATCCGGCTTCTGCCACACTTCCGTCACTCCGGTACCTATAGGTTCACCATCGGCAGTGCTGATAGCGCGAATCTGATTGATGCGCAACATAGAGAATGCGCGTTCCTGCAGACAATACATCTGTTCGAATAAATACCCACGTCCTACAATCCTTCCGTAGTTGGGTTCCATATCCCCGTAGTTGCTGGTAAGGAATGTGCGGTACTGGTCGGTGATCTCACCAAATATTTTCAGGTTGCTGTACAACCACCGATAGTCGAATTGCGTGATCTCAGGGTCTATCACTTCTGGTTTTGCAATAAACATCTGCACGTTGCCTTCGTGCATCACCACTGAATTGAGATTAAATTCTTCCGGTTGCCCTTCCATAATTCCGTTAGGAAAGTACTGTGCTGCAGGTGGAGGATTGCAGGCTTCATGCTCACTACGTATTCCGTCACCACCGAAACTTCTGCCACGGCGCAGTGCGAAGTTCATCGAACTTTCTAATGGTACTACGTGCGCAATAGCATAGTCACCTTCTGAGCAGTCACCACTAAATGCAGGATAGTTACGCACGAATTCAAAAATCCACGGGTAGCAGTCACCGCCCCACACTTCTACATCATTGAGAATATAGCGTCCGTCACTATCTACAATATCATCGAGCACATCCTGATTGATAGGTTGAAAATGTCCGGTTCCAATATACAACCGTTCAGCAAGTGACTTCTGTGTAGGCGATGTGAAATATTTTTCGTTGTTGATTTTGTAGTTGACGGTGTAGTAACGGGGACGGTCAATATTTACTCCAGTCGTGTCAGAAGGCATGTACGTGGTATTCTTAAAGTCTTTGTTCTTAATCAGCCACGATAATGTTACCCCGCGTGAGTGCATATTCGGAAAGCCTGAAGCATCTTGCGGGTCGAAGTTGGAGTCGTCGGTGAAAAATAAATCAGGGTCATCCTGATCGTAGTGATCCCATTCAGTGTCCTGTTCTTTAAAGGTCTCTATCGTCAGTAATCTTTTTATACGTGACTTTGATCCGTACTCGAAATTTTTGTTGTCAACATTGAGTTCATAATTCTTGGTATAGAATTTTTCGAGTCCATCAATGCCGCCAGAGAGTCCCGGGTTCAGGTCAATGGTGCGTGGATAGATGCTATCCTGAAAGGGACAGTCATACAATGATACCAACTCAAGCTGATCGGTTTCTTCGTTCACGTCATCCTGACTTGTTCCTTCATATATGTTGCGCCCGAACAAAATATCAGGTGCATAAATCATCGAAGTGTAGGGACGTGAATTAATCTGTTGCCCTATACTTGCCCCCCCCCAATACTTCAGTGAATCGGCGAAGCCTGCACCGGCACCGTGAAAGTCGTTACTCGTATGTTCAATAGGATGTGTGGCATCAGGGTTATCTTCAATCGTTGCCGGAAGTATCACTCCCTGAAAGAGAGTTTGCGGAATTCTTTTTCCACGGCATATCGCAATACCGCTTACTTGTAATTTTCCATCCGCATCATATAATATGTCGGTCAAATCAATACCTGAGATTTTCATTCCCATGATATTGATTTTTCCGTCAATGGTTGTCATCAGGTGATACGACGGATCGTCATAACGGTTAGGAAAAGTGTAGTCAATGATATGCTGTGCATAAAATGGATTCCCCTTTAAATCAAAAACTACTACCGATAGGGGATATGTTTCTCCACCCCAATACGAGGCAAGTAAATGTTCCCCCTGTACTCCTTTGTAATTCGGAAAGTCATCAATTACTGCATACGATTCATTGACTGCCGCGCCCACATTATTTTTATATGACTCGATAGAAATGGTTCCGTTCGATGTAGGACTCATATTAGTAAGCGGCAATGTTGTTGCGCCTTCGCGAGTGTCAACAGTCATCTCACGGATAAACGGAGCAATTGTTACTCCTGATAAATCCAGTTCGAACGGTCCGTAAGTTTCCGGCGCACCTACCCACAGTCGCTTATCTTTTTGCCCTATTGCCTTACCTCTTCGAATCGGAACAATGTATCTATTAAATTCAGCGAATGAAACAGCGATGCCAGTAGTAGAAGAAAATACAACGTCAACATCAGTGAGTGCCGGATCAATTTTTTCACGGTAGAAAATGCTTGCTTCCTGCGTTACATCTTTGTCGGTGCTATACACATACGCTACTTCCAACTGATAGAACCGTGTATCTACACCATGAATCGTAAATGTGTAACCTTTGTTGGTCATCACATTTGAAGCATACATAGAACGGTAATGATAGTTGGTAAGCGGATCAGGAATAGTAGGGTCGAGAGTAACAAAGAAGTGTCGCGTCAATGGAGTCCACGGCGGCGCATATCCATCTCTTGTAACCGGACGATAACACAATTCATACATCCCAGTTTTTAATGAGCCTCCCGCCGTTGTGTTTTTTAATTTCAATCTCCCCATTTTAAAATCTGCCTGTAGTGACATGGAATGGACTGAATAAAAATGAGGATACTTTCCTGTGGCGATAAGCGGAGTATAGGAACCATCAATGAACTCAGGTGAAACTTCTTGATCTCCTAACCGTGTGTTGAAGCACCTGGGTTCATTGTTCGGTTCGAGCCAATAGACCCTGTTCTTGTCAATGGTTTCGAAACATGACTCTGCAGGAAAGATAAAATCCTGTGAGGCGAAATTTAGTTTATCACCATTGGGATCAAATTCATCATTGAATAAAGTTGTGTAGGTAGCCACCGTTCCCGTCACATCCAACTCCAATAATCCAATCTCGCTGAAGGTATCATTGGTGGACATGATTACAGTTTTATCCCGTATTTCTTTGCTGCCTACAATATAGTATCCATCTGGAACGGAGTTATCGAGTAGTGTAGTACCCGGTTCATTACAGTACTGTGCATCACCAGCCCCGGAGAAAATGATGTTACCATTTAGTGCCGAGCGATAAGAGCGACGATCTTGTGCAAATACCGTCCGATCTTGGCGCATTCCAAGGGTAAAAGTGTTGGTCGCTATATTTTTCTTGAAGGGCAATTATTTGAGGTAAAATTTGTAGGCGTTATTAGTGATGTAATCGGCAATGCGCACACTCTTTTTACTGGGCACATTATCGCGTGATCGTGTCCATAGTGATTGATCGTGCCAGTCTTGCTTATTTATCTGGTACAGCGCCGGTGAAATCAGCCCTGCATTCATCTCTCCTTTCTTCATCAACTGAATGGCATAGGCTACAAATGCTTCTACGTGACTATCCAGTATCATCGGCAACCCTTCTTCATCCAGTTCCAAACTCCAATAGCTGAAACTCACACTTCCGGTTTTGAATGGACACCTTAGTATCGTATCTCCAAATGTAAAGTCACCACATTGTGTCTGCCATAGCGTGTATCCACAGCGACACGGATCATTGTTGCAACTGCAACTGGTCATGTTGCACAAGTTGGGCGGAATACAGAAATCAAGAATCTGATCTTCTTCAAAGAATCCGCTTGGTAACTGAGCCACGGAACCGGATACTTCTATTCCAAGTGCTTTATGTGGATGCAGTGCTTTGTTGGTGAGTCCAAGGTTACGCTCCACCATCGGAACCATCTGGGCAAGCTCCGGCTTCAACTGATCTACATTCGGATAGCCTGACTGTAGTTTCAGCATTGGCAATATGGACGTGATTGAACGGAATCTCATTAGTGAATCGGTTGAAAGTTTTGAACTTGCCTGTCATCACGGTTGGTATCTTTCCAATCCCTGATATAGTGCATGGAAATGTTGAATTCTTTCGTAAGTATCATCATCTTCACTTCTTCCATCATATCCCCCGTAGCCGGATAATTGGTGTTTACCGGATCATAACAGCATGTCGAAGTAGTCAGGCTTTTCTTGTAGCAGGCTTGCGTTGGGTCACCAAAGATGCCCCGTACATTAATATAGCACAGGTCAAAGAAGGTGTCGCTGTCAGAGGTGGCTACGTAAAGGTTGGTTGGTCCAATCCGAAAGTAGTACAGGAAGTTGCGCCCATACGGTGCGGATAGTTTTCCTTCCAGTTCATTCACATTCTTGCATTCTATGAACTTCTTCCTTTTACTGATGCTACCCACATAATCAAGGCATCCTTCTACTTCCACCGGTGTCGGGATAATTACCTTGGCTACAAAGCATCCAACAGGTAAGGCATCACATTCCGCTTGGTCAACACACTGTAACAGCATGCACCCCAAATCCTGAACGAGCGCCTGCTTTGCTTCGTAATATGTTTGCCTCTTCCGGTTGAAGCGGTCATTGATCCACCATTCTCTGTATTGATGTATCCATAGTTCCACCTGGCGCTCACTAATATCATTACGCCGTGGTTCGGCAGTGCCGAGTCGGTTGGCGATGCTCAAAATGTCTTTGGATAACGTGCGGAGAGGAACCATAGTGAAAGTTTTAAAGCAGGCAGGAACTTATGTCCCGCCTGCTAAATTTTGTTAATCACTCAGATACTCTTAGCTGCAAGGACAGCCGTCATTGATGACACCGAGGTACTTCGATGCCGTCGAGCTTCCGGCAAGGATGTAGCACAGGCTATCGGTAGGCGTATTGTCGCTGATGGAAGTTCCGAGGACAGCATCTTCAGCCGTTCCTCCGGTTTCTACGATCAGCCAGAACTTATGCCAGCTTAATACCCGTTGTCCTGAGTAAGCATTGTCAGAAGGAATGTCACCTTCGCGAACGGTATAATAAGGAATCTCTACGATAGCGTATTCGTTGGTAGCATCAATTCCGTCAGCAGCGGTGAATCCCATAGCAAGAAGGTCATCACCGTCACCCCAAGAAATAACATTCGGAGTGGTGTGAGCAACGGTCTGTAAAGCCGTGTTCGTCTTTGTAAGAAATGGATGCCCTACAAATGCAGTAGTAGCAGTAAGGGTAAATGTTTCACCTACTGCAGCAGCCGTAACAATACGGTTGGGATCAGCATTTATATCTGCAATCAAGGCAGCACTCACCTGTGTTTTGGTCCACGTAGAACCTGTGGTAAAACATGCGGAATAGGTATGTGTCATTTCCTGACCTGAAGTAGCATCATGCCATGTCAGGGTTACATAATAACACAACTGATCTCCGCAACAATCAGCATTAGGAACAGTAATAGTTGTCACCGTGTCCACCTGCGCTGTTGGGTCTTGCGGACAAAGAACCTTGACACCATTCTCACGGTCAATCAGGTTCCATGCGATGTTAATAGCCTTTTTAGCCAAAACAGGGCTTGTTCCGTTATTGATGTTCAGTATGCCTTTGGCGATACTGTAACTGTTAGCGCCCATGTCGCCCCCATCATTGGCGATCATCCAGTAATCGGGCATCCCGGGAATTTCATTCACCGGACTGCAATGCACATTGTTTCTGTTCATTTTTAAGAGTTTTTTTTGAAAAAGTTAGTTAATCATGTTTTATCAGGAGAAGCTTATGAGGCATTCTCCACTTGTAAATCTTTGTTGGTTTCACGTTCAAATATCTCTTCACGCTGATCCTCGTTGGTGCCTGACTGTATAGCTACCGCTTTGTTCACTATCAGCCGGTGTCCTGTTTGGTCCACCTCCGGGCTTCCAGTTATGGAAGTGAGGATGGTTTGCTGCCGGTAATAAAACAGTTCAGTAGTGGTCGGAGCATCCCCATCGTAATAGATTGACACTTTCTTCTTTGAGGAAGTAGTGTTGAACCACATACGATAGCGTGGAAAGTCATTGGTAGGCATTCGCAATGGATTTTCGAGGTCTGATAGGTCATTGTCTGACAGAAACTCGATCATCCTCCATGCTGACAGCCCACTGCATGACTGCTTGAAATATCCACGAAAGGAGGCAATTGCTCTTAATCCACCTGGGAATACCGTCGTATCAATTTCGAACGTAGAAATGTGATTGGCGCTTGTTAAAGTGGGGGAGATTGGACCTTGCTTCAGCGGCGTGAGCAACTGGATAGCAAACTCGTCTCTTTCGAAAGTCATCTGCCACCACTGTGTCAATAGTGCATCGTAAGCCTCATTCAGTAAACCCACCATCTCCGCAGGTAATACAGGAGGGGAGGCAAACTGAACCAGCTTACGATTCACATTATCTGCAATCTGTTGCCACGTCATTCTTTAGCAGGGTCAGGCTCTTCCACCTTGGTCTGCGCCAGGTATTTTTCTTTCAGCGTCATATAGACGGTAGAGTTATCCTTCAGCCACTTTACGAGTTGATCGTCGGTGACGGCGATGGTAGCACCATTGTACTTGTATACACCATCATTCGAGATAAACACCTTCTTATGCTTCAAAACAGCAACTAACACAATATAGTCGAAGTCTGGATTCTCGATAGCCTCTTTCACGTTTGCGCAAGTGAAGAAACTTTCGCTATTGTCAGCCGGAGTCTCAATGATAGCCTCGATACCGTCGAGCACATCATCGTAAGATAGTTCCTTACCGTCGAAGCCAAACAGTAACCCGAACTGCATGAGTGCATCTTGGTTCATTGTCTCGACTTTCGTCTGCAATGCACGAATCTGCTTGCGATTCAGGTTATTTTTCTTAGCCTTTTCGGTGACGTTTTCAATAGTGAAAATCTTCTTGCCCGGGTTGAAACGGGGGTGACCACGCCACTGTCCTTCCTCTTCGGTGTTACCGATGATGAATTTGTAAACTGCCATGTGCCAAGGGTTCTTGGATATGTACAGTTTCATGGTTTTGCCACCAAGAATGACGTAAGGCTTTTTCTGTCCTAACGGCTCTTCTTTGGTAGCGGTAGTGGGGTCACGCAGTTCAATCAGTTTATGCCGTTCCACAGGATCGCGGTAAGCGCGTAAAGTGTGGTTTCCGGCAAATTTTGAGTACTGGTTCTCAACCCAAGAGATTACGATTGTTTCATCGTCGGAGGCGGCAGCGGCGTTTTTGGCTTTCTGCCCCAGACCTTTTGTGTTAGTTGCCATGATGTTTTTGTTGAAAGTTTGTGAAAAAATGAATATTATTTAAAGTGGTCGAATTCGACCATGTTGAAATCATCCGGTACAGAACAATGCTGACACTCCATTGATCTTGCGTAACGTCAGCATCCACTGTGACAGCCACTCAATGGTGTACCCATCACGGGCAGAAGCAGCGAAAATGCGCATCGGGTCAACAGGGTTTACCATCCCGTCAACAACCTTTACGATCATGCTCCGGTCAATGCCATTGGCTTTACGGACCATCTTCTGAACGGTAGGAATCTGCTTCCCATCGGTTCCCATGGTGGTATTGCCATCAACAAAGAAGTATGACTGTCCAAGAAGTGACAGCCCTTCATCATCGGTGTCATTGTTCAATGGGTCAGTAAGAATCGGATTCTCGAAGATGGTGATGTCGCAGTTAAGCAGATGCACCGTAGGAATATCTTCACCCACCGTCACCTTGCGTCCATTGTCCATGGTATAAACGATACCCTGGTTGCCTTGGTGCAGGTAGAAATTGGCGAGAAGTTCATACCATGCTGCTACTCCACCCGCGCCGGTGTGAACGGTAATCTTGCCACCATTGATACCGGCTGCAATCTTGAAGTCACGGATATGGTTGAGCAACATTTTCTGTGTCAACTGACCTTTCGAAAACTCGTCGGTCATATTGCTTTGAATCTGCTGCAGAAATCCATTACCACGAACCAACGGCTTTCCATTATCTGTTTTGGTGCAAATGCCATTTTCATCCATGGTGGTACGTCCAAACCATGCGTCTTTCTCCATGTCCCACAGAAATCCACCGTCACGCTGACCAAGTTCATTCATCAGTTCATCCGGTGATGCTCCGATAGCCCACAGTTTGTAGTCACCTTTCTGCAACCACAGGATTGAGGTAGCTGCGTCCCCGGTAACGGTCTGTTGCTTACGAGTGGTGGTGAGGTAATTCGCCAGCCAGTCAGGATACTGCTGTGCGCCGTAGCCCCTTTCGGAGTATTCGGTGTTGGAGTTGGCTACCTTTCCGAGTCTGCGTTGTGCGTAGATGTCGGAAGAGGAGATGGTATCGGTATTGTCGTTGCCCATGATCTTGAAGGGAACGAGGTATCCTTTCACCGTTTTCTTCACCAGAACGGTGGAGTCAACACGAAGGAGCACATCTTCACCAAGTTTGTATTCCCATGTCGGGTGTGCATAATTTTCTTCCACTTCGATGTAAACGATGGAGTCGCCTTTGCCGTCGCCCGTGGGAGCCGTACCGGTGCAGGTGAGAGGCTTGTCTGTACGTCCGATAACGGGATACTCAAATTTGAGATCGCCGACAGCCATTTCTTCGGACTGGATGAACGGGGCTGTGATGTTGGTCAGCGAGTATTGAGGCTGCAACATCAGGAGCGTCCGCGCTATTTCAGGATACTGAAGAGAGTTCGCATACAACGAGTTTTGGGTCGTGATAGCGTCCTTGTCAAAAGTACCTTTAGATATGGTTAAACCACCTTGTTTCACGTTTTAGAGTTTTGTTTGAGATGAAGAAAGAAAAATGACGATCACACGGCATACACCATGTGCAGTGAACGTGATAGGCTACGGTAGGAACTTACTTAGTTTTCCCAACCTCCTTCTTGGTAGGCGGAGGGCTTGACTGGCTCATTAGGAAATTCAGTTTGCTCACGCTGCTTGGACTGATTGATGATTTTGTCCGTAACATTCGCTTTGTAAGATTTCCTCCATCCCTGCTTTTCGGCTTCCGACAGTTTCTTGTCCAAAAAGGCTTCAAGAATCTGCTCACCAAAATTGAGCATGAACATGGCTTCGGTCAGTTTCTTAGGGTCATTACGCATAGCATTAAGACCTTCTTCGGTGCTGATCTGGGCTTGGAATTCTTTCAACTGAGCGACATGCTCTTTGAGAGGAATCTTGCCAAAGATTGTTTTGATCTCTTTAACAGTGTTCCTCGCCGTTGTAGCGAACTGTGCAGCTTCATTTACTTTAGCTGTTTCACGCGAAACGTGGTCTGATACGATCTTTGCCCTTGCAGCCTCCAAATCAATCCTGACATCTTCGGCTTTCAGATCAATCCATTCGTCGCCCAATGTTTCCATGCGCTCGGTAATGTATTTCTCTGCCCGTTCGTCAGTAAAGTTTGAATTCCGCATAAGAAAAGCCTTATACAGGTCACGGTTACTTAATGCGAGAACCTTGTCAATACCCGCAACAGGAGCGTCCGCTCCCGCCTTTGCAGTGGACAATTTCTCTTTAATAGAAGAGATCAGTTGCTCAGGAGTCTGAGCGTCGCCGATCTCAAGTTCTTTAGCGATGCGACTGACTACTTCAGTGGCATCAATGATTTTTTCTTTTGTTTTTTCAACAGGCTTGCCGTCTTTACCAAGTTCCGCTTCACCTTCTTTCTTTTCCGGTTCGTCCAGTGAGAAGTCATTATCCTCACCTTTGGTCATAGCGTCGAGAACACTTGACGGTGTGCCTTGTGATTCCTCTTTCTCTTGTGCCGCCGCAAGCAACTGTTCATCATCTTTAACTGTGGCTGAATCTTTATCGAGAGGCTTATCAGATTTTCCGTTTCTTGGGTCAATTTTCTTTTCTTCACCTTTGGCTAATGATACTCCCCAATCTTCGATAGTACCTGTTGGCGTCTCCTCATTAATTGGCTCTTGCTGAGTTTCATTATTAGGAAGCTCCATCACGTCGGTGTCAACACCGTTATCGCTTGCTTGGGGTTTATTTTTTCCTTTAGCCATATTATCAATTCTTGATTTCGAATCCGATTATGATTACGCCGTTTAGGGCGGCAGCACTGAAACTTGAAAGCACAATATCAAATGCACCGCGAGTACGGTTATTAACCCTTGCGGTTGCATTGCCTGTTCCGGCTTGACTCAGTATAGTAAGTTCAATATTTGAATCTGCTTCTGCATATTTGCAAGTAACAGTAAATGTATTTGGAGTTGCGCCTGATGCGCCTGCACTTGCAGCTTGCGTTGTGATGATACCTCTAATAGCATCGCAGGTAACACCAGTAGTAATACTCGTACCCTGAGATACTGATACGCTCGCCATGTCATTAGACTTGTAATTCAAGGCATCAACTGGGGTATAACAAACCCATCTCCCTGGTTGTTGTCTTACGGCGGTTGAAGGAGTGCCATTATCAATTTCAACACTTACAGGATAAACGTCACAGGCATAGAGTCCGGCATTGTAGACCCACACAGGTTGACCAATTACAACATCAGGTAAGATAACGCTGTCACCCGCTGCCGCGCATGTCAAAATGTAGTTTACTGATTTGGTGAGTTTGTAGCCACTTGCGAATCCGCCACCTGAGTGTGCTATGATTCCGGTTTCAACGGGTAGGATTAGATTTACTGCCACAGATATGACATTATGTCAGGTCAAAGGTGGAAATAAAATCTACAAAATACAAAAAAGAGTTATTCACACAGTTCTGTGCATGACACTTTGGCTACTTGTAAGCGGGGTGCTTACTCAAATCAGGATATGGCAAACATAAGTCAGCCATCTCTTTTTTGCTGCCGTCAGCATTGTAGAATTCATTCATCAACACAAGGGCGCGTGCTGCAAGCTCCGGGAGTAAATAGAAATTATAGCCAATCATGTCAAAATGATCTTTATGATAACTGCATTCATTCCGTCCTGAGAACCGCATGCGCTTTAACCACTTGTATGCAGATTCATCATCGGTGAGTATAGCGCCACCCTTTCCAAGTTTCAGTCTCTTGTACGGTCCACTAAAGGAAAGGCACATCAGTGAATTGCCTACAAACATATCCCGCGTGAACCGTAAGGCGCTGTCGAAAATGCGTGTAGGGAATAATTGGTATGCTCCGACAATCGTTTCACTTTCCATTGACAGGAACTGAACTTTTGCACCAGCCTGAATGATTGAGCACGGTACACCAGGGTAAGTGCGTGAAGGAATTGAAATCGTTTGCCCCTTCACGTTCTCATGGAGTAGGCACAGTAGAAGTGCATTGGTACAATTATCCACTGCCACTGCATACTTACTACCACAGAAGTCAGCAAGTTTCTTTTCGAACATTTCGGTTACGAGGTAAGGATCACGTTCGCTCATAGGTCTCTGATTTTTTTTGCAGGCACACCAGCCCACAATTGTTTGTGTTGAATATTATTCTTAACCAAACTTAGTGCTCCCACGCGAGAACCAAAACCGATACTCACATTTGGCAGCACAATGCTTGAGCAACCTACTACTACCCTGTTACCTATTTTGACATCACCTTCTATAATATTGATTCTATTGCCATCAATAAAAAAACTGTCACTATCGAAGTTATTGGTTGAACTGTATATGGAAACGCGTCCACTCAGTTCGGTGTAATCGCCTATGATAATTTTACCTGCTCCGATTAGTGACGTGAAACATCCTACATGAACAAGTTTTCCAATTTCAATTCCACCCATTCCCGCTGAAAAAATTGTGTAGTCATCTATTCTGACACCATCACTGATTGAAATATTAGGTGCATTATAAAATGATGCTTTATCAGAAATTCTTACAGCCACACCGACATGCTTGAATCCGAGTTGTGTTATCTGTGGCGCTGTCAAATACATTATTCCGGAATTTCAGTATTTCTTTGATTAGCTAATCTTGGTAGTAACGTGTACACCTTCATCTCTGGAAACGAGTAGAGTTTCGTACTGATGTCTATTGGGCAGTAGCAGTCTCTACTTGTTTTTAATAAATGTGGAAGAGCTTTCTTGGCAACCACGTAAGCATGCATACACATTGGCCACTTCACTTCATAAATATCACCCTTCACATTGCGATCGTAATTTGACTCCATCTTACCAGCGCAACAAGAACCTACAAACAGCCAATCAAAATCCGGTGGTACATCTCTCATCGCCTGCTCCAACCTTTGCTTCCAATCCGGGTTAAAGTGTGCGTCAATCTCAAGTATCAACGTATGCTCCTGTGGCATCAGAGTGAGTGCTGACCATAGTGAGTAGTGGCTTAGAAATATTCCGGTCACATGATAACCTCCGAAAAATAATTCATCTCCTTCCACGCGGTCGCGCATGTACGGGCGATCACACTTCACTCCCATTTTCTGCGCATTGATGCCTTCATAGAATTCTACCTCCATTCCGATCTCAGCAAAGTGCTGCTCTGCGGCGGCGCGACGATCGGCATGTTCTAATAATGTTATAGAAATCGTTCTCATTTAGGTAAAAATGTTTTTCCTCCTTGTGTAGCAATCCGGGGTATGATAGCAAATATTTTTAGTGATGGGAATGCAAAATTTATCAGAGAAACATCAGGAGGATTAGCAACATCTCTCTGCGTCTTTATCAATAATGGTATTGCCTTCTTTGCAATAATCATCATGTGAGCGCATTGAGGATAGTGATATTTTTTTGATTCACCACGATAAGGGAATTCATAAACGTCCCCCTTTACGTGTACGGGTTCCTTATCTTCACAACAACAATTCCCGGCAAAAAGGAAATCAAAATCTTCCGGCACGTCCTTAAGAGCCTGTTCAAGTTTTTCTTTCCAGCCATCATTGAACCTGCAATCCGTTTCGAGAAAAAGGAAATGTGAATCTTCCATTACATTCATGCACGAATACACAATATACTGAGTGAGAAAACAACCCACTTTCCCATCACCGATGTACCATTGTTGCTCAGGCTTTCCGTCGAGTAAGTAAATATGCCTTCCCATTACGCCCCACTTTTCTGCATGCACACCAGCTATCCAAATAATATCTTCTATTCCCTGATCTTTAAAGTATCGCATTCCCTCCATGTCTCTCAAAACCCATTCTTCATCATCAGGAAGGTATGGTGCAACCACTCTTAAATTGTAATTTCCTATCTTCATTTCTTTTTCCAGATTTGCCACTTGATAAAATCTTCTACTAATTCCAATCCGTAGTCAGGAAGTTTTGCATAACCAGTTTGGCTTTCCTTCCAGTCGCAGTCATCATTAATCCAATAGCCACCAACTTTTATTTTTGGTATCCACAACTCCAATTCTTTAGTAATCGTTTCAGTGTTATGGTTACTGTCTTGGTGTAGAATGTCAATAGTGTCATCCTGAAAATGTTTATACGCTTCGTCACTGCGTTCTCGGATAAGCGCACAGTAATTCTCAAGGTGATTGGTAACAATGAAATCGTTTGCATCTTTATAGATTCCTTCTAGGTCAACAGACTGCCACCACTCATCATTCTTTGGATCATTAGTTCCTTCCACACAGGCTTCCTTCACGTAGGGGTCAAAGCCAAATGCTTTTCCTGAATCTTTGTCCTTATGAGCTATTGCCATAGGAAACAGACTGCGCCCCCCGAATACCCCAAGCTCTACGGTAATCATAGAATCTGATTCTGTCACCAAGTCATAGAGGCGTTGCATCTTTTCTTCAGTACACCATCCTGACAAGGGAAGTATATGCGACCAGTCATTCATTATCAAAACCATTTTAAAGATTTGTTGAGTAAGTCATCATTAATGTTTGCAATCCTGCATTGATAGTCATTGTAGCCGAATGAGACAATCCACTTATCATTTTCATGATAAGCACCACCAGAAAAAACTACATATATCTCATTGCTCAGTCGTGGTATAGAAGTAGGAATGTATTCACCAGCAAGCAGCGGCTTCTCAGTAATAGCCACAACATTGAACGGGAACGTTTTTTCCATCAGATAGCAGCCACAGAAGTATTGACGGCGCACCGGTGAACGGTCATTATCTTCACGGGTGAGTGAGGAGTGAAAGAAGTGGTAGTAATAGTCACCATGTAATACGGGAGAAGCGCCACCACTTATTTTGCCATACGCCCAATACGGCGGTATCTGTCCTACATGCACCTTCTTATAATTGTCACCGTTCATCTCAAAGATCGTGTAGGGAACAGAATTATAGATACAGTACAGTTTACTGTCGGCAGAGAAGAACACCCAATTTTTTTCAGTGATAGCATTCATGCGCTTGCGCAAGTAGAATGATTCCTTCGCCTGTAATGTGATCGGGTCAATCTCTGCCTGCGCCATCTGGTAGCCATCGGTGTAACTCAGGTAAAGTTTATCCTGGTGAATGAACAATCGTGGATCCTCAACATGCCACCCATTGTAACTGCTGTGAAGTTTCGGCAACACATTACTGTTCGGCACAACATAGAAATCTTCGTTAAGCAGGCATAGCCCAATCTTCATCTCCGTCGCCCACGGCTGAAAGTCCATGCGGTAGGCGAAATAAATTTTGTCGTGATACTTTATCGCAGAACAGTTAAACCACAACTCAACATCTCTTTTCTTGCCATCGGTTACTGGAAATGACTGTATCAGTTTCGATGAGTCAATCAACATTGTTTGTCCAATCGGTATCAGTGCCGATTTCAGATATTCCGCTGGTGGGGTGAATCCAAGTTGCTGTGGCAGCAATCCTATTTTGGCGAGGTTGTTTCTGAAGTCAAGATATGATGCTCCATTCTTTCTACTCTCAACCCATGCAGTGTACATCAACTCTTCGGCATAGGGGATGAATGCACTCACCACACGTTTGAGTCTTGTTTTGTTGGTGTAGTTACGCAGATCATTTAAGGCTGCATCTACCGCACTGAAAAGAGAATTTTTGTACTGCATCGTATTGCCTTAAATTTTTTCTAAGGTTAGATCATCAACTATTGGTAATACGCTAATCTGCATTACACTTTTTGGCATAGCGCGATGAGCATAAATTCTACTATTCATTATAGGTAGGTAGCAGCCAACAGAATCCTCTTTTGGTATAAAGTAATTATTACTCACAATATGCCGTTCAACTAAGTAGTACTCTTCTGGATGAAGCAATACTATTGGGTCAATACGACTGTGATTATATGATTGTCTTTTGAAAGACATAATTCCATTGGCAATTATGTTCAATGGATTTTCACTAAAATTTGGTGGAAGGTTTACAATGATAACATCAAATGAAGTCTGTTTTTTTCTTTCTGCTACATCATTCATATCGTGAAAGTATTTTTTCAAAGCGTGAGTTAAGGTCGCATGAGCGCGGAAGCAGCCCATCAGTTTTCAACTGTCTCTCCAATTCAAAGATGTCATCTGTTTCCCTTCCAATCTGAAATGATTTTATGCTGAGTTCTTCCAAATGATTATTCATAACATTGAGCACCCGCTTCGCCCTTACCATGCGTGAGCTACCACGGGGGTGATCGAAGAAAGCGGCGATGTCAACCTGAAGTTGTTTTAGTTTCTCACTCATTCTTTAATCAGTTTAGCGACTCCGTCCTTTCTAATCTTCAATCTGAAATGTACTCCACTAATTTCAAGGCGCTGTGTAGTGTCTTTGATTCTCGCTACATTTTTTATCTGTTCTTCAATAGCATCTTTGAATGTCTCGTTGTTTAATCCCAGTTGGTGAAGCAACTTCGTGTAGGTACACTTATGACAGGCAGCAAAAAAATTCACGGCTTTTTCTGCTATATTTTCAGGGCAGAATGTTTTTACATTGAAGTATAGGTTAGGCTGTTTCATGCCACTCTCCTTCTCTTAACTTTTTTTCCTGTTGAAGTTCTTATATCAATTACTTCATCATTTTTACGAAGCGATTCACCATCAAAAGCCCATGCAGCATAACACGAAAAGTTATGACAGATGGTGTGCCATTCATCCTTACCTATTTCGTCTCCTTTGGGATGGCATGTGATGTCCTGATTTTTCAGAGATTGACTCATTACTTCATTGTAAATCTTCTTTGCCGCATCACTGAATTTGCGCCATATCTTTGAGGGGCAGTCGTATTTGTTTGTCATTTTCATAGTAGTTTAAATTTAGGTTGTGATTAATGATTCAGGAGAATCTGTACTTGAAGTAATAAAAACATTTTCGGGTGTAGTGAGTTTTCCGTTCTCGTTGAAGTGTACATAACTCCATCTTTCTTTATGGGGATATTGCTTTCCTTCAAAAATTGGTAGCGGACATTTCGTCGCAGGGCTTAAAACTTTTACGTCAAGAGGGCATGAACAAACTTGACAATAGAATCCACTGAACACTTTTCCCTTCACCGCTTTATTCTTGTTCGTGAACACATCGTAAATCCAGTCAATCACTTTGCGCACCATCAGCTTACGAGCATACACACAATTTGAACATGACTCCAATCGCATTTCAGCAACACGCAGTTGATCGGGTGATAAACTTTTCTGTTGCAGAAAGTTTTTCCATCCCTCAAATATTTCGCGCATCTCAATGGTCATGCTGTTGCTGTTGCTGTTTCTTTTAAAACGAGTTCCTCACCTGTGAGATAGAAGTAGAGATTTTGGAGTTGATGAACATACTGAACCGAAACATCTTTGTAAATAGCTATCATTTCCTTTCCTGTATAATAATCCGCGATTGAAAATATAATGGGACGATCACCATCAAATGTAATTACCATCTTCTGCAACTTCATTTTTGCAATGGGTATCACAAATGTATTCGCGTCTTTAATCCATGTGAAGCCGAACTTATTCAGCCATTCTTCGGTAAGAGGAATAGGGATGCAGTTCTCTGATTTCAGCCAACTTGATTCTATCATCACAGAATCATTTAAGGTATTTTGTGGAGCATCCCATTTTCCGATAACACCTAAAACAGTGTGAACTTTCTCATCAAAAGATGAATGTATTTTATTCCCAACCTTCAATTCATTTGTTTGAATCATGCTGTTATACAATCTTTTTGAATCCTGTGAACAGTTCTATTAGAAACACCCATCAGCGCACCCATTTTATTTACCTTCTCAGTGAAGTCATTTGCGATTCTCCATCTCAGGCTTTCATTGGACAACAACTCTTTGGCTACATTCTCCGTCAGTTCAACACATATCGACTGCGGAACTTTTACATAGGACTCCGTAATCATATTGAATCCGATGTAGTATTCGGAATCAATATCCACCACTTTGATTATTGCACCTTGGGTTATTACGATCATGTGATTTTTTCATACCAATATAATTTATTGGCAGATTGAACCTGAACTAAAACAAACTCTTCTTTTGCATTGCCACCTATTGTCAATGACTTGATAATTTGAGTAGGGATATATTTCTTTTCAACGTTACCGCCAACGGCTCTTTCAAGATCATCAATATGTTGCCATATCATTACTTCATTATCTAATCTTTCAGGATGCAATGAAACTTCATTGTCAATGTATTTTTTTAAGTCATTTAAAGTCATATATTTTGGTTTTTTTATTATGCTGGTACGGCTTCTGATTCTTGCGGTTGCTCTTGTTCTTGCTGCATCTGTGATTGTTGTAATTGCTCATCATTCGAAGCGTTAAGCATATCCCTGTCTAATGCAGCTCTCTCGCTTAAAACTGTCGCATTTATTTCTCCCTCATTCTTCAGGAGTTGAACATTTTCACTTGCCTCTTTTTGTGTTTCCGCAACTTTAACAGGAACAGTTTTCTTGATGAACAGTTCTTCTTCTTTCATATCCAATTCACGCTTCTTAAGTTCATTGGCAGCAGCGCCAATCTGAATCTTACTTTGCTCCATCGCTTGCTGATTCTGCCGCAATGCTGAAATTCCAAGTTCCAATATTTGTTCTGCTTCAGCACCACTTTCAGAATTGAAAACTTTCACCACCTCCAAAATCATCAGAGGGTCTGTTGCTGTAAGGGGTCGCATCAAATCAAGTATCACTTCTTTCTCCTGTGCAGCTTGCATAGCGGAATCAACGTAGATTCCAAGTTCTTGTAACCCTAAATCCTTTGCTACTTTAAACACAACTGGCATACCGTCACCCCCTATGTAACTCTTAGTTTCATCTCCCTCCCATAGAAAAGTAATAAGATCAGCACATCGCTGTAGTCCAGTTTGCGTATGCATCGTGAGCACATCATAAATAGGTTTGGTAGTGTATGATGATTGTACTATGCTCGTCTGTAATGAACTGTTAGCAGATGTTGTAGCTGACTGTCCCTGTCGCGCTTTGCTTACTCCTGTCATCTCCGCTGCCGTCTGCTTGAGCAACTGAATCATGGCTACGATATACTGAATGGATTGGGAAGGACCAAAGTCAACTTCACCCGATGCAGTGCTTCTCCCGGGAATATCACCCGCCCGAATCTGTTCTACCACCAGTCCAAGCACTTTACCCATCCACGCCACATCTTCATATTCATAATTGTCCGGCTTGCGTTCGGTAGCATAACGCATTGCCTTGCCACCACTTTGGTTGAGCAAAAATTCCAGTGTCATCCATGAAGTGTTCCACAGCATTTGAACAGGCCACGCTTTGCGGAAGAACGAGTGCCGTGACAGCATCCCAAAATAAGAAAACTGATTGTCGAAATAATTTCCTTTAAGGGGAATCTGATTCTTGCGTCGCCGTGGTTGCCCGTATTGTGTACCGGCTTTGAATAGTTCCCAAATCTCAGTCACATCTTTTGATTCGTAGATGTCATCTCTGTCAGGAGTGTATGGAGAGTTCAGAAATTTCTTTTTGTTGATAGCCTTCACTTCGATGTCAATAACGTGGAGTAGAAATTGTCCGCCATCATTTTTGCGATATGCAATCCACCCGTTATCACATTGGTTATTCAGGAATGTCATGTAAGTGGTGTCACTCAGCATCCCCTTTTGATCTTGCAACAGCTTCTCCCGTTGCTTCTGTAACAGCCGGTAACCGTATCGCGCAATAGCAGCATCAATGGTCATCCACACATCTTTGCCCATGAAGGGACTGCGGTTATGCACTTCATCGAATATGTAGTTGTCCTCGCCATATTGAAAGATCGCGTTCTGAATGGGTATGTGACGGATAACGGGGTCATTACCTATAATATCAATCTTAGAAAAGCAGTCATCATTAATCATGATGTCATATAAGTTCAATGAGAACTGACTTCCGAATTTATAGGTGTTGTATAAATAGTTGAGTCCATACTTCACATTCACTTCGATGTAGTCGCGGATAGACTTAGAAGGCATACCCTGAAATTGTGGAGGTATCAACTGCATCTTTTTCTCTATCGGCAGTTTCACTCCCATCTCCTTTTCTATACGCGCCCAAATCGGTTCCAATATTTTCTCTGAGGCAAGCTCGCTCTCCATGTGCAGTTTGTCGGAGTACGCATTTTTGTTGATACGGTTTATCCCGAACGGAACGGGACGCGAAGTGTATTCACCTACCTGTTGCTGTATGAGAGGTTCAAAGAGAGGGTAGTTAGCAAACAGCATCGGCTTTGGTTTGCCGAGGGTAGAGTGGATGTGTTCATAATCTGAAAGCTCAAGATCACCGAGGAACTTACGGAAGTTATCCATGTAGCCGTAGCGAATCTGATTCCATCGCTTGCCCATGCTGTAACGGCTTACTGAGTCGAGTATGTTCTGCGACCATTGGTTGCGCTCGACATCTCCTTCCGGAATTTCAAGATCAGGTATCATTGAGATTATTTTAGGTAGGCGTAAGTTCCAACAACTTCTATTTCATCAGGTTCCCAAATATTATTTTCAAACTCTAATTCACCCATAGCATACCAAACAGTATTATCACCTTCATAGGTTTTAAAGCGATAGCCACATATTAGATTCGGCGGAAAATATGGATACGTTTTCCCTTCCTCATATCCTCTGAATAAATTTGATTCGCTATACAGTGACCGAATTGGTTTCAACACTTGCAATGCTACGAGAGAGAGTATTGATTGGAGAAAAGTTTTTCTATTCATAGCGGTGAAGGTATTATGCGTTTTGAGTTTTCAACCATTTTAGTTTAGGAAATTTCTCACGTCCATCATTCACATTGCGGTTCACCATCTGGATCAAATGCCCGTCCTTCTTGAATTGGTACTGCAACCCCACCTGTGCCCCGTCCTGAACTTCATCGGCTTTCTGCACCGGAACAGCAGCCATGTCATCTACCCACGCGAGAGCAACAGCGGTGGCACTTCCTAAGTCAGAGTTCTGCTTTCCGAAGATTGCAATGTTCTTGAGGTAACGGATATCAAAACAGTTTTCGATGTACGGTGAATCCGTCCAATTGCAAATTCGTTGTATTGACTGTGGCTTGAGTGCCTGCATATCATAACCATAGGCATCACTTGGTTTCACATGCTTTCCATTGACGAACGGAAATATCTTGAGGTAGTCAGCGCCAACAACTTTTTTTGAATTGAGGAAATGGTTCTTCATCATCTCATTCAGTTTTTCCACCGCCGCCCGCGCCTGACAGAATACAGCACACTTCAACGCTTCATCATGAAACTCTTCCACCTTCGGTCTGCCTAAATAGGTCATGGTGGGTATGTTCCAAATCTGATCGAGGTTGATAAACCGTCGCCACGCCACGATAGCACCAAGTGATTCTGAGTTGGGTGCATCATCTTTCATAAAGTCATCCACACACACGATGTCGGTATCAGGATACAGGTAGTTGATAGGGTCAAAATTCTTGCGCCACAACCCACCAGGCTTTTCCAGGAACAAAACTTTTCCTGTGTATTCCAACTTACCGTCATTATTCACCCGCTCCCAAATCAGTTCCCCTTCCATACACTGCTCTTGCAGTGCGCGATTATTGTTCACGCGGATAATCTGCTCCTTCACCCGTATCGCATTGACAAACGAGTTGATAGTGATAAGGAACAGTTCATCTTCATTGAGAGGATGGTTCTGAACTTCTTTCCAGTAGTCCGTTTTATCTTCAAGCTGGTCAAGTTTCTTTCTCTTCTTCAGAATTATGTTTCGTGCCCGTGGTCTGTCACTTATTCCTGTAAGCAGGTCTATGCAGTCACCATACATATAGTCGGCAGGCAGTAGCAGTCGCTCCAAATCATATAGGTCGCAATTCATCCAAAACTTTTCGAGGTCGGTGTTCTTAGCGTAGTTGATCTGATCTACCGTTCCGAGCAGAATCGGAAACCCGTACCATGAGTCACCACGCTTCCAACAGTCCACGGTGTCACCCCAAAATTGTGAGAGCGTTACAGCGCGACTTCCCTTTCCTAAATCTTTTTCTTTCTTGCCTTTGCCGAACATTCCCACTTCATCAATAACACTGAGTACAAAGTTCTTTCCTTTGAATACTGCCGACTTAGGAATAGCAGATGTAAATATTATAGACTCTGAGCCAAGTGTTTTCTTCCCGAAAGGGGTGTCATACTCCAACCCCATTTGTCGCTGGTCAACATTTTTTACTTTCAGTGGTTGCGAGAATGCTTCCGATACGCCGTCATTTCCTATCCCAAACTTTACGTAGAAGTTTGCCAACTGGTCAGGGTCCGGAGTGCCGTAACAACACTGTGCTGAGATAAAGAATCGTGACGTGTGATCTACGATGCCTACCATATCGTCGGTCACACCCATCTGCCTTCCTTTTAGGATGATGATACCGCCTCTATTTTCTTTGCGCCTGCGATCTACGTTCTCATGGATGAAATGATTACCGTCACGGTACAGTGGTCGCGCTACAATCGTTTTATTCAATCCCTTCGGGTCAAACTCATAACGCAGCCGTGATATTGGTCGGTGGTTGAGATGGTAATAATATGTTCCCGGGATCCAAACGCCGTCCGGTGGTTTATACCCTTCCATGCAGCGGCGCTTCTCTTCACTCCAAAACCTGTCGTAGTCTAACGACTCCGGTGACATATTGGGAATGCCGTATTTTAGGATAGGCTGGTATTTATATTCCGGTTTAGGTTTAGCGTTTTCGTGAAGCATGTGTTACTTTCTAATTGCTATGTAAGCCTCATCCAACGTGAGCGCACTTCCTTTCTCAGTACGAGCCTTCATCAAATTATTCATAGTGAAATGTAGCCCATGCTTTTCTTCATGATGAACAATCATTCTAAGAATACCTCTTTCAATTAATTCATCACAAAGATTACACTTAACCTTATCGGAAAAAATAGAGTTACTCATGCGTTTGCGTCAGCCATTTTTTCTGCCTGCTGATCTTTCATCAGGAAAGAAATCTGTTTTCCACTTTTCAACTTTATCTTATCAAATTCATTCGTGCGAATCTTGCCACCGATATTTTCAAGTAGTGTCGTTCGAAGTTTGTTGAGCGATGCAAGGGAGTCAGCACACTTATTTCTTTCCGTCGCTGTGGGCGCAATAGAGAGTGTTTTCGTTTCCTCTCTGATAGCAATGTTCACGGCATTGAGTTGGTACACATCTTCATCCCAATAGTGTTCACGAAGCGCATCACAGGCTGCTTCCATCAGCTCATCATCCTGCCATCCTATTGTCGTGCGCTTGAACATATCGTAGTTGATAGCGGCAATGCGCTCTTGTTCCTTTAGGTACTTTTCCTGATAAGGGCTTCGCGGGTCATGAATAGCGAGCAACCATATTGCTGCATCCTGTCCATAATCTTTGTCGGCAAGTATTTTCGCGAAGGCGGGTATCAATGCTATCGCACTTTGAAAGAATTCAAAACCCATTGATTGGTTGAAGCGGTACAACATAGTAATTATTTGAACTGTGGAATATCAACACACCTTTGCGTGAACTGATGTTCGTTCTCTTTACAAAAAGGTTTTGTAGGTGGAAAGTCAGCTTCCAAATAAATGACTCGCAAGTATCCTGAGTCAGTTAAAATCACGTTGGTAATTTTCACATCACCCATTTCTATCTGATGCCACATCAATCGCGTGAGTTCACTCAACTGATATTCGGAAAGCTGCAAGGCATCCTTAATGCTGCTGAACATGGTTATGGTCTTGGTTTAGGTATTTGAAGTCCTTGTGATTTCATCTCTAAAGAGTAGCCGTCCTGATTATTAAACAGCCAACTATAAATTTTATCTCTAAATTCCATTCCTTCTTTCTTAGAGGCAACGGATGACCACATATCACCTGACTTTCCTGAGATGGAAATTGATATTTGCCACGACTTTTCTTTGTACTGCCAATACACATCAATTCCTGCAATATTTCTTTTGAGTGCGGATATGGAATGATTGACAGTTTTTTCTTTCCAATCATCATCTTCATCATCCTTAAACTTACACCGGCACCTTACGTTGAATTCTATGTGATGCTCATGAAGTACAAACTCATTTATGTTTGACTCAAGGATTTCGAGTAGTTCTGTATTTACTATTGCGAAGGATAGCGTGATTGGTTCCATTAAATATTATTGTCTATTTTGTATGGAATTTTGGATAGTTCCTTTAACTCACCATTTTCTTCAAAAGCGTTGGGATACTTTTCTTTTATTGATAAATATTCTGTTCCACCAAGAAGGGGATATGATGATTTTGAAATACGCTGCATTACAACTTTTACGTAAAATTGATAGAGGTCTTTTGGTAAACTTTCCATAGTTTCAAAAAATGTAGTAGTTGCACCAAGACTTCTTGGTTTTTTAATGATTGAATTAGAATAAATTTTAGGCATTGGAATATAGCTGACTGTTCCAAGGTTCTCGCCTAAGGCAGATTCAACATTAACAGTTTTCCAATTTTTCTTCATACTCATTTTGATTTTTGAACGGTGAGAGAAGATAGTTTGTAACTATTACCGTCAACAGTAACCAATATTCCTTCCACAGCTTCAGCGTGACTTAATCCCTGCCTAAGTGCCGCTTTATAGAACATTCGTGCGCCACCGGCACCAGTGTGCAGTTTTTCATTTATGTAGTACAGGTATCCATCGAGAATGCGATCATAGTAACTCAGGTTGTCATGAAGCATCACCTCCACTTCTGCATCGGTGCGCTTATACACTACCGCAGTGCCACCAAAATCTTTGATGAACTGCTCAAGTAGTGCTATTGATATTCCAGACTTGTCACTCATACATGAATCTCCACTAACTCATTTAAGAATGCCATCATCTCCTCGTCGTGCTGTTCGTCGGTATGCCCTTCCTTCAACACCGCTTTCTTGATTTTATTTCCTGCCTGATCCAGTTCTTCCGTCTCCACAAACT
>Ga0134122_10000014_pt1 | contig 79532 bp, 77 predicted proteins | sample KB302_FD_96461 | JGI IMG/M metagenome (GOLD analysis project Ga0134122, IMG submission 96461) | Terrestrial soil microbial communities without Nitrogen fertilizer from Kellogg Biological Station, Michigan, USA - KB3-0-2 | ecosystem: Environmental > Terrestrial > Soil > Unclassified ... | reverse complement strand
CCAGGGTCTCATCATTGTGTTCGCTGCCGCCAAGGTGCTGGTGAACCTCGTTATCGACGTCTCCTACGTATTCCTAGACCCGCGCATTAGGTACTGAGCCATGGCGCTGATCGCCACCACCGCCGATGACACCCTGCCGCCGATCGCCTCGCCGGTGATTCGCTTCGCTACTTTCGTCCGTCGCAACCCCACAATCCTGGTCGGCGCCGCACTGCTCGTCGCCTTAATAGCCATGGCGCTGGCTGCCCCCTGGTTTGCCGACGATCCATTCCGCCAGATGCCGATCAACCGGTTGCGTCCGCCATCAGAGCGCTTCTGGTTCGGTACCGATCAGTTCGGCCGCGACGTATTCTCGCGCACAGTCTACGGTGCACGCGTGTCGCTGATCGTTGGACTAGCGGTGTCTGGGCTCGCAAGCCTGATCGGCCTGGCCATCGGACTTGCCTGTGGCTACTTCAAGGGCATCGACGGCGTCATAATGCATGTGATGGACGGCATTATGGCGATCCCGTCGATCCTGCTCGCGATTGCGCTCATCACGCTGACCAGACCGGGTCTCGGCATCGTCATTGCAGCGATCGTGATACCGGAGGTGCCGCGTATCGTGCGTGTGGTGCGCGCCGTCGTACTGGCAATCCGTTCCCAGCCCTATGTCGAAAGCGCCGTCGCTGGTGGCACGCGCACGGGCAAGCTGTTGGCGCGTCACATTTTGCCCAACACGCTGGGGCCGCTGATCGTGCAAGCGACCTACGTTTGCGCCTCTGCCATGCTGATCGAGGCGGGGCTGTCGTTCCTCGGCGCCGGCGTTCCACCCGAGATTCCGAGCTGGGGTAACATCATCGCGCAAGGGCGCACCTTCTTCCAGATCGCGCCGTGGACCATCTTCATCCCCGGCGCGTTCCTGGCCGTCACTGTGCTTGCCGTCAACATGGTGGGCGACGGCCTACGTGACCGCCTCGACCCGAGACTGGCGAGGCGCATGTGAGTCCGCTACTCGAAGTGCGGGATCTCCAAACCCATTTCTTCACAAGGGATGGCGTGGTGCGCGCGGTCGATGGGGTGTCATTCGAGCTGACCCGTGGCGAGACGCTTGGCATAGTCGGCGAGTCTGGGTGCGGCAAGTCGGTGACAGCTTTGTCGATCCTGCGGCTCATTGCGCCGGAGACCGGGCGTATCGTCGGCGGATCGATTCGCTTCGGTGGGCGCGAGCTCACCACGCTCTCGAACGAGGAAATGCGTGAGCTGCGCGGCCGCAACATTGCGATGATCTTTCAGGAACCGATGACCAGTCTCAACCCCGTGCTCAATATCGGCACCCAGATCGCCGAGAGTGTGGTGCGGCACCTGCGGCTGCCCTGGCGCGCGGCCCGCGAGCGGGCGCGCGAGATGCTCGAATTAGTGCGCATCGCCGATCCCAAGCAGCGCCTTGGCGAATATCCGCACCAACTGTCCGGTGGTATGCGCCAACGCGTGATGATCGCGATTGCGCTCTGCTGCAACCCGCAGGTGCTGATTGCCGACGAGCCGACCACCGCGCTCGACGTCACGATCCAGGCGCAGATCTTGGATCTCATGTTGGACCTGAAAGAGAAGCTCGGCACCGCCATCATCCTGATAACCCACGACCTCGGCATTGTCGCGGAGACTTGCGAGCGCGTTTTCGTCATGTATGCCGGCCGCATGGTAGAGCAGGCGCCGATCGCCTCCCTATTCGCGCAACCCCGGCACCCCTACACGCGCGGGCTGCTGCGGGCGCTACCGCGCGCCGATACTGGAAGTGATCCGATTGGTGCTCGGCCCCGCCTCACGGAGATACCGGGCATTGTGCCGGCGCTGACGCAACCGATTCATGGCTGCGCTTTCGCCCCGCGCTGCAGCTTTGCTGCAGAGCGGTGTCGTGCATCGCCTCCGCCGTTGATGGAGGCAGCGGCCTCGCACCTGGTGTCCTGCTGGGAGACTGCCCGTGTGGCGGAGGCAGTGGCATGAACGCGCCCCTCAGCCTTGAGGTCGAGAATCTTGTCAAACACTTTCCAGTGCGCGGAGGCCTGTTGCAACATCAGCGCGGCATAGTGCGGGCGGTGGACGGTGTGAGCTTCTCCATTTCACGCGGCGAGACCCTGGGCCTCGTCGGCGAGTCTGGCTGCGGCAAGACTACGCTGAGCCGCATGGTGCTGAAGCTGATCGAACCGACGGCCGGCCGAATTCGACTTGGTGGCGTCGACGTGACGGGGCTGTCCACGGGCGCGATGTGGGAGCACCGTCGGCGCGTGCAAATCGTGTTCCAGGACCCTTACTCCTCGCTCAATCCGCGCCTCTCCGCCGGCACCATTGTCGGCGAGCCGCTGGAGAACTTCCGTCTGGCGACCGGCCGCGAGAAGGATCGGCGGGTGGCGGACCTCTTCATCCGTGTGGGGTTAAGGCCTGAGAGCATGCAGCGCTACCCGCACGAGTTTTCTGGCGGACAGCGCCAGCGGCTCGGCATTGCCAAGGCGCTCTCCGTGAATCCCGACTTAATCGTGGCCGATGAGCCGGTGTCGGCGCTGGACGTGTCCGTACGTGCGCAGGTGCTGAACCTGATGATCGCCCTGCAGGACGAGTTCAGGGTCGCCTACCTGTTCGTCAGTCACGACCTTGCCATCGTGCGCCACGTGAGCCACCGCGTTGCCGTCATGTATCTTGGGCGCATCGTTGAGCTGGCCGACAAGCGCGCACTGTTTGCAAACCCGCTGCACCCCTACAGCGAGGCACTGCTCGCCGCCGCGCCCATACCCGATCCGACGCGGCGGCGCACGAAGCGGATGATCCTCGAGGGTGATGTGCCGAGCCCAATGCGACCGCCGAGCGGCTGCCGTTTTCATACGCGCTGCCCCTATGCCGAGCCCGCGTGTCGGGTCACCGACCCGCCGCTTCTTGAGGTGGCACCTGGCCACCACGTGGCGTGCCTCAAGCGGCCAGCCAGCGGTAGTGCTCGGCTGGCCCGATCGAGCCGGCCGCACGATCACGTAGGTTAGGGGTAAATCGCTGGCCGGAGATGGCGCACACCTGCGGGTGTGATTTGATGGGGATAATAATTAGCACCGCCGTCCCTGTGCACGCGCTTTGCTTGCATCCCCGACTAGCGGACGAAGGGAACCAGGTTCGCATACTTCGCTCCGCGCCTCAACGGCTGCCACGCGGGGCGCGTTAGACCCGTTGCGCGCGATAGCTTTGTCTTTCCGAGATGCGATTGTCGGAAGTTAGCTTGCTGTCGCTTTCGAGGCGAAGTTCTTGTGGCTCCTCATTGATCCTGCCGATCTCACTAAGGTACTGCCATGATCGAGGTCGTCACCAGTTGCGTTTTCCTTCCTTTCACGGCATTTTGGTCGTGGGGAATGTGGCTATGAATTTTCATTTTTTGCTTGTAGCCGTGGCTGTGTTGGTTGTGGGCGCCTGCGCGACTGATCCTCCCGCACAAGCTCCCGTCGCCTCAGTCACTCCACCACCGACGGCCACCGTTGTTGAGACGCCCGCGCCCCCGACAGTGGTGAACGTCGAAAAGCCCACGCCACTGCCCAAAATTGCGAAGGCGCCGAGTCCGAAGACGCCGAGCAAGTGTAAGGGACTGCCGCAGCTCGCGTGCATCAACGTCGAGGGTTGCGAGTGGATTAAGCGGTCATCGTCAACGGACAACGACGGGCGCCCGTTGATGGACTACTGCGGACTGAAGGCGACAACAGCAGTAAACAAATGAACGGCGCGCCCGCTGACGAGCGGGCCCGAGAATGCGTCGAAAACGACCCACCACAAATGCCCCCTTCGGCATCCCGGTTGCGCCGGCCGCCTTGAGCGGGGATCGACGCAACAGTTTCACTGTCACTTTACTGGAGTAACGACAGGTGCCCCCTTGGTCTTGACAAAGAAAGCGATGAACTTCGCCGCTTCCGTCGCGCTGGCGTTCCTGGAAACGACGTGAACGTCATCCGGATTTTCATAGAAAGTTTCTCCGGCCTTCAGGGTGAGTTCTGGTGCCCCTTTCACCTGCATGACGACGGAACCTTGGATCACATAGACGAAAACGTGGGCATCGTGACGGTGCTCCGCCGAAGATGCGCCTGGCGGATACTCGACGAGAAACATTGCACCTTCTTTCTCGCCGCCTGAAAACCCAGGAAGTGGTTTGGCGCCAAGCGGGGTCACCTTTGTCTCCTGTGCGCGGGCAAGGTGAACCTGGCACAGCAATAACGCAGCGGTTGAAATCATGAGACAGTACCGATGCAGCAACATGATTATGAATCCTCATCTAGAAGGACCGCATCCGAACTCGATACGTCTTGATGTCATAACATGCAAGTATTCCATCGAGCGACTGCGCAGATACTCGGTCCGCGACGAGGTGGCACGTTGGTACTGCCGCCAGCTCGGCCGCCGCCGCGGTCTGAGCCGGCCGACCGGCCGGTGCCACTTCGACTGGCTTTCTTCCCTTTGTTCGTGGTTAGACCAAAGCGGCAATCTGCCGAGCACGCGACGCCAAGATAAAGCTGGTGGTTTTCGGGCGTTTACTGCATGTGGCTGTCCCTGCGAACGTCAGCGCATTTCTCGTCAATGAAGTGTTTCTGGGCTTCCGTCTCATTGACCCTGCCCTTCTCGACATGCTCGACGTTTCGCAGGCCGCAGATGTGCTTCCAGGCAGTCTTGAGCTGTTCCTCTATTGACATCTCTAGTGCCGGTATCGGATCTAGTTCCGGGGTCGGATCTAGTGCCGGTGTCGGATCCAATGCCGGTGCCGGAGCCGCGAGTGGCGAAATTGACTGCGTTGTCACTGGCACGGGTTTCTTGTATTCGGCAACAGGGGGCGCCTGGTGCGCGAGCGTTCGCTTCGGCTTCGGCTTCGAATACTCAGCACACCCTGCCAAAGCCACACATGCGCACACGATCATTGCCCCAAGTCGGATATGCATGATTTGCCCCCGTCTCGACGAGCATTGGATAGCTGAATTGCGGTTCCAACACGCCGCGCGATCCATTTTCCGCCCCGCGAGGGATGACAGAAACTATCCATTGCCGCCCAGGATTTTTGCAACCGGCCGCCTTTGCCGCTCGTATGCTTCGATGGTGTCGGAGAGCGCCTCCAATTCGCGCCGCTCGGGGAAGTTTTCTGTGCAGTCCATAAGGTCATCAGCTTGCTGCACCAGCTGCGCGTGCATCCTGATCGGTGACTTCGGTGAGATTCGCTACCCGTTTGGCAGGTTTGTTGGAGCTGGTTTGCTTCGCCTTTCCCGCAACCGATGCCATCGGTCAGAACTCCAGGCTGTCGTGGCCACTGGCAACCGACGGTAAGCGATTCGTTCCAAGCGGGACACGCTGCCGCCACCACGTTGTGGATTGGGTGGAAACCTAAGACTGCGCCCGCGCTCCCCTGGGGCCCTTGCAAAACTACTGAATCGGCCAAGCGCCGAAGTAACTTCCGTTGCTTGCCTGCCTTATGGGGGGTGCCGATGGAAGCGATAAGGCTGCGCAATGTGGCACCGTTCGCACCTAATGTCGTCAACGTGCTCAAATAGGTCTTCGAAGTGGCCTGGGCAAGCCGTCGGCTATATCGCCAGACAAAGAAGACAATGCTCGGGTGAGCTTAGCGCGCGCGATTATCGCGCACGCGGCTACCGGTGATATGATCCAGGCAGGCGCAAAGCCAGCGCCTTGGCAGCAGTCAAAAACACCCGCCCCGGGCGTCTGCCGTGCCCCCCAGCCGCTTTCACTTGCTGTCGGGTCGGCCGCCTTTGCACCGAGTTTCGGCGCGCTTGGCAAGCGCCTCATAAGAGACCCCTGCTCGAGGATCATGCGCTGGGTGCGCAATCGTGCGGCTCAACCTAGGCCACAGTGCTTAGGTGAGTGCCAAGGATGTGAGGAGGAGTTTTCACCTTGCTCCGTGCACGCATCGATGGCCACCAAAGTTGCTTTGCCCCCGCCACAAGCCATCCCCAACCTGAGCATCGTTTCCGTTACGCGATAGTCTCGACCCCGCCTCCGTCGACCCTGGGGGTGGCGCCCGTGGTTGCCGACGCTAGGGGCGAGGCGCAAGATTTGCGACCTCCTTCTACCGTCGCCACCCGCTGGATTATGGAACGGGAGGCTAGCTTTGATTAAGTCGGCCGCCTCCTCAATTGACCTACCTGTCCTCTCCTGTTCATTCCGCAACATCTGGTGAACGCCCTCGGAAACGTAGAGCACCCGTGACGATCGCACCTAACGCGCGGTCGCGCATTGTCCTCGGCGCATCCAGACCCAAGCGCTTAAGAGCTGCGCACTCCGCAGGATTGAGCCGTCCGGCCACCATCCCAAAAGCAAGGAAACGCAGTAGCACCCCATAGCCAGCTTCCTTCATGTCTTGCAGGGGTGCCACCAACAGCGCTTCGGTTTCGGTCATATCGCTGCCCAGAGGAAAGGCAGGTAACAAGCCTTGTTGTCTCGCTGGACCAAGAGCCGCCTCAATCCTCTCGCTGCAATTGCGCGTCGCTCGAATAGGCAAGGTGAAATCAGGCTCCAGCTTGCCCGCACGCTGAGCTTCATCGCGCAGCTGAGGTTGGAAGGCGCTGTCGGCCACGGCCAGCATCTGGGCAATGGTATCGCGGTCAGATTTCCCTCGCAGATCAGCAATTCCATACTCAGTAACCACGATGTCGCGCAGCGAGCGCGGGATCGTTGCGTTGGCTTGCCGCCAAAGGACGTTGGTGCTTGAGCGGCGGTTCGACCGGCGAGTGCTGCGGACAGCGATGATGGAGCGGGCGCCGGGGAGCCTATGCGCCATTGACACGAGATCGAGCTGTCCGCCGACGCCGCTGACAACCCGGCCATCCTCGAGCGTGTCGGCGGCCAGAGTTCCGAGCAGACTGGCCGTCATTGCCGTATTGACGAAACGCGCATACGGGCGCTCAGCTTGCTTGCGCGCAGCATCACCACACAGCGTATTGGTGAACGATATCGACGTCATGCAGATCTCGGCGAGTTCCTCTGCCGGCATCTCGCGAAGCCGCCGGTAGAAGGGCGGGTTGCCAACGAAGAAACCCGCGTGCAGCACCGCCGTGCCACCGTTAGATACTGGAACCTTGCGCTTCAATATCCCCGCGGCCTTAAGCGCGAGAAATCCGTCAACCAGCATCTCTGTGCAACCGTAGAGACCAACATCAAACGGTGCAAGTTCGGCACCGCTACCCATCGGCGCTTCGAGCTTGTCAACTAGCACTCGGAAAGCGGAGTTTTGCTGATGCCGCAGGATGAGCGCATGCGCAAGGGCGTCGGCGAATGAGCCTATGCCGATCTGCAGGGTGCCCCCATCCTTGATCAGCGTGGCGGCATATAAGGCCATGGCATAGTCAGCGAGAGAAACCGGCTGCTTAGGTGGAGCGAAGAGGGCGTAGGGTTCGCCTTTAGGTTCGAGCATCACGTCGAACTGATCGCGTCCGATCTCGGCTTCACCGGGCATGTAAGGCAGGTTCGAGTTAAGCTCTCCCGCGACCACAACGGGAAGCCCCGACCTTCGGCGTGCTCCGATGTAGGGCAGCATGTCGAGGGTCACGTCGGTGTTGGAGCTGAGACTGACGCGTGCGTCACCTCCGGGGTTCGGTGCTACGAGCTGCGCGAAAACGTTCGCGGCGATACGCTCGAGATGTCCTGCTACGTGCGAGTAGTTGAGGCAGGCATGGCTGCGCTGTGCCGCTCCGTTTGCCAGCCACGCACCTGCCTGCAGGAAGAACTCTGTGACTGTAATGTTGGCCGGCAGACTGCCTTGCTCCAATGCTGCGACATAGAGTGGTTCGGAATAGGTGGCAAACAGCCGGTCGAGCAGCGGCGTCACAAAGCGCCGCTCCAGCGTGTTGCGGGAGCGGGGACGGGTCAGCGTGAGCCCAGTAAAAATGGATAGCTTAACCCTGCGGTCTGCCTCGGCGAGGCGATAGAGCGCATCGATGAGCAAGATGGGTTTGCCGATCCCAATTGGCACCGCCATCCGGATATCGCGGCCAACGCGATCGACGATAGCCTCAGCGCAGCGGCTCGGATCATTAAGGCTTGGGCTAGACACGGGTACTCCGCCAAGATTGATGGACTTGGACGAGCAAAGCGTCACCAACGTTCGCAAGGCCGGTGTCGTGATTTTGACGAACGTCAATACACCCGAGTTCGGTGCCGGCGGCAATACCACCAAATGCGTCTATGGCCCACTACATCTAGTGCATAGTCACCCCAAGTCGCAGAACCTTTAAGGAAGACGTGGTTCCGAAGATCAAGGAAGCGATTGATTGGGTAGGCTCTAAACCGATTCTGGTTGTATTGATGCCGATGAAGTGCGCCGAACCGCGAAACCAAGGCAGCCCTGAGCAACGGGAACCGTCTGCCTTAGCAGCAATCTGCCTGGCCGGGCGCAGGCAGCGCGCTGAACTGTTCCAAGCTCATGACCGTGGCGCCGTACTCTGACGTTGCCCGAGAACGATTGCTGTCGTCCGTGCCCAATGTCAGTGCCGACTTTATTGCGGCCTCGGTAATCCGCGTCGCGAGATTGCGTCCTGGCGATGGTCTTACCGTCCAACTCTCGTATGCGCCGCAGCAGTTTCTCGCAGAGACCATCCTTTGACGACCGCTTCGCCGCGTCCCATTTCGAAATATCGTTAGTCGCGGCACCCGCGGCTACCGCATCCGTCGTGCTGAGGTTTTCGACTTCACAAGAGGACACTTTTTGGTAGAGGACGGCACGCGCCCGGAGGCAGCGCGCGCCTACCGTTGTTGTGTGGCGCTCCCGTCGAGAGCGAACATCTTCCCGCGCCTCCACCTACTCACCAGCATGAAACACGAGAGTCCTGAGCTCAATGCTTTCGCGCGGTGGCGCATCGGTAGGCGTGGTTGGATCCGTGAATGCCGTATGGGGGGCGAAACGGGCGCGTCCATCGGTATTGGAGTCGTAGCACTTGAGCAGCAAGACCTCATCCGCCCTCATCTCCGGTACGTAGAACCAGCGATGCTGGGGATCGAACGTGACCGAGTATGTCTCTCCTACACGGTCCCGATACACGAGATCAGAGGCAACAAGCTGCTCGGGCTTCACCGTCTGAGCGTCGCAGACGGCGAGAGGTGCATCCCGGAGGGGCCCACGAATCGGACGCCACAGGTTGATGATCTGCACGCGGCCCCGCAGTAACTGTTCGGCCTCATCAGGAAGCAGGTCGCGAACTCGCTGCGGCCCCGACTTCTCCGTGTGATCTACATGTACGCGTGGTACCGGCTGCCGAGGTGCGTCGCTGCGTCGGTCTTCACTCCCCGCAACGCGGCGCCGCACCGTATGATCGAAGACGTGAACGCGGTCTGCGCCCGTCAGCTTCTTCAAGAGCGCCTCTGCCTCCAGGTAGTAGGCGCGTCTGACCTCTTCGTCGTCATAGAAGTTGCGAACGGCGCTGTTGTGGTAGATCAAGCCAAAGCCTTCCTCGTCAAGTGTCAGATCGGCGAGCACGCCGCGGGCGTCAATGATAGGCACTTCACGGGGGTCATTGATCACGGTAGTGCGTAGCGCGCCGACGGGAGGATCGAAGGTATAGGTGCGCGGTCTCTCCCTCATAGGAGCAAGGTAGTTCAGCTTGGCCTTCACCCACGGCAGGCCTTCGGGGGCAACGCTCTGCAAGCTCATGTCGGATCCTTTCGGTAGTTGCAGTGCAGACGAGATCGAACGCCGCTCAGAACGGCTCCTTGTAGGGCCGAAGGTCCAATTCGTGGGTCCAGGCCGACCGGTGTTGGCGATGAATCTGCCAGTACGCATCGGCGATGGCACCGATATTGAGCAGCCCATCGGGGCCGGCCTGCTCGCGACGCTCGGGATAGCGATCGTTGAGGCGATCGCCATTGATGCCGCCGTCGATGATCACGTGTGCGAGGTGGATTCCGAGGGGCCCAAATTCGCGTGCCATGGCCTGAGCCACGCTGCGCAAGCCCGCCTTGGCCGCGGCAAACGAGGCAAAGCGGGGACGGCCGCGCAAGCTGCCGCTGGCGCCTGTAAAGATGATGGTACCACGTCCAAGTGGAACTAGCCGGCGAGCCGCCTCGCGCCCGACCAGGAAGCCCGCGAAACATCCGATTCGCCACGCACTCTCGAAGTCCGCAGCGGAAAGGGTACGGAAATCGTGCGGCTGGTTGTTGCCCGCATTGAAGACAATGAGATCGGCAGGATCGCTGTCATCCTTGGCAAAGGCACGATCGAACACGGCTCGGACATCGGCTTCACTCGTTGCATCAACACGGAAATGCTCGGCGCGTCCGCCTTCAGCAACAATCGTCCGCGCGATGTTCTCGACCTTATCAACCGTACGCCCGGCAACGACGACGTGGTGACCTTCGCTCGCGAAACGACTGGCAAGCGCGGCGCCGAGGCCGCGTTCCGCGCCAACCCCGATCACCAGTGCCTTGGTCTGACTTTTCGACATCTGTGCAACCCTTGAGCAGCGCGCAAGTGATTGGCCAGGACGAACCGTGGTCGTTTCCGCTTTTAAAGGTGGGGAAGGACACACTGTTGGACAACCAAGAAGTTCTCATAAGCATTATAAGGAAATCTCAGGGCCAACGCGCGTTTCGAACAAGCGTTGTGTATCGCGCTTTCGGGATGGGCGAGCAGTTGAAAAACTGTGCCCCTACGGTCGCCAGGTGGCGAGCATGGATTTGCGTCAACGCGTTGTCGCGAAGCAGCTCATGGCAGCTTACGGCATTGCGGGGAGTTCGCGCAGCGCGCCAAGCTAATCGGGCTATGGGAAAGTGGCCTCGCCCCCCGCGCGAGCCAGTTGATCGCTGCAGGCCTGATGATGGCGGTCGGCGCGTGGCTGCATTTGAGCAGTACGAGCACGCTCACGAACCAATGGAGCACGCGCATCCACTTCGACACCGTCGGAGAACGGGACGAAGCTGTCGCTGTAAGCTACGACAAAGCGATGATTTAACTGTCGCGCTGACGTGAACCAGCTGCTGCCGCTGAAGTACAGGTGGGTGGGAGAATTAACTGGCCATACGCGCGCCGGAGGATACCGCTAGTGCGGAAGCTTTCGTTGCGAGCGCGAGAAAACGTTGAGCCGCCCCATCATCGCCAGCCCGCCGCCGCCCCATCTTTCGCGCGCTCGAACTACGGTTCACGGCTCACTGCAACCCGACTTCTGCAACAAAATCGCCGCAAAACCAGCAATTTCGACGACGCGGCAATACAGTCAGCGGCCGGAGGTTCTACAGACATGGTAAGTGACCAAGATGGCAGAAAGTGCATCGTCCAGACCAACACCGGGTCACCCGAGCTGCATTGGAGCGTGAGGCGAACCCCGCCATGGGCGTGGTCAACGGACTAACAACGTGAGCGATGCCAGAGCAGTTCACGCGCTGCCTCAGTCATAAAGCGTCGGCACCGCGAAATGGCAGAAGAGGGCAAAGGCCTGAATCTACGTTGGCCAACCTAGCGTCGTGCGCATACGTGCTCTGCGTCCCCAGGCAACGCGCGAGAGCGCGTGGGCATTAATTTGGACGCGACGGAGCTCAAGTTACACCGGCGCGTCATGCAGTGTCAGATCGCAAGCCAACCTGAATTCGCTAGCGCAAGCACAAAGCGGGCGGCGAGGGCCGCCCGCAAGGTCGAGCAGGCTGGCCCGCACCCTAGCAGCGATGACAATACTTCGTCACGCGCTTGCGGCAGGTCCCGGCCCAACGCCGCACGCAGCGGTCATGGCAGTGGCGGTACCTTCGGCAATGGATCGGCGTGATCGCCCCGTCATCGATGCTCTCGAGGCTTGGCAAGGCCGATTGCGCTGGAGCCGCTTGGCTGCTCGGCGCGGAGGCGAATGCGAGGCCCGCTACGACCGCAATGGCGCCTAGCCAGCGAAGCAATTTCTTCATTGGTGTCCTCCTTTCAGGTTCATCCTAAACGGGGCGAGCCTAGGCTGAAGCGCTGGCTGCAGCAATCGACCAGCGTTCCGAGCTGACCCGTTCGCAGCGACGCTGTTGCCCATAAGAAGCGCAAGTCGCGGCACGAGGCCGTGCACGCGCCTCATGGAGTGGTGGGAGTAACGAATTTGACAGGGCGATGGTGACGAACCCGTAGATGCAGGGCAAAGACCCGAATCGGCAGGCCCAAGGAACCTGTCGGCCAGGGGCTCAGAGAAGCGCCCAGTACCGCAGCCCACATCGACAATCAGCTTCGGCGCAAACGGAACGTGCGCGGCCAAAGATCGAGCCACTACCGCATGACCGCGCGCGTGTGGCCGCGTGCGGCATCATAAGTGGTGGCGATAGTCGTCTGGTCGTAGTTCATCGTGCTCCGGCGTTCTCATCCTCGGGCCGGTCGGGGCCGTCAACAGCGCCGACGCTGAAACCTACGACGTGAGCATTTATCGAGCTTATATAGCACGAATCGTGGACGCGCCGAGGCTTTGCGCATCTCAATGCGGCGCCTTGCCAAAAAGCTCACTGGTCAAGAGCCTGCACCTCTGGGTTCCACGCGCTCCACGTTCGGTCCCTTGCTGCCGGAGCTTAGGACTCAAATTGGCACCGACCCCCAATTGGCCGCAACGCGTGCGCTTCCGCTGCTGAGGGACATGCCGTCGTACCCAAGCGGTGCCGGCTTGGGCCGAGACCCACTGCGCAATTGCGGCGCGAGCGCCCCAACCCGCTATTGCGAAACCAACGGATTAGGGCGGTCGAAGAAATGGTGGCCGCACTTCACCGCCTGCGCTTGTTGGGCGCGCTCACCGGCATGGCGTCGAACGCAAGAAGCTGGAACTTGCCATGACGATCGGCTCGGTATTGACGATAATGGGCCATTGCTCACTCCGGAGGAAAGACCGCGCGTGACCTCCTGCGGTCGTGATCTGGCGTCTAGCCCCTACGAAGCACGTGCTGGCGCAAACGCGCGCCCAGTGCGCTACAGCCACAAAGCCTTTCACGTTCCGGTACTACAACGCTCGGCGCGATCTATGAGTGGGCTGGCGACAACCTTCTTCGCTGCGGGCGCCGGTGGCCTGTATGCCTTTGTCACCTCATGATTTGATTGTGGTCCACAGTGGCCCGCATAGCCATTTTATGATTCACGCCTAGGTGTCCGCCACCGTACCGCCCGACTGCTCGTCCTAGATGGGACGTGACGGGCCCTGCGCGCCCAGTGCGCACGCCTGGAGCAGAATTCGGGAGGGACAGACGTGCGCAGCCTTCATATCCTCCATCGTACTCTCCTGCTCTTGCTGCTGGCGGTGGGAGAGGTCTCCGCACAGCAAACCGACAACGCGAGCAAAGGCGTCGAGTTCGCCGATCGCCTGCAGATCTGGCGACAATCCCAGGGTCTCGAGGAGAGGATCACAGTGGGAGAGGAGCTCGTGGCGCGCGAGGGCGAACTCATTACTTGGCCGCTGTCGGAGCCGCGAGAGATGGTGCGGGCCGAGCTTCGGTTCGTTGTCGGCAGCGCCTACGCGATGCGCCCGCGCGGGGTTCGGGCTGACAACCTCGAGAGCGCCATCGGTCATCTCAAAGTCGTGCTGGGCATTCGGACACGCGAGGCCGACGCGCAGGACTGGGCGAGGATCCACAACAACCTCGGCATCGCCTACTGGGCGCGCATTCGGGGCGAGCGCGCCGACAACCAGGAGGAGGCGATCGCGCATTTCGAGGCGGCCTCGACGGTGTTCACGCGCGATGGGGATGCACGGGAGTGGGCACAGCTGCAAAACAATCTCGGCATCGCCTACTGGAACAGGATCCGCGGCGAACGTGGCGACAACCTGGAGAGAGCAATCGCCCTATTCGAGGCTGCCCTGACCGTCTTCACGCGTGAAGCGGACTCCACCCTATGGGGGCAAGTGCAGAACAACTTAGGCATCGCTTATCGCTCTCGCGTGCAGGGCGAGCGTGCCGAAAATCGCGAGAAGGCAATTCAGCACTTCGAGGCAGCGCTGGCCGTGCTTGCCCGCGACACCTCTCCCTTCGAATGGGCGTACGCCCAGAACAACCTTTCCAATGCCTATCTCAATCGGGTCCGCGGTGATCGCGCGGACAACCAAGAGAAGGCCATTGCCCATCTTCAGGCGGCGCTCACGGTCTTTACCCGCGAGGAGTATCCGCGCGAGTGGGCTACGGCCATGCGGGGAACCGGCGACGTGCTCGCAGACCGTGTCCGGGGCGAGTCGGGCGAGAACCGGGCCAGAGCCATTGCCGCCTACGAGGCGGCCCTCTCCGTATTCACGCGCGACACCTTCCCGCTCCAGCACATGGAGACGGCACGGACTCTAGCACGCAATCTCATGGAGGCGAAGGAGTGGCAGAAGGCGGGGCGCGTGCATGCGAGCGCGCGCGAGGCTTTCCTGCTGCTCTTCGGCCAGGGACTGGAGGAAGCTGAAACGCGCGCGCTCATCGCCGAGGCAGGGCCGTTATTCGCCGAGGCGGCCCTCGCGGCCGTGCAGCGCGGGGAGGCCGAGGGCGCGCTCGAGCTTGCGAGTGAAGGCAGAGCTCGGCTGTTGGCTGTCGCCATGAAATTGCAGGCCCTCGATTTGCCCGCTGATGCGCGCCGGCGCCTCGATGAACTGCGCGCCGCCATTCGCGCCGAGCAGCGGGCCGTCGATGCCGCCCGCGGCGTCGAACGAGCCGCGGCGCTGGAGAAGCTCGCCGGCTCGCGGCTGTTGCTGCTGGACCTAGTCAGGAGCGGCACATCGGGGCGGGATGGCAAGGCGGAGACGGCGATCGAGCGGGTACGCAAGGTGCTCGGCCAGGAGGGCGGCGCCGTCGTGATGCCCATCGTTACCGGGCTTGGCGGGAAGCTCGTCGTGGTGACCGCGGCGGGGGACGGAACACGTGCGAGCGTTGTCGATCTCCCGGACCTGACGCCGGAGCGGCTTGCGGGGGTGCTCATCGGTACAGACGCCGGCAAGCCCGCCGGCTGGATCGGCGCCTACTTCATCAACTACCTGGACGGCGAGGAGCGGGGCAGCCGCTGGCCGGAGTGGACGGGCGCCATCGACGGCCTTGGGCCGGAGCTGTGGCGCCTGTTTGCAGGCCGCTTGCACGCGGTCCTGAAAGAACAGGGTCTGCGGCCCGGCACGCGGGTGTTCTGGTTGCCGTCGGGCTGGCTCGGAATTCTACCTTTGGGACTCGCGCAGGATCCCGCCAGCAAGCGACGCTTTATCGACGACCACGAAATTGTCTACGCCCCGAGCCTGGAGGCGCTTGCGGCCGCGAACGACGCTGCCGGCAAGACGGGCCCGACAACGCTTGCGGCAATTGTCAACCCGACCGGCGATCTGCCGGGCACGGAGAAGGAAGGCGAGATTGTCGCCTCGCACTTTCGAGGCGGAGCGCGCGTCATCCTGCAGGGGGCTGCGGCGACGCCCGATGCCGTGCTCGGCGCCCTCAAGGGAAAGACTTACTGGCACTTTGCCTCGCATGGGGCATTCTCATGGGAAGACGCGCGCAGCTCTGCGCTCGTGATGCACGGCATGGCACCGCTGACGGTCGGTCGACTCCTGGAGGCAGATGGGCTCGGACGGCCGCGATTGGTAGTGCTCTCTGCCTGCGAGACTGGGCTCTATGACATTCGCAGCAGCCCCGACGAGTTCATCGGCCTGCCCGGCACGTTCCTCGCCCTCGGGGCTGCTGGGGTGCTCGGCACCCTTTGGCCCGTCTCGGATGCGGCAACGGCGTTACTGATCGCCAGATTTTACGAGCTGCACCTGGGCGGGGGGCTCTCCCCACCCACGGCGCTGCGGCGAGCGCAAGCCTGGCTGCGGGAGGCAAGCAGCGAAGACCTCGCATCATATGCGAAGGTGGCAACCGCGCGCGGCCGGCTCGAGCGCCGCCGGCTCGCGGAGATCGAGAGGGACTTGAGTGCGGACGGGCTTCGACGCTCGCGCAACAGTGCCCTGGTCGAATGGGTCAAGCCCGACGCGACCAAGACAAAGGGCGTGAAAGCGACCGCTGCCGACAAACCAACCGCGCGGCCCTACGCTCACCCCTATTTCTGGGCCGGGTTCATCTATACGGGACTTTAGCTTCTCGCCGGCGTCGTATCGCCGATGCTCGCGGGCAACGGCTCCTGCTGGTGGAGGACGAACCGTTGGTTGCTCTTGATATGGTCGCCGGTCTTGAGCAACGCGGGGCCGAGATCATGGGCTCGGTCGACAACACATTGGTTGCGCTGGCCCTCATCGAAAACACTCGTTTGGACCCGGCGCGGCTGGATGCCAACCTGGGCGGACGACCTGTCGATGACATTGCTGCCGCGTTGACCCGCCAGCATGTGCAGCTCGTCTTTGTCACCGGCTACGGTCAGGAAATCTTACCCCAAGCTTTCGCCGTAGCACCCATGCTGTCCAAGCCGTTTAGCCAGCGGCAACTGCTCGACGCGGCCGGCATCGTGCAGAGACCGGCAGATGGCATCACGTTGAGGAATTAGCGATTCCTCTGGCCGATGAGCAAGCTACCTACAGCCTGCTCAGACCGCGCGATTGCGATGACACGCAGCGCGGCGAATGTCAGGATATGGCAGCACGAACTCCCTGTTAGTGCCGCTGATTGGAAACGGCAGCTATCGGAGGCTCTGCCGACCTCATAAGACCCCGCTGAGGCCGGCACCCTGCAGCGATGCATGATCCGGTGCGGGCGCTTCTCCTTTTATCCGTTTGCGGCTGTTCTGAACGAAGCTGGACGGGCTCTTTGCATTTGCGGACCAGCGAGAAGACGGACAATGAGCGCGAGTCTGGGGTAGCCGCAACGAGCGGCGGGGTAAGGCACGGTCCGGGACTTGATCGCCGAAGACATTGGCTGGGTCAGCGGGCGCGGCGATGGAACCCATGCCAGGAGCTCACTTTGACGCTCCAGTGCGTGATGCTTGAGCGGTCTTCCCTCGGTCCGAGTTCTTCTGGAGCTGGGGGTAGTCCATTCTTGGCTGTGGGTCTGCGATACCATCTAGCCGCGTCGCGCGTCATCGATTTGACACTGATCAAAGCAAACGGCGCAATGTGGATATCGCAGGCTAGGGTTTTGCCAGGTAAAGAAGAATCCACGAAGGGTGCTTACGCGGAAGGAGCTGGAACGAGGCGGACGTGTTCGGCGCTGCAGCCAGTGAGTCTGTTGACGGAGTTTTTTTACAGGCCAGCAGCTTGATCTTGATGCCGTTCGCGACCCCATTAGCCTTCACGACGATCTGCCTTGGTCGCCAGATGGCACCGTAAACTTCCCGTTCGGGTTCAGCAGCGTCTGTCGATTGGATTAGGGGTAACACCTGATTGCTCGGTCAATGTCATAGTCATTGTATCATTCTACCTTGTTCGACATGCCGCGGCCATGCCAGGGCTAGTTAGTATCGGGGTTCTTGTCGCCGAACTTAAGGCTCAGCAGCGATGATGAAACGCGTCCGTTACGGCGCCTTCGCATTCGTGAGCACGTTACTGCTTGCGACGCACCTGAATGCCCAATCCCAACCACCGCCGGAAGGTGCCAGGGTCTACATCATTTGGCCTGGTGACGGACAGGTCATCCGTCGTGGTAAATACTGGCTGCGCATGGGACTATCAGGGGCTGGAGTGGCACCTGCCGGGGTCGACAAGCCCAACACCGGCCACCATCACGTTCTCATTGACACGGAGTTGCCCGCGCTCGACCGCGAAATTCCAAACGACAAAAACCACCTGCATTTCGGTCGCGGCCAGACCGAAGCTCGGATCGAATTGCCGCCGGGTCAGCATACCCTGCAACTGCTATTCGGCGACGCGAACCACGTTCCTCACCAACCGCCACTGTATTCCAGCAAGATCACCGTCATTGTGAAACCTTAGGGGAACTTTAATGCGATTGATTCCATGGGCCATGCGTGCGGTGGTTCCCTTCGTTGCCCTCTTATCATTAGGAGTTCTGGCAAGCGCACAGCAGCATGCTCATACCGCACAGCCGGCATCGCCGCCTGCGGTCGGGCAGCGCACGCCAGCGCCGCAGGACGCCTATGTGTATATCGGGTGGCCAAATGAGGGCCAGACCTTGAGTGCAGGCCGTATCAAAATATGGTTTGGGGCGCGCAACGTCGGCGTGGCACCGGCCGGCGTGAACTTCGCGAACACCGGACATCACCACCTGCTCATCAATGTGCCCATCCCGCCGCTCGATGAGCCGATTCCGAATACCAAGAATCACCTGCACTTCGGCGCCGGCCAGACGGAGGCCTTTATCGACCTCAGCCCAGGCACCTATACACTGCAACTTCTTATGGGCGACGCCGAGCATGTGCCGCACGACCCACCGATCACGTCAAAGAAAATAACAATCCACGTCCGCTAGGACAGCACCAGCCCGCCCAAAAGCGCTCAGTTCAGATCCCGCGCGACACGGAAACCGTGGGCGATGTAGCGCACCGAGGAATCGTAGTTACCCCGCGCTGAAGCGGTGATTGTCTCACGATCGGTGCGGTACGATCCGCCACGCAGCACTCGCTTCTCGCAATTCTTCTGGTCGCGCGCGCTAGCATCTGCGGGCGCGCCCTGATAGTTCGGGAACCAGCAATCAGAAACCCACTGGGCAACGCCACCGTGGATGTCATGCAGCCCAAACGGGTTCGGCTTGAATGATCCCACAGGCAGAGGCGTCCTGGCGTCCTGGCTCCCGCCGCAATTCGAACAGTTCGCCAGCATTGTGCCTACGGTGTCGCCCCACCAATAGCGCGTGGATGTATGGGCACGAGCAGCATACTCCCACTCAGCCTCAGTCGGTAGACGGTACTTTTCCCCCGTCGACTGCGACACCCAAAGGATATATTGCTGCGCGTCATCCCAGCTAACGTTGTGCACTGGGGTGCGATCGTCGGCATTCACCATGCGAGGCGTGAAATTGCAACCTCCACCCGCCACACATGCCTTCCACTCACCCACTGTGACCGGGTATTGGCCGATGGCAAAAGCGCGGACCGTGACCATGTGCTGAGGCGCTGCGCTCGGATCGCCCTTGGCTTGTCCCATCATGAACGATCCTCCCGGGATACGCACCACGACAGGACAATTAGCGCAGTCCTGGAATGCCTGCCCCTTCCGGTCGACAGTCGGCAGCGGCGCCATATATGCCATCTGTTCTTTCCTGCTCGACCGTGTCTCGGGCGGCGGTACGGGCAGTGCGATACCAGGATTAGCTGCCGCGGAGTTCTCCTCGGCGAGCCTCTTGGCCTCAGCCTGTTTCCCGGCTTCCTCACCCTTTCTGACACGCTCGGCGTCCGCGGCAGCCCTCTCTACTGCCAGCCTTTTTGCCTCCGCTTGCTTCCTGGCTTCCTCGGCTTTCCGTAAACGCTCTGCTTCAGCCACCGCCTTCTCCTCCGCAAGCCTCTTGGCTTCGGCGGCAGCTTTCTCCTCAGCCAGTTTCCTGGCCTCGGCTTGCTTCCTGGCTTCCTCGGCTTTCCGTAAACGCTCTGCTTCGGCCGTCGCCTTTTCCTCCGCAAGTCTCTTGGCTTCGGCGGCAGCTTTCTCCGCAGCCAGTTTCTTGACCTCGGCTTGCTTTTTGGCTTCCTCCACGGCCGCTTTCTCTTCTTTCTCTCGGACAAGTTTCTCAAGGCTGTCCAAAAGGCTTTGCGCTGCGATTGCGTGCGGCGAGGATTTGTTGCGTTCGATGAAACCGCGGATTACGGCCGGATCCTCGGAGGTCTTTACCCGGTCCCACGCGCTGTTCTCCTCCTGCATCCGTGCCGATGGGGCCGCCACTTCCTCCCTTTCCAGCATCCGAAGCCGCTCGCGCGCGAGATCGACGTACATGCCTGACTTGTACTGGCTAATGAAGAGCTCCCAAGCCTTTCTTGTGTTGATGCGTTCGACCAGTTCGTAGTCGGCCCTCACTTCCGCCGGCGTGGCGGGCTTCGCTACCACAACTGGCGGAACGAGTGAGACGCTGCCGCCGCCGAGTGAGCCGTAGACGAACGGCTCCTGGTCGTTGCGGGTGTTCCTCAGCACCTCGTCGCGAACCCGACCCAAGGCCAGGCGGATATCGAGGCCCGGCTCGGCGACGTGCTTGATCAATGCCATCGTGAACGGACTGTGTTCACCTGCACCGTCCTCTGCCGTTGATCCGGCCTTGGCCGCATACGCAATCAGCGTATTGTTAAGGATCGGTTCCACCTTGGAGAGACCGCGCGAAGCAATCTGTCGCGTGGCTCCCCGACGTTGCATCTTCACCAGAAACGGATTGTCACGGCACGCGTCGAGAACGACGAGACGCAGACGCGCCGCGGGCTCGAGCGCCTCGATAATGCGATCGAGCGAGATCGCTTCGTCCGTGGCGTCGTAGTCTTGCGCGAGCTTGGCATCCACCGGGATCAAGTAGTTCTGGTCGGCGATCTGAATGCCGTGGCCGGCGAAGAACACCACAGCAATATCGGCGCCCCTGGCGACCGCGAAGAAATCGCGTAGTGCGCGCTTGAAGTCCAAGTTGCCAACGTCATTGCGCAGCAGGACGGTGTCGAAACCAGCCGTCTGGAACATCTGGGCAATAGCCGTCGCGTCGCGGGTCGGATTGGGGAGCGGCGCCGCATGCTGGTAGGCGCCATTACCAACCACGAGCGCAACGCGCTTCTCGGCAAACGCCGCAGGCGAAAAAATCGATAGGGTCAGTGCAAATGCACTCAACGTCACAACATCGGTAAGCCGACGCATCAACGCAATCCCACGCTGCAGACGAGTCGAGCGCAATGGGCGGCTGAGGACCATGGCAAGCCACCTACGAACGGACCTGGTACATCATCGGAGCGCGGCTGCCGTAGTAAATCAGGGTTAGTCCCGAGGGCCGTTTAAAGGTTTCCACAGGGTCCTTGTCCGCTCTCCGTCGCAGGGATGATTGGCTGAGGCGCAAGCACATGTCCGCCGCGGCAGGTCGTTGAGGTAATTCAGATTCGCCAAGCTTGCTGCAGGCATGGCCCATTTGCGACCTGCTTCTGAAGTCGAGCACGTTGAGAAACGAGTGCTGGTCGTGTACTGAGCGAGTCACCCTACGCCAGCATGAATGGGGCGTGTCACCCCTGGCTCCCTGAAGTCACGCAACATTCGACGGCTCGCATTCACAAGCCATGATGACGAGCTGCTGAGCGGGTTTCGCAGGGCTCTTGAAGGTGCGGCATCGAAGTGGTGTCGTTGACCGATGTCGGCTCACCCGAGCCAAGCGAATCGACCCGCGACCCTTTCACAACGCCATAAGGAAGGCGGCAGTCATTGCTGCGCTCAGCAATTGATCTCGCCCGCGGCTTGTACGTCGATCCGTTGTTACGGTTATGGTAGGTGGAGGTGAACCACGACGACATAGCAGTAGGCGAGATAGGCCAATCCTGTTCCGCACAACCCAAGGCCAATAACAAGGCCGATGCAGGCTCGCATATCGGTGCAAACGGCATTGACCCCGTCGAGGCCCGTGACCGCAAGCAGGAAGACTATTGCGAGTCCTATTTGATAGGTCGTCAGTGCCGCGGCCAGCAGCTTCAGCGGGCGGACACACACGAAGGAGCATCCGCTTAGAGACCCTGCGATCATGTAGTCGACACCAGCCACGTCGATCCCGCTAGAGACCGACTACGGACGCGCGATAAGCGGCATGCCCAACAACCCCGAGGCCACACCCGCCGCCTTGGTTACACTGATGTGCTCATCGCGCACAAACAGCCACACACAAAGGAACGTGAACAAAGGGATCGCTCCGCTTCGTAGGCCAGCATGCTTGATCGAAGAAGAGCGGTCCCTTTGGCGAAGGCAAAGTTGTGGATGGCCGTGGCCGAAAGTGACATGACGAGCACGAGAGCAAAGATTTTGGCACCGGCGCGATTCAGTCCGGAGGTGGAATGGTGGATAAGGCCGTGCAAAGGGCGTGTGCTGCCTTACTCGCGCCCGATTGACTGACGATATGCCCCGCACTTGAGTTTCGCTCGAACGCTCTGTGGCCTCGATGCGTCTGGTGCTCATGCTCCCCCTTCTGCTGTTGGCGTTCGCCTCGGCGCGAGCGGATGACGCCGATACGCTTACCGTCGATGGCACGGTGTACCGTCTCGACGGCGTCGACGCACCGGAGCTCGATCAGTATTGCGTTGACCATGGCGGGGCTTATCCCTGCGGCTTGTTTGCGGTTGAAGCACTTAAAGAGTTTATCGCGAACCGCCGCGTCGTCTGTCGCGACCTCGGCCCCGATCCGGAGTACCCTCGGCGCCGGATGGGCAATTGTGCCGTGGGTGGCATCGACCTCCAGCACTGGCTCGTGCGGCAAGGCTGGGCGGTTAATATCGACCCCCTCGGGCGCTTCGCAGACGACGAGCGCGAAGCGCGGGAGCGCCCCCTTAGCATCTGGCGGGGGTGCTTCGTGGCTCCGCTAGATTTCCGGCAAGGTCGAAAGGTCAGCGCGACATTGCTCGGGGCAAGCTGCCCCCCCGATGCTCGCGCTAAACTCTTCACCGATTACACGCTCAAGCCGCCGGGCTGCGAGATCAAGGGCAAGTACGCGTTTCGCGCGCACCTGACAGGTCACCGCGGCGTTTATCACGTCCCCGGCTGCGGCAGCTACCGGCGTACCGCCAAGCCTCATCGTTGGTTTTGCTCGGAGGCCGATGCTATAGCCGCGGGCTTTCGCCGCTCGCTCACCTGTTGGTTGCCCTAGTGCTGGTGGTCAGCCCGCGAGGTTTGACGTCGATGATCGAGGTCGCCTAACCAACGGTCGCCGTGTGGCCGTCGCGAGTCGATGCAGGGCGCGCGGGCCAATTGCCGGTGATGGAGTTGCCCGCCCGTTCGCTAACCATGTCGCCCAGCAACATTGACCTGATCCGTCCGATTATCCGCACAAGGGTGTCGGATGTCCTGACGGATGTCCGTCTCGACCGTGGCGTGGCCTATACGCTCACGGTCCTAAGGATGACACAACCAATTTCTATTTTCCAACGGCGGCGGCATCATCGGCGCCGCAGAGCATGAGCGGGCCAGGCCGCCGTCAACGCGGCGTCGCCCGGCTGCTAAGCGGCGCCACGGTAGTTGATCTGCCGCTAGGACTGGCCTTAGATGCGAAACTCCGCAAAACAAGAGGTCCACATCAGGGTTGACACCGCACTAAATTCGCCACCCACGCTAGTGGCGGCGGCGCAGAAGCAGCGAGCTCCTCAACCGCGGCACCGGCGTCATCGTGAGTTAGATGTCTCTATCGATGCGCTCAACTCGGCCCAGTGCATTTCCCGCTCTTACGACCTGCGTTTGATCGCTTGCTCGTCTTGGGGTCGAAGCCGGCGATGTTCGATCGCATCGCGCAGCTGGGTAAGGGCTGTTTTTAGCTCCTGATCGGTCGTGGTCGAAATCTGCTTCGTAAGCCTCTGGACATGATCTAGCCTATCCTGGGTGGTGAAGATCGGTTGATAGGACGGCAACCCGTCGAGAGCCTCCTCGATCATTTTGAGAATGTCAGACTTGGCGTAAAAGCGCGTTTCAGTCATGCCCTGCACGAGATCGGCATAGAGCTGACGGGCGCCGCTTTTCACCTGATCATGATAAGCGACATGGACTTGATATCTCTTGTCCTTTGAAAGGGTTGAGAGATATGGCTCACTAAGGTCAAGTAACGCCGCGGATACTTTGGACTCATAGACCATCAGCCTGGCAAGTTCCGTGGCATATGGTTTCCCCTTTTTCGTCTCATTCAAATAAAGGACCACAAGCTTATGAATCGGTTGCAGGGCACTGTCCAACCTCTGAAATCGTATGGTAACGGAGAGATCCCGATTCAATCCCATTCGCAGTGGGATATTGTCGACATTGACCATCCGCTCGAAGACCGGCTTCGTCGCTGGATTCGACAGAGTTGGCAGCGGCAAACCCTCGGTCTCAACCCGCTGAACCACGGCCCTGTAGGAGGTTCCGTCCCACGCGTCATCGGCCGGGGGATAGCGTCCGCTTTGAGCGTTGGCAGATTGGACTGCCAGGCCCCCCCACAAGAGCAGCCAAACCGATGACTTCAATATTTTGGACAGTTGTCCCATGAAAACTCCCTCTGCCCGGCGCACTGTTCCACGCTAGCTATAGCTAGCCGACACCATAGTCTGATCTATGCGGCCGACTCCGCTTAGTGGGCATGGGGCTACCTTTCCGTGGTGAAAATTTGTTGCAGCTTGTGCCAGACAATCAGGTTCTTAGGCTCTTCTCGAGCTTGTGCTGCTACGACCGAAAGCGCCACGTAGCCCTCCGACGGATGTGCGCACAATCGTTTGCTTTAGTTCCCACTGAGCGTTGCCCAGTTGCGCTCTGAGCTGTGCGAAAATCTCCCTCTCACCGTCGATCCCGGAGTCGGGCGCGAGCTTCGCCCCGATCTCGCGTGCTTCGACGGGGTATCAAATCTTTCTAATCGACAGCGGACTTCTCGCGCGGACGTTGGAATCGATAGGCGCTGTCAGGGCCCCCACCGCAGACAGCGCCTCAACTCACTTGCAACGCTCAGACCATCTTGCCGAGAACCTTCTTCATCTCATCGAAGGAGAAGGCGCGCAGCGTCTCGGAGCGTACATTGCCGCGCGAAGCTACGCTCAGCGAGAGCACGGTCGCGGTCTCATCGTCAGGAGCTTCGCAAATAGCAACGATATCCCGCGACCCAAGTGTCCAATAGATCTCTTTCACAGTCGCACCGGCCTTCGTGGCCATTTGCTTAAAGACGTCAGCACGTTCGATGGTTTGCTTGACGTTCTTGATGCCCTGATCACTGAAAGTGGCGAGCACAACGAATGTGGCCATAGGAACCTCCGTTGGTTGGCCCCCAGCCGATAGCTAACCTTACCCCAAGGCGGCGCCTCCGTCGCGCATTTTGCTTCCAAGAAGACCGGTGACGTCGAAGATTTCATCCAGGTTCGAAGCCCTTGGCCTTAAAGCGCCCTACAGCTTCCGGTCCTGCGAGGAACTTGATGAGTTCCTTGGCTAGGTCGGGAGATTTACTGCCCGCACCGATCCCGGCGGTAAATCTGGTCATACTTGCGAATTCTCCCGGCAGCGGTCCGACGAGTTGTGCGCCGGCGACTGGAACAATTTCCGAGGCTTGCGCGATGCCGAGCTCGGCCTCGCCCTTGGCGACGACTTCGGCTGCCTGCGCCCCGGGCACCAGTATGGTCTTCGCGTTCATCTGCTCGGCTATGCCGAGACGATCGAGGACACGTGCGAAATAGACACCGCTCGCGCCACCTTTTGCAGGATCCGCATAGACAATAGATCGAGCGCTAAGAAGCGTCTGCTTCAACGCGTCGGCCGTGCTGATATCTGGCTTTGGCGCTCCCGCACGACCCGCCACAGATACGGCAGTGCCTGCCACATTCACCAGGTCACTTGCCGCGATCTTGTCTTGCTTTTGCAGCTCGTCCATCACGCCCCGTGACAGGATGATCACGTCGGCACTCTCGCCTTCGAGGATGCGCTTTCGCTGAGCAGCTATGAGGTTGTAGTCGATGCTCAGCTTGGTCCCGGTCACCTTCTCGAACATGGGCGCAAGTTCGTCGAGCACCGAAGTGAGCGCGACCGAGGTGAGAATCCTAAGTTCAGCCGCCTGGGCTACTTTCGGATGGACCGATCCGAATATACCCGTGATGGCGGCGCAGAGAACCAACGACATCCTTTTCATGGTGTGCTCCGGTTAGATCCGTATGCAGGATAGCCATTAAGAACAATCACGTGGGTCGCCACAAGACTTTGAGTCCATTGAAATCCCTGGGGAGCGACCCGTCAGCTCTCTGGGGCAAAGCTGTTAGCTGAAGCACTTGCTGGAACTGGGAAATCTGGGGACCGAAATACGAGAGCTGTCATGCTCTACCCCGAACGAATCGCTCGCGAAACCCCTCGTGCGGCGTTAACTGCGAAGAGCTCGAAGCGGGAACATATCTAGGACTGAACGCTGGGCGCTCTCCTAATGGCTTCGATTGTGGCATGGATTACCAATTCGCTCCGGCGCATCTCGGCTTGCGCAGCGCAGTCCTAAGTTCAAGAAATGCCGTTGTTTGCTGCATTAAATGGCCTTCCGAAGCCTTGTGCTGGATTTTATGCGGGACTTTGCGACGCGCTCGACGGCGTCGGCGACCTCCTCATCCAGGACGTGCGCGCACCTGAGCGTGCTCTTGATGTCGCCGTGATTGAGCGCCTTTTGCACCAGTTTCAAATTGCCCGTCTCGCGCAGCAACTTGGTGGCGAGGTCGTGCCAGAAATCATGAAACCGAAAGTCCCCTTCGGGCACTTGGGTTGAGATGGCCGTGCCATCGAGGACAGCGGTGATGGCAACCACAACGGTGATGTCGCGGGGCATGGCTTGGCATCGTGCTCGTGTCCCGCATGCCGAGACTAAGCTGGCTCAGTACCCGCTACCCTTGCGCTGGCTGTAGCGGTCGCCACCAATCACCCAGCCACGACCGACGTAGATGTCACCATAGGGGCTGATAACGCGCGGGACGCGGCCGCAGGAGGCAAAGCGTTCACCACTGGGCAAGCGCAGGGTTTTACATTTTTTAGCTTCGGCCGCAGAAGCGGTCAGGATTGTCAGCATGGTGGCCGCTAGTAAGGCACTGACAAAGAACGTGGTCCACCACACCATCGGTCGCCACTCCTGCGTCTTTCCAGGCCCACGCCTCACGTGGTGGCCGACAACGAATACGGTCTCGCCATCCTTGTCGTGTTGAATGAATGTGTGCATCATCAGGCCTCTCCTTTGCGATTGGGTGGTGCGCGAGACAAGGTACACCCCACCCCCATTGCTTGTCGAAGTAGGTACTTTGGGCCGCGCTCAACATGCGGGGTCCGCGGGACGGCACAAATCAAACGTATTGCCGCCGCTTCGATCGCTACTGGCATAGCAGCCGGCGTACGCGCCCCTGTGCACCACCCGCACGGCCGCCGGACCACGCTGGCGAGAACATCGTGCGCGCATCCAACGGCGTGCGGATAGCTGCGGGAGCGGCCGCGATGATATCCGGAAGATTAAAGAGTGACCGGATGGCGGATCGCGATGCTTATCGAGACAAGTATGTGTCCTGGATGGGTGGCATCTTTTTCGCGGTTCTTGGGACCTGCTTCGCATTGCAGCACATGGGCCAGGAGAAGTGGTTGGCCCCTTTCGATATACCCATTAGAGCCATCCTTGTTTTTTACCTTGGTCGCTACGCCTTTGAGACTTTGGTAGCCGTGGCTCAAGGAGTTTCGAGCCTGGTTCAAGGAGTTTCGGGCCAGGCGGCGGTCGGTGCAAAATTGCGTGCGGATGCAGCGATGACCGAGATGACAACCATGCCTGAGGGGCCTCGACCGAAGCGCGTTAACGGCAAGCAGGACAAGAAACTTGGCCCCGTGCTGGTGTCGGGGAACCGCTTGGCCGTCCACTTCGGCGTGCCATCGAGGCGCGCACGGTGTTGAGGCGATACTGGCCAAGATGCGGCAGCGGTTGCACTGACGCGCACCCCAACGTGCAAGGTCCCGCGACCGCTGCTAAGTGAGTGCGGCGTCAGCGCTTTGGAGGCGGATCATGCCAGATCACCAAGCCTCAGAAGCTTGGGCGGCACTTCCACGCAGTAGTAAGTGGGCTATGCTAACCGCTAGGAAGGGCGAGGAGGACGTTGGATGGATTATTTTCTGAGTGGCGGCCAAGCGGTCGCGGGCTTAGCGATGCTAATCCTTTTGTGGCTGACGCTACGTTTCCTTGAGCGCCGAAACCAAGGCAAGTCTCTTAGTTCAATCGGTTTCGTGCTCTGGCCTACCCTCTTGCTGCTCTGGGGCGTCGGCGGGTGCATCCTGATCTTGCGCGGCATCGGCGCAGTTTGATTTAGGGGCGTGGATCACAACACCTACTCGGCGCTCTTGGGCGCCATCGCTTACCTGTTCTTGTGGGTCGCGTTGTTTGTCTTGGTGTGACTTGGCCGTAAGTGACCAGATGTTTAGGAGGTTTGCGAAACTGCATGACCAGCACTTAGACGAGATTGGCGGCGCTCAGATGCCGCCGGATATCGTTAACCAACAAGGCGACGATATTGCTACAGCGGCCCGTTTTGTCCGATTTCGTACTAACTCCCCTCTGGCTTCACCTAGCCCGACAATTACGCTGGCGCTTTCTGATTGGGTGGGGGCAAATGACCACTAGGCAAACCGTCGCGAGGCTTATCGAGCGTATTTATGCGCTGGTCGCTACCGGGGTCCAGGTTGACGTGGTTGTGTGGCGTCACCCCGGAGAAACCGCCGATGAGGCGATAGAGCGCTACAGGCGGCAGCACCCGATCATCGCCACGATGCCAACTGCCACCCCGGCATTTCATGTGGTGAGTTGGGAAGACTGATCCGCCATTTTCACCCCTCTTGTGCCTCGTTTCCGCGGCAGAGAGGCGGGCGAACCATCCTGATGATGCGACATGGCTCGCCCTAACGCAGCCGGTAAGGCGGGAAAACCAGTTCTGCCGCGCATCTCGTGCTCATCGCTGCCGACTTGCCCCAATGAGGTTATAGCCGGCATGCTCTGGGCTTGATCCGCCTCAATCGCCGACAGGGACCGCGATCAAGCGATATCCGAGGATGGCTTGCGGTGAGCAATCCGACCGTGTTCACACGGCAATTGCTCGGACAGGCCGCGCCACACAAGCGCGCTTTCCTGCCGCTCTATGTCGAGCAAGTCCAAAAGCACCTCGGCCGCCTGCGTTGCACGCGCTTCAGCCGACAACGCGGCCGGATCGTCGGCCTCGGCGTCGATTTCCTGATCGAGCTTGGCGATGATTTTATCCTTGATCGCCCATACCAGCGTCGTGAGCGTGTCGGGCGTCTCGGCGAACGCAACGGCGGCGCGCTCGCTGTTCAACACCTGTGACTGCAAGCTCCGCGTCGCCCAGACAATCTCGCCCTCGGCATGCTCAATTAGCAGGGATACCTGCGCACCACGCTGCGCCAGCGCCGCGATCTGTTCGCGCAGGCGTCGCTTGGCATCGGCGCTTGGGTATGGAGCGCTTTCGAGCCTATGCAGATCGGCCTTGAGTTCGCGGACACGTCTGCGGCGGTTCTCGTTGGCATCGATGATGCTGGCTTCGCCCTTGGCAAGCTTCGGTGGATCGCGAAGCCACGCACGACTTCGCTCAGTACGCGCCGTGCGGCAGCCCAAGCCGCCGACGTGCGCTCATAGCGATCATTGATCCGTTGCGGATCGCCTGTGAGCCTGGCGATCAGGTTTTCATTGGCGACGACGCGATTATCCGATGGGTGCAACTACTACCCTCCGTCCGCGGCGCTCGCTTGCAATTGGCGCGTGCTGCTCGGCTTGCGCCTTGGCCGTGTTGGCCTCGGATCTCTCCTCCCATGTCGGCAGCAATCGGTGGAGCGACGCCGACCGCTCACGCAGCAATTCGAGCCGCTCGGCCCCACCCTTCGGCCATACACCTTCGGCGCGTGGGCCTGTGAAAATGGTCTGTGCTGTTACTGATTGGCCTGGCTCGAATGTCATGGGTGCGCCTCAAATCATTTCGATGATCGAAGCGATCACACCCCACCCGTGGGCAACGAAAAGCGGGGCGGCAACCACGAGCCCTCTGCTGGCCAGACGCGCGCAGAGGGTATGAGGGCGGATTCGAACTGCTCGATTGGCCAGAAACGATAGTCCCCAGTTTCTGGGTCGATGAACTTCCCGAACCTCTGGCCGTCCCTTTCGACAATCTCGTCTATTTCTGTGGCGTCTTTGAAGATCCTGCTTCCGTCCTTGGCGACAGGATGCACTTCGCCATGGCCAGCCGCTTCTCCTACGACGTTGGGGCGGCGGCAAACTCGCGCCTCCCGAAGGACAACATCCGGGGACGGTATCGGGCTGCCCTGCCCCTTCCCCTAGGTGCAATTTAACTCCCGCACGAGTTGAGCGAGCTTGGAAAGTAGAGTGGACCGGGTACAAGCGGGCCAGTGCCATGAAATGTAGCAAGCGGTCGTTTGCCGTCGTCTCCGTGATCTTCGCAGTGCTTCTGTCATTAAGCCAGGAAATACTCAATGCGCGCGACGCCGATCTTGCCTCTCGAACCTTTGCGGCCGCTCCGGCAGCTAAACAGCAATGCATAAACACCTGTCGCGCACGCTATCGAGACTGTCGTCGTCTGAACCAATTGCCATCGTTCGAGTGTCGGGGTGTTTACCGGGACTGCACCCGATACAGTTGTACTGGCTTAGGACCAGGATGATCGACGTGGCTTTTGCCGCCATCAGCGAGCAGTGGACGATGACGAACGAGGCGATGTACTTCGATCTTTTCACGGGTGTTGGCACACGCGGTTAGCATTCAGTCCGCGACAACACGGCCCTGATCAGCCGCTCGCTCGGCACATGAGCGCGGACCTTCAAGATCCCCACAACGTCGCTTCGAGCCGTCCTGCATGTCCCTGTAGATCAACAACCGAGACCGCATTCGGTGCGCCGTTTCACGATGCGATAGACCTGGAAAGAACCGCACCGCCTCAATCAGGTATCGGTCGCGCTCATCGAGTAACAGCAGGTTTTCGGCGTGCGATGTCCACGACCTTCTGGTCAGGCCGAGACGAGAAACTGGGCGCCTGTCGCTTTTTGCCGAGCGGCGGGCGTTTTCGTTCATGGTGCTCGTGCGTGGGCATCGTTTGCCGCCTTCGTGTGCTCACCGGCGTTAGTTGGATATTCGTCGCCGTGCCCGTCCCATCGCGGACGTTGTTGCCGCGCGAATAGCTCCTCATAGCGCGGTGCCGGGCATAGTTTCTCGACAAGATCGAAGAATTCGCGCGGCTTCTCTGAATTGCTGCGCATTGGCGCAAACGGCGCGGTCGATTGGTTGGTCAGTTCGACAAGCAGCTTGCCGCGCGTTGCCATAATGCAGTGCTCGGTCTTTTCGCGCAGCCACGCGCCATGCCCACGCGGTTCTTCACCCAAGTCAATATCGTCTTGGGCTCGAAGCCCCAAACGTCGAGCACCGTGAATGCATGGCGCATGTGAAACGAAGTGGTCCAAAGCCAAAGGATCGTGTCCTCGCGCATGATGCTGGAGACATCCATCGCGCAAATCGCGTTGATGGTCATGGTTGGATAGGGCCGCACTGCACGTTCCGCGGGATCGTCGTCGTCGATCTCGTATGGCCAAGGCGGGTCGGGCGCGCCGACGCGATAAGGCCCATTGCCCGGTAGCGGCGGTGGTTCGGCGCAAATTGCGTCGGCTTGCCGCATGATCGTGAGGCGCCGGTATGGTCCGTTAGCACGACCGCTCTTGTCCATCGTCTCGACCAGCCGCTTGATTTTCGGATTGTCGGGCTCGACCTCTGATGCGGCAATGATCACCTCAGCCTTCGCGAGCGTGGTGCGACCTTTGCCGGTATGCCGTTCCGGCTGGTCGCGGGCCTTGTCTTTAACGTGCGGTGCCAATTTGGCACCCCTTTTTGCTCGCCCCAGCGACTGCCGCATCCGCTCTTTGGCTTCCGTCCTGATCAGCGGTTCGAGCGCGCGCTTGATCGCAACGGCCTCCGAGAGTGTGAATCTTTGCGATAGGTGTTCTCGGCATGTTCGCCGCGTGCGATCTTATCCAAATCGACAATGGTGACCGGGATGGGATCGCGCTTCAGCAGTTGAAAGGCAAGGGTGCGCCGCTCGCCTGCGATCAGGTGATATCCAGGCGTGATCACGACAGGATGCAGCAGCCCAACGTCGCGGATGTTTGCTGCCAGCCCCTCGATATCGCCCAGTTCGCGGCGGTGTCGCTTGCCGATCACAATCTTGCTGATCGGTATCTCGACGGCGCCAGGCCCCGGCTTGCGCGTGGTGCGGCGGGCCTTCATGGCGTAGCCCCGGTGGGGCGTGCTGGGAACGCCCGAGAACACTGTGGGCATTTGTGCGGGACTTTCTGCCACCAATGCGGGGATTATGACGGGTTTTGATCCCGTTTTTGTGCCCGGTCGGCGTGCCACGGACGTGCAAGAAGTGCCCGTTTTATCGGGATCGCGGTGCGGCGGCCTATCTTACATCTAAGCTTGCGCAGCTAAGGGGCAAGCTGTCATACCCAAGCCATGCCGGCCCGGTTCGATAGGGGCAAATCCTAGTAGTCTGCACAGAGCTATCGACACTACCTTTGGTCTACGATCGGCCATGGACAATAGGGCGGAGACCGCTGCGGTGATCATCCGGCCGCCGCTGGCGTTGTTGCTCGCAATCATTGCGGGGCTTGGGCTCAATTGGCTGATGCCCTTGCCGTTCCTGCCGCTCAAGCTGGCTTTGGTCTGGCTGGGCGCGGCGGTGTTTGGCCTCGCATTGGCGCTGGCTGTCTGGGCAATCACCACTATGGCCAGAGCAGGTTCGAACGTCCCCACCAACCTACCGACCACCACCATCGTCGAGGCAGGACCCTATCGTTTTACGCGCAACCCGATCTACCTCGGCATGTTCCTTGGTCTGATCGGGTTGACTGTCGCGCTCGATAATCTTTGGCTGCTAGTGATGCTGGTGCCCTTTGCGATTGTCATCCGCTCCGGCGTAGTTGCTCGGGAGGAAGCCTATCTCGAACGCAAGTTCGGTGACGTTTACCGCAGCTATCGCTCGCGCGTGCGGCGGTGGCTTTAGCGGCGCGGCCAAACCGCTACTCAGGAGCAACGCGGGCGTCGGGTCGAGACGTTCCAAAGTTGGCGGCTTCCTTCCCTGCCGACCACTGAGGTCGACGCGGCCGCTGAACCCATCGGTACAGGCCAACCGAGCGCGCCCGAGGGTTTCAAGCAAAAGTTCGTTTGCAGGCGCTGATCTCGTCCGGGGAGATCATGCCCGGAACCCAAGGCACACGTTACCGCAATCTCGGTCGCCAATGCGGCATTCTACAGGGCGATGGCGAGAAACTAGGAGACATCCTCATTCCCAACACGCACCTCACTGTCGCAATGCGGTACAATTACCTCACGGAGTTAGCGGATTGGCCTATAGTCCGCTGGACCTGATCAAAATACACCAAGTAGAATACCAAACCTCGACCGCTCTGTAGGTTCGCGCAGGCGGGCACTGAGCGCTGATCGGCGCCTGTTAGATAGCAGCGATTTTGCGCCATGTCCGCTCAATAGTGATGTATTTTTGGTATGACCCAAGGTGCACTTCCAGCGAAAGTGGCGTTCACGGCAATCGCGAAAGTTGCAAACCATTTGGCACCAGGTTTCATTGCTCGCTGTAAGATACCGACCCTTCCATGCGCTTTCTAGACTTGCCCACCAGATTGGCAATCGTCGGAGACCCCGAGGGTGTTCTGTACCACAAGTTAGTTGACTGCGGTCATTACTCAGTGGCGCTTAGGAGTAGATTTCGATGTCGAATTCGGTCATGTGGAAGGAGTTGACTGCCGAGGAGCTTCGGACCAAGGCCGCTGCCAATGCAATCGTTGTGTTGCCGGTCGCCTCGATGGAGCAGCACGGACCGCATCTGCCGGTTGGCGTCGATACCATCCTGTGCGAGGGCGTGTGCAAGCTCGGTGCGGAAAGCGCTGCGAGAGATGTTCAGGTTGTCGTTGCCCCCACACTCTGGTGCGGTATGGCGGAGCACCACATGGCATTTGGGGGGACATTCACGTTCGACATCCCAACCTATCGCGCGGTACTGCTCTCTATCCTCACAAGCATTGACCGACATGGCTTCGAACGTGTTTTCATCATCAACGGGCACGGGGGCAATATTGCAGCACTCAATTCATTCCTCCCCGACTTCACGCGCGAAACGCGTTTGAAGATTCGCTCAGCGACCTACTTCGAACTGGCACTGTCTGATCTCGCGCCCGTGTTGGAGGACCAAAAGACTGTGCATCACGCTTGCGAGGTAGAAACATCATTGATGTTAGTGTTCGCGCCGGACGCGGTGAAGCGCGATCGCTTGCCAGAAGCGTTTGGTGGTGTGGCAGACCCGAATGCGCGTGAGAGACTACCGACCGTGCCGGCGCGTTTTCGCTCCTTCAAGGAAATCACGCCAAGTGGCGTCAATGGCGACGCTCGTCGGGCAAGCCGTGAGAAGGGCGAAAAGCTCGCCGCGATCTGTGTGGAAGGCGTAGCCGCGGCATTGCGAAACACGAAGATCTGGGATTGATGTCGCGGCCCCAACTTGTGGCGGAACTGAAGTGCGAAGCGCCGGTGAGCACGGCCGACAAAGTCAGAGATCGTGACCCGCCAAAGACACTAGTTACGTTAGTCTGCCAATGGGATTCACCCGGCACCCTCCGCAGCGCACCCAATGCCCCGCCGTCGATGCTCCCGCCCACAATGCCTCCCGGCACAGCGCGTCCGCTCAGTACCTGTTCGCCGCGCGGACAATGTTCCCGCGCAATGCCGTCCGCCTAACGCCCTCCGCTCAATCACTTTCTTCTCGCCGGCCGTCTGCACGGTGGGCCGTTGGAGGGCATTGGAGATGACATTTGGCAACCGGTCGTGAACGTTCCGCGCCGTCGCTTCCACGACGCGAAGACCGAACATGCCGAATGCAGATGTTTTGAACAGGCAGGACCGCCGGACTGTTTGACGTGCCTAAGGCTTCATCACTGCTTTGACGGCGATGATCTCCCCACGAGCTCCATACACGGCCTTGACGGAGATTTGCAGCCTGACGTTTGCACCGCTCTAATGGCGCGCCGACGTCGTGACGATTTCCGGTAATCTGCTCTGACCCGTCTTCACAAACCTTCGAAAGCCGGCGCTATGCAGGCCGCGCAAATGCGGAGGGACGATTGTTTCGACGGGCTGACCGACAGCTTCCAATTCTGAATAGCCTAGCAACTTTTCGGCATCTTCGCGCCAAGTGAGGATTTGACCGGCGGGGTCAACCGTGAGTGTTGGCGCTCGCATTTTTCCGGCTCCCAATGGTCATTTTATCCGGGTTACCTGGGCCCTTGCGACCTACTACCAGACGAGCCTCGCCGCGCAGCGTGCGGCGGAACTCGCGCGTTTCCAGAAGTAGTCGGCGAGGTGACGATGCTCGTTCTCAGCTGCCGTGCCGCTAGCCAAAGATTGACGAGATGGGAACGAACGAGGGAGCGAACGCTGGTTTGGGTCTGTTGCTGACGTTCGTGAACCCGTGGCAAACGATCGACGACGGCAACCTGGATTTCGGTGCGGTTGCGGACAGCGTTGACTCTGTCGCGGGGTCGAACGGAGTGATGAACTCCCCGTATTTTGGCAGGACACGTGGTACTTCGGCAACGTCGGCGACCGGCAAGCAGGCAGAGTGTGCTCCGCCACGCCCGCGATCGTGGGTGGCAGCAGCGAAAGGAAGGCTCCCGCTGACAAGACAACTTCGCAATAGGCATCACACTAACCTGGCCCCTAGGGATCCTGCCTGACGATCAGATTATTCGCACCCTATAAACAAATGGCCAGCAGCGATCGGTATGGGAGACTTCGGCCGTTTGCGCTGTGTGCCCCATTATTCTGGATTGCCGGCGAGGTCGCGAGTAAGCGGCGCCCTGCCGCCTTCAGAGGCCATGACAAGGAAGTGGGGTTGTGCTTTTGCCGGCTCGTAGGCATTGCCCGTCGGCCGCCGAATCACTTTAACGCACACGCCAGCCAACGCCTCTCCTCGGGGTCCGGATCACCCCAGTAGCTGCGCGCTCGAGACTTTCTTCAGCAATCGGCGATGCACAGAAATCGAGTCAGACCTAAACAACCCCTGCAAACGGCGCTGACGCGATTGCCCGCGGCCGAGATGCCGGCCCAGAAAATGCGTGCTTGAAAACCGCCACAGAGGCATTTTCAGCTCCGGTGCATCTACTCCATAAGACTCCGGGGGACTTTGATTCTTCGATGTCGGGAAACCAATCGCGCATGGGGGCCACAATTGGCGTTGCGCTTGATATTCTGCGCGGCACTTTCGGGCATGCGCACTTTCGCGGGCTCCAGGCCGGTGTGATCAGCGAGATTCTGGCCGGGCGTAGCGCGCTTGCCGTGTTGCCGACCGGCGGCGGAAAAAGCCTGTGCTACCAGATCCCATCGCTTGTGAGACCGGGCCTCGGTCTGGTGATTTCGCCGCTTATTGCGCTGATGGCCGACCAAGTCGCCGCGTTGCAGCAGCTGGGCGTCGCCGCCGAGCGCCTCGATTCAACCACGAGTTTCGCTTGCCGCGAGGATATCTGGCGGCGCATCAACGACACCGCTCTGGACCTACTTTACCTCTCGCCCGAAGGCCTGATGCAGCCCTCGATGCTAGAACGCCTCATGAACCTGCCGCTCGCCCTAGTCGCAATCGACGAAGCACATTGCGTCAGCCAGTGGGGACACGACTTTCGCCCCGAATACCGCATGCTCGGCCGCCTCGCCGACATCTTTCCCCGTGTGCCGCGTCTCGCCGTCACCGCCACTGCGGATGCGCGGACGCGCGATGATATCCGCGCTCAGCTGCACCTCCAGGAAGCCCGTGAATTCGTCGACAGCTTTGCGCGACCAGAACTTGCCTTGTCGGCCGAGCGCAAGCAGGCGCAGAGCCATCACCGTGTTCTCGAGCTCGTGGCGGAACGGCCAAAACGGTCCGGGGTGGTCTATGTCGGCTCGCGCGACGCCGTCGACAAACTTGCCGAGAAGCTGATCGCAGCGCGGGTGCCGGCGCTCGCCTACCATGCCGGCCTCGACAAACACCTGCGCACGGCCCGCCTTGAGCAGTTCCTTGAGGCAGACGCGGCCGTCATGGTGGCCACTATCGCCTTCGGCATGGGCGTCGACAAGCCCGACGTGCGCTACGTGATCCATGCGGATCCGCCCGCATCGATAGAGTCTTATTGGCAGGAGATTGGACGCGCTGGTCGTGATGGCGCAGCGGCGGAAGGCATCACGCTTTATTCCGCCTCCGATCTCGCCTGGGCCAGGCGTCGCATCGACGGTCGCGACGTCGACGATACGGTCAAAGCAGCGCAATTGCGCAAACTGCGCCAGTTCTACGCCATGCTCGACGGTGCCGGTTGCCGGCCTGCCGCGGTACGCCGATACTTCGGCGAAACTGGTGTACAGGATTGCGGCGTGTGTGACCTCTGTCTCAATCCGCCCCACTCAACCGACGTCACCGAGGCGGCGCAGAAGGCCCTTTCCGCCGTGCATCGCCTAGGTGGACGTTTCGGCCGTGGCCGCGTCGTCGACCACCTGCTAGGCAAGACCAAGACTGCTCTTGTCTCAGAAACGGTGATGTCGACCTACGGCATTGGCCGAGAATTCGGCGCCGGCGGCTGGCGAGATCTCATCGACCAACTGCTATTCGAGGGGCTGCTGCGAGAGGATCCCAACGATGGTCGGCCGCTGCTCGGTCTAGGCGAGGCCGGCGAGGTGCGCGCCGTCTACCGCGGCGAGCGTCGGGTGTCGGTGCGCAAGGTGCCAACGGGCGAACGCTCCAACGGCAACGAACGTTCTACCCGCTCGCGCAAGCGCCGCGACATCGATGCCCTGGCCGTGGGTGCGGCCGACGCCGCCCTCTTCGCCGACCTCCGCGCCTGGCGTCGCCAGCGCGCGAGCGAGCAGCACGTCCCGCCCTACGTCATCTTCCACGACGCCACGCTGGCGGACATGGCACGCAAGCGACCAAAGAATTCAGATGACCTCAAAGAGCTGAGCGGCGTTGGGCAAAGCAAGCTTCAGCGCTACGGTGCTGCCGTGCTCGAACTGGTGCGCAGGCACTCAGATTCCAACCGCTCCGCCTAGCGGGCCCTCACGGGAGGAAGATCTTATCACGGAGGATCAGGATCTCAACGCAGACTAGGCTGCTGAGCAGCCCGTGTGCGCCCACAGCCGCATCCGCACCCGTCCTCACCGTCTCACTGTATCTGCTCCGAGCGCGTCGCCTTCCCCGTGCAACCGCTCATGCCGGCAGTTTGAGCCAATCCGCACGGTAGCGCGTTCCGTTTATCCGCTTGTCGCTTTTAGAGTCGTACAAGACGATCAGCCCATCCGCCCCCGCCCGGTTGAGGGCACAGATACCCTCAGGATGGTCGGCGCCCATTTGCAGATCCTGAACCTTTTCGGGATCCTGTATCTTGCCTGTCCGACGCGGCGTCCACTGTAGCAGCCTGAAGGGACTGTCAGCTCCATTGACTGGACCGGCGAGAATCAGGACGCCATCACCCCATCGTGTCATATCGCGCACGCCGAGGCCGCCGAGGTCAACGAAGTGCAGTAAAATGCCGGTTTCGTCGATGATGAAGTCCCGCGTCATTCCAATCGCCGCAACAAGCGCAATATTGTCGACCACGGGCCCGCGCATGCCGACGTAGACCTTCCGACGAAAGGTCACCAGCCCTTCGATATCAAGACCATTCTCCTTGCTCGGCAGATCCATGAACGGTTCAATGTGAGAAATGGAGCCGAGCATGGCGCGCAGGCTTCCCGCACCGTCGTACGGTAGGGCTTTTCCCGGCGCGACGAGACCACCACCATCCTTGCTGAGTTCGACGCTGCCCAACAGCCTGCGGCTTGGGCGCTCGCGGATTCTAGGATCAACAACTCTATCGGTCTTGTCGCGCGAGCGACGGGTCAGCGAATGCGAACCGCAAACCCATAGACGCCCGTGCGCCACATCGAGAGCTTCGACGTCGGCTTCCAGTTCATCTTCCGTCCCCGGCAACCCGGGAAATAGCTCGTCCAGCTTGAATTGCCGATGCAGGCGATATCCCTGACCGTGGGGCTCCAGGCACTCCACCGTGCGCATCTCATCCGACGCGGTCCACAGGTAGTCGCCTGATGCAGCAATGGCGGAAACGTTCGGCAGGAATTTCCGCTTACGGCCGGCGTCCGCATACTCGAGCCAAACAGTGCCCCGCGAAACCCGCCTCATATCCTGGCCCTCCGCTCCTGGGTTCGGACTAGCACGTGCGGTCAGGTCCGTTAAGTCCGCTTGAGTCCGGCCGCCTTTAGCGCCGCCGAAATAATGGCCCCAGGATCAACGAGGCGCCCGCCAGTTCGTTCCGGCAACGGCAGGCCCGCCGCCTTGAAGGCAGCCTCGATCACCGTGCCCGGGTCCACAGCCAACCTGACGCCATAAGCACTATCGTCGTTTTGGGCTCGCAGTGGTTCCGCGACAGCGGGGCTAGGAGGAAGTGCCGGCTCGGCCGCAATTCTCGTCGCCGGCTGCATCTGTGCAGTTCGTTTACGGGCAGCAGCTTTATCAAGTCCCCAAAAGCTGGCGATAAGCGCCGTGGAAGATATTCCCGCTTCCAGAAAAAAGGCGCCGGCATTGCCGCAGGCATCCACGCCCACCGTGGCAAGCGGCACGCCGTGCGTCATGCCCTCGATGCTGTAGGCTTCGAGCCGCGTCTCGCCGTTTGCGTCCTCCCAGATGCGACGGGTATGCGGGCCAATCTGTTCCTCGCCTGTGGGACGTTCGGGAAGCTTCTGCACCTCAAGCCATTGACGGACGATGTGATCAGAATTGGTTGGCCGGACGACGTCGTCGGCGCTCCCATGCCACACGGATATTTTCGGCCACGGACCGCGATGCTTCGAGGCTGTACGGACATGGTCACCTAGCGCGCGTGATGACGGTGCCCGTTCATTGAACATTGCCTCGAAAGCTTCTTGCACGGATGACGCCGATCCGTAAGGCAGCCCCGCGATAATCGCGCCGCCCGCAAAAATCTCCGGATAGGTCGCCAGCATAACGGATGCCATCGCGCCGCCGGCCGAGAGACCCGTCACGAAAATGCGGCCACGGTCGACGCCGTACGTCTCGACAGCTTTGGCAATTATCTCGCGGATCGACAAGGCCTCGCCGCGATCGCGCGCGGTGTCGGCCGGAAGAAACCACGAGAAACAGTTCTTCGGATTGTTCGCCGACTGCTGCTCAGGCAAGACGAGGATGAAACCAAGGCGATCGGCAAGATGCGACCACCCGGCGCCGTAGTCATAAGCGTGGGCTGTTTGCGTGCAGCCATGCAGCGCGATGACGAGGGGTGGCGATGGGTCGACGCTGTCCGGGATGTAGACGTGCATACGCAAATTCCCGGGGTTGGTGCCAAAGTTCGTCATCTCCCGCAGGCGACTTGGTCGGGCAGACGATCTTGAGGACGAGTTTCCCTTGGACCCAGCATTGAGGCGCTTCTCGAAGAGGTCGCGCAGTGTCCGCAGACGGGACAGCGAGCTGCCGATGCCGGCCATGAGGAGCTCCTTTTGCGTTGCAGCAATTCATGCTGCGTTGCAATATGGGCCCTTAGGCCAACTAATCAAGGCGCGTATGTGATGAGCCGCCGACCCGTGTCGTTCGCCAATCCACTTTTGTGCATCCCGCCTCGGCCGCATGCGCAGGGCCGCCAAGACCAAGCTTCTGGAACGCATGGAAAAGCTGCGAGAGGATCGAGCCTCCGTTCGGCACGATGCAGGCGCCCATAAGCGCGACGTCCTTGCCCATGAAACGTCTACCGAAGGTCGCAACTGAGCTGGCGTTCCATGTGCTTGCCTACAATCTCGCGCGCCTGATGAACATCGTGGGCGTCAAGCGGTTGATCGCGGCGATGAGGGCTTAAGACACCCTCGAGTCGCACCGTTGCGCAGTCTGGGAGCTCATCACGCATCCCGGTGAGGCACCATGCTTGCCTCAAGATCGAAATTGGCAAGATATGCTCGAAACGGCCGCACGACAGACATCGACCAACGAAGGCGGCATGTCGTCGACGATTTGATGCGTGTTGTGCCTGCCCTGAGCCGCCGCGGCTCATCGTAGAGGCGAGCCTGAACATCACTACGCAAACACAAAAGGCCGCGGCTTCGCGCGCGGCCTAGGTGGAAGGAGTAAAGCAAAAGATTTAAGTGGGAGTAACGGATCCATTGCGCGGCCTCGTCGTGGTGCGGGGAAACGACCGACCGCAGTTCTGAAAACGTCTCTCCAACTAGGCAGCATACATCCAAGCTTCGAAGAGCGAGGTCAAATCGACGTGATGACGCGCCGCCCAGCGGTGGGCCAGCTCCCACCCGCTCGCTCGCGGTCAAAATGAGGAGTTCGCCCGTCGCAGCACACGCGCGAACTTCGCCGGCGACTCGAGCTTGGCACACCGATGCCGATCCGGCGATCGCCCAGGATCGCTGCCACCGTGCGAAGTTGCGATACCGTCACTTCTTTCGTGTAGCGGCCGCTGTGGTCCTTTTGGCGTTGTTTCGTCCTTCGTATTTTGGGTCTCTTGCGGGAACGGACAGGTTCCTGCTTTTTCGTTTGCTCAAGAGCTAGCCCTCATTTGTTTCTCCTCGCACCGGCGAACGCTGTCGAAGGCGGAGGGTTCCTTCTGCTTGCCAATCGCTCAGCACGGGTTTCTCGGCGCCGGCCGCACCACCACCGAAACGCCACGCCGAGCTTGCGTTGCGACAGCTTGGGAGTTCTTGGGACAGGCGGACTCTGGCACGGCAAGCTCTTGGACATCGTTCGGCCGCTCTCCTCATGGCTCGCGGGGGCTCAGTCCGTTCGCGCCCTTTCTTTTGTGAGAATCTGAAAAGTCGAGCGATGAAGCCTGTTTCGTCAAAAACCACGCGCGTGGTGTGCACTCGCAACCGGGTGCCGAATGGTGCACAGAATTTTGCTTCCGGCCGCACCTACCGGACTATTGAAACCCGGTAGGGGCCGAAGCTCGCAGAGCTCTATGGTAGCCGGTCAAGCGTCCTCTTCATGACCGCCATACCCGCATCGATGGCACTTGAAATGGCGGCCGCCGCATCGTCGGGGAGAAAGTCGGCAATCCAGACCACCTTGCTCGATCCATCGTCATTCGCTGAGACTTGCACAGACGCATTGTAGTGCTGCGTTATACCACCTTCGGCCGACCACACGAGCCGCTTTGCCTGGTCGTCAACTGTCACGATGGGTTCGCGCACGACCATCCCATTCCCGAACGTAACGATCCGCACGGCACCTTCCAGTTTGGTATCGACAACGAAGCCCGGTACCAATCGCGTGTGGAGTGCACCCACATCGCGAATAGCCGACCACACGTCATCGGCGCGAGCCGTCGTCATGATTTTCCTATAAACAGATGCCATCGAGACCATCTCCCGAAATGTGAATTTTGCCTCGTTGCTTCACACCAGAAGTGCAGCGACAGCGTGGCACGCATGACTGGTCCGAGACTTGGAGAAAATTGCTTTCTTCACGGGAGGGCTTGGGCCAGATCACACACGAGAGAACCCCCATGAGTTCTCTTTAGACCGGCACTCAATTTGCTGCACTCCACGAGTCTCTTGGTGTGGCACAGTCTGCCCCTGGCCTGGTCGTACGATGGCAGCGGACGGCGGCTAAATGATCGCTCGCGGTTTTGATCCGAGTATTCAGCGACATGTCCCCGCATTTATTTTGGCGGCCGCGCTCTGCCAGACCATCAAAAGAAATGAAAATTGCCCTTCGTCGACTCGAAGCGAATGATACGCCGCGGGACCCGGCCATCGTATGTCTTCTCCACGCAGCCGGGTGTAGGATCGTGGGCTCCCCACGACGTATCGATGGAGGCGTGGAGCAGCCCGAAACGGTTGGAAGGTTCCGCTCACGCTCCTTCTCCGGCTGCGTCACTCGGTCTTTTGCGCTCCCGAGTAGGATACGCGCCAGATGGTACCACCGGTGTCGTCAGCAATCAGCAGCGCGCCGTCCTTGGCCACCGCAAGCGCAGCCGGGCGGCCCCACACCTCCGCGCGGCGCTCGCCGGAGGCCCAAAACCCAACCAGGAAATTCTCGTAGAACCCTTGTGGCTTGCCGTCCTTGAATGGCACGCGCACAACCTTGTAACCTGTCGGTTCCGTGCGATTCCACGATCCTTTGAGGGCGACAAACGCATGGCCCTTGTAATCCGGAGGAAACTGGTCGGCGTCGTAAAAGACGAGATCGAGTACGGACGAGTGAGCCTCGAACAGGAGGTCAGGGGTCAAGGTGGCTTCGACCTTGTCGGGTGCACGATTGGCAAAGCCGGGCTGTGGATGCTTGCCGATGTAGGCATAGGGCCAACCGTAAAATCCGCTCTCCTGCACGCGGATCAAATAATCCGAGGGTAGCCGGTCACCTAGACCGTCGCGCTCCTGAACCGCCGCCCATAGGTCTCCGGTGCGAGGCTGAAAGGCAAGCGCCGTGGGGTTGCGTGTACCGGAAGCGAAGGTAGTCTGGTGTGAGCCGTCGGAGTTGAAGCGCTGGATGGTCGCCTTGGGCTCAGGCTCGACGCCGAGATTACCCGAAGAACCTATGCCGACAAAGAGTGCCCCGGAGTTCGGATCGATAGCGAGGGGCCGGTTCTGGTGACCCTGGACAATCCCGAACACCCCTTTCTCGGTAAGCATCTGCGCGCCGTAGGCACCTGGCACCGGTCTGCGCTCCTCCGGCGGGACCTGCTCGACGCGCTGTTGCTGCGTGCGACCCGCCCGTAGGGCGCCTATTTGGTGCGGCACCTGCCAGATCGCGTCCTGGTCCGCGACCAGCACGTGGTCGTCGCGCCAGGCAAGGCCATAAGGCTTGTTGAGATCCTCAACGTGTCTCTCAATCCAGGCCGCATGTCCGGCGCCGTCGACGCCGCGCAATAGGGTCAGATAGCCGGCACTTTGCTCAGCCACCAGGACGTCCCCATTGGGAAGCACCAAAAGGCGGCGTGGATTGGCGAGACCGGTGGCGAAGGGCGTAGCCGAGAACCCGGGTGGTACCTGGGGAGCCTGCCCGGTATAGGACAATGTCAAAGGACGATTGGTGACGATTGAGCTGGATTTTGGCGGTGGCAGGTGGTCGGGGTCGACCTGATAGCGGCGACCAATCTCATGCTCCGCCAGGAAATTCTGTTTGAGCGCGTCAGCGTTGGGGGCTGCGTCTTCGGCGAGCACCGCTAATGGAAGCACAAGCGTTGCTGCCGCCGTAAAAAAAAACGACCACCTTGGCATGGGTTTTTGCCCTTATCGGAATGAAGTCACTGAACAAAACACGCAGGCGGCGCCTTAGGTCCACGGGGCTGCGGCGCTATTTCAAAGGCGACCGCAAATGCCGCAACAAGGAACCGTGGTTGGCGCCTCCGGTTGGGTAGTGAGTAAGTAGTCGAGCTCTGCGCGTGGCGGCATCCGACGCAGGAATGAACCCGTCTCTCGGAGAATCCCATGAAAATATTTATCCAGATGCTCAGCGGCGCAGCCGCGATCTTGACTGTTGCGGCGGGTGTCGCCATGGCGCAGCAGCTGACCGTCGAGATCAACAAAGTATCTGATGCCGGGGTTGGCGAAAAAATCGGCACCGTGACCATCACCGAAGACGACAAAGGGGCGGCCTTCAAAGTCGCAGTCAGTGGTATCCCCGCCGGCAAGCACGGTTTCCACCTGCACGAGAAGCCTGACTGCGCCGCGGCTATGAAGGACGGTAAGCTGGAACCCGGTGGTGCCGCCGGCGCTCACTATGACCCAGAGGGCAAGAAGTCCCATAAAGGTCCGCAAGGTCCCGGTCACAAGGGTGATCTGCCTGCGCTCACGGCCAATGGCACAGCCGTCAATGAGACTATCATTGCGCCGAAGCTGAAGCTGTCAGACGTGCTGGGTCGCGCGTTGGTCATCCACGAAGCTGGCGACAACTATAGCGACGATCCGGAAAACGGCGGCGGCAAGGGACGGATCGCCTGTGGCATCGTCCCCGGAAATTGAGCGGGCCACAGACCAGGCCTTGAGCCGAGCTTCGACTTCTTTCCGCTGGGCTCATCGACGCGTCGGGGTCGACGCGATGGTTCCCGGTGGATGCACCGGGTCGCTTCCGCAGGTTCGGCACTCCAAAAACGGCACGTCTTGACCGTGACGCCGGGCTGCGTCCGGCCGCTGGCAAGGCTCAGCTCGGACGGATTTTATTGCGGTGCGTAGATATCGGGGCATGCGCCTTCAATTTTGACTCTAGCCCCTCGTATTCAAGAAGCTCTTGCGCAAAGGCTTGAGGACAAACAGGGCCAATAAGGCTGCGGTCAGATCGAAAGCTGCGGCGAACATGAAGACGATCTTCCAGCTCCCGGGCCCAGCAGGCAACAGGTTTGCCAGAGGTACGACAAGGGCGGCCATCCCTTTAGCCGTGTACAGCAACCCGTAGTTGGCGCTCGCGAATTTCCTACCGTAGAGGTCCGTACACAACGCTGGAAACAAAGCATAGATCTCGCCCCAGGCAAAAAACACAAGGCCCGAGAGAACGACGAATAACAAGGGATCATGTGCAAATGTAAGCAAGCCGTAGACTGCAAGCGCCTCCAGCGCAAAAGCGATAAACATGGTGTTCTCGCGCCCGACGTGGTCAGAAAACCACCCAAAGATTGGTCGCGTCAGGCCGTTCATCACCCGGTCGAGTGCAAGAGCGAAGGTGAGTGCTGGGAGTGTCAAAAAAAGAAAGGTGACAGGGGCGTTGACGATGCCGAAATCCTTGGCCATCGGCGCTAGCTGCGCTTGGGCCATCAAACCCCCGACTCCCACCATCACGAACATGGCGTACATCGTCCAAAATGGCAGGGACCTGACCACCTCAGGCAGCGCGTAATCGCGGTTGCTCTGCGGCACTGCGCGAGCGGGTGCCATGAGCACTTCTTGCGGATTTGGGGCACGTATAAGCTGCGCCACCAGCAAGACGACAATGCCTTGACCGAGCCCGAACCAGAAAAATGCCGCTTCGTAACCCTGGGTCTGGATGGTAGCCTGGATTGGCAGCACCGTGAGCGCCGAGCCGGCGCCATAGCCGGAAGCCGTGAGGCCTGCTGCCAAACCCCGGCGGTCAGGGAACCATTTTAGGGCGTTACCGACAGCTCCCCCGTAAACGATACCAACGCCAAGGCCGCCGACTACCGCCGCCGAATAGAGCAATAGAAGAGAATCGGCGAAGGAATTGAGAACCCAGGCCGCACCAACAAGGATACCGGCGGCACTCAACATAAGGCGCGGACCAAACCGGTCGATCAAGTAGCCGTGCAGCGGGACGAACCAGGTCTGTATCAACACAAAGATCGTGAACGCCCATTGGATTGCGTACCGGCCCCAGTGGTATTTCTGATCGATGGGATCAACGAAGGGTGTCCAGCCCAGCTGAAGATTTGCGACCATGACCATGCAGATGACGCCAAATACCAGCTGCGCCCAGCGTGTCCCGGTGGATGTCCTAATATCGACGTCGACTGCACTTGATGTAACCACGACGGACCTCAACGGTAAGTACTTCGTCTACCGATAACTCGTGTTTCTCTAAGGCACCGTTCCCCTCACCGCCCATGCGGTGGCCGTCAAAGATCTCGCCCCGTCAGGTGCGCCGGAACAATAAGCGTCGCGGACGGCATGTTTGATGCGCCCCTTCAAGTCGGGAGCGAGCTCGGCGAAGTAGCGGCCAACTGGACCTTGCCCACCTTGAAAGGGCTGCCAATAGTCCTCAAAGTTGGCAAAATCCATGCGAATGGTGAGCGAGCAACGTTCCACATTTCTCAATCCGGCCGCGCGGAACAGAGTTGAGAGCCCGTCTGGCAAAACCAACGGGTTAGCGAAAATCCGATCCCGGGTAGCGCGCGCCGCCGGATCGATTGCCGACGCCGTATCCCAGAGCATGCGTTGGAAGATAAGACCGCCACGAAAATCCCAAAGCGCGGCCGCAATGGTCCCGCCCGAACGCACTACACGCTTCATTTCTTGCAAAGCGACTTCTGGCGTCGGAATGAACATGAGCACACACTGCGTCGCGGCGCCGATGAAATGCCCCGCCTGGTAGGGTAGCGCGCAGGCATCGGCTACCTCCAGGATCGGCGTCGCACCCGTTCGACGCGCGCGGGCGTACTCGACAAAGCGCGGCGCGATATCAATCCCAATCACTCGTCGGTTCGACCAACGCTCGGCCATGGCAAACGCAAGTGCCCCAGTCCCACAGCCGACATCGAGTACGTCACCATCGTGAGGAAAAGCTGCAAAATCCAGAAAAGGCTCCGCCAGCCGTCGCGCCCACCGACCCAACCAGTACTCATACGCGGCACCGTCGCTTGCATGATAGGTCGAGCTCATCGAGGTCTCGGCTGACACCATCGAATTTATCCTTGGCTGACGTAGTCATTTTTTCTCTTGCTGCTTCATCCAGAGCAAAAACTCTTTGAAGAGCGCTTCCTGATCTGGTGACTTCGCGCCAATCGCCTCCCCCGATCGAACCGGCTTCGTGGCCGACTTGTCACTGAGGCTTGCTGCCTTCTCCATTGCCGCAAGCTTATCCGCCGCTAGCCAATACCGGTTCCAGCCTGGAACCTTTGCCGCAAGGTTGACATCTTTCCACTTTGGATGAAATGAAGGCTGCTTGAGTTTATCGAACCGCTCGAAATAATAACGAATGAAGCGCTCGAGACGGCGGGCTTGATCGGTTCCTTTCGGAAAATTGTAGACCGCAAGCACGGCAGACATGCACAAAGTATCGACTGCTTGCCCTTCGGGAATGAGGTGAGCATAGTCGGCGTGGGACAACGGGCACGGCAGATAGTAATCTGAGAACACCGGCCCGTACTCGACGGGGATAAAATGAAATCCAGGTTCCGGCTTGAGCTTGACGAATAGATCGTTGGGCTTGCCGCCCGTCGACACGATGGCGTCAATCTCTCCGGTCTTCATTTTCTCCAGGGCAATGGTGTTATTGACGAAAACAAACTGAGGGCGAATCCCAAGCCGTTCAAACACAATTGGACCAGTGGTTGTTGCACTCGCTCCCTTGGTTCCCAAGCTGACTTTTTTGCCTTCGAGATCTTTGAGTGACCGAATTTCCGGTCGACCGAAGATATATAGCTCGCCGACCAACAATTCAGATATATAATTTATCCTCTGCTCAATGTTTCTGACCCGGTCCGACTTTTTGTAAAGTTCGAAAGTGTCCGTATAGGTGATCGCGATGTCGATCCCCCTAAGGTACAGCAGATCATTGATGTTTTCATTGCCCCCATAACTCACGATGGGAAGGATGCGAAGATTGTCCCCATCGTCGAGCGCCTTCGCAAGCTCTACGGCAAAGCGAATGAAGGTTCCTTCGAAAAAGCCGCCGGCGACGCCCACCGTCCAGCTATTGACCTGAGTTGCTCTTGATTGCTCACCAGCGGCTGCGGCCGTTGGGGCCAAACGCGGTGTGGCTTGGGCAACCTCAAGCGTCGAGAACTGGGATTGCGCCAGCAATGGGCATGCGTGTACGAGCATCGCCAATGCCAACAAGAGTGGCATACCCGGGCGTAGACGAGCATTCATCGCGCGCGCTCTCCTCAAAGACTGACTACTTCGCCTACATTTTCAATCATGCGTTCACATTTGCGCGACACGCCGTAAGTCACTTGCCGCTAAGTCTTGTCAGTCGCTCCTCAGCTTCCGCCGCGCCCAGTTCACGTGCGCGCTCGTACCATTTGCGCGCTTCAAGCGGGTCGGGCGCAATACCCTGTACCTTCAAGACGGAGAGCTCCGCAGGATCGTAGGTTGCAGCAAGCCGCATCGCCGCCCGTGCGTATCCCGCATCGGCCGCTTGCCGAAAGAATAGTCGTGCGCCCCCCACCTTGCCCTGCGCCAAGTATCGCTCTCCTTGGGCGACCAGCTCTTGCGCGCCCTTTTTCTCAGGGGACGGATTTGCCGGCGGAGCCCCTGGATTTGTCTTGCTCACTGGCGGGCTCTGTGCGGCGTCGGCCGACGGCACGCGCACTTCTCCCCTAGAAGCATCGAGGCCCGATGGTGGCGCGACAATAAGCGATGTGTGCGCCTCGGCGAGGATGCGGCCATCGACGCTCACCAGCGCAATTTCGACCTCGGCACGTCCAGAACTGACGACCGGGATACTCATCCTGAGCACGGGCAATGCGTACAAGGGAACGGCCCACGAGCCCGGACCAATGGCGTGACTGTCGTTAATGGAGACGAATTGGGGAAGCCCGCGCACCCGGATAAAGCCAGTAATAGGCAGTGACTCGCGGGGAACCACGTCGACCGTAAACGAGACTTGAGACGCCGGCTCTGCGACGATAGCCGATGGAATTGAAATCCTAGGTTCGGCGCGCTGCGCGACCCGCTCTATGGTCTCGCTGTCGCCCGCTGTGGACTTCGGTTCTCCAAATCCAGGCGTAAGGCTGGCCAACAGGCCGAGGGCCAGATTAGCCGCAAACACGGTCCTTGACGCAATAGCAACTCGCGATTTGCCCCCGCCGGGACAAATCCCTACCAACCCCATGTAGGACATTTTTGGGCGCCCCAGAAAATGGTTCGCCCCGCACCGCGGCTCGAATGGCCGCCTTGAACGTCAAAATCTTTTCATCTCTAGCTCATGACACCTCGCAATGCGAGCAACAGGAACGGTGTAATGCAAGCAACAAGAATGTGGGTCGAATAATGTACGCTGGATCGGTCACTGGCCAGCGTCGTGCGATCAAATCTTTGTGGGTCACGGAGCGGACCGCGGATGCACGCCGAAAAGGCTGTTTGCTTTCACCAAGTGAAGCAGGTCCGGCGTTCAGTCCTCGGACAGAGAGGAGGGCGACAAACCGAGACCCCGTCCATGGCAAGGCAGGGCGTCCGTTACTTGTTCCAAGTCGCCTCGATCGTTTCTAGCCTGCGCAGCCAAGCCTCAACCCTTGGGATTTCTTGTCTCAATGCCACTATTCGCGCCTTCGATTTGAGCTGCGACTCGCCTGTCGCCGAGTGGTTAGCTGCAGAGAGCAGTACGCGCGCCCGGGCCCGGCCGCGGGTATTCTGTTCCTGCAGGAACTCCATCAAACCCATGTAGATGATCGTAAACTTGTGAAGCGACACCGCCTGTCGATCCTTGAGATGTACGCGCGCCGCCTGCACGAGATCATTCGCGATCGGGTAAAAATCATCCCGGATGAGCTGAGCGAGGGCCTCGACTTGCTCCTGCTGTCTCGAGCGCGTCGCCCACCAACGCTTCCACCAGGGCGCCTCAAGGTCGAGAGCAACGGTCTGGCTGAGCGCGCCTAGGGATGGAAGGTCCACGAGCGATGACCCGTTGATCTCTTCATATCTTTGGGTCCAACTCGGATTGTATTTGCTCAGCAATTGCTGCAGTTGCGGCAACACCCTCGCCTCGAGGGTATCGATCTCTTGAGCCGCCGCGCGGTATGAAAGGAGGAAGGATGCTTCGAGCTGACGCCGGAGCTCGGAAGTCTCGTACCGCCTTGAAGGTGAGCGCTGTCCAAGCGCGAAGGCCTTGCGCAACCTATCACATTCGGTATCCGAGAAAGTGGTGATTGTTCCATGCAGGACGTTTAGCATGTTGGCACAATGCGGCGCGATGATGCCATCGATTTTTGCCCGGAGGTCGCTTAGCAGCCCTTGCAGTCCCGCCCGAAGCTGCTCGTTCCTGGCAACCTCGATCTCGATCTCTCGTAGCTCCTCGTGCCCCTCCCGCCGGCCGGAAACACTCTCCCTCTCTTCCTTCTCAACGATTGCGATGGCTTGTTCAGTGGCATTGCGACCAACCTTCGCGAGTTGAATGAACGATCGACAGGCGTGCCTGAGAACCTGGCCACTGCGGCTACGCAAGGTCAGGTCCGCCAGGACGGCCGACAGCATCGAAAGCCCCGAGCACATCCATAAGATTTCGAGGGGGTGTTGTCCCGATCTACTGTCCACAGGCCCCATTAGGAAGGCCGCATAGGCCTTCACCTTCTCGGTCAGCATCCCGTCGGCTTCCTCAGAACCCGCAATAGCGGTCTCGGCCCAAAGCGCGCTGCCGGCAACAACGGGAATTTCGGCCGTCGGAAACTCGCGCCGAAGCCCCGCCCGAACATGTTCAATTATGATCGGGCAATCCCGCGCGATATCCGAAAGCTCATCGATGCGATTGATAAATACGGCGATGCGGTCCTTCTGCAGACCCCGCAGGATACGCAAAAGCGCGACGTCGGCGGAAGACAACGCCTGCCGTGCGGTGAGCATCACGATGTAAATGTCGGCCGCCTCCAGGGTACGCCGGGTGATCTCGTCTCGGACAAGGAACGGATCGTTCGTCCCAGGTGTGTCGATGATTGAAGTCGGCAAACCGAACTCGCTAGTGTCGAAATATAGATCCGCTTTCTTCACGACATCGGAGTAGAGACCGACATTCGATTTCTCGTCGTTGGAGGCCCCGTGCGGTCCCGAGCAGACATATCTTTCCAGGATTTCCTTCGATACCGCGGGAAAGGCATGCGTCTGCCCCAGGATCTCGGCAAGGGTCGGCCCGAGCCGCGCCTCTGAGCGGCGCCGCATGGCAGCGACGTGCTGTTCGAGCTGATCGATTGCAAAACCCGGAACAAGACGCTGCGTCAGCTCGCGAATACGTCCTCCGCCATGCGTCAACTGCTCCCACTCGTCTGGCGCAAAGAAGGTGAATTGGGCCCGCTCGGAAGGGGCATCAAGACAGCCAAAATGAAGGTACGTGACCGCCGTCGTCCAAGGATTGATATCCGTGGGAAGCATGCCAGGCCTTCGAACGAACGCATTGATAAAGCTACTCTTTCCCGCTTTCACTTGCCCAATGAAGGCAATCCGACAGGTGAGGTGGCTTAGCTCGCCGAGATACTCGTCGAAGAACGACCGGCCCTGAAACGGGGCGGTGCTCTGAAGGTCGGACCCGCATGCAATCAACTCGCGCCGCAGCCCCTCAAGGCGGGAGTTGATGCCCTGCTGGGGAAAGAGCGCACCATCTTGAGCACCGGCGGCGGCGATACGGTCACCGGGCGAGCTCACGGGAGCGCCCCGCGCCATTTGATGACCTATGCTGCTCTGCAACGGATGTGACACGTGCTCTCCCCTCGCAGCCCCTAAGGCATTGTCATTGCAAGCCTTAGCCGCGTACCACGGCTTCCCATTCAGGCATCTGAGATCCGCAACCATGCCGACGACGTTCAATAATTCGCCTCAGTCGTCCCGCCTGATCACGTAGGCGTCAGACTATCGCAGTTCTGCTAATGCACATACCGGTTTGCTGTCTGAATTCGTCTGAACGCGCGTTCCTCCGAAGTGGAAACGAAGGAACGTGGAATGATCAAATACTGGGAGCATATCTTCGAGTGGGGCGGAAATGAGGATTTTCTTCGAGCGATCGAGAACACGCCGACTCGCAGAGGTAAAGGCGATCCTACACCGCCTCCAAGCGCTGTCGGTTGAACCTGGGACTGGCATTGCAGCGGCCGGCGGCAAGAGGACCGACCCCGGTCGGGTCCCCGGGCGGCGCGCCCTTGCCGCAGGCCTAGGTCTTCTCGCGGGCCTCGCAACGATCGGGCTTGGAGCCTACACGATAACCGATCTCAGGGAACCCAGCAGCCGATCCACTGGTCTCCGGGCGACCCGATCCGCCGAAGATCCCACTTTTCTGGCTGTGGGAGACCGGCAGCCAACCGACAAGTCAGAGCCAAGCGCCCAAGCCGTCCTCGAGAAAGCAATGCAAGATATCGCAGCAGGTCATGTCAGAGCTGCGCGCGACGCGCTTATTCGTGTCCAGCATCAAGGTTCGGCCGATATGGCCTGGACGCTTGCCCGCTCCTATGACCCTAACTTTCTTGGAGAGATCGCCCAGCGCGATGCCGAGCCCAACGTGACAGAGGCTGCGCGCTGGTATCGGATCTGGTACAGCCGGGCCCTGACGGATGGACTGGTTGCTGAAAGTGTATCGCTTGAGCGCATCATTCGCTCGATGCCTGATGGGCCTACTGAGCTTCCGGCCGGGAAATAGGACCGACCCGTCACTCTTGATCAGGTGTGAAACAGGCTCGCGGTCAGCTACTGCGCCACCGCGTCCGAAGGGATCGGAGCAACCCCCTGCGTCAAAGCCGGACTGGTCTTAGGCTCGTCAGGTGTGGCGCCGCTCGGAGCCTTAGCTTTCGTCGGTGCTCCCCAAAACTGTGCGAGATGACGCGCCAAGATCCGTTCATATTCGCCGCTGTCGCGGAGCTTGGCCATCGATGTATTGATGTAATGGAGAATGGTGCGTGCTTGCGGATGAGACTTCGAGACCACGGCATGCAGGCTCGTGAGCGCGAGAGGTTGTTCAATCGATTGAACTCGGTCAGCCATGCCGAGCGCATTCATGCTTGCCCGCCCGACAAGCTCAGCCTCGACGACGCCATCAATGGAACCGTTATCGAGCAAACGGAAGCACTCATCGATCGTATTTGGACGAACGAGCTTTATCTTTCCGTCCTTCAGCCAGTTGCGGCCACCCTGATCGAGTTCGTGGGTAAGACGGACCGACGGTCGGCACAGAGTTGAACCGGCAATGTCCTCGCTGTTAAGTGTCTTGATGCGCGAGTCTTTGCGCACAAAGACATAAGTTGCCACCTCGGTTAGGGCGTCCGAGAAGAAAAGGGTTCGGCACCTGAATTGCGAGCTCGCATCGAGAGCCGTACCGCCGTCACAATCCGGCCGCTCCCACGGAAATCCCGCGTCGAAGACCTGCGTCATAAGCAATGGGTTCAGATGGGCAGTCCAATCATTGACCCATGATATGCTATAGTCGAAGCGCCCTCGCGTTTCCTCTTTTACAAGGCCCATCGCTGCGCTGATGACGTGGGTGAGCATGCCACCCCCTTCGAGAACACGTCCCGTATAGGGGCTGTAGCCCTCAGCGGTCAGCAGCTCAATGCGACGCACAAGGGAAGACGTGCTGTAAGCTGCCTCCGGCGCGGCCACTGCTTGCACCGGCGTCGTCGCAATGGGTGGCAAGGGCTGTTGCGGCTGTAATCCGCTGACACAAGGCACGATGAGCGCGAAGCCAGGAACCAGAAGAGACCCATTGGCTCCGAGGCGATCCTGATTGGCGTAGAGGATTATCGTCCATTGCGCGGAATCGCCATACACGCGCGCGGCGATCTGAGCCAACGTGTCACCTTCTTTTAGGATGTACTCTGCGCCGCATGTCTGGGCGGTTCCGGTACCGGTCTGCGAGCATGTCGCGGCCAACACTGTGGCCAGCCCACACAGCATGATGCGCGTGGTACGGCTGCGGATGGCCAGCCAGAGAAGCATGCTGCCGATGTCACTCCGCTAACTGAACTACGCCCCGCGACCAAAATGCCTGCGCTCAAAATGCCAGAAGAGCGCGCGATCGTATCACCCAGCGGGTTGCCGTAATTTTTTCCACGCCGCCGCCACGATGCCCGGCCAATTTGGCAGAATTGGGTTGGATCCGGCTTCCATGGAGCGGAGTGAGCAATACCGAGCGGCCGGACCTTACAAATGGGATAGGGCGCGACTTGCGATGCGGTGAGCCATGGCGAGCGCAACCTTGATGCGTCTCGCGGCAACGCTCTCTAATAACTGATCGAGAGCCACGTCAAGCCCATCGGCGCCGGTTGCCACCCAAGCAGCATGGCCTAGTTCGTCGCGCTTGCCCGGTAGCAATGCGAGTGCATTGGTGGTCGAGAGCAGCAAGATATCCCTGAATGCACCCGCTTCCATTCTTAGACGGCGCAACAGCTTGTGTGTATCTTTTGCATCATTCACAAGATCGCTGTGGGTCACCACCAAAAGAGCACACCGACGCAGCGGCGCCGGCAAGATTTCCCAGGCGATGCGCTCGCTTTCCTTCCAGGCCTGGGTGCTTGCGGTGCACCACAGAAGAACGTGAGCTGTCTCTAGCATCAGATCGCCTACCCCTCGGTCGAACCTTGGATCGGCTAGCCCCGGCAGATCCAGAATTTCGACCCCCTGCAGGCGCGGCGAGGGTAACCCGACCTCAAGCCGAGCAATCGATGTTTCCGGAATTGAAGCGATATTCCGGACCTCACTGCGTTGGCCGTTCCGATCGACAACGAATACCCGTGGTCTGCCTGAGTGATAGAGGAGCGTCGGAATCTGCGTGCTGGAGATGACGGCAGTGGGCAGTCCCTCAATTCCCAAGAGGAGGTTGGCGAGGGAGGATTTACCTGAGTTGAACTCTCCAACGATCGCAATGCGTAGTGGACGCGCCAACTGGGCCTCGATGCAACTGAGGACTCGGATGACGCCGGGTGGGCTGACGTCCGATACAGCCTGCAGCTTTAGCCGTTCTTCTCTCAGCTCTCCCGTAATCCGCTCCACCACCGATAGCCAGGATTGGCGAGCAGCGGAGGAGTTCACGCGTGGCGCCTTGCGCACCGCAACCGTTATGAGCGAAGGCATGGCCGGACGAGCGCCCCCTCTCCTCGCCTCGAGTGCCGGGTCGAATCCACGCCCGCCCATGTTCCCCGTTACATCCGCTGCATTTCGCGGCATTCAATCTTCCTATGGCATGAGCGCCGCCCTTGAAGGGAGTATAAAAACGTCGTTCGGACAGCCAAGCGCATATTTTGCGAGACGCGTATCGGCTCCTCGCTGGAGTCTCTTGGCCACAGCTACCACAACCGCTGGTACACCCATCAAGCTGCGATGGACCGTAGGTGCTCGTCCTGGGTTGGAGATTGCAGGACCGCAAAATCAGAATGGCGCAACAAGGACATAGGTTTCCTCAACTCACTTGGCTCGGCAGCAAAGTGACACCTTCTGGCAAGCAGCAGCGAGCCTCGGAGAGTGTGTCAGAACGGGTAAGAACGCTTTCCAGCTCCTCCACGGCAATGAAGCCGTCTTTGACTATCTGGAAACCCACCAGGACTTGGCACGCGTCCTCGATAACGCAATGAGTGGTGGGTCCACGCTCACCGGAATTGCTGCGGCTCGGGCTTATGATTTTGCTTCTATCAAACATATCGTCGATGTTGCCGGCGGTCATGGCAAGATGCTGGCATCGATCCTGAAAGCGCACCCGCATCTGTGCGGCACGCTCTATGATCTACCCCGGGTGGTGGACGGTACATCGGCGTTTCTTGCCCAGGAAGGCATCGCCGACCGATGCGAAGTGGTGGGCGGCGACATGTTCACCTCTGTGCCCACTGCCGTTCGCTTCTCGCGCTCCAGCCTCGCTGAAATAGCGTGGGTGAGGCCGGACCTTCGCGCAGATCGTCGGCCACGGAGCGAACAAGTTTCGTCGACAATGAATAGCAAATGAACAATGCAGTTGGCTGTTATTCAGCTGTCCGCACCAATTGCGACACGCTCGTATGCTACCGCAATGGCTCGGCACTTCGGGGGCGAACCAAGTCAAAGGAGCGAACGAGCATGCAACGAATGAGCGGCGCAATGATCTTGGTCATCGGCTTGGGACTTGGGAGCGTCTCGAACGCGGTGGCTACACCGGCTGCTGTTGGGGTACGCAACGCCGGCCTTTCCGAGCGGCCCGTTCAGGACGCGCAGTATTGGCGTGGCGGCCATTGTGAGCGGTTGCGACGCGCCTGCGTCTACAAAGAAGAGAGACGAGAGTTAGGTGAGGGCAACTGTCGGCGCTATCGCGCAGAGTGCAGCGGGCGCGTTTCATACTGCCAGCGCTTGCGTCGCGCCTGCACCTACAAAGAAGAGCGCGGTGAGACAGGGTTGGGCAATTGTCAGCGTTACCGGGAGGAATGTAGATGAGGCTAATGTCACGGATACTCACAAGCTCGGCCGTACATCGTTGGAGCCAATCTGGCGGCGCATGACGCCCCTACGGCACCGTTCTTATCGCCTCGGTCAGCCTTGCTTTGGCGTCGGACGTCCTCGTGCCGACTAGCCCGACGATTCCATAGCGTCGAGAATGGCGTTAGGGTCTCTCGTGACGGTTGGCTATTAGAGGTCCTCTATCCCATGCTCGAAGCGCGGCGCAAAGGTGACTGCCTATTGGCATCAGCGCATAGGGTTCTGGTCGCGACCCTGGTGGGCACTGCGTTGACCATTCTTGGAATTCAACCATCGAAGGCTGCCGAGCCGACTGACCTTAAGACACTCGTCGTCTTGCCGTTCGAAATTCAGGATACCTCAGGGGAGGTTGGCCCAGCTGACCGCCACGATGCTGTGCTTGGTCGGCTGACCGCGCTTGTTCGCGATGAGATTGCTTCCGGGCAACTTTATCGCGTGGAGTCTAAAAACCGAACTGACTTGGCCGTGGAGGCAGTGAATCCGAACACCTTCCTGCGCAACTGCAACGGATGTGAGATCGATATCGCGAAACGTCTCAGTGCAAATTACGTGCTCGTCGGCTGGATCTACAAAGTTAGTTCGCTCATCCTCGCGCTACACATCGATATGAAGGACGCAATGACTGGAAAGACAATTTACGCGCGCGTTTTTGACTTTCGCGGTGACAATGAGCAGGCTTATGCGCACGCTGCGAAAGCCTTGGTGCGCTCACTGACGGATGAGTTGCCCATGCGTTCCGGCGCTGCCCAGAAAGATAGATAACTGATCGAAGTCGTCGAAGTTGCAAAACCTGACCTGACCGAGGCAGACAGAGTCGATGTCGTTTAAACCACCGGCACAGCTGTTGAAGCGAAGGCGAGCGACGCTTCCCACCGCGCAGACGCGGTGGCCACCTGGTGCAGACTTCTGCCTCGCCGTTGGGGTCTCGTCACATCAAATTGATGGCGTGACCGGCTCCAAGCCCTACAAAACGCAAAGGAGAGGACTCGCGGCTACCGCTCAGATTACGCTGATCGGCGGTCCGACGGCGTTGATCGAGGTCGATGGGTACCGGCTTCTAACCGATCCCACTTTTGACCCGCCGAGCCACTATGAGGTCGCAGGTCGCATATACTCGGCTCACCAAGACGGGGCGGCGGCCGGCCGTCGACGGCGATCAAATCAGACCCATCGACGCGGTATTGCTTAGTCATGGGCAACATTTCGACAATCTTGATCGTGCGCAGGGCTTTTTGCAAAACGCGGCGCGCGTTTTGACCACCGTCACCGGCACGGCTCGGGTCCAACACCGAAGGTCTGGGGTCGTGGGCAACCACCAGGCTGAACGAAGCCGGGACGCGATATGTTGCATATCACCGCGACACCTGCTCGCCACGGACCTGCAGGCATCGAACCGTCGTCTGGAGAGATCACGGTTTCTTGATTGCCGCGGACAATTGGAAAGTTCGACCGCTATACATTACCAGAGATACCGTTTGGTACGATGGGATTGCGGAGGTCGCCGGCCGCTTGGGAGCAAGCCTGGTGATGCATTGCCGGCGCCTCCCGCACGCGCGGTCCCTTCCATCTCACCACGGATACAAACGATGTCATCGAGGTCGCGCACGCGTTTCCCGACGCAATAGTTGTCCCATTGCACGTCGATGGCTGGGCCCGTCCGCCTTCGGTGGTGACCCAAACGAAGTGATGATTTTCGGAGAATCGGCGGGGCGGCGGTTGAGTGACGGCCCACATGATCTTGCCGCTTTCGCGGGCTTTGCCATCGCGCGATCCTGAGCAAACGCTATTCAGTTGGGAGTCTCGTGTTCATGATTGGCGTGATTACGCCATTCACATGATATTTGTGGCACAGTAGACAGTCCTGACGCGCCATGCCGCTGGTGTGGCAGGTCTGGCAGAGATCCTTTTTCACCGCACCGAAATTGGAGACGAAATTTCGTGGATTGCCCTGCTCGTAGCTCTTGAGATAGGGGCGGCCTTTCTCCAGGGTGTGGCAGGTCAGACAACCGCGGTTCTCCAGGACACCGAAATGCGGCTCATGGATGAAATTTGTGAAGCGTCCCTGTTTGCTCTCGACCGAAGGCGGGGAGAAATTGACGAGCCGCCCCTTACCCCGGATATCGTCGATACTGTGACATTTCGTGCATGAGCCCTGAGCGTCCTTGTTGGTAAGGAGGTCGAAGACGACCGCCGCCGGACTTTTATCGCCTTTCGGCGCCCGGGGGCCGGTCAGCGAGAGCCAAGAATAGATGAATCTGTCCTTGTGGCCTGTGGGACGGTAGAAAATCGCATAATCCTGCCGATACCAGCCACCATATTCAGCCCAGCTCTCCGCATCCACGTCACTTTCGATGCTGATCACGGGCGCGGCCCTTGGTGGAGGCTCGGCCGTCGCGGGAGTCGAAACCGCCGGCGCACTGGCGGGCGCGGGGTTGTCTGCCGGGCCGGCGCTTGGGGTCTCCGTGCGGCTTGGCGCTTGGACCGCGCCGCCATCGGGCTTGGCCTTGGTGGTAGCGGTTATTCCGGCCCCGCGCAGCTCTTCCGCCGTGGGGTTGAGGAGATCGTCGGTTTGGTCCGCCGCCTTGGTCTGAGGCCGTTCATCGGCGGCGGGCGCTTCCTTGCTGGGCTTGGCGTTCGCGCCAGCGGATTTTTGGGCCGGTTCTTCAGGCTGGACTCCTTTCGCGCCGACCTTGCTCGGCGCCGCGAACCCGCGAAGCTCTTCCTCGGTGGGGTTGAGCAGATCGTCGGTTTGGTCCGCCGCCTTGGCCTGCGGCCGTTCATCGGCAACGGTCGCTTCCTTGCCGGGCTTGGCGTTCGTAGTATCAGTCTTTCGGGCCGCGCCGTCAGGCTGGGCCGCTGCAGCCTTGGCTGCGACGGCACCGGGCGCACTCTTGCTCGGTGTCTGCTGGTCGGCCTGAGCAGGCCGGCTCGGTTTGGCGATGCCGGGCGCTTCGCTGTCGACGGCCAATTTCGATTCCGGAGCCTTCCTACCCCGTTGTGCTTGGTCACTCGTCTCCTGGCGAGTGGCCATTTCCGTGGCAAGATTGGGTAGCCACTGTTGTTGCGCACTGATGACCACATCGCGCGGGATGCTCGCGGTCAGGTCGGTGACGAGGTTGGCACTCAGCTTCGTCCTGGCACCAACATTGAGCTCGGCCAGCACGTCGGAGGCTTTTCCCGTGATCAGCGCATAGAACAGCCGCTTGATCTCCCAGACCAGCGTTGTCACCGCCTTGATCTGGGCGTCGCTTGCACGGCTCAGATCCTGGAGGTTAAGGCTGCCCACGGTCTTGATCAAAGCACGGCCACGCTCATTTCGGCTGATCATCGCCTTCATAAAGGGTGTGAGCTCGGCTTCGGACGCATCCGGCCATTCGCCGATCGAGGCCTTCTTCTTCAGCGTTTGCAGGTCAAGACCAGGCAGGGTCAGGAAGGCAATGCCTTTCGGGCCGGTGGCCCGCTCCTTGCCGATGATCTGGTCGAGATGGCAGCTGGTGCAGGTCTGCTCGAACGGCGCCACGGCCATGACGCGCTTGTCTTTGCGGCTGTTGTGACAGGTCGAGCAGGTAGTGGGAATACGCTTTGCAGGATCCTTCTTTGCCATTTCCGGGAAGTGCTTACCGAAATGCCCGGCATGGTCGTAGATGATCCGTGTGCGCCGCTCGAAAGGATAATTCTCGAATTTCGGATGATTGCCGTCGAAGCTGTCGAACTTCACCACGTGGCAGGAGCGACATTGCTCGTTGGAGATCTTGTTCAGTTTGAAATTAACGCCCTGATGCTCCTGGTGGCAGGTCGCGCAGGAGAGACCGTGTGCGACCATATCGTCGGTCGGGAAGGCGATGCTCTGTGCACGGCCCGAGTGCGGCACGGGCGTCCCGTCAGCGATTTTTGCCAGCCGCTTGGTGCTCTGCTCCAGCACCTTGGCCGAAGCGCTGTGGGCGTTGAAGGCCGGGTCGGGCATTTTGTGGCAGGTGAGACAAGCCTTGCTGTCGGCAAGCCGATCACCGGCGACGAGGCCGTCCATCCAGCTCAATTTGTCGCTGCCGCTCTTGCTGTGGCAGGCGCTGCAATTCTCGATCGCGCTGTGAGCGCTCGCAAGCGGCCCCGGCATCAACAGCTGCGTGTCCTTGGAGAGAAAGAGCGCCGAGCCCAGGCAGACGACGGTCACGAGCGCCAGCAGCATCGCCAGGCGATCGCGCAGGGAGCCGGTGGCGACCTGCCGCGCGGCCTTCGGCGGCCGAGCCGATTTGGCCCATACCGCTCGCCGCATCACCTGCCCCCCGATGAAAAGGCATAGACGACGAGGATGTGCAGCACCGTCAGCACCATCAGCGAATAGGTGAGGGGCACGTGCACGAACAGCCAACCCTTGGTGAGCCCGAGATAGACACGCGCGAAATCGAGCCGGTCCTTCTCGACCACCAAGTTCTTGATGAACGCAAGCTTCTCCTGACTCTGCCTGTCGACATAGGACGATAGGTCGTCGATCTCATCCGTCAACCGCTTGAGCGGGCGCTGCGAGCCGATGAGATGGGCGGCGAAATTGCGCTGCCCCTGGAAAAAGTCCCGCAGGTGGGTGGTGTAGAGGTCCATGATCCAGGCGTCATAGGGCGGCGTCGGCAAGGCGATCGCAATGGGGGCCTGATCGGTTCTGGCGACGGCGGCGTTGATATCGCGCGCCAGCTCGGCGCGGCGGCTGGGGATGCGATCATAGCCGATACGCTCGTCGATCGCGTGCTTGACCCGCAGCGACCAGGCGAGATAGGTGCCGAAAATGCCGCTCAGCGTCACCAACACAAAGCCCGCCCACAGCGCCCATTCGAAGCCGGTGTCGGGTAGAGTGAAGTCCGAATGGGAGATGAAGGCGGCGATCAGCAGATAGCCGACAAAGATATGGAACTTGCGCCAGCGCACGGCGGATTTTGGCGACAGGCTGGCCGTTTTGATGGCGATGTGGAATGAGAGCTGCAAGCTCATGCCACCGGCCAGCACCCAGCCGTCAAGATAGCGCGGGTCGCGGAGCCCGTTGGCATAGATCCAGACGAGCCAGAACAGGCCGCCAGAAATCGCCGCGATCAGAAGGCCCTGGACCGTCCGGCTGGCGAGATATTTCGCCAAGCCCGGATCGCGTCTGCCGATCGAGGCGTCAGACGTGCGCCGCCCCGCCGGTCTCACGGCGGCCCCCCAAAGTCACACATCGGTGGTTCTTACCCCCATCAAGCCCCTTCAAGTTGTTGTCGTTGCCGGCCGACCGGGTCATTCGACCGCGCCGGCTTCTCTGGCCTTGCCCTTGAACTTGTCCGGCGCGGGAATCAGGCTGTCGAGTCCGCCCATCGTGCTGCCGTCATACTTCTCGGTGATGCTCGCGAGCGCTTTGGAGACACCGTCTGCGGCAGCCGTCAGGAAGCGTTCATTGTTCAGCTTCAACCCGGCCGAATAGGCATACTCGACCATCTTGGCGATTTCCGGCACGTTTGGCGCGGCTTTCGCTGCGGCGGCGAGCTGCTTGCGCGCTCGGTCGACTCGCTTGGCCATTTCGAAAGCGTAACGCTTTCTCGCCGTCGCACGGCCGACAGCGCGGATTCCGGTCTCGAGTTCGACACCGAGGCCGACGAGATAGAGCATGCGCTTGCGCGCCGCGCTGGCTGGCACGTTTTGCTTCCCCTTGGAGTGCCAGGTATTGTGCCGCACCTCCCCCTGCGACCAGGACACCAGCTCGAAGGCGCTACCGGCAGGATGACCGCCTTTATTCACGAGATCCTCTTGCGGCACCACATGGCAACCATAGCAGTTCTTCGCCAGCCGATAGAGCGAGGACGGCCTGATCATCCCCTTTGAATCGGCGAGCTTCCAACGCGCCTCCGCCTCGGCCTTGGTCTCTGTCTTCTCGGTCTTGCCGCTGTACTGGCTGTGGACCTTGATCCAGTCCTCAGCGGCGCTGTGGCAAGACTCGCAGGAGATGCCTGCAATCGGCTGACCTTTGTTTTCTTTCTCCTGCACCGTGTAATGGCAGCTCAGGCACAAACTCTCCGACCGTATGCGCTGAACCCCCATTTTTTCCGCGATTTCGTTGGCTTCCTTCCGGCGCGGCATTTCGCGAAAGGTCTTGAAATGATGCGAGCCCTTCCAAGCCTCGGTCTCCTGCTTGTGACATTCGGCACAGGCATTGGGACCGACGATCTTGGCCAGCTCGGACGCAACCGTGCCGCCCGCGGCAAAGCCGACGATCATCAGCAAGCCGCAGAGAGAAAGTACGGAAGACCCAAGGGGCTCGCTCGGCCCGAACCCGATCGACCGCAGGCTATGCGCTTTACGAACGATAATGACTCCTCACCCTTGCTTCAGCCATCCCATATGCCTGCATCGGTGGTTCGCGTCGGTTGCGAGGGTGATCGACAGCGAGCTGGCCAAGCTGCCGGCTGGTGGACCCAGCGAGCCACCCCATGGCGCGGGTCAGAACGCCTTCCTCGACCGTGTCGTCGGTGGTCGGCAGGAACGGATCGGCATAGCAGACCGCGCCAAAGTGCGCCGCGATCGATTTGACCGAATCGACCATCCCCGGCGCACCGCAGGCGTAAAGCACATCGGACGGCAGCAGGTGCGGCAGATAGTCGGTCGGCCGACCCGGCTTCACCGCATTGGTCACAGCCTGCGGCGTGCTGCAAACAGGCACGACGAGGACGTTGGGGAAGCGGGCCAGCTGCACGAGAGCCGAACCCATATAGAGCGACTCGATGGTGCGACCGCCAGCGATGATCATCATCCTGCGCTCCGGGTTTTCGCGCAGCGCAGCGACGGCGATCGACCAAATCGGCGCAAAGCCAGTGTTGGTGGCGACGAGAACCAGCCGGCCCTCCAAATTAGGCCGGAAATGCGCCGAGCCATAGGGCCCGATCAGCTTCACCCGATGGCCAGGCCTGATGCGCCTGCCGAGCGATGAGGTGACGCGCCCATTTTTCATGCGCCGGACATGGAACCAGATCGAGCGGCTGTTCGGATTGCCGCGTAAGGGATGGGTGATGCTGAAGGGCCGGCTCGGATAGCCGCTGAAGCGGACCTGCGCATATTGCCCCGCGTGATAGGGCAGCGCGCGCCTCGTCCTGATCCCGACTTCCATCACCTCGGGCGACAGCGGCCGCAATGAGCTCAGCACGCCTTCGACGGTTCGAACCCCCGACGCCTGGTCCATCTCGACCACGGCATCGCCGATGATCCGGCACTGGCAGGCATGCACGATGTCCGGCTCGGAGCCTTTGCCGCCTCGCACTTGGCCGGATACCAAGCGCACGCAGCAAGTGCCGCAGTGGCCGGCGCGGCAGTCATAGGGCAGGTCGATGCCGTTGTTCAGCGCAGCGTCCAGCAGCAACTCGCCGCGACGCGCCAGAAAGCTATTGCCATTGATCGTAACGTGGTGACTTCTTGCCATTACCCGATCCCGGAAGGCTAAAGCGCCCCATCTCCGGCTGGTGCGTGACCGGCCGTCGTTGCACTTCCTGGGAGGTTCAGCAAATCAAGCGTATCAGGCGAAAAAAGGGAGACAATCTGGCGAGAGAGTGCTCCAGCGCCTTGCGACCCTGCGGAAACGCTGCCCACACCGGGAAACAAATCCTGAGTTTAACAACTGACAGCAACGCAAAGCGCCGTGATTCCGCCTCGGCCAACCGAACCGCATGGCTGGCATTCGGGAGGAGCAGCGCCTCGGCCAGACGAGCGCGCTGCACGTCTTAAGGCGCGGGCGAGGGCTGGTCGAGGCGGCATCATGCGGTCGAGGCGAGCGCCGCCAATCTGGCTTCGATGGGACGCCGAAAGTGCTGGCGCTGAAAGCAGTTGCCCGTCGGCTCAGCGGCGGCTTGCAAACCAAGTCAAAGCGCATATTACTGCAGAAAGAGCCCAGCCATCCCGGCGCATTCGGACGATCGGGATCGCGCCCATTAGGCTCAGAACGAACACTCCCGCTCAAAAGATTCCATTCAATCGTCAAATTTTGATCGCTATCGGGTGGTGACTTAGTGGCGGACGGGGAGGGCATCGGGGGATATCGCGGTGCTCCGGGATTAGGCGACTACCCATAAGGGGTCCTTGTGTCCGGTCCGCTAACACCTTGCAAAATGCCGGCCTAGCGTCCCCCAGCGCGCAGGGGACCGCTGCTCCCACGCGCTGAACTTTCTGCCTCTGAGTGAAAGCCAGGCGGCTGAGCTGTAGAGCTCGGCTGAAAGGAGGGAGCTATGGGGTTTCTCAATCTGTTTGGGCTCGGCGAGAGGCATTTCGGGCTTGGCGACTGACGGGAAACAAGGGTGGACGCCGGCCTCGTCGGAATGACGACGTGGAGATCGGCGATGCGCGCCCTGCCAACGAGACCCGCGCGCCGGTCGAGCGGCGTTTTGCGGGCGTGATGCAAATCGGACTGCCGCCCTGAAATCCATGGGGGAAGAGGGTAATGCGTAATGGAACGCTTTCCTGCGCTTTCGCAGGCGCCATACTGACATTCCTGAGCCAGAATGCTGTCGCCGGGCCCAGCGAGGCTGTTGAAACCCGAACCGTCGAAGCCCAGCCAAGATTGAGACTGGCCCAGAATACGGACGCGGCCGGAAAAACCGGTGCCGTGGCCGGCGGCGGGGACAAGCTGCCTGCGGGGACAGAAGCGGCCGCCCATGGGGAGATCTCTGTACTCGCCGCCGCAGCAAAAGCCGAGAAGGGTAAAGAAGCTCCCATCCCCGCGGTCGACGAGGAGACCCTCTCGCTCTATCCCACCGCTGCGCAATGTGGCCAATGCCATAAGCAAATCTACGAGGAATGGTCGTCCTCGCAGCATGCCTATGCGTCGATCTCACCCATGTTCCACGCCTTTGAGCAGAAGTTCCAGGAGTTGACCCAAGGCACGGTCGGCACCTTCTGCGTGCGCTGCCACCAGCAGGTCGGAACGCAGCTCGGGGAGAATCGCGAAACGCCGCTTTGGGCGCGCAGCCAGATCTCGCACGAGGGCGTCACCTGCATCACCTGCCACCGGGTCAAGGAGCAGTACGGCAAGGTCAATGGTGAGCGTCGGGTCGAGCCGGGCAAGATCTTCGACCCGGTCTACGGCAGCGGCGAACAGAGCGTCATTAAAGACATCCTTGCCAACAAGGAAACCTACTCAGTCAAAACCAGCAAAGACGGGCGGGGCACGGACATTCACAACGGCATGATGACGAACCCCCAGCTCACCAAGTCGGAGTTCTGCGTCAGCTGCCATCAGGTGGCCGTCAACCATGGCATCAAGCTCGAGATCGTTTGGGATCAGTATCGTGACAGCCCGGCACGCAAAGCCGGCGTCACTTGCCAGGACTGTCACATGGGCAAGGTCGCCGGAAAGCCCGAGGGCTACACGACCGCGCCCTCCGCCGTGGTCGGCGGCAAGGAAATCAACCCGGGACGCAAGCATGCCAATCACCGCTTCATCGGCCCGGGCTATTCGATCGCCCACCCCGGCATCTTTCCTCACAACACCAAAGCCAAGTCCTTTAGCATCAAGGAATGGCTGGAGTTCGACTGGCGCGCCGGCTGGGGCACCAACGATTTCGAAGACAAGGTCGCGCGTGGCAAGACCAAGGTCGCCTTTCCCAAGCGCTGGGCCGATGCGCTCGACCGTGAAGATGCCCGGCAGATCCTCGACGAAAATCTCGCGAAGCTCGACGAGCGGTACGAGCTGAGGCGGCAGGTCATGGAGAACGGCACCAAAGTCGACGGTCCCTACATCGAAGGCGACCCGAAGGTCGGCAAGAACCTGGCGTTCTCCTACAACATCAAGAACCTCAATGCGGGGCACAACCTGCCGTCCGGCTCTCTGGGTGCGCAGCCGCAGCTCTGGGTGAACGTCGCCCTCGTCGATCCTGACGGCAAGAACGTCTGGGAGTCGGGCTACGTCGACAGCAATGGCGACATGGCCGATCTGCACAGCCTGGAGGTGGCGGCTGGCAAAATCAAGATCGACCAACAGCTGGTGAATCTCCAGACCAAGTTCCTGACCACCAACGTCAAGGGCACGGACCGCGAGATGTACCTGCCGGTGAACTTCGACGTCGATCCACTGCCGCATCTGCGTCCGCCGCAGATCCCGACCACCGTTCTCAACCATCCGCCGCTGGTGCGCATGGAGAACCACTCGCTGCCGCCGCTGGCTGAGAAGCTGGCCAAGTACCAAGTGCCGGGCAACCTGATCAAGAAGCCCGGCAAGTACCGCCTCGCCTTCCGCATGCGCAGCCGTGCCGAGCCGATCTACTTTATGCGCTTCGTCGGTGCCGCCAAGGAAATGGAGCGGCGAATGAACGAGCGGACCTTGAACTTCAATGCCTACACGGTGGACCTCGAAGTGAAGCCCTAGAACCGAAAAAGCCGAGGGCTTCGGATTGAGAACCGGCAAGGGGTCCACAGAAGCGGGTCCCCAGCCCTACCTCACAGGCCTGAGCGACAATGTGGAGCGTACGCGTGACCTGTAACGCAAAAGGCAACCTTTGGAACTGTGCCAGGACAACGACCGCCACTATCGGGCTGGTAGCCGGTGGTTACCTTGTGATGTCCGCCACGACGGCAGCACCTGCGGTAGGCCAAAGCAGCAGCGAGGTCGCAAAGGGAGGCTGGTCGACCCAAGTGCAGCCCACCGCGCGGGTCGTTCCCGCCGAAAGTCCTGCCGATGTACAGTACGTAGGTGCGTCCTCCAAAGAGAAGTCAGCCGACCCTGCGACAAGCACGCACAGTAAAGTGGACGGCAAGGACGACATTTTCCTACCCGGTCCGCTGTATGATAAGAACTACGACGCCAAGGCGCAGGTCGACATCTACGGCGCAAAAAGCGCGGTCGAGCCGCCGCGCCCGCCTGTTGAGCTCGGTCGCCAGCAATACACCTCTGGCCTATACGAAGAGAGCAGCACCCTCTTTGGCAATTTAAATCCGCTGCTACCGGGCCTCGCCATCTACGGCGACTGGCGGACGGCAATCGCCTACAACAACAACAACGGCAAGGATATTGCCCAGATCGCGACCCGGCTGAACCTCGACGTCGACTTCAAGATCACCGGCACCGAGCGAATACACGCCTTCTTCACGCCGATTCAGAAAAATAATAAATTTACCCGCTTCGAGTTCGGCGGCGGCGACGGTGATAAAAAGTTCTCCGATGAGTTCGACGCCAACCCGCAGACCCTGTTCTTCGAGGGTGACTTCGGCTCCATCTTTTCCGGTCTCTCCGGTAGGGAAGCCAGTTTCGACCTGCCCTTCACGGTCGGTCTCTTCCCGCTGTTCCTGCAGAACGGGATCTGGGCGAACGATGCGATCCTCGGCGGCGCAGTGAGCCTCACCGCGAAGAATTCGAAGAAGTTGGGCCTTGCCAACTTCGACGTCACCTTCTTCGCCGGTTTCGACAATGTCGACAACGTGGGTATCCTCGGACCGGACAAACACAACGCCAACGTTTATGGCGTAACTACCTTCATCGATGCCTTCGGCGGTTATATCGAAGCGGGCTACGGCCTGTTACAGGGCGTCGACGACCCGGTCATGAGCCTTGAGAACCCGACCCCGCTTCGGGGGGTGGACGGCCAATTGACGCACTTCGTGACCGCCGCTTACACCCGGCGCTATGCCAACACCTTGTCGAACTCTACCCGCGTGTTCGCGAACTTCGGCAACGGCGAGAAAGACGAAGGCGTTGCCATCATTTCGGAGAACAGCCTGATCTCAGGTTTGCCGAGCACGCTGATCCCCTACGCCAACTTCTTCGTTGGCTTCGGTAACCCTCAGCCTTTGATCGATGGCAATGGCGCGGGCATACTGAAGAACGTCGGTATCAACTTCGAGACCGACGCCCTGACGGGCTACCCGAAACTCAACGACACCGGTTCCAACGCCTATGGTGGCGCGATAGGCTTGCAGTATCTCTTCAATCTGGATCAGCAGCTCGTCTTCGAGATCGCCACGGTTCAGCCTTTCGGCGATCCGATCGCCGGCATCGGCGTCGCGACACCGCAGTACGGCTTCGGTATTCGCTATCAGATCCCGATCGATCGGGCCTGGCTGTTCCGCGCCGATGCGACCTATCATATCGTCGAGGGTGCCGACAAAGACACCTTCGGCTTCCGCGCCGAAATCCGGAGGAAGTTTTGACAGATTGTGGATCATGGTCGGTTTGGGACGGGGGAACGATGCGAGGCAATCTCATGGGTAGCTGGAATTTATTCGCATCTATTTTGATGGCTTGCTTGCTTGCAATTAGTTGCCTTGGCCTTGCGCCGGCGGCCAATGCCGAATCGGGCAGGGAAGCCTTTCGCAAGCCCGGCAAAAGCGCCAAGAATATGGTGATTGAGATCAAACGCCGTGGCCGTGGCCCACGAATTCCTCTGCCTATAGGGCCAAGCTATGTCTACTATGATTATCCCTACTACTACAGCCGCGGTTATTATCCAACGCATATAGGGGGCTATGTTTACTATCCCTACTCCTATTACCGCAGATATTATGGGCGCCAGAATTGAGGCCCAGGATCACCCCGCCGCCGGAAGGGGCGCAAAGGAATTGATGGTAGCGGGGTCGCATCAGAGGCTCGGAGGTTGCAGACGTCTTTGACTCTGCTGGGCTGGGTTCTCATCGCCTCTTCTGCTCATGGTTCCGCTGCAATCGAGGGGCGAGGAGAGCAGCTTTGAGTAGGGACCCGTAAGGCACGTCTCGAAGATCGCGGAAGTCGCCTTACCTTAAGCTTGGGAACGAAGCAGAAGCGGACGCGGTGAGACGTGCTGTCCTCTCGCGGCCGTGGTCATCAACGGGGCGTGCCCGCTGCCATCACCCCGAACGGCGCCCGTAGGCTGGATACGCGATCAGCGAATTCGCCCACGAAATTATGTTTCCCGCAGATACTCTTAAAACTCGCAGCCGACGGGTGGCTGACAAGCAGGTAAGCTGGTCTAGGATTGTTCGAAATCAGACCGCTGTCGTCTGGGCTTCTCGGCTTGATCGTGGTGCGTGCGATCTCTGTGCCTAAGTGCGGGACTTCCCCTCAGGGCACCTCCCCAAGCCGACCAGTCATCCCGATCCGCAGCAGCCATGACCAGTCCATTGCGCGCAGAAGGCAAGATCTCCGCTTGGCGGTTCTGGAAATCTTGCATCTCCGTGAACGCCCGAGGCGGCCTCGCTTGCCCAACGTTAGGAAAGAGGGCGCCCGCACTAAGCATTGCCGCGATGGCGACGACAGCATTCTTGTTCCACAAAGACATTGTCATCTCTCCTTTACCTAGAGGTACCCGATAACACTTGAGATAGTGAACATTCACAGTTTTGCCGGTTGATTTTTGCTGCCACAGCTTTTACCGAATAGAGCGGCCGCCAACTCGCACGGCATGCGTCAGCATCTGAAGCACCGTCGCCTTGTGTTTGAACTCCACTTCACGTTTACGCGAGACCCGTAATCACTCAGCAGCGGGACCCCGCCGCCGGATTGGAAATTGCTCTCGCACGGGGCGGTAACGGCGTGCCAAACCACTGGCAAGAACTGGGCCGATGGCTGACGCCATCGGCCCAGACGCTCGCACTCGACTTGGGACGCACCGGAGGAGAAGGGCGTTCCAACAGCACGACCGAGGATTGGGGAGAACGGCCCCCTCGATCGACGCGGCGAGCGCAGCTACCACTCGTCACAGGCAAGCTAGCCCGAAATTGATCATCACGCTTCGCCGCAATTGCGGCCTGTGGATTGGGGTTGCTGCTATCGGCACTTGGCATCAGACGATCGTCTGAACGATGCCGCCATCGACCCTCAAGGCTGCTCCATTTGTGGCCGACGCCTCCTTCGATGTTGCGTACACGACCATGTTGGCGACCTCCTCGACGCGCGCGAAGCGCTGCAGGAGCGAGGTTGGACGGTATTCCTTGACGAAATCGGCAGCCATCTCGTTAACCGACTTGCCCGAGCGTTCTGCCATCTTCGCAAGAAACGCTTCGACGCCATCGGAGCGGGTCGGTCCAGGCAGAACCGAATTGACGGTCACCGCAGTTCCGGCGGTCAACTGGGCCAGACCGCGCGCAACCGCCAGCTCTCCGGCCTTGGTGAAGCCGTAATGGATCATCTCCTTCGGTATGTTCAGTGCCGACTCTGAGCTGATAAAGACAATGCGACCCCAATTGCGGGATAGCATGGCCCGCATATAAGCGCGCGACAGCCGAACCCCCGCCAAAACATTGATCTGGAAGAGTCGCAGCCAATCTTCGTCAGGGATCTCAAAGAACGACTTTGGCTCGAAAACGCCGGCGTTGTTGACGAGAATGTCCACCGCCGGGACGGCTCTAACGAGGGCTAAACACCCTTCGGCGGATGAAACGTCGGCGGCAACCCCGCGGACTCTGGCGCCGGGAACCGTCGCCCTTATCTCTTGCATCGCGTTGTCGACACTTTGCTGCCTGCGCCCATTGATGACGACCTGGGCGCCGGTCGCAGCGAGACCCTTGACGATTGCCTTGCCGATGCCGCCAGTCGAACCGGTGACGAGCGCCAACTTGCCTGAGAGCTCAATTTTCATGGATACGAACAGCTAGCCATTAGCATGCGCGCCCGCGGGGTTCACCCGCGGGCCTTTTGCCGGTTAGAAATGCTCGCGATCCTGCTCTTGATAGAAGGTCTTTGCGTCGAAGGCGTAGGCAGACGCAGCGACGCCGCTCAAGACCGACAACGCGACAAGGGCGGAAATGATGGTTTTCATGATCATTCTCCTCAGGTTGATTTTTTTGCGAGCTATTGGCTCACACCCTCGATGTGGCATCAGGTTGACTTGATGGCAGCTATACCTTGGTATCTTTGGCGACTGCCTTAGTTGGGGAGGAACCTTCGACTGACAGTCCGCATTGCCCTAGTCCTTTTATGTTGGGGCAATTTCGCGAACGCGATCCATACAAGCCGCGCTGCGGGGGCCAGGGTCTGGCGACCAGGGATCCCGGCGGCCGCACACACGAATGTGACAATCGTCCTAACAACAGCGCTGGGCATTGATCGGCTTGGTACGGCGCCGGCGCCGATAGAAGAGGCGCGGGCGAGCACAAACCTGCTTGGTTGGTCGGGCCAAAGTGCCCAGCGCGGGGAAAATGTCGGTCGATCGCAGGAGGAGCGACCGCAGCGCTGCCGCAACCGAGCGTTTGGGATTGCGCATCTCTTATGGGCGATAGCGGCCCCGTCGCGCGTGTGGCAACAGTGGCACGGCCGCCACGTCGATAAGGTTCCCACTATCGCGCAAGACGCAACCAATCGGAGCAATCCCGGAAAAGTCGTTCTCGGGGCTGCGCACCTATTTAGGTGGAGATCGCGACCCGCCTCCAGCTCGTCGCGCTGCACGAGGCCAATCTCACCCACCCCCTTTGATACCGGCGGATCGGCGCTATCATTGGGCTCATCGGCAGAGACTGCCGAATCCGTATGGTGCGAGCACCAGCCAGCACCGACCCGCTGGCGCAACGGCTCCTTCGTGCCAAAGCGAACCCGCGCCATGTGACCGCACCCGTGTCGCGCCTTAGAAGGCCGAGGCAATTGCGGTTCCCGTCCGACGGCGCCGCGCGATTGCACTCCCTGCGACCCTGACACTCGATGCTGCCGGCTCGGGCATATGGCGTCCCTGCGCCGATCAACCGAACACCACCGAGCTATACCAAGATATCGGAACGTTGTGCTGGGGTTAACTACCGTGGACTGTATCGTTCTTTTCCATAGATTATCTGAACGGCATGATGATGCCCGCTTTGGGAAGAAAACCCCGAGTGAGATAGGTCCCACGAAACCGAGAATTATCAGCCTAGTATCGATCCGGCTCCTACTTGGCTTGAGCACACCCTCTTTGGCTGATAGCCAGAAGCATCAGCGCCTTATGAATCATAACGCCCGTCATTTTGATAACTTGCCTTCCGCAATTGCCGAGCGGCAGCGGCATGCGAGCACCTTCGACAACACGCAGTACTTCGAGCACAACTCCAACAAAATCCCCTTTGGTACGTTGGAATGGTGGGACCAAAAGGCGCGCGAAGATAGCTGACTGGGTGGCTGTAAACGAGGAGTGGCTGGGCCGCGGCGCTGGTAGGAGGCCTGCGGGGCAAACCCGCAGGCCATTAACCCTTAGATCCCCATTGATCCTTGGATTCTTAGTGACTTTCCCGATCCTGTTCCTCGTAGAACGTCTTTGCATCAAAGGCGTACGCAGAGGCAGCCACGCCGGTGAGGACCGACAGGGCCAGGATGGCTGAGAGGATTGTTTTCATGATCAGTCTCCTTGGATTTTTCAGTTGGCTTATCGTAGCAAGCCAATTGGTTGCACTAAGCTCATATGGCGTCGGCGTCTCCGCGAACACTTATACTCTCGTATGCTGTGGCCGAGCTTTGGTATCCTTGATATCAGCCTCTTCCGAAATCCCGTCGCATCGCATAGAAAATTTGGATGCGCTCATTAAGGTCGACACGTCCAAGCTTTGCACAGAACTCAAAAGGACTTATTTTGCGTTCTTCCGATTTGCGAAATGTTAGCGCCGGATTGGCCTTGATAGGTCGGTTCGGTTCGTCGCGTGAAAAGTCAATCGCCCGGATTTGCGCCGCAACTTCGATCGGCGGCTCTCGGGGCAAACCTTCGTGGCTGAGTACGTGAGTAGCCGAGGGTGGCTACCTCCGCGGCTCTTCAACCCGCAGGGGCTGGGCCGAGTCGGCAGCCCTAACCTTCAGAAATCATCAAAAAACCCCTTCCATCCTTCACGCCACGAGGGGGGCAGTTTTCCGTGGCGCCGGGGGGTTACCTTTCCACCCAGCTGCGCAGCCTCAATGTCGCAGGCCACGGTCCCCTGTCCTGGCTCCATCCTCAGCGTGTTATCTGCTTCTGCCCCACTCTCAACGCACGAGGCAGGGGCTTCTGGCGGAAGGTCTACTCGAAGGCGTCCCGGGAGCGACCGGGGGTTGACTTTCTCGGGGGCCGCGGTTTCTCGGCGCTGCCAGCACTGCGATCCCGAAGGTGCCGCCGCTTTGGCTTCACACCATGCTCCGATGATAGCTGGTCGGCGTGAGGCCGGTCGCCTTCCGAAACGCTGCCGAGAAGGCGCTCGTCTCACTAAAGCCCAAGGTCAATCCGATATCGGTCACCGAGCGCGTGCGCTCCTCCAACAGGAGTTTGGCATGTTCGATGCGACGGCTCGTATGATATCGATGCGGGGGTACACCGAAGGATTGCTTGAACGCACGGCTAAAGTGGTAAGGACTGAGACGCACGAGCCCCGCCAGTGTCGCAAGCGGTATCTGCTCGGCTAAGTGATCCTCGATATGGGCAGCTACGATCCGCTGCTGCCACGCTGCCAACCCTCCCTTGACTCTGGCCTCGATGCGATCTGCAAGACTAAGTTGCACGAGTTCGTGCATGAGCACGGTTCCCAACGCTTCAAAGTAGGGGAGATTTGCCGATTGTGGGTCCTCCAGGAGCCCCCGCAGCTTAACGAGGGTACCCCAGAGCATTGGATTGTCGAAAAACAACCGCGGCGCTGTGAGCATGCTCGCATCGGCCTGCGAGTCCTGGCCCTCTAGTGCCGCAGGATCGAAATGCAAATACAAAACGCGAGTTGGAGTGCGCGGTCGGTGCCACTCAAAATATTCATGACCGGCCGGTACGAAGGTGAGCTTTTGCCCGAAATCCCGGAGCATCGATCGAGCCGTCCCGTCAACGAAGGTTTCTCCTTCGCTTCGAGCGCCCTGCTCATAGGCCACAAGCATGTGTGAAGATGAGCGATGGCGGTATTCGATTCTATCGTGGCTCGTTGCTTCGATCAGCTCCGCCACCATACCGCCTACCGCGATCGCACGGCGGGTCACCAAATCGGATGGGGAGACCTTTACGGTTTGATGCCGGAGGTCGATCTTCGGCTCGCGATTGCTTTGCTTGCAAGAGTAGTCGCGGCCGACTGGCAAGGAGCCATCCGTCAAAGATGACGGGGGAGCGAAAGTGGCCATCCCATTTTTAGGCGCGGGAGCGGATGTCGTCGTCGGCATAGAGTTCATGACAAGCTGTCCTCCTACCGTTCAGCATGCGAGGCATGTAATGCGAAGGCGATGGGACTCGAATCGGACGGAGGTTGCCTCCAGTGCCATGTTGGTTGCAGAAACCTATACTTAGGTTTAATTAGTCCCGGCGCTCCAAACCGCAGTCTACGCTGGCCTCGCACCACACTTTCTTTCGGGCTCCCGGGCTGGTGGCCATCGCCTCGCCACGCTCGCCATCCTCCTTTGGGCGCGCAGGGGGCCAAAAGCGCCCGACAGTCAAGGGGTCCCGCCTCGGGCTTAGGACGATTTTCCCACCGAGACACCGAGCTTGTCGGCCATTCGCACCAGTTCCGCCAATGATTTTGCACCCATCTTTCGCATGATATGGCCGCGGTGGACCTTCACCGTGATCTCGCTCACGTCCAGGTCACCCGCGATCTGCTTGTTGAGACGGCCCGTGACAACGTGGGCCATGATTTCGCGCTCGCGGGAAGTCAAAGCAGCAAACCGCTCTCGCAGTCGAGCGACAAGCCCCGCGTCCTGACGGCCCGCTCGGTCCCGCTCAATCCCCGCGTGGATGGCGTCTAGTAGCTCCTGGTCGCGGAAAGGCTTGGTCAGAAACTCAATCGCACCGGCCTTCATCGCCCGCACGCTCATGGGAATATCGCCGTGACCCGTGATGAAAATGATGGGAAGGTGATTGCCTGATCTGGCAAGCTCGCGCTGAAGGTCAAGACCGCTCGGTCCCGGCAGTCTTACGTCGAGTACAATGCAGCCCAGAACATTATCCCAGTTGCCTTCTAAAAACTCTTGCGTCGACGCAAACAACTTGAAGTTCAAGCCCACTGAGCGAAGGAGACCTGCCAAGGCGGCGCGAACGGATGCATCGTCGTCGATGACGAAGACTACAGGTTCCTCTTCTATCCGTTGTTCCCTCATGCAACAGCCGACGGCCCATCGTCCCTCGCACAGTCTCGGCGACTGCGGAGGCTGCCCGTCGACGACGCCTGGCGGACGAAGCTGCTGGCTATCGTCACGTTGGCAAGGCGCCTTGCTCCAACACTTTTCCGCAGCACCTGATCGAGCCCGCGCGGCACCGAGTATTGCGATCCTCGGTCAATGGCGTAGCACGTCGGGCCCATGCTCCCGACGCAGAACTTCTGAGCCAGGAGTCTGCCGCAGGCGCGGCCACAAGAGCCATAGGGTGAAACCCCTAGCCTGATCGGGGAGTGAACTCAGTTCCGCTCAAGAGCACGTGGCGAAGCCTCAGCCCTCGAATGGCGCGGGCACGAACCACAGTCCGTTCCCAAATCATCGTTGTGCAATAATGCTGAGCGCGGAAATTCGGCGCCCTAGCCAACGGCTCCACAATACTTTGAGCGCTGGCGCTTGCCGCTGTAGCTCGGTGGGGTGGTGTTTCTGGAAGGACCGGCAAACTACCTGTTTACGCCGCTGGGGCTCGCCACCGTTTTCGCCATGCTGGCCTTGTACGGCCTGTCGCGCACTTTGACACCCATCACTATCGGCCTGCTGCTGAAAGGGGAGCAGCATGGCCGTGGCCCCACGGGGGCCGTTTACCCGTTGGGTTGCGCGGCTTCGCACGGCCTGCGAGCGCGGCTTTGTCTCTATGCGCGACGGCTATGTCGGGCTCCTTACTCGACTCCTACGCCGGCGCAGCGTGGTGCCGATCGTTGCCGCCATTGTGCTCGCACTCGGCGCTACGATGTGCGTGTTCGTCGGCCGCGACTTCTTCCCGGCCATTGATGGCGGGCAAATACAGCTGTGCGTCAGGGGAAAACTCGAGCACGGACAGCGGTGGATGACCCATCCACCCGGTGCGGGGCGAAATTGCCGACGACGAGCGAGACGTTGACCAGGAGCGCGCCCACTGCGGTAAGCCAAGAGCTAACCGAGTTGAGCACGGGAAAGGCCACATCGCACACGCCGGGCTGCAATGGCACGGCAAAGGTCATCAGCCCGACGACGAGCGGCATCGCCACGAAAAAGAGCATGAGCGTGCCGTGGGCGGAGAAGATCTGGTCTGACGTCCTCCGTCATGCTGTCGGCGACGTATTCCTGCTCAGGATCGCCGCTGGTGTTGGGAAAGGACGGCGATCGCTTGGCACCAGCGAAGCTGCTTTGCGACGCATCCCTCCGGCGACATGTGTATCGCACTCGCTGCGCTCGAGGCCAAAGTCCATGTGATCGGACCATCCGGCGAGCGCGCAATCGCGTTTGCGGATTTCCACCGATTGCCCCGTGCTAATGACACCCCACAACGCGACAGCAATCATTACGGGCGTGGAGCTGCCCTCGCATGGCTTCACCAGAAACTACAGCTATCTGAAGATCCGCGATCGCCTGTCCTATGCCTTTGCCCTCGTATCTGTCGCAGTCGGGTTGAATCTTAGTGGCGGCACGGTCCAGGAAGCGAGATTGGCGCTCGGCGGTGTGGCGCACAAGCCGTGGCGCGACCGCTGCCAAAGCAACGCTGCGCAGGCAGGCGCCGCATGCTGCGGATGCTGATGTCCTGCTGCGCGACGCCAAGGGCTATCAATCCAACGCCTTCAAGATCGAACCTCGCGCGCCGCGCCATTGTCCGCGCACTGACGCAGCCAACATTCCTCTGAAGCGAAATCGCAAAGATCCATCTGCTTCAGCCCGCATCTATATCGTGTGCACGATCTGGTGGAACGGTTCTTCAACTAGATCAAGCACTGCCGTAGGGTCGCCACTCGCTACGACAAGCTCGCGGCCACCTACCTTGCGTTCATTCTGCTGGCACATATCCGTCTATGGCTGGGCATTTGTGAGTTCACGACCTAGAACGGGTAGTAGCGTATCGACGTATAGAAGACATTGTCGTCGGTCGAGGGCGCGCCGCCTATGCCTTCAAATGCCTCGCGCTTGAGGTATTCGTATTGCGCGCCGAGGGTAACACGACCGAGATGGCCCTTGTAGAGATCCTGCCAGAAACCCACGGTGAATTCGGTGAGGCGCTTGTTGTTGGCGACGCAGGTTGGCGTTGCGCCGGTGCTGAAGCTCGACGCCGTCGTGATCGTACAACCCGAGTTGTCGAAGGCGGGATTGCCGAAACCGAGATTGTCGAAAAATTTTGCGTGGGCCTCTTCGATGCCACCATATCCGTAGATGTCCAGGCCTTCTCGCGGATGTAGAACAAACCCACCAAAGGCGTGCAGCGCGGTGATCGCCGTAAGCGAGCCGTCGGAGGCAATAGTCACGTCAGGCAATTGACCCGATCCGTAGCGGCCAATGCCTCGGCCGTACATGATGCTCGCTTGCAGGTCGAGATACTTCGGGATTGCTGGCAGCAGCACCGAGCCACCGACACCCGTCCCATAGGACGTTTTGGTATCGGTGGTGTTGAGCGTGCAGCCCGTCGGTATGGCGCTGCTACAGAACGTATTGTCAGTAAAGAACCGCTGGATCCCGAACAGCTCGTAATGACCCCAGCCCGGGTCCCAGGCGGCCTTTGCGATAATGTCCGGTGCCTGATCCGTCGTGACGTTGACGCCATTCAAGAAGCCGCCTGCGCCAACATTGGAAAAGTTGACGAGAACGCCATCGACGGTACCTGGAATGTTGCCCGCAGCCGTGAGCGTTGCGGGATTTTCCACCGAAACGCCCAACCAGAAGCGTTTGCCAAAATCCTTGACGAACCGGAGCTGCCAATTTCGGGTATAGTCGAAGCCGACGGCTTGGTTGTAATCGATTACAAGCGGGATGTTCTCTTGGCGCGGGATAATTCCAACCTTGTTCTGTGTCAGCAGACTCCACGCCTGGCCAGCGAGGAAGTGGGCGCCCCAATCAGTGTTGTCGTAGGTCAGGTAGGCCTGACGCAGCCTCGGTGCCCACGAATTGGTTTCAACGTAGTTTGAGTTCTGCCCCACGCCCAAGAAGTCGGACTCGAAGTACGCCGCCAGATGCTGCGCGGCGTCGATGTCGCCCTCGGCCAATAGCGACAACCGGCTTCCCCGCGCGCTGGCATGAAATTCATGCTCGCCATAGAGCGGCGAGAAGGGAAAGGGGATGGCGTTGAAGTTCGAACCCATGTCCGCCACCTGGTTGCGGGTGCGGTAAACTGACTCCGCTGCAACATAGCCGCCCAGCGTGACCGTCACGCCTGCAAGCGAAGGCAGCGGTTTGCTTCCGAGCGTCTTTGGCTCGTAAGAGCTCTTTGTCTCGGAAGAGATAGTCGCCTCGTAGGTGGTCGGGGGTGCCGGAGGCGGGGTCGCCGCATAAACCGCCTGCTCGACAGCGGCCTTTTCGGCCCTCTTTTTTGAGAGTTTGATCTCATCCTGGACCGCCTTCAGCTGCTTCTGCAACAGCTCCACTTGTCGCTCTAGGCGCTCCATTTTCTCATCGGATTGCGGCTGCGCCGCCGCTGGGCCGGGCGTCAATAGCCAGCCAGCGACGATGGCACAACCCAGCAAGCGCAGTTTGGCAAGCATGATTGGCCTCGCGTGAAAGAATCACTTTCGCGCTAGTAGGCCACTGGGGGTCGTACGTCATACAGCAGAGCTGAGGCCGGCAACTAGGATTTCAGATGACTGTTGCGAATACGGCCCACCTAAGGGCTCGAATCCGCAGACCGCCGGCTGCGGCAAAGCGGCCCGCAATCATGCGCGCGTGCCTGACGGCGAGTACAGGGATGTGGTTTTGCTGACAAGGCGGACATCGAGGGACATGGCCATTTGTGCCACGACCCGTGAGGGGGGCGCTATCTGGTTGGCGAGATTGGCAGCGCCAAGCTGCTGATCGTCGTGACGTGCGCGTCGAGGGGCGAATTCGCGCGCGTTGGCGTTTCTCATTGGGCAGTCGGTGCACTGCCCTGGGCGGATATACGGACCCTGCTGCCTTCAACGAGGTTGACGGCCGGGTTGAGGATGACCTGGTCGTCTGCCTTGACGCCATCGCGCACCTCGACCGTCGTTCCCAAGTCGCGCGCCACGGCTACTTTTCGGATGTGTGCGATGCCGTCTTCGACGACGGCAACCAGTACCCCGTCGCGGTTGAAGATGATTGCCTCGGCTGGCACCAGCAGCGATGGCGTTTTGCGCGGAATATGGAGCTCGACCGTACAATAAAGCCCGACCGCCAGGGCACCATCGGGATTTGG